>Ga0210057_1001829_pt1 | contig 31516 bp, 34 predicted proteins | sample CryGeyCG2114_010_2_FD_183968 | JGI IMG/M metagenome (GOLD analysis project Ga0210057, IMG submission 183968) | Groundwater microbial communities from aquifer - Crystal Geyser CG10_big_fil_rev_8/21/14_0.10 (SPAdes) (version 2) | ecosystem: Environmental > Aquatic > Deep subsurface > Groundwater ...
GGTCCAGAATCCCCTTCTCATCGTCATCCTGATGAAAATCAGGATCATCTTAAGAAGATTCTGAATCAAGTTCAGAATGACGGTTAACAATATAACAATTCAACAATGTTCTTTATTTTTAACTTTTGACTTTGAACTATCTTATTATGCGTTATTTAGGAATTGATTATGGCCGGAAAAGAATCGGGGTAGCTTTGGGTGAAGATGGGATGGTTAAACCATTATTGGTTTTTTTAAATGATGATAAGGTGATAGAAAAAATTAGAAATTTGTGTGAACAGGAAGAAGTGGATGGGGTAGTGATAGGGGTAGTTGATAATTTTAGGGGAGAAATTAGTAAATTTACCCAGAAATTGAAAGAAATAATCAATTTGCCAGTGATTTTCCAAGATGAAACTTTGACAACCAAAGAAGGGGTTGATAAGATGATTAAGAGCGGAACTAATCGAAAAGCAAGGCGAGAAAGAATTGATGCTATTGCCGCCGCGGAAATTTTAGAAAGCTATTTCAAGAAAGTAAATGTAAAATGCAAAAAAACATTGTTAAATTGCTACATTGTTACATTGTTGTAGATTGAATGTAACCGTCATTCCCGCCTAGCCGGCGAGGCTGGCCCGCCTCATCGGCGAGGCTGGCTGGTAATCCGCCAGCTGGCGGAGAATACAAGGCGAAACAAAATAACACAGGCTTTAGCCTGTGTGTAGTTTATTTTAAAGGGGGGTGAAGATGTTTAAAGATGTTATTGCTCCAGTTCAGGCTTGGCTTTTGTCTCAAGGACGCTGTGTGGGTTGTGGGGCACCTTTATCCAAAGGGAAGCGAGAGGAAATAAAAGGGAATATGGTGAAGGTAACTTGTAAGTGTGGAAGAATTTTTATTTATGATCCCGGGGCCAAGAAATACAGACGGGCATTGTTTGAAGAGGTCTGATCATTTTTATGGAGAAGATTTGGGTTATTTTTACTTTGTTGTTTTTCTTGGCATCGGCGGCGGGAATATTTGGTTTTTACCGATTTAGTCTTTCTCCTGTTAGTCTCGATCAACGCCAGGAACAAATGTTTGTTATATCTTCCGGTGAAAGTCTTATTTCTATAGTGAGAAGATTAAAGGAAGCTGGTTTGGTCAGAAACGAGAAAATTTTTTTGTTTGAAGTTAGGCGGATGGGTTTAGCTACTCAGATTGAGGCCGGTGATTTTCGGTTGTCGCCGATGATGGACTTGCGGAAGCTTATTTTGGCGTTAACTTCGGGCAGTGTTGATGTTTGGGTAACTATTATTCCCGGTTGGCGGGCAGAGCAGGTTGCTGCGGAACTAAAGGAGAAGATATCTGGTTTTGAGTCATTATGGGTGGGAACATTAAGGGAAAAAGAAGGGTATTTGTTTCCCGACTCCTATTTGATTCCTAAAACGGCCACCTTGGAAGAAGTGTTGAAAATTATTAATCTTAATTATAGTAAAAAAGTAACTCCGCAAATTATTAAAGAAGCAGAAATAAAGGGTTTGTCGGAAAAGGAATTGATAATTTTAGCTTCATTAGTGGAAAGAGAAGCAAAATTTACTAATGATCGTTATCAGGTAGCGGCGGTGTTATTAAATAGGATAAATGCCGACTGGCCCCTGCAAGTTGATGCTACGGTTCAATACGCTCTAGGTAGTGATAGTTGTCGGGATAACATAGATAAAAGTTGTCATTGGTGGTCTGAAATCGGCGGGGACCATATTCGGCAAGTTGATTCTCTTTTTAATACTTATACTTATAAGGGTTTACCGCCAATGCCAATTTGCAATCCTTCACTTCAATCTATTGAAGCAGTAATAAAAGCTCCTCTTGATTCTCCATACTGGTATTATCTTTCCGATAAAGAAGGAAAAGTTCATTTATCAAGAACATTAGAAGAGCATGAAGAGAGTATTAAACAGTTTTTCCCCTAAGGAAACTGGCATTATTGTTGTTAATTTGGAGAAACTATGTTATAGTATTATTCACCTTCTTGATATTAGCTTGTGTTTGTTGTAAAATAAATCCGTTTTGGACTACCAAGAATACAGAAAGAATTAGTCTTAATTTTTATTTTCTTATCCCAATATGAGATTGGGATATTTTTGTAGTTAATTTGGGAATAACATTTTTTCTAAATGGAAAAACACCAAAAAAAAAGACGATTTTTTTTAGGCAGGAAATATTCTGCTCTTCCATCATTAGATTTATTAGCGATCCAGAAAGAGTCGTGGCAACAGTTTTTGGACAAGGGGATAAGAAAAGGATTAGATAGTATTTCTCCTATTGAAGATAGGAGCGGTAAAAAGTGGCAATTAACATTGGGCGAATGTTATATTTCTTCTCCTACTATTTCAATTGAAGAAGCGCTTAAAAAAAGGCTTTCTTATAATGTGCCTGTGGAAATAGATGTGGCTTTGACTCACAAGCTGAGCGGTCGGATTTGGAGTAAGAAAATCTATCTTTTTGATTTACCCCAAATGACCCCTCGGGGCACTTTTATTATTAATGGGGTGGAGAGGGCGATTGTGATCCAAATTACCCGTGCTCCCGGTGTTTATTTTAGTTTAGAGGTAGATAAGCGAACCGGTCGAGCGATGGCGCAAGCAGAAATTCGTCCCCTATATGGTTCATGGTTGGAGTTTATGGTGGGTAATAATGACGTGATTTCTGTGCGTATTGATCGCCGTCATAAATTACCGGTTACTCTCTTTTTGCGTGCTTTAGGCTTAATTGATGATAAGGAAATTATCGGTCAGTTTTCCGATTTTATTATTCCCACATTGGCTGTCGATTCTGCTAAAACCCGTGATGAAGCCTTGATAGAGATTCATCAAAAAATGCGGCCGGGAGAACCATCACTTTTAGAAAATGCCGAAGATTTTTTTTCTAATCTCTTTTTTAATCCCCGTCACTATGACTTAAGTAAGGTAGGCCGTTTTAAAATAAATAAACGATTGGGATTGGATATTGCTAATACCAGCGAGAATTATGTTTTAAAAAAGGCAGATATTTTTGCCACCCTGTCATATTTAATTGATTTACAAAAAGGCAGGGGAAAGGTTGATGATATTGATCATCTTGCTAATCGTTATCTTCGCTGTGTAGGAGAGCTTATTGCCCAAGTGCCTTTTCGTGTCGGCTTAGCCCGTTTTGAGCGAATAATTCAGGAGCGATTAATTCTTTTATTTGAAAATAAAATCAACCTTTCTTTTCTTGTTAACAGTCGACCGATTATCGCCGCTATTAATCAGTTTTTTCGCACTAATCGTCTTTCGACGATTTTGGATCGGACTAATCCCCTATCGGAGTTAGATAATTTACGGCGTTTGTCGGTTATGGGTCCGGGAGGATTAACGCGGGAGAGAGCTCCTTTTTCAATTCGGGATGTTTCTTCATCGCAGTATGGTAGAATTTGCCCGGTGAGAAGCCCAGAAGGACAAAATATTGGCTTGGTTACTTATTTGGCGCTTTTTGCCCGTGTTAACGAATATGGTTTTTTGGAAACCCCTTATAGAAAAGTTAAAAAAATCAAAAGAGGGAATAAGGTGAAGGTAAGAGCGACCGATGAGATTATATATCTATCTGCTGATGACGAAGAAAGTTACTATATTACCAGTGGTGACGTTGCTGTTGATAAAAATGGCCATTTTTTAGATAGTTTAGTCCCCGCCCGTTATCATGGCGAATTTATTGAAATTCCCGTTTCACGGGTTCAATTAATAGATATTTGTCCTCAACAAGTAGTCGGTGCGGCGGCATCTTTGATTCCCTTTTTGGATCACGATGAGCCGGCACGAGCGTTAATGGGTTCGCATATGGCTTGTCAAGCAGTGCCGTTGGTTAAATGTGAAGCGCCGATAGTAGGCACAGGGATGGAGAAGGTTATTCCTGAAGCGATGGAACAGATAGTGCGAGCTCGTCATTCAGGAAAAGTGATTTATGCTGATGGGAAGCGAGTCGAGGTTAAGTTAGACAAGCCGTCAAAAATAAAGAAGGAAATTTATCCCATCCAAAAATTTGTTCGTACTTCACCGTATGGGACTTGTTATTCTCAGCGACCGGTGGTTAGTATTGGCGATAGAGTTAGGAAAGGTAGCTTGCTTATTGACGGTCCGGCTTGTGATCAAGGGGAATTAGCTTTAGGGAAGAATCTTTTAATTGCTTATTGTTTATATGAAGGTTTAGGATTTGAGGATGCCATTGTCATCTCTGATCGTCTACTTTACGAGGATACTTTTACCTCGATTGCTATTAATGAATATCATGCGGAAGTGGCGGAGACCAAATTGGGTCCTGAAGAATTAACTGCCGATATCCCCAATATCTCCGAACCAGAGTTAGCTCATTTGGGTTCTGATGGTATTGTCGTTATTGGCTCTTTTGTTAAACCTGGTGATATTTTAGTGGGTAAGATTGCCCCTAAAGGGGAGACAGAATTAACAGCCGAGGAGAGATTATTACGAGCCATTTTTGGAGAAAAAGCACGAGAAGTTCGTGATACTTCACTTCGTCTTCCCCATGGGATTGAAGGAATTGTTATTGGCGTGGACATATTAGATAGAAAAGAAGAAAAAGAATTTGCCCGAGGGATTGATAAAGTGGTCACCGTAAAGGTAGCGCAAATGCGAAGGATAAAAGTAGGCGATAAATTAGCTGGTCGTCATGGCAATAAAGGAGTAATCTCTAAGATTGTTCCTCAAGCAGATATGCCTTATCTTTCCGATGGGACACCGGTAGATATCATTATTTCTCCCCTTTCGGTTTTATCAAGGATGAATTTGGGGCAACTTTTGGAGGCTCATTTCGGATGGGTGGCGAAGCAATTAGATTATAAAGTAGAATTGCCGGTTTTTGAAAAGTTTGATGAACATTTTTTGGAAAATGAGTTTAAAAAAGCGGGAATGCCCACCGATTATAGGACTGTTCTTTATGACGGCCGTACCGGTCAACCATATAAAGAAAGAGTAGTCGTCGGTATTGCTTATATTTTAAAATTGGTTCATATGGTTGAGGATAAGGTTCATGCCCGCTCGACCGGGCCTTATTCGTTAGTAACTCAACAACCCTTAGGAGGTAAGGCTCAGATGGGAGGGCAACGCTTTGGGGAAATGGAGGTTTGGGCCTTGGAAGCTCATCGGGCGGCCCACATGTTACAAGAAATGTTAACTATTAAAAGTGATGATATTAGCGGCCGAGGCAAGGCTTTTGAAGCTATTGTTAAGGGTATGCCTATTCCTAAATCAAAAGTGCCTGAGTCATTTAAGGTTCTACTTTCTGAACTTAAAAGTTTAGGTTTATCAATAACGCCGCAGGGAACGATAGAAGGAAAAGAAACGGTGGAGGAAGGTGAATAAGATACATTATTAAAGAAGTTCAAAAATATGGATCAGCAAAATGATATGGCCGATTTTAAGGCCTTACGAATAAAATTAGCCTCACCGGCAGAGATTAAATCTTGGTCTCACGGTGAAGTGACTAAGTCAGAAACCATTAATTATCGGACATTGAAACCCGAAAAAGATGGTCTTTTTTGTGAACGTATTTTTGGTCCTACTAAGGATTGGGAATGTTATTGTGGTAAATATAAGAGCCGTCGGTATGAAGGAGTGATTTGTGATAAGTGTGGTGTGGAGGTAACACGCTCGCGGGTGCGCCGTGAGCGAATGGGTCATATTAAGTTAGCAACTCCCTGTGCTCATGTTTGGTATTTTAAGGGCTCTATTTCCCCTCTTTCAATTTTATTAGGAGTTTCCAACAAATATCTCCAAAAAGTGATTTATTTTATTTATTATTTAATAGTAGATGTTGATGATAAGGAGAGAAGTAAGGTTTTAGCCAATTTAGGGAGAGAAGGAAAGAAAGAATTAGATAAAATAGAAATCCAAAAAAAACAAGAAATTAGACAGATTAACAAAGAAGGGGAAGAACAGGGAAGGAAGATTGAGGAGAGAATTAAAAATAAAGAGACGCGGATGTTGGCCCGTGCCGAGTTGAAGCTGCAAATTAAAAGAAAGGTTCAACAGATGATTTCCAAAAAAGACCAGCAAAAAGAAAAAACAGAAGAACTTTATAAATTTTTAAGCGAGAAAGTTAAAGAAATTGGTTTTTGCTCTTTTTTAAGCGAAGACGAATTTTCTACTTTATGTGAGTATGGAGCTGTTTCCTTTTTTAAGGCGGAAATGGGAGCAGAGGCAGTTTTAAAAGCCGTTGGGAAAATTGACCTGGCAAAAGGGTTACGGGAGTTACGCCAGGAGGTAGCAAGAACCAGGAGTAAAAGTAAAATAGAGAAACTTCATCAGCGCATTTGTTTGTTAAGTGATCTTTTGGAAGCGAAGATTGATCCTACTTGGACGATTTTGCGTGTTTTGCCGGTTTTACCTCCTGATCTTCGGCCAATGGTTCAGTTAACCGGCGGGAAATTTGCTACCTCGGACCTGAATGATTTATATCGGCGAGTGATTAACCGTAATAATCGCTTAAAGAATTTAATTGAGATTGGCGCTCCGGAAATTATTCTCCGCAACGAGAAAAGAATGCTCCAGGAAGCAGTTGATAACTTGATTGATGATTCTCAAATTAGGCATCAGCGGCAAATAGATCATCCCCTTCGTTCTCTTTCCGAGATGCTTCGTGGTAAAAAGGGAAGATTTAGGCAGAATTTATTAGGGAAAAGAGTTGATTATTCCGGCCGTTCCGTGATTGTAGTTGGACCGAAACTTAGTCTTAATCAATGTGGTCTCCCTAAGGGTATTGCCTTAGAGATATTTAAGCCTTATGTTTTGCGACAGATGATTTTGAATGATTTGGCTCCCAATATCCATTCTGCCAATACTATCTTGGAAAAGCGGCCCCTGGAGGTTTTTGATATTTTAGAAAAGGTAGTTGCTGATCATTTGGTTTTACTTAATCGAGCCCCTACTCTTCATAAGCTTTCTATACAGGCTTTTTATCCTGTTTTAGTTGATGGCTTAGCGATTCAGCTTCATCCCTGTGTTTGCTCGGGATTTAATGCGGACTTTGACGGTGACCAAATGGCGGTTCATCTTCCCATTTCTGCTGATGCCCAAAAAGAGGCTAAGGATTTTATGACGCCTTTATCTAATTTATTGAAACCGGCCGACGGATCACCGATTGCTGTTCCTACTTCTAAGGAAATGGCTTTGGGAATTTATTACTTGACCTCTCCCGATTCTAAATTGCCGAGGAAGGAAAGCGTATTAGGTCAAGATGAGGCAATGTTAGCATATCAAGAGGGGAAAATAGAATTACGTCAATTAATTAATGTCATGATTGAAGGAAAAGTTTTAGAAACAACAGTGGGAAGGATTATTTTTAATCAGGCTTTACCGCCGTTGATTAAATTTATCAATGACAACATAGACTCTAAGAGTTTAAAGTCAATATTAGCTTCGCTTTGGGGAAAAGAGGAGAATAAATTAATAATAGAAGCAATTGATAAGATTAAGGATTTAGGTTTTTGGGCCGGGACAGTCTCTGGGCTTTCTTTTGGTATTGCCGATAATATTATGCATCCTCAAAAAGATAAAATAATTAGAGTGGCGGAAGAACGAGTTTTGGGAGTGGAAAGGAGTTTTAATCAAGGTCAAGTTACCGCGGAAGAAAAACAGCGGTTGGTACAGCAAATTTGGATTGATACGACCGAAGAGTTGGCCGATAAAACTTGGCAGCTTTTTGATATTACTTCTCCGGTGCGTTTAATTATTGATGCTAAGGTGGGTCGGGCATCACGTAATCAGGTAAAGCAACTTTCGGCAATGCGGGGTTTACTGGTTGATCCCTTAGGGAAAATTGTTCTTTTGCCGACGAAATCAAATTTCCGTGAAGGGTTAGCAGTTTTTGAGTATGTTACTTCTGCTCGAGGGTCGAGGAAGGGATTGACAGATACCGCCTTAAAGACCTCAGACGCTGGTTATTTGACCAGGAGGTTGGTGGATACTGCCCATGATATGATTATTCGTGAAGAAGATTGTGGAACTAAAGAGGGGATTGAGATTAAGCGAGAAGGGTCGCGTGCCGATAAATTTGCGATACGAGTTTTGGGACGTGTTTTAGCGGCCGATGTTCGGTTAGGAAGAAAAATTATTTTAAGAAGGGGAGAAATTATTGATGAGGAGAAACTTTCTTTAATTGAGAAAAATAAGATTGATACAGTTTTGGTGCGTTCTCCGTTAACTTGTAAAGCTCCTTATGGAGTTTGTGCTCAATGTTATGGGTGGGACTTTTCCAATAGGAAAATGGTAGAAGTAGGCACACCGGTGGGTATTTTGGCGGCACAATCTATTGGTGAACCGGGGACACAATTAACCTTAAGGACCAAACATATGGGGGGTATTATTGGCATTGATGTTACCCAAGGCTTGCCGCGAGTAGAAGAACTTTTTGAAGTAAGGATGCCAAAGTCGTTGGTTCCTATTGCCGAAATTGATGGTCGGATAAAAATTAAAGAGAAAAATGGAGGTTATTTAATTGAAATCAGGGGAGAGAAAGAACGGCGGGAATATTATGTGCCCTTAGTGAATACGCCGATGGTGACTAATGGAGAGAAGGTTTTAGCGGGCACGCCATTGGCCAGCGGTTCATTGAATGTTCGTGATGTTTTGGCAATTCGGGGGATAAGAGCGGCCCAAAGATATTTATTGGATAGTATGCAGGGGGTTTACGAATTTCAAGGTGTTTCTATTAATGATCGTCATTTTGAAGTGATTATCCGAAAAATGAGCGATAAAGTGATGATTGAGTTTTCTGGAGACGCTCATTTTATGATAGGTAATTTTGTTGATTTATTAAAGTTTAGAAGTGTAAACAGAAAAATAAGAGCTCGAGGGGGTAAGCCTGCTCGGGGAAAGCGGGTAATTTTGGGGATTACCCAATCTGCTCTTCATACCGAATCTTGGCTTTCGGCGGCTTCATTCCAGGAGACCGTTTCTATTTTAAGAGAAGCGTCATTACAGGGTAAGGTAGATAATTTGTTAGGCCTAAAGGAGAACATTATTATTGGTCGCTTAATTCCCACTTCAAAAGAAAGAGTGGTGGTGGATGAGAAGAACTTAGAGTTTTGATGATATAATAAAGCTAGTTAATAGTTAAAAGTTTAAAGTTAAAAGTTAAAAATAAAAAACATTGTTATATTGTTAAATTGTTATATTGTTAAATTGTTATATTACTGAATTGTTACATTGCTAAATCATCGCCGTCATTCTGGTAATCCGCCGGCTGGCGGAGCATCCAGAGATTCTGGGCAAGCCAGAACCTTTTGGATGGATTCTAGACAAGCCAGAATGACAGGTGAGGTTATCAAAGAAAAAATGCCTCAGCATTTTTTCTTCCGACCTCATGGGGTTGGTGTGAACGAAGTGAACATGATAACCCCATACTTTTATTGATAATTAAAAATTAATTATTATGCCAACAATATCACAGCTAATCAGAAAAAAGCGTCGCCGCAAAAAGCGTAAGACAAAAACTGCTTCTTTACGAAGTTCGTTTAACAACCTGACGTTGCGGAGAGTTAATACTATTAATCCTCAAAAAAGAGGAGTAGTTTTGCAGGTAAAGACAACTACCCCTAAACGCCCCAATTCGGCTTTACGAAAGGTAGCCCGAGTGAGATTATCTAACAGAGAGGAGATAACAGTTTATATCCCCGGCGAGGGTCATAATGTTACCGAACATGGGCGGGTCTTAGTTCGCGGTGGTCGAGTTAAAGATTTGCCGGGAATTAAATATCATTTAATTAGAGGTAAATATGATGTCGAGGGAGTGGTTGGTCGTAAAACTTCGCGGAGCAAGTATGGAACTAAGCAGGAAGGAGTGGGAGAAAAAAGTCAAGAGACAACAAGAGAAACAGCCGGAACAAGCCAATGATCAATGATAGATATTAAATGATAAAGACATATTGTTACCCTATTGATAAAATTCTAAATTCTAAATACTAAGTTCCAAATAAATACGAAGTACGAAATTCGAAATAAAGAAAAATTTAGAATTTAGGATTTATCTGATATTTAATATTTTATTATCCATTATTTATTAATTATTATGCGCGGTAAAAAAATAAAAATTAGAAAGGTTTCTCCAGATTTTGTTTACCAAAGTCAGTTGGTAAACAGATTAATAAATAAGGTGATGGTTTCGGGCAAAAAGACTATTGCCCAAAAGCATGTTTATCAAGCCCTTGCGGTGGCTCAAAAAAAGCAGAATGAGGAACCTTTGGAGATTTTAACAAAGGTAGTTGATAATATTAAACCGCGAATGATGGTGCGGCCACGACGCATCGGAGGAGCGGCTTATCAGATACCGGTATCGGTGTCGGTTCAACGTCAACTCTCATTGGCTATTCGTTGGTTAGTAGAAGCTGCCCGCGCTCGTCCCAATAGTGAATATCATACGTTTGCCGAGAAGTTAGCGGCGGAATTAGTTGATGCTTTTGAGGGAAAGGGGGGAGCGGTGAAGAAAAAGGAAGACGTTCACCGCATGGCCGAGGCGAATAAGGCGTTTAGTCATTTTAGATGGTAATGCTTAATACCCTACTTCAATATATTGAAGTGATTTTATCTTGACCCTTACTTGCTTCCTGTGTTAATATACCCACAATTTAAAAAATTTTCAATTTTCAAAATCCAATTTTTATTAAATTTTCAATTAATTAATTTTTAGAATTCGTAATGCGTAACTGGTAATAAACCGTCATCCTGAGGTCCGTCAACCGACGGACGAAGGATCCTCTTCTCCTTGTCATCCTGGCTTGCTCTAGCCCTGTATCGAATGGTACAGGGTCCAGGATCGTCTTGGCTTGCCTAAGGTTGTATAGCGTATAGAGTAGTGTATAGAGTATAAGGTATAGAGTATGGGGTTATCATGTTCACTTCGTTCACACCAACCCCATGAGTATATAAAAAGAGAGATTTAAGTTTTAAATTGAGAATTATTATTTATTAACGAATTAACGAATTTTAAAATTGTCCCGCCACAGCGGGATCCCAACCTGGGCGGGGAAAATTCAATGAAAATTGAAAATTAGAAATTTAAATAAGGATTCTGGATGCTCCGCCAGCTGGCGGATTACCAGAATGACGGCGATGATTTAGCAATGTAACAATTCAGCAATGTAACAATTTAGCAATGTAACAATTTAACAATATAACAATGTTTTTTACTTTGAACTTTTGACTTTTAATTTTTAATTATTTTTATGGTTCAACAAACAAATAAAACCGAAAACAGGATTGTTCCTTTAGAAGAAATTCGCAATATTGGCATTATTGCCCATATTGATGCCGGCAAAACAACAACAACCGAGCGAATTCTTTATTACACTGGTAAAACCTATAAAATTGGCGATATTGATGAGGGGACAACACAAATGGACTGGATGGTTCAAGAACGAGAGCGGGGAATTACCATTCAGTCGGCGGCAACAACCACTTTTTGGCGTGATCACCGGATTAATATTATTGATACTCCTGGCCATGTTGATTTTACCGCTGAAGTGGAACGTTCACTGCGAGTGTTAGATGGAGCGGTGATGGTTTTTGATGCCGAGGAAGGAGTTCAAGCTCAATCGGAAACAGTTTGGCATCAAGCAGACCGCTATCGTGTCCCGCGAATTTGTTTTTTGAATAAAATGGATAAATTGGGGGCGGATTTTGATAACGCCGTTAAAAGCGTTAAAGAGCGGTTAGGGGCTAATGTTATTTTAATAACTTTTCCCATCGGCAAAGAACAAGGCTTTCGAGGAGTAGTTTCTGTTTTGGAAAATAAGGCATTTGTTTGGGAAAAAGACGATAGCGGGGCGACTTTTGAAGAAATTCCTATTCCCAAAGAATTGGTGGAAAAGTTGGCAAGGGCGAGAGAAGATTTAATAGAAAAAGTTAGCGGTGAGGATGAGAAACTGATGGAAAAGTATATTAATAATGAGAAAATAAGCTTAGAAGAGCTTAAAGCAGGGGTGCGTAGAGCGGTTATTAACAACCGAGTGGTACCTGTTTATTGCGGTTCTTCTTTGCGTAACAAGGCAATTCAACAGTTGTTGGATGGCATTGTTGATTTTTTGCCCTCTCCCTTAGATGTTCCTCCGATTGAAGGTCTTAATCCAAAGACAAACAAAAAAGAGAAACGCGAGCCAAAGAACAGCGCTCCTTTTTGCGCTTTGGCTTTTAAGATTCAGACTGATCCTCATGTGGGGAGATTGACCTATTTGCGCATTTATTCAGGGACGATGACGGTAGGGAGTAGTGTCTATGACGCTAATACTAAAAAAAATAAAAGAATAGGTCGTTTACTTTTAATGCATGCTGATAAAAGAGAAGAAATTGATAAAGCAACGGCCGGAGAGATAATCGGGGTTATTGGTTTGGACAATGTTAAAACTGGTGATACTCTTTGTGATTCTAAGCATCCTTTAATTTTGGAGACAATTTCTTTTCCTGAACCGGTGATTTCTTTAGCCATAGAGCCTAATACTCATGTCGATGAAGAAAAATTGTCTTATGCTTTGTCTCATTTATCGGAGGAAGATCCTACTTTTAAGATTAAAACCAATTTGGAGACCGGACAAACAATTATTTCCGGAATGGGTGAACTTCATTTGGAAATAATTGTTGATCGTTTGAAGAGAGAGTTTAATGTTGACGTAAGAGTGGGTCGTCCTCAGGTAGCTTATAAAGAAACTATTACTGTGGTTTCCTCGGCAGAAGGAAAATATATTCATCAATCCGGGGGTCGGGGTCAGTATGGTCATTGTTTTCTGCGTTTGGAGCCGAGAGAAAGAGGAGAGGGATTTGAATTTGCTTCCGAAATTAAAGGAGGAAAAATCCCTCGAGAGTTTATTCCCGCTATTGAAAAAGGTGTTTGTGGGGCAATGGAAAAAGGTATTGTTATCGGTTATCCAATGGTGGATATGAAAGTGGTTGTTTACGATGGTTCTTATCATGATGTAGACTCATCGGAAATGGCTTTCAAAATTGCCGGCAGTATTGCTTTGCAAGAAGCGGCTAAGCAAGCTGGGCCGGTATTATTGGAACCAATTATGAAATTAGAGGTGGTAATACCCGAAGATTTTATGGGTCAAGTTATTGGTGATATTTCTTCTCGGCGAGGGCAGATTGTTAGTACTAGTGTTCGTGGTAAAATGCGAGTGGTTACTGCTAATGTTCCTTTGGCAGAGCTCTCTGGGTATGCGACCGCTGTTCGTAGTATTACCGGTGGTCGGGCTTCTTTTTATATGGAGCCGCTTTGTTATGAAATAGTGCCCAAAAATATTCAAGAAGGAATGGTAGCAAGGATAAGAGGGGAAGGGAAATAACAATATAAAGGCAAATCCGCCCCGCTGGCAGATTTGAGTTTTTTAGGATATTATTTTCCTATTGACAAATTAGATATACTTGTTTAAAATCAAAACATCAGTAGATCTAAAATTGCAAATTGTAAAAGGCAAATTGCAAAAACAAGAGGATAAAAACAAATTTAAAGTGGTCATATGGCAGAAAAAGCAAAGTTTGAACGCACCAAGCCTCATATCAATATTGGGACCATTGGTCATGTTGACCATGGTAAGACAACCTTAACTTCGGCAATTACTAAGGTTTTGTCAAAACAGCCTAATAATTCGACCCAACCCTTAGAATTTGCAGATATTGATAAGGCTCCTGAGGAGAAAGAAAGAGGGATTACTATTGATATTTATCATGCCGAGTACGAAACAGCCAAACGTCATTACGCCCATATTGATTGTCCCGGTCATGCCGATTATGTGAAGAATATGATCACCGGCGCAGCGCAGATGGATGGGGCAATTTTAGTTGTTTCTGCTGCCGATGGGCCAATGCCTCAAACTCGGGAGCATATTCTGTTGGCTCGTCAGGTTAATGTCTCGGCAGTAGCAGTTTTCTTGAACAAAATTGATTTAGTTGATGACAAGGAATTGGTGGATTTGGTGGAAGAAGAAATACGTGAACTGCTTAATAAGTATAAATATGATGGGGCTAAGGTTCCTATTGTTCGTGGTTCAGCCTTAAAAGCGGCGGAATGTGGTTGTGGTAAACGAGATTGTCAGTGGTGTGGCCCTATTTTGGAGTTAATGGATAAAGTTGATGAGTATATTCCCACCCCCGAGAGGGATATAGAGAAGCCATTTTTAATGCCGGTAGAAGATGTCTTTTCCATTAAAGGGCGAGGGACAGTGGTCACTGGTAGAGTAGAGCGAGGAATATTAAAGCTTAATGAAGAGATAGAGATCGTCGGTTTAGGAAAAGAAGTTAAAAAAACAGTTGTCACCGGTATTGAAATGTTTAGGAAGAGCTTAGATGAGGCGCGAGCGGGTGATAATGTCGGTATTCTTTTGCGCGGTGTTGAAAAGAATGAAGTTGAGCGGGGTCAGATTATTGCCAAGGCGGGGACAGTTACTCCTCATACTGAATTTGAAGCAGAGATTTATGTTTTAACTAAAGAAGAAGGCGGTCGTCATACTCCCTTTTTTTCCGGATATAGACCTCAATTTTACATTCGCACTACCGATGTCACCGGTGAAGCGGCTTTGCCATCAGGAGTAGAGATGGTAATGCCTGGTGACAATATTACCACTAAAGTGAAGTTGATTACTCCCATCGCGTTGGAAAAGAATTTGCGCTTTGCCATTCGTGAGGGGGGTCATACGGTGGGAGCGGGAGTAATCACCAAGGTAATTTCTTAAAAATTGGCAGGATTGACAATATGGCCAAAACACGCATTCGGGTTCGCCTTAAGGCTTATGATCACCGAGTTATTGATGAGGCAGCCAATAAAATCGTGGAGACGGCTCTTCTGACAGGAGCGAAAGTTAGTGGTCCTATTCCTCTTCCGACTAAACGGCACCTTTTTACTGTTTTAACCAGTCCCAATACTGACAAAAACTCTCAAGATCACTATGAGATGTTGGTTCATAAAAGATTAGTTGATATTTTGAATCCGACCAATAAGACGATTGACTCCCTTCAACATTTAGATATGCCCGCCGGAGTGGATATTGAGATAAGAACGTAAGATTCATTTAAGAATAAAAGATTAAAAGAATAAGTGATTAGTCTTAGGAATTTCTAAACTAAGAACTTGAGACCCTTAATTCAGTTTTGGCAGTGAGGTAGGTAAATGTAAGGCAAGAAATTTAAATAAGATAGAGCTGGTTATTCCCAGAAAGCGATCCGCCAGCTGGCGGACCCGCCTTGGCGGGGATGAAGCGGTATCAATGAACGCGCGAAGCGCGACACAAAGCGGAACACAAAACCCCGACCGTAAGAGCGGGTTTTTTATTTTGATCCCACTGGAGGCAGGAAAGAAAAGATTTTCTTCTTTAACTATTCTTGTAATTTACTCCTTGTAAGATGAAGGCACGCGATGATAGGCTTTTGGCTGATGGGTTTTTGTTTCAAAAATAGCAGTGTTTTGTAGGGGAGTAGGAATTTAGCTACTACGATACGGCGCAGTATCGTAGTAAATTAATAGTTAAATATGCTTCATAGCATGTTAGTGGAAGTGTTTTTTAGGAGGAGGTTTATCTAAAGTTGGATTTGTGGTTCTAAGGTTTTCTGAATAGGCCGAGACAGGCCGGTAGATTTTGGGGGAGGTAATATTTATTCTAACGACCAATGACCAACGACTAACGACTAATTTGGTTGCTATTAAAAATAGTCTGTGATAAAATCAAATTGTTTTGGTAAGGAGGCATCTAATTTAATGGTAAATTCAAAAAGTTTGCCTGGTTAGTTTATTTTAGGGAAGAATTAGAAGGTATTTTACCTTTTGGAGCCTCTTTTTAGGCTCTTTTTTTTGTGGAGAATATGATTAACGCCATAATCGGACAAAAATTGGGAATGACTCAGGAATTTTTAAAGAACGGTCAGGTAGTGCCGTTAACTGTTGTTGAAGCTGGTCCTTGTTTTATTTTGCAAGTAAAGAATAAGGAAAATGATGGATATGAAGCAGTAAAAATTGCCTTTGGTCAAAGTAAAGGGAAGTATGCTAAGAAGCCGACTTTGGGCGAAATGAAGAAAGCAAAGAAAACGTTGGCGCCGGCTCTAATAGTGGAAGTGAGTGGTGGTGGGAAGAATTTAAAAGTAGGTGAAGAAATCAAGGTTGATGATATTTTTAAGAAAGGAGATTTTGTCGATGCAACAGGGTTTTCTAAGGGGAGAGGCTTTGCCGGAGTTATTAAGCGTTGGGGTTTCCATGGTGGTCCGGCTACTCACGGTCAATCAGATAGGCAGCGGGCTCCTGGCTCAATCGGTCAGCGGACAACACCGGGACGAGTTTATAAAGGTAAAAAAATGCCCGGTCGTATGGGCAACAAAAAAGTAACAGTTCGTAATTTAGAAATAATTGAGATAGATGAGGCGAAGAATCTTTTGTATGTTAAGGGAGCAATTCCCGGGGCAAGAAGAGGAATGGTAGTGATAAAAAAGCGCAAAACTCAAAAAAGCCGTCATTCTTCCGCTAGCTGGCGGAAGAATGACAAGGTAAGATAATTGAAACTCAAAGTTAAAAATAGATATTAGAAATTATAAGAATTAATGGAAATGACTCGCCCTGCACCGTTCTGGTGCGGGGCTTGTAGAAATTATTTGTTTCATATTTTTAAGATGTTCAAAGTTGATCTTTATAACATTAAGGGCGAGAAAGAAGGGAAAGTAACTCTTCCCAAAGAGATTTTTGAGACAAAAATAAACAAGCCTCTCTTATCTCAAGCGGTTCGGGTTTATTTAGCCAATCAGCGAGACGCTCGAGCAAGAGCGAAGACTCGCGCGCAAGTAAAAGGATCAAACCGGAAAATTTACCGTCAGAAAGGGACGGGCGGTGCTCGTCACGGCGACAATAAAGCCCCTATTTTTGTCGGCGGTGGGAAAGCTCATCCGCCTAAAGGTATAAATCGTCGCTTGTCTTTGCCCAAGAAGATGAAACAGCTCGCTTTAAAATCGGCTTTGTCGGCTAAGGCTGCTGATAAACAAATCTTGGTGATTAACGATTTTAAAGGCTTAAAACAGAAGACTAAAGAAGCTAACAAAGTTCTGGATAAATTAGACTTAAAAACCGAAAGGGCAATTCTTTACTTAGGAGAAAAAGATAAAAAAGCAGTTTTAGCTTTTAGAAATATCCCGACGATAAGTTTAGCCAGCGTTTTGACGATTAATTCTTACCAGGTCTTAAACGGTGGGATATTAATTTTTACTAAAGAAAGCCTCAAACAATTGAGCTCAAAGTTTAATCCGCCAGCTGGCGGAGCATCCAGAATCGTCTAAGGGATGGATTCTGGACAAGCCAGAATGACGAATAAAACAATTGTTACATTGTTACATTGTTAAATTGCTAAAGTCGTCATTCTGACCCCGCCTCATCGGCGGGGGAAGAATCCCGTAGGAAAGAGGTAACCTTGCTTCCAAACGGGATCCTTCGTCCGTCGGTTGACGGACTCAGGATGACGGGGTTTGAAAATTGTAAATTGATAATTGAAAATTGAAACGTGTTATGGACTTAAAAATGATTATTAAAAAACCATTAATTACTGAAAAGGCGATGAGTAAGGCGCAGGAAAATCGCTATACCTTAATAGTAGATCAGAAAGCTAATAAAGGGCAAATTAAAGAAGCAGTAAGACGGTTTTTGAAAGTGGAGCCGATTAAAGTTTGGACAATAAAAATTAAAGGCGAAGAGCGTTGGTCGTCAGGTAGGCGGCGGAAGATAAAAACTGCGAATTTTAAAAAGGCAATTGTGGAGCTTAAAAAGGGGCAGAAGCTTGATTTTTATGAGTCTTTAGAAAAAAGTAAATAATATTATGGATTTAAGAAAAAAATTAACTAGAGCAATGAATCGGCGAGTCGGCCGAGGTGGCGGTAGAGTTACTGTTCGTCACCAAGGCGGTGGTGAGAAAAAACGCTTGCGCCTTATTGATTGGAAACGAAATAAGCTTAATATAGCCGGTTATGTTGAGGCGATTGAATACGATCCTCTTCGTAGCGCCAATATTGCTTTGGTGCTTTATCCTGATGGCGAGCGTCGTTATATTTTAGCTACCAAAGGACTTAAAAAAAGAGATGTGGTGGTATCGGGAAAGGATGTTTCTTTAAAAGAAGGCAATGCTACCCTTTTGAGGAATATTCCCATTGGTATGCCTGTTCATAATATTGAGCTGCGGGCAGGGAAGGGAGGACAATTAGTACGGGGAGCGGGGACAATGGCGGTGATTATTGCTAAGGAAGATAAAGTGGCTCAAGTAAAGTTACCGTCGGGTGAATTGCGCAAAATTTCCTTAGATTGTATGGCTACCATTGGTCAGATAGGTAATGTAGAATATCGTTTGAAGAAGCTTTATAAGGCGGGGCAAAAACGTCACCGCGGTATTAGGCCAACAGTGCGTGGTGTTGCTCAAGATCCCAGATCTCATCCTCATGGCGGTGGGGAAGGCAAATCAGGCATTGGTATGCCTTCACCAAAAACACCTTGGGGTAAGAAAACTTTAGGGAAGAAAACGAGAAAAAAGGAAAAGTATAGTAATAAGGACATAATAAGAAGAAGGAAGAAATAATTAAAAGTCAAAAGTCCAAAAGAACATTGTTAAATTGTTACATTGCTACATTGCTAAATCATCGCCGTTATTCCCGCCTAGCCGGCGAGGCTGGCCCGCCTATAGCCGGCGAGGCTGGCTGGTAATCCGCCGGCTGGCGGACCAGAATGACAGGTAAAGTAAAGTAAAGTAAAAATTAAACGATTCAAGCGTCTCAAGCGATTCAAACAATTCAAACATCAGGCATTAATAAATTATAAATTTAAAACTAATAAGATGTCGCGTTCTGCTAAAAAAGGGCCATATGTTGATGAGCGGCTTTTAAAGAAGCTTAAACGTGGGGATAAAGAGCCGATTAAAACTTGGCTGAGATCTTGTCAAATTCCTCCCCAGTTTGTAGGGCATCGCTTTGCGGTTCATAATGGTCGTAATTTTATCGAGGTTTTTGTTACTGAAGATATGGTGGGTTATCGATTAGGAGAATTTTCTCCTACCAGAACGTTTAGGGGACATGGCCGAATGGTAAAGAAAACAATGGAGAAAACCTAAAATTAGAATACGCGCAAATCGCAAAACTCAAAACTGAAGCTCAAAACAAAATAGTTTAAAGTCCAAAGTCCAAAGTTAAAAGTTAAAAGTAAAATACATTGTTACATTGTTGCATTGTTACATTGCTACATTGTTAAAGTCGTCATTCTGGTAATCCGTCGGTTGACGGAGCATCCAGAATCATTTAGGGATAGATTCTGGACCCTGTACCATTCGATACAGGGCTAGAGCAAGCCAGAATGACAAGATAAGATAATTAAAAGTCCAAAGTCAAAAGTCAAAAGTTAAAAGTTAAAAGGAAAACTAAGATTTAATAAAATTATAAATTTAAAATCAAATGGTGCAAGTTAAAGCTGAAGCAAAATATTTGCCGATTTCACCAAGAAAAGTACGTTTAGTAGCTGATTTGATACGGGGAAAATCAATGGGTGAGAGCTTGGTCTTATTGGAAAATATTCCCAAAAAAGGGGCATATTTTTTAAAAAAATTGATTTATTCGGCATCAGCTAATGCGGTGAATAATCTAAATCTTAAAGAGGAAAATTTGGTGGTTAATCAGCTTTTAGTTGATGAGGGTCCGAGAGTCAAGAGAATGGATAAGTCACATGGGGCTCGGTTTAACCGAGGAATTATTAGGAAAAGGACAAGCCATGTGAAAGTAATATTGGAGGAAAGAAAGAATAAATAATAAATAAAAATACATTTAAAGAAAATTCTAAATACGAATATCGAAGTTCCAAATAAATTCGAAATTCTAAGCACGAAATACTAAACAGTTTAGAATTTATGATTTCGAACTTAGATATTATTTGGAGCTTAGAATTTAGAAATTAGAAATTGATTAAGAATTAATTATTATATTATGGGTCAAAAAGTTAATCCTATTATTTACCGATTAGGGATTCATAATGATTGGCAGTCTTTGTGGGCAGTTGGCGACAAAAAGCAATATAAGAATTTTCTTTTGGAAGATGTAAAATTGAGACAATTTTTACGGAAACGTTTACAGGTAGCGGGTATTGTTGGTATTAGTATCGAGCGATTGTTTAATAGAATGAAAATTACTCTTTTTGCCAGTCGTCCGGGAGTAGTAATTGGTCGGGGAGGGAAAGGTTTAGAATTGTTGAAAAATGAACTTTATCAACGGATTTCTATAGAGGCACCGGAAAAGAATTTAGAGATTAAAATAGAAGAGGTTAAAAATCCTGATATCGAGGCTAGGTTTGTGGCGGAAAGAGTTGCTAATCAGTTGGAGCGGCGTATGCCTCACCGGCGAGTGATGAGAAAAGAGTTAGAGAGAGTGATGAGTGCCGGCGCTTTGGGAGTTAAAATTAGGCTGGCGGGGAGGATTGATGGGGTAAAAATTTCCCGTCAGGAAAAGTTTGTCGTTGGTAAAGTCCCTACTAGCACGATTAGAGCTGACATTGATTATGCTTATGTGCCGGCACTAACGAGGAAAGGATATGTAGGAGTGAAGGTGTGGATACATAAAGAAAGTTAAAAGTCAAAAGTCCAACCCGTGAACCAGAACAAGAGTTCGGTTCAGGGTTGCCCTGTACCCAACGTGGTACTAGGGCAAAGTTAAAAGTTAAAGAAAAAAACAAAAAGAAAGAAACATTGTTACATTGTTACATTGCTACATTGTTAAAGTCGTCATTCTGGGGAGCCGCCAACTGTGGCGGCGACTCCAGAATCTGATTCTGGACCCTGTACCATTCGATACAGGGCTAGAGCAAGCCAGAATGACGGTGAGAAGACGATTCTGGCCTACCGGCTGGCGGAAGAATGATAGTATTAGTAAGTCAAGATGACAGTAAAAAATTAGAGACTAAAAATTAAAAATTAGATTAATAGGATATGGTTGTTCCTAAAAAAGAAAAATATCGGAAGCAATTTCGGGGGAAGATGAGGGGAATAGCAACCCGTGGTTATCGGTTGGCTTTTGGTGATTTTGGATTAAAAGCAATGGGTCGCAGTTGGCTAACTGAGCAACAATTAGAGGCAGCTAGACAGGCAATTGTTCATAAAACTAAACGTGAAGGCAAGGTGTGGATAAGGGTAATTCATAATCAACCGATTACCAGTAAGCCTTTAGGCGTCACTATGGGAGGCGGTAAGGGTGAAGTTCTTGGTCATGTGGCGGTTATTTTACCGGGAAGGATTATTTTTGAAGTGGGGGGGTTACCAGAAAGCCTGGCTAAAGAAGCTCTGCATTTGGCCGGTAGTAAGTTGCCTTTTAAAACAAAAATAGTGGGAGAATAAAGAAAATCGATATGAAACAAAAGGACAAAGAGAAACTGAACCAGTTAAATAAAGCAGGATTATTAAAGGAGTTAGAAAAAGAAATCTCAGAATTAACTCCAATAGTGGTTGATAAGAGGTTGGGGAAATTAAAAGACGTAAAGATGGTTGCTAAAAATCGTGATAAGATTGCTTTTATTAAAACAAGAATTCGTGAAAGGGAATTATGACTAAAGGAAAAATTTTAACCGGAAAAGTAATCGCCGCTAAAAGCCCTAAAACATTAACCGTTTTAGTGGAGACTGTTTATCGTTATCCTAAGTATGGTAAGGTAATGCGGCGGCGTAAGAAATATTTGGTTCATGATGAAAAGGGAGTGGCAATAAACAGGACGGTGAAAATTCGGGAGACACGACCAATTAGTAAAAGAAAACACTTTATTATAGAAAAAGTTCTATAAAGAAATTGAAAATTGTAAATTGATAATTAAAAATTAATTAAGGTATTATGTTGCAATTGAGGTCAATTTTAAATTTTGCCGATAATAGCGGCGCTAAAAGGTTGAGGGTGATTGGTATCCCTCATTTTTCTCGAAAGCACGTTGCTTTATTAGGTGAGGTGGTTAAAGCCGTGGTTCTGGAGGCGTTGCCTACTGGTCAGGTAAAGAAGGGGGACAAGGTAAATGTGGTGATTGTTCGCACTAAGAAGGAAAGGCGAAGATCAGATGGGTCTTATATTCGTTTTAGTGACAATGCGGGGGTAATTATTAGTGCTTTGGGTGTTCCTTTAGGGTCGCGAATTTTTGGTCCTGTTGCTCGAGAGGTAAGAAAATCGGGGTTCAAAAAGATTGTTTCTTTAGCCAAAGAAGTGGTGTAGAAAAAAAAATTACTAATTTCTAATTTTTAATTTCTAATTCTTATCGAGTTCTTGATTATCAATTTAATCCGCCAGCTGGCGGGCCAGCCTCGCCGGCGAGGCTGGTCAGGATGACGTTTCAACAATGTAGCAATCTGCCGCAGGGAGATAATTATTAATTTCTAAACAATGAAGAGTGAAAATAAAAAAAGGAGATAAAGTTAAAATCATCGCCGGGAAAGATAGGGGAAGAGAGGGGGTAGTGGAAAAGGTAATACCAAAAGAAAAAAGGGTGGTTGTTACCGGTGTCAATCTTTATAAAAAGCACGTGAAGCCGCGTCGCGAAGGCGAAAAGGGGGGGATTATTGAAATTGCTCGTCCCCTAGACATTGCTAAAGTAGCCTTGATTTGTCCTAAATGTAAGCAAGTAACGCGGGTGGGGTATAAAATACAAGGTAAAGAGAAGTTTCGAGTATGTCGAAAGTGCGGTGAAAGGATATGATAAAAGAAGCTCAAAAATGTATATGGGGTTATCATGTTCACTTCGTTCACACCAACCCCATGAGGTCGGAAGAAAAAATGCTGAGGCATTTTTTCTTTGATGACCTCATAAGTTTTTAATTTAATTATTATATTTATGCTAAGTTTCCAAGAAAAATACCAACAAGAGGTAGTTCCTCAATTAATGAAGGAATTTAAGTTTAGAAATAAAATGGCTGTGCCTAAGATAGTTAAGGTAGTGGTTAGTATGGGAATTGTTGCCGATAAGGGTAAGCAGGAAGCAATAGAACAGGCTCAAAAAGCCTTAGCTTTAATTACCGGGCAAAAACCACAGGTTTGTGCTGCTAGAAAATCTATCTCTACCTTTTCACTTAGAGTTGGTGATCCTATTGGACTAAAGGTTACCTTAAGGGGTGAAAGGAGAGATAGTTTTTTAGGCAAACTTCTTAATGTTGTTTTGCCACAAGTTAGGGATTTTCGCGGTTTGTCTTTGAAAGGTTTTGATAATGGTGGTAATTATACTTTAGGATTGAAAGAAAATACTGTTTTTCCAGAGATTGAGTATGATAAAATAGATCGGTCGCGCGGCCTGGAGGTAACGATTGTTACTAGTGCCACGGATATTGAAAAGGCAAAACGATTAATGACCCTTTTAGGGGCGCCGTTTGAGAAAAATAATAGTTAAAAGTCCAAAGTCAAAAGTTAAAAGTAAAAAAACAAAAAGAAAGAAACATTGTTACATTGTTACATTGTTAAATTGCTAAAGTTGTCATTCCCGCCTAGCCGGCTAGGCGGGGAGGACTCCAGAATCGTCTAATGGTGGACAGAATGACGTCGGGAAAAGGCAACCATGTTGTTCTGACCCCGCCTCAGCGGCGACCCGCCGAAGAGGTGGGAATTTAGGGCTTAGTGCTTATGGGGAATTTTATTTATTTACTACGATACTACATAGTATCGTAGTAAATAAACTTTCCCTTTATAGTGTCCTTTCATCTTTTTCTTTTAAGCCTTAGAATTCTTTAGCAATTAACAATATATAATAATTATCATCTGATCCGCCCGTTGGCGGACAGAATGACAAGAAAGAAAAACGTATGGCTAAAAAATCAAAAATAGCTCGTGAGCAGAAGAAATTAAAGTATAACGAACGCTATCGTCATCGCTGTCAACTTTGCGGTCGGTCGAGAGGTTATTTGCGTTATTTTGGCCTATGCCGACTTTGTTTTCGCAAATTAGCTAATGAAGGTGAAATACCTGGTGTTAAGAGGGCATCGTGGTGATAATAATTAAAAGTTAAAAGTCCACCCATGAACCAGAACAAAGTTCGGTTCAGGGTTGCCCTGTACCCAACGTGGTACTAGGGCAAAGTTATCCGCCTAAAGTCCCGCCATCGGCGGGACATTATGGCGGGTATTGTTAAATTGTTATATTGTTAACCGTCATTCTGAACTTGATTCAGAATCTTCTGAAGAATGATCCTGATTTTCATCAGGATGACGATGAGAAGGGGATTCTGGACCCTGTACCATTCGATACAGGGCTTAGAGCAAGCCAGGATGACGAATAAAACAATTAAAAGTTAAAAGTCAAAATTCCAAGCTGCAAGGGCAAGAAAGCCAAAATAAATTTAAAATTAATTAATATGTCTCAAGATAAAATTGCTGACATGCTCACCAATATTAAGAATGGTTATTTGGCGAAAAAAAAGGGAGTGGTGATTTCTTGGTCACCGATAAATTATGCTGTGGTTGAGGTTTTGGCATTAGAGAAATATATTCAGGGAGTTAGTAAGCAAGAGAGAAAAAAAGGATATGGTGAGGAGATTTTAATTAGTTTGCGTTATATTGATGGTCAGAGAATTTGGGAAAATGTGCGCCAAATTTCTAAGCCCGGAAAGAGGGTTTATGTTTCCGTCGGTGATTTGGTAAATTATAATCGTCGTTTGGGAGTGGTGATTATTTCTACTTCGCAGGGAGTGATGACCACTAAAATGGCGGCCAAGAAGAACTTGGGTGGAGAATTAATTTGTCGGATATGGTAAAGATAGTTAAAAGTCCAAAGTGCCCCGTACCGAGCTTCGCTCTGGTACTGGGGCAAAGTTAAAAATAAAAAACATTGTTATATTGTTAAATTGTTACATTGTTTAAAGTTGTCATTCCTGCGATTCCTTGTCATTCCCGTGAAAGCGGGAATCTATAGGAATAAATAAATATTTCTTATTAAGGAAATTTATTAATATAGATTCCCGACCTGGTCGGAAATGACAGGTGATAAATCCGCCAGTTGGTGGATAAAGTTCAAATAAAATTTAAAATCGAAACGTGTCTAAAATAGGTAGGAAGCCAGTTTTAATACCAGAGGGGATTGATATTAGTATTCAAGAAGGATTGATTCGAGTTCAGGGAGAGAAGGGGAATTTATCTTTGGTTATCCCTAAGGGGATAAAAGTTAAAAAACAGGATGACCAATTGATAGTTAGTCGGGAGAATAATATTAAACAAACGAAAGCTTTGCACGGAACAATAAGACAATTAATTAGCAATATGGTGGCAGGAATTCAGAAAGAGTGGGTAAAGAAACTGAAAATAATAGGTACCGGTTATGGTGCTTCTCTTTCGGGAAAAGATTTAATTCTTAGTTTAGGATTATCTCATCCGATTACTATTTCGCCATCAGAGGGAATATATTTTGAGGTGGATAAAGATATTATTAGCGTTAAAGGGTGTGATTTATTTAAAGTAGGGAAAATAGCGGCGGAGATTAGAAATTTGCGTCTTCCTGATGCTTATAAAGGGAAAGGTATTCGTTACGAAAATGAAGTGATTAAATTAAAGCCTGGAAAAGCAGCTAAAACAGGAGAGGGAGTAGAGAAATCAGTAGCTAAAAGTTAATGATTAGTTTATGAGAAATTCAAGAGAGAGAAGACAAAAGAGGGTTCGAGCCAAAATATCGGGGACAAAAGGGTGCCCACATTTATCGGTTTTTCGCTCTAATTACTATATTAGCGCTCAAATTATTGATGATCAAAAGAGAAAAACTTTATTGGGGGTTCACGAGAAAAATTTGTCTTTAACTAAAAAGCTTACCAAGAAAGAAAGAGCTGGTGCTTTAGGCGAATATTTAGCCAAGAAAGCCCAAAAACAAGGGATAAAAAGAGTTGTTTTTGATCGTGGTGGCTATCGTTATCATGGTCGGGTTAAGGCATTAGTAGAGGGAGCAAGAAAGGGAGGGCTGGAATTTTAAATTGCTAATTTCCCGCCTCTTCGGCGGGTCGGAAAACCCGACCCCTACAGCGGGTCGGAAAACCCGACCCCTACAGGAAACATATAATTGAAAATTGGGAAATTGGAAATTCAATAGAAATTTAAAATTAAGAATTAAAAATTAATTTAAAGGTATGATTGATAAAAGAAGAAAGAATTATCGTCATCAGGAAAGGGAAGATGATTTTTTTAGTGAGGTAATTCAGATTAAGAGAGTTTCTAAAAAGACTAAGGGAGGTAATCAGATTTCTTTTACCGCCTTAATGGTTGCTGGTGATCAGAATGGTCGGGTAGGTGTTGCTTTGGGTAAAGGAGAAGATGTTTTGTCGGCAATTAACAAAGGTAAAAAATTAGCTAAGAAGCGTTTTTTTACCGTTTCTCGTTGTCAGGCAACTATTTGTCACGATATCTTAGTTAAACGTGGAGCGGCAAAAGTATTTTTAAAACCGGCTCCTCCGGGAAGTGGCATCATTGCCAGCCAGGCAATAAAGGTGGTAATGGAGGCAGTTGGTATTCAAGATATTTCTGCCAAAATTTTGGGAACAAGCAACAGAACTAGCAATGTATATGCTGTTATCCAAGCTTTTAAAGAATTAAAGAAACATGAATCGATTAAATAATTTATCCAAAACTGTCGCTAAGAAGAAAAAAGGGCTGGGGAGAGGTTATGGGTCGGGAAAAGGAGGACATACGGTAGGCAGAGGCCAAAAGGGTCAAAGGTCAAGAAATAAACCTTATTTGCTTTTTGAGGGGAAAAAGACGCAGAAATCTTTATTGCGCCGTATCCCCTTATTGAGGGGTAAAGGGAAACTTAAATCTAAAGAAAATAAACCCTTGGTGGTCAATATTTCCTTTTTAAATTTATTGCCTCTTCGATCTAAAGTGGATGTTAGTCTTTTGATTAAGCATCGTTTAGTAGATGAAAAAGAAGCTAAGAAATATGGAGTAAAAATTTTAGGTGGTGGGGAGATAGAGCATCCTTTAATTGTTTCTCTTCCCTGCTCTCGAGGAGCTAAAGAAAAAATTGAGAAAGCGGGAGGAAAGGTGGTAATAGTTAAAAGTCCAAAGTTAAAAGTAAAAAGTCCGAAGACAGAGATTAAAAGTTCTCAAAAATAGGCCCTATACGTCCTATAAGACCTATGGGTCCTATAAGTTTTGGTTTTTATGATTCAAAAAATTTGGCAAGCAGTTGTTTCCCTTTGGCGGGTGAAAGATGTTCGGCGTCGATTGTTGTTCACTTTCGGTTTTTTTACAATATTGCGTTTTTGGGCTCATATTCCTCTCCCCGGTGTTAACGTGGATGTTTTAAGGAAAGTCTTTTCCGGTAACCAATTTTTAGGACTTCTTAATATTTTTTCCGGAGGAGCTTTGTCTAATTTTTCGATTACCGCCTCGGGTTTAAATCCCTATATTAATGCTTCTATTGTTTTCCAGTTGTTGGCTTTTGTTTTTCCCTATTTTGAAAGATTAAGTCGTGAAGGTGAAACAGGTCGCCAGAAAATTGAACAATATACTAAAATAGCGACTATCCCCTTGGCAATTTTTCAGGCTTTGGGAATGTATGCCTTATTAAAGGGTAGGGGGATAATCGGCGATTTGGATTTTTTGTCATTAGTGGCTTTTATTGCGACGATGACAGGGGGAACCTTTTTGTTGATTTGGTTGGGAGGGTTAATTAGTGAATATGGCTTAGGTAATGGGATTTCACTTTTAATTTTTGCCGGGATTGTTAGCCAAATACCCCAAGAGCTGACTCAGACAACGATGATAGCCAGTCAAGGAGGGAACTTCTTAAATCTTTTGGTCTTTTTGATAGTAAGCTTGGGGGTAGTGGTGGCTATTGTTTGGGTTAATGAAGCTAATCGGCGGGTTCCGGTTCAGTATGCCAAGCGAATTAGGGGAAGGAAAATGTATGGAGGGCAGACTACTTATCTGCCACTGCGTCTTAATCAAGCCGGAGTTATTCCTATTATTTTTGCCGTTTCGGTAGTTTTGATTCCCTCAATGTTGGGGCAATTTTTAGGTAATGCCGGTAATGAAGGGATCCGTAATGCGGCTTTATTTTTGTCTGATCTTTTTAAGCAAGATGGCGTAGTTTATAATTTAGCTTATTTTGTCTTAGTGGTGGTGTTTGCGTTTTTTTATACAATGGTAGTTTTTAATCCGGAGAAAATAGCCGGGGAGATTCAAAAACAGGGAGGTTTTATACCTGGTATCAGGCCGGGGAAGCCGACAGCCGATTATCTAAATTATATATCCTTGCGAGTGACCCTGCCGGGGGCGCTATTTTTAGGTTTGGTGGCGGTTTTACCGGCGATAACCCAAGGAGTTATGGGGGTAACAATGATGGTTTTAGGAGGAACCAGTATTTTAATTATAGTTTCGGTAGTTTTGGAAACGGCTAAGTCGGTAGGGGCAATGGTGCAAATGAGAGGATATGACAAGTTTTTGGAAAAATACTAAGATAAATTTCTAATTACTAATTTCTAATCAATGTCTAATGATTAATGTTTAAAAATTAAAAAAAATTAGAACATTAAAAATTAAATAAAAATTAAGAATTAAAAATTGATTTTGTGAATATTCTTTTAATTGGTTCCCCGGGTTCTGGTAAGGGAACTCAGGCACGACTTTTAATTAATGATTTTGACTTTGCCTATTTCTCTGCCGGTGATATTTTGCGCCATTTATCAAAAGAAAACACGCCTTTAGGTCGGCAAGTTCTGGGGTTGATAAGGAGGGGAGAATTAGTTTCTGATTTACTAATGAAAAGGATTTTAGTTGATTTCTTGAAAAAAAATAAAGGGAGAGATATCCTTTTGGATGGTTATCCTCGTAATTTATCGCAAGCTAAAACAATTGACCAGCGCTTGATTTTAAAAGGGGGGTTAAATTTAGTTTTTTACTTGCGCATTAGCGACCGTGAAGCAATTCGTCGTCTTTCATCGCGAGTGGTTTGTTGCCAATGTGGAGCAGTTTATAATTTAATCACCTCTCCTCCCCAAAAAAAAGGAATTTGCGATTACTGTGGAGGGAAGCTGGTGAGACGCGCCGATGAGAAATTGGGGGCAGTTAAGAAAAGACTGTTGATTTATAAAAAGGAAACGAAGCCAATTGTTGATTATTTTACTAAAAAAGGAAAATTGATGTTTATTGATGGCGAACGACCCATTAAAGAGATCTATAAAGAAATAAAAAAAAGTATCGATGCTCTTTGTCTGGACACCAAAGCTATTTAATGTTAAAATAACTCTGATTGGTAATAAGTTTTTAAATGGATAAACAGTCTAAAAGTTTTTTTGAAGGTAAAGTATTGGAGGCTCTTCCTAATACTCTTTTCCGAATTGTTTTGGATGATAAACGGGAAGTCTTGGCAACCTTAGCTGGGAAAATGCGGCTTTATCATATTAGGGTTATCCCCGGTGACCGAGTGCGTGTTGAAATGACACCATATGACGAAAAGAGGGGAAGAATAGTATATCGGTATTAAGAGAAATTGCTAATTTCTAAAATAATATCAAATAACAGAATGAATGTTTATATTTTACCATTTATCTTGTCGGGGCGGGATTACTCTGCCCGAATCTAATCATTAACGGGTCGGAAAACCCGACCCCTACAGGAAATATATAATTGAAAATTAGAAAATTGATAATTTGATGAAAATTGTAAATTGTAAATTTAAAATTAAAATTAATTTAAAATATGAAGGTTCAATCGTCAGTGAAAAAACGATGTCGGGATTGTAAAATAGTTCGCCGCCGCGGTCGGGTTTATGTGGTGTGCAAGAAAAATCCCCGACACAAACAAAGACAAGGGTGAGAAGAAAATTTCTAATTTCTAATTAATGTTTAATGGTTAAATATTTAACATTAAAGAATTAATAAATTAAAACATTAAAAATTCAATAGAAATTTAAAATTAAAAATTAAGAATTTATTTATACTGTGCCGAGAATTGTTGGTGTTAATATACCAGAAAAAGACAAGATTGATTTGGCCTTAACCAGGATTTATGGTGTTGGTCAATCTAATGTTTTAGCGATATTGATGAGAGCAGGTATTAGTGTTAATAAAAGAGTGGATCAATTAAGCGACAATGAAATTACTACCCTTAATCGGGTTATTGGTGAGATGAAAGTAGAGGGGAATTTGCGGGAGGAAGTAGGTAGAAACATTGAGCGTTTAAAAAGGATAGGCTCTTATCGAGGTAAACGTCATCTTGCTAATTTACCGGTTAGGGGGCAGCGAACAAGAACTAATGCGCGGACAAAAAGAGGCAAGCGTATGACTATAGGCGCTCTTAAGAAAGAAGTTTATAATGTTGGGAAAGTAGAAAAGGGAGTAGAAAAAGAAGAAAAAGAGGAGAAAAAATAATAGAAAAAATGGAAAATAAGAAGGATATTAAACGAGCTTGGTTTAGTGTCAGTGCTACATTTAATAATACCATGGTAACGGTGGCTGATGCCGATGGGAATACTCTTTGCTGGGCGTCAGCCGGTTCTTGCGGTTTTCATGGGACACGTAAACAGACTCCCTATGCGGCGACAGTCACGGTGGGGAAGGCAGCCAAAAAAGCTAGAGAATTAGGTGTTTCGGAGGTAGAAGTTTATATTAAAGGACCTGGTTCAGGTCGTGATGCTTCTTTGCAAGCAATTCGCTCATCAGGGTTGCGAATGTTACTGATTGCCGATATAACCCCTGTTCCTCATAATGGGCCGCGGCCAAAGAAAGAAAGGAGGGGAAAATAAATGGGAAGAAGCATTGACCCTCAATGTCGAATTTGCCGTCGTTTAGGAGTAAAACTATTTTTAAAAGGGAAACGTTGCTTTTCTCCTTCTTGCCCTATTGAACGAAAGGGGGCGATTGCTCCCGGTGTTCATGGTGAAAGATTTGAGCGCTCCTCACCTTATAAAAAGCAATTGTTAGAAAAGCAAAAACTTAGAGCTTCATATGGTATTTCGGAGTATCAGCTAAAGAATTATTTTGAAAAGGCGCGGAAAGGCGGCAGGAAGACAGATTTAGTCCTTATGCAAATGTTGGAATCGCGGTTGGATAATGTGATTTTCAGGTTAGGGTTGACGCCCAATCGGAAGACGGCGCGGCAATTAGTTAATCATGGTAAGGTGATGATTGATAACCGACGGGTAACAATCCCCTCTTTTAGTGTTAAGCCTGGTCAAGTAATTGCTATTAAAGAAGAGGTTAGTGAAATTCCTCAAGTTAGAGATACATACTCAGAAAAAGTTATTCCTTTGCCTTGGTTAAAGCGGAAAGCATTGGTCGGCAAGATGGTTCGGTGGCCTAAAAAAGAAGAGTTAGATACACAAGTTGATATTTTATCTATTGTTGAATTTTATTCTCGATAGTTTTAGGTTGCAAATTATTCATTTTCTGATAAAATAACAATATTGGTGAAGCCGTCATTCTGACCCCGCCTCATCGGCGGGAGAAGAATCCCGTAGGGAAGAGGTAACCTTGTTTCCAAACGGGATCCTTCGGTCGCTTATGGTGCCCTTAGGATGACATTACAATAACGTAACAATGGTTCTTAATTTTTA
>Ga0210057_1001830_pt1 | contig 31513 bp, 29 predicted proteins | sample CryGeyCG2114_010_2_FD_183968 | JGI IMG/M metagenome (GOLD analysis project Ga0210057, IMG submission 183968) | Groundwater microbial communities from aquifer - Crystal Geyser CG10_big_fil_rev_8/21/14_0.10 (SPAdes) (version 2) | ecosystem: Environmental > Aquatic > Deep subsurface > Groundwater ...
TAGTTAAAGGAAAGTACTCTTGAGCTATGGTTTCGTTGTAGCAGAAAGAAGAAAAAGACGGTGGGAAAAATTCTCCGTATTTATAAGTTCTGCCTTGCTGATCAATATGGGGCTGGTTATTCATGTGTTCAATAATTTTTGGTATTAATTTTTTGTATTCCTCTTTGGTGTATTGTTTATTTAAAATACAATATTGTTTATTCTGAAGACCGATACAGCCAAAAACATCATGACAGGAAATACATCCATGAGAATAGTGCACTCGACTGCTATTTCTAACAAAGAAATCAAAATAATAGTCAGAATTTTCATTAGAATCAAAACCGATCGCAACAGTTTCGTAGACCCTTTCAGCTTTAGGCATTCCGTAATTATCATAGGAGTCTTTTACACCGACGGTCACCCAGTGCGTATATTTGCAATTTTCTGAATCTATACCGAAAATATCAAAACAATTCTTGCAGTTTTTCGCGTTAAAAAGATTATCTCCGGAAGAATTTTGGGCATTTATTAAATTTGCATATTTATGGATGACTTTTCTACAAAAATCCCAAAATTGAGATTTTAATTTTTGCGGGTTCTCAAAATTCCCCAATTCAAATTCTTTTAATTTATTTAAATATTCATCTCGATTATATTGCTTGTTCCAAATGCAATAATTTTTATTACGTAAATTAGCACACCCAAAACAATTTTGGCAATTCCGACAATCAAATAAAAACATCGAATCATTGCAGTCTTCGCATTTCTCGCTAAAAAATAGGCGGTAAGATCTTTCACATTGAATGTCGTCATAACAAAGCTCTAATTTGCTTCCGTTAAAAATATCGAGACAATCTTTTGAAAAGGAAATATTTTTTGAATATGCCACCTGCTCATTAGAACCTCCCCCAAAATATAAATAGCAATTGCGGGCATTGGCAGCAAAATTAGTATAATCTGAATTTACTTGGTTGCCACTTACAACTAAAGCCACTAAAGGAACCTTATTAAATAATGATTGAAATTGGTTAAAAAAGGGCTTAGTAAAATCATAACTTAGGCCAAAAAACATTGGATCCCATTGGTCACTCCACCAACACTTGTGACAAAACACTTTGAAACTTGAATCTGAATCATGAATTGAAATAATATCTTCCTTACAATTATTACATGATCTTTTATATAAAGCTCTCTCATTTCTCCAAATAAGACGACGTACTAATCGGCACTTCGGGCACCAAGTTGGAGGTGGCACTTTTATTTTCTCATAAAATTTAAAATCTTCCGGTTCAATCGTAAATCCTTGCTTACAGTTTTGGCATTGTCGTTTTTCGTTTTGCATTTTATTTTATAACTTTCAACTTTCTACTTTATAACTAATTAATACACTTCTTTATTGTAACAACTCTCGCAATACACTTTTTCTGGCCGGTCTGGAGCATAAGATGTTTCAAATTCATTTTCACAACCTTCATTCATACATGTGCGGTGCCAGAGTTTTCTTGGAAGTCGTAAATCAAATCTTTTTTTATAACGACAATCTGGACATTTTCTAGGTAATGGAATATTTTCTTTTCTATAAAAAGATAATTCATTCGGCACGATATTGTAATTTTTAGAACATTCTATGCAAATCAAAATTTCATTTAAAATTCCATCAGTAACATCTTCAATCTTATCTGGAACATCATCACTTTTTATAGTTTCTTTACCAAAGGTTCCTGGGATATTGTTTTCCCATTGCCAACCTTTTGCTAGTACTTCCTCTTTACTCATCGGCATATATAAATTACCCTGAGTTTCGTTGTAATATACCGGCGCAATTTGAGGTGGGAAGAATTCGCCATACTCCCCTGTTTCTTTCATATATTCTATGATTTTTTCTTTCAACTTCAAATATTCCTCTTTGGAATATTTTTTATTAAATATCATATATTCTCCCTTCTTAACACTCATACAACCAAAAAGATTCTGGCTATTTTGGCAAGTATCAGAGTACATAACATTCATATTGTCATAACAAAGATGACAAAACTGACAATTAGAAGTTCTAGTGCAACCATGAAGTTCGTAACAAAGTTCTGACTGAATACCGGTATGATACATGTCCATAGAATCTTTCTCATCTAAACTTGCATAAATATTCTTACAGTTTTCCCCATTATCAAAATCAAAAGCATTAATAACATTTCTGCAATTAGAAATTACGCCACCCGTAGAATTTATATTTCTTTCACCCATAATATGACGATGAATAACCTTATTTACTATCATTTCTAAAAATTCTTTATATAATTTCTCTCGTGCAATAAAAGAAGATAAATTATATTCTTTTATTTTTCCCAAATATTCCTCACGAGTATATTGTTGATTTTTAAAAATATAACTTTTATTACGTAAATTAGAAGACATAAAACAATCATTACAGCCACGGCAATCATAACAGTAATAACATGACGAACAATCTCTTAAAAAATTACTATATTGACACCTATAACAAGAACGAGAATCGGATGTTTCATATAAACATTCCCCTTTTTCATTAATATAATTACAGTCTAGGGAATCACGTGATTGCATTACCATACTACCATATATAACATTCTCATTTCCAAAACAAGCAAAAGAAAGGTAAACATTTTTATTATCTCCGGAATGATTTGTATAATCTGAATTCTTACTATTTTTATTAAGTAATGCCATACGTGGAACTTCTAATTGTAATTCATGAAATTGTTCAAAAAATGGCCTAGAGAAGTCAAAATCGCGACCATATGAAGCCGGATCCCAGCCATCACTCCACCAGCAATTATTACAGTAAACCTTGCAGGGTTTATTCGGAGAATAAATCGTCACCGTACTTTTCTGACATAAATCACAATTTCGTCTATATAAAACTCGTTCATTGCGCCAGGCGTAACGCCTCTGCTGGCGACACTCCGGACACCAAGTCGGAGGTGGCACCCTGATTTTCTCATAATATTTAAAATCCTCAGGCTCTATCGTAAATCCTTGCTTACAATTTTGACATATTCTTTTTTCGCTATTTTTATCCATATTTTATTGATTTTCTCTAGATAGAGGCTCGGCCTCTATCTAGTTATTTTAGGCTATGTTTTGTTTATAACATTCTTCGCAGGCAATTTTTTTATAACCCCATTCCGGTGGATAATATGCATTTATATCTTTCTTACAATAAGAACACTTGTACGGATAACTTTTTAAGACCGCTGTTTTTCTAGCTTTTCTCAACGTTCGTAAATCGAAATGTATACGAGGCAAAGCAAGACCTTTTCTTTTATGAAATTGAAGTTCTGAATCAGCTATATTAAACCTATAGTAACTTTTAGGGCAAATCAACGCCTTGGTGGTAATTTCTTTTGGAGTGTCTAATATACTATCAGGTAATTCCAAAGAAGAGATTCCGTCAGTTTGAGATAAATCCTCTTCAGACCAATATCCCCCCTTATCTACTATCTCATCTTTAGTAACTTCTGGAAAATAAATCATTCCAATAGAAAGATTGTATTCATACATACTCATATTATATGGAAGAAACTTACCGTATTCCCCTCTCTTTTTCATATCAGATATAATTTTATCTTTTAATTTTTCATATTCTTCTTTCTCATATTGTTTATTTAAAATACAATATTTTTTCTTTCTCAAGCCAATACAGCCGAAACAATATTCGCATTCTATGCAATTATCTAAATATTCAGAATAACGGGCATCAGACCAGACTGAATGCTTAATCTGATAGCCACCAAAAACCCCAGCATTGTTCCCCGACATCTCCTCCTCCCAACATCCAAGCTGGTTTATACAATCCTTAGTATTCAGCCCTCTTATTTGATTTCTACAATTTTGAGAATTCTCCCAAGAAAAAACATTGACACATTTATCACAATTAGTTAAATAATTACCTACAGAGTTCGTTGTTTTGAGATTAAAGTTTTCGCGATGCACTGCCTCATCTTTTAAGATATTTTGTATCTCTTCTTTTAACTTTTCTATTTCTTTATAAGAATCTAATTTAATTTTTTTTAACTCTTCTTCGTATTCTTCTTTAGAATATTGCTGATTTCTTATACAGTATTGTTTATTGCGTAAGTTCCAGCTCATAAAGCAATTCTGACAATTACGACAATCAAATAAGAAATATGAATCAATGCAATCTTTACAATTCTCTGAAAAATGTAAATTGAAAGAATCATGACATGCCAGACAGTCATAAGAGTTTTGCACATTAATATTATATACAAGATCAAAAGAGTCTTTGCAATTTACTAACCTATAACCGTAACTTATATTTTCACAATCAGTGAATGCTCTTGAGAGATAAGCATTCTTAGAATTCCAAACATCATCACACCAATCACAATTAGTATTATTTTTGCCAATCTGGTGAGGACGAGGAACTTTTTCTTGTAACTCCTTTAATTGATTAAAGAATGACTGTGAAGAATCGTAATCTTGTCCATAAATCATAGGGTCCCAACCATCCCCCCACCATTCATGAGATTTGTATACAGGATATCTAACGTTTTGTGACAAAACCGTGATTATACTTTCTCCTGATAAATCAGAAACCCCCTTGCGAAACTTACCAAACACCCAGAAGGCACAAAACTGCTTCATCATACACTTAAAACATTGATGGGATAATTCTAATCCAACTTTCTCATATAAAACCAAATCACCTGAATTAATTTCAAATTCTTTTTTACAATCAACGCAAGTTTTAATCAGAGTCTTTTTCTCCATCTTCTTTATACTCGTAGATATTTACCCGAGCTGGACGCATCACTCGCTCTCCTAATTTATAGCCCTTTTGAATTACTTCAGCTACCTTATGGTCTTCATCTTTATTTTTTGTTTCTATCATACCAGTAGATTGATGAATATTGGGATCAAAATTCTCCCCCACCTCACCCACAGGCTTAACGTCGTATTCCTCAAAAACTGTATTCATTTGACTATAGATATATTCTACTCCCTTGCGCCAACTTTCTTCTACTTTATCCCAAGCTTTTTTATTAGTAAAAGCAAGATTGAAACTATCAAGTACAGTTAAAAATCTAGACAAAATACGCTCTCGTACAGCTTCCGAGAAATTAGCTCGACGTGTATCTTCTTCTTTTTTATAATTAGCAAAATCCGCTCGCTCTTTCTGCCAGCCAGTTAAATATTCTTCTTTTTCTTTTTTTGCCTGCTTTAAATCAGCCCTGAGTTTTTTGAGAGTTTTTTTAAGGTCTTCTTCTCCATCTTCATTATATTCAAATTCAACTATTTCCTCTTCGGGCTCTGTATTTTTCCCGACAGCCTCTGCTGTCGTGGATCCACGATCTTCAATCGGGACTTGCTTATTTTCTTCATCAGCCATGTTAATATATTAGCATAAAAACAAAAAATCAAAAATATTATTTTTGATTTTTTAGCGTTTACTCCATTGCGGAGCTTTACGAGCTTTCTTTAGTCCGAATTTTCGGCGTTCTTTTGCTCTAGGGTCTCGTTTCAAGAAGCCTAATGCTTTCAATTTAGGACGAGCTTCAGCATTTAATTTAACAAATGCCCTAGAGAGTCCATGACGTAAAGCTTCAGCTTGAGAATGTATTCCTCCACCAGAAATTTTTACTTCCACACTCCATTTTTTACCTGGAAATAAAGCGGTAATTCCTTTTATGATTGGGTCTTGAACCAAACGACGAGTATCTTCTGTTTGAAAATAATCTTTAGCATCCTTGCCATTGACTACAAAACTAGCTTTACTGGATTCAGTAATTCGCACTCGAGCAGTAGAGGTTTTCCTTCTACCTATCGCTTCAATATACCCGCTTTTTGTTGTTTCTTTTTTATCCATCCGATTTTATTATTTTAATCTTCAATTACTAAATTTTTCATCATTTCTCGACGCAATTTATTATCTGGCAACATTTGAAAAATAGCCAATTTTAATAATTCTTTTAAGCCCTTGGTTTCTTTGGTATAGTGACCACTTAAAACGCGTAATCCACCCGGATATCCTGAATATCTAGTATGATAAATCTCTGATAATTTTTTATTAGTAATACGAAGCTTGGAAGCATTGATGATTTTTACTGGCACACCACTATAAATATGTCTTTGAAAAGAAGTCTGGGTTTTACCCATAAGCAAACTAGCAACCTCTGAAGCTACTCGTCCAAGAGTTCTGCCACTTACATCTATTACCTTCGTTTCAATTGTTGTTTTATTTGTTTTCATTCTTTTAACTTATTGCCATACTAAATCATTTCTAAAAATAACTCAACTACACTAACTCAATGCTAGCCATAGGAGCACCATCTGATTTTCGAACTCCCAATTTCAGCACTCTGGTGTAACCTCCTTTTCTTTCTATATATCTTGGAGCAATAACTTCAAAAAGTTTCTTAACTTCTTTGCGACGACCAGAGAGTCTAGCTATAATCAATCTTTTGGTTGCTACATCACCTTTCTTCGCAGAAGTTATAAGTTTTTCTATAAAAGGTCGTAACTCTTTAGCCTTAGGTAAAGTAGTTTTTATTTTTTCACGCACAATTAAATTTAAAGCCAAAGAACTTATGAGTGCTTTTTTACCATTTTTATCTCTGCCAAATTTTCTTTTATTATTATGATGTCTCATCCCAGTACTAAAATTTTAATTATAATGTTTATCTTTATGTCCCGCAAATAAAAATTTAGTACGGGACAAGTCTCTTTATTCTTTTAAATTCAATCCAAATTTACTTAATATTTTTTTAATTTCAGAAATTCCTTTTTCACCAATACCTTCCACTTCTAATAAATCTTCTCTCTTTTTACGAGCCAAGCCACCTAGGGTGCGAATATTTGCTGCAGTAAGAGCATTAAGGGTGCGAGTAGATAAATCTAATGAATCTATGCGGGTTTTTAAAGCATCACTAACATCTTCTTTGTCGTCTTCTTGGTTATCGGCAGTATTTTCTTTTTTGCTTTTAGATTCAACAACTACTTCGGCTTCTTCTATGACTTCCTGAAAATCAACAATAGCTTTCAATTGATTGATCATAATAATAATAGATTCAGATAATGCTTCGCGGGGAGTTAAGGTGCCATCTGTTTCAATGGCAATACGAAGACGATTGTGATTCGTTTTATCCCCAACACGCATATTTTCAACTTCATAAGACACACGACGAATTGGTGTAAAAATTGCATCTACAGCAATAGTGCCTATATCAATCTTATCTTTTTGAATTACTTCTTTGGCAATAAAACCTAAGCCTTTCTCAATTTTCATTTCAATATTTAAATTTATCTTGCCGGTAACTTCAGCGATATGTAAATCACCATTAAGAACTTCAACTTGCCCCCCAACTTTAATATCTGAAGCTTTTACTTCTTTAGGTCCTTTTATTGATAAAGTAACCATTTGAGGTTCATCAGTAAGCATTTTGAAACGAACCTTCTTTAGGTTTAGAATCATCACTATTACATCTTCTTTTATGCCGTCAATTGTGGAAAATTCATGAGAAATACCATCTATTTTTATAGACGTGATACTAGCTCCAGGAATAGATGATAGAATAATTCTTCTTAAACTATTACCTAGGGTGTGTCCATAACCAGGATACAGCCCATCTATTTCAAATACTCCCTTGTTACCTTCCTCTAAAACTACACGAGGCTTAGAAGGCATAATTATTTTATATTCAGGCATATTTTTTAAAATTTCAGCCTTAGGCTGATCCGCCTCTGGCGGAAATTTTTAATAATAATAAATTATCGACTATAAAACTCAAGAACGGCATTCAAATCCAAAAAACTTTCGTTATTTTTTGGTTTATCTAAAATATTTCCTTCCAACTTTTCCATATTAAACGTTAACCATGTGGGTGCAGTATAATCTTTTAATCTTTCCGCTAAATTTTCAAAAAGTTTCTTACTTTTTGAACCTTCACGAATCTTTACGACGTCACCTAATTTAAGTTGGTAGGAAGGAATGGTAACCTTGTGATCATTTACAATAAAATGACCATGAGAAACCATTTGTCTAGCAGCTCGACGGCTAGGCGCTAAACCCATTCTATAAATCACATTATCTAATCTGAATTCTAATTCTTCATAAAATTTTTCTACGGTACCTGCCCCCTTTACTAAAGACGCTTTTTTAACATAATTTGAAAGCTGGCGTTCAGTGATTCCGTAAGAAAAACGAATTTTCTGTTTCTCGATAAGTTGAGTGCCGTATTCTGACAAAGCTTTGGGACGAGAACCTCTTCGGCCCTTCATGGTTGCTCCAGAGTTAAACTTGGGAGTCTGACATTTGTCATAAACTCCAGGACCTAATCTTCTACAAATTTTAAATTTGGGTTTTGATATCATAAAATTATACTCTTCTTGGTTTTTTAGGCTTAGGACCATTGTGTGGCACTGGGGTAATATCTTTAATTGATGTAATATCTATACCATTAGCCATAAAAGCACGAATAGCTGGTTCGCGCCCAGAACCAACACCTAATACAACTACATCTGCATCTTTAACTCCCAAAGTTGAAGCTTTGTTACCTATTAAGTCTCCCACTTTTGAAGCTGCAAAAGGGGTCCCCTTCTTCGCTCCCTTGAAACCCAAAGATCCGGAACTAGACCAAAATAGTGTATTGCCTACTTTGTCAGAAAAAAGAACTTTGGTATTGTTAAAAGTAGCTTCAATATGTAAAACACCAGAAGTTATTTTTTTCTTCGCAGTTTTACTCTTAACTGGTTCTGGAGCTATCACTCCCTCCTCTTTTATTTCAGTTGTAGTTTTTGTTTTAGTCATTAAAATTTTTAAGTTTTACTTTCTTTTCTTTTACCAGATGCCATGGTTCTACGAACATTTCCTCTGATTGTTCGAGAATTCGTTTTGGTTCTCTGTCCATTAACAGGCAATCTTTTAATATGACGAATACCGCGATAAGATTTAATATCTTTCAATCTTTTGATATTAGCAGAAATTTCTCTTTTTAAGTTACCTTCAATTAAAATACTCTCAACAATAGCTCTAATCTTATTTTCTTCTTCTTCGTTTAAATCTTCGGCTTTTTTACCGTGAGCAATTTTTACTTGATCTAAGATTTTTCGTGCAGAAGAAATTCCAATACCATACAGGACCGTCAACCCAATTTCCAACCTTTTTTCACTTGGTATTGTAATTCCTAAGATTCTCATAAATTAATTATTGTTTTTGTTTATGTCTAGGGTTAGAGCAAATCACTCGTAAATGTCTATTACGTTTAACTATTTTGCAATTATCGCAAATTTTTTTTACAGCTGCTTTTATTTTCATACAAAATAAACACTCCACCCAAGATAATACAAAAACAAGGGAAAAAACCCTTATTTCTTAACATATCTTATCTTTAAAAAACCGTACTCATAATAATACACTATTATAAAAAAATTACAACCTTTTTATTATCCTTCCTTTTCCCCCATAGGGATCAAGGATAATTTCAACTTTATCGCCAATTAAAACCTTAATTCTATGCATCCGCATTTTACCTGACAAATAAGCTAATATTTCACTCTCATCTTCCATTTTTACCCTAAATAAAGTAGAAGGTAGAGACTCAGTAATAGTTCCTCGACCCATCAATATTTTATCGTTTTTAGTTTCACTCATTTGTGTAAGATAAATATAACAAAGTTGTAGACTTATGTCAAATAAGGCTTATTTAGGATAATTCACAATTACCTTTATTTTATCTAATTTATCTGGAAGAGACATTCGCCAAAATGGCTTGAGGGCGAGATTAGAAGAAACAACATTTGGATACTTTGAAATTATAGAATTAAAATCTTTTTTCTTTTTACCCAATAACTCTTTGCTAAATTTTTCGACATCAAAACGCCACACTATTTTAGTTGAACCCTTTAAAGTAAAATCAATATTTTTAACATCACTAAATATTAGATTTTCTTTATTGGCAATTGTTAAAGTAAGATTTTTTATATTAGTAATATATACATCACTATCGTCATAATTAGTCAATATATCTTCAGCAATTTTTTTGGTTAACTTTGTCTCATTAAATAAAAGACCATACAGAGTACCCTTCACAGTTACTGGAACTAAACTGGTGTCAGAAAAAGATTGAACATTTTGATCGTTTATATCTAAAGATATAGCTTCATCGAAAAGTACGAAACCCTTAGGTATCTGTTCACTAACTTTTTTTAGCAACTTATCTCGCAAGGTATTTTTTAAGTAAACTAAAGCCTGATCTTTTTGTTCAGTAGTAATTGAATAGAAACTTCCAGTAGTGCCTCCGGTAATATCCCCCTTAGATCTAGCATAAAACTTTTCATATTTAGGTGTGCCTTTAAAACCAAATATTTTAAAATCAAGAGGAGTACTATTATATTCTTTCCCGGGAGAATCTCCATAAATACCGACCTCCACTTTACCGGGTTGATTATCAGATGACATTCCGGGAACTATAACTCTTTTATTGGTTTTATATATCTTTCCATTAGAACCCTCTAGGCGAGTATCTATCAATAATGTTTGTGATTTAGTACTAAAAGTATTATAAATTATGACTGTTCCAGTAGCTGGAATCGAAACATCTTCCTTGTTGTCTGTTCTAATATTTTGACTTTCTTCTCCGGAAATAACCACTAAATCAAAAGACACCGGAGAAGCACTGGAATCTTTACTAGCTGATAAATTTTCATCTATTACTATATTCTCCACTTTTGGATTTATGGTGACACTTGCACTGGAAAACATATAAGAAAAAGCAAAAAATAAGAAAACGAGACAAATAAAAGCTACAAACCACAACATATATCTGGGACCACCCCTTTTTTCTTTTTTGAATTTTTTAAATTCCATAGATGGTGGTTTTTGAGAATATTCAACTTCAGCAATCTTGGGTAATTGTTTTTTTTTTATTATTTTAATTTTTATCATATCTTCCATTGGATTCTTGTTCATATTGTTATTAATTTAAAAACGATTAATATAAATCGCATCCATAATAAGAAAAACATCACGAGTAGTATCTTTTTCAAAAGCCGCAACTTTGTATAAAAGAGAGTTATCTATTAATTTAATATTAAATTTTGACGAAGTTAATATATATTGATTAAATTGTTCGTTTTGAATAATGTTGATAAAAAAATCAGCAAATTCCTTATCAATAGTAAGATAAATAGTGTTGGGTATAGAAATATCATTTAATAATGTATTTAAAGACGACTGAAATCTATCTAACCATCTAGTTTGAGAACTTTTTACAATAGGGTCAAATCTTTGATGAATTCTTTCTTCAGCATGACCATCTTTATAAAGAGAGAAAAAAGTTTTGGCTTCTTCTAAATTAGAACCCAAAATAGAAGCCATATCACGTGCAATAAAATTACTACCTAGAGGATATGAAGCCGAACCGATCAGTGCATTATTTTTAATGATTGAAATATCGGTAATTTCTCCCCCAATGTCAATTAAAATAAAATCTTTCTGATGAGAATGCATATCTCGCACCACCGTAAAAGATGCCATTATAAATGAAGAAAACACAACGTCTCTGGTATGAAAATGTTGAGCAATTACATCTTCAATGTTAGACAAAACTTCCTCTTCTGCCATTGAAATAAATAAAGTCATTTCTAGGTCATTGGCTTTTTGTTTATAGGGATTTAATACTTCATAACCATTTAGTGTGGTTTTTATGTTTTTTAATTCAATAACTCTGATCTGTTTATCATTTTTGACATATTGCCCTAAGTAATCTTCTTTAAATAATTTTAATTCTTTCTCAATTAAACCGTTAGCTAATTTATCGGTAAAAACAAAAGGAGTATTTTTTTTAATTCTTATTACTCTATTATGAGATATATGCCACATAGAAGAAAGAACACAAAAAATCTTCTTGGGAGCGCCGAAATTGGACACAGCCATTTGACGAGCTACGTTATTCAAAGCTTTACGGATTTCAGTTAATAAATTTTTAGGGTCAATCTGGGGTTGAGGAATTATTTTTTCACGCACAGAAAACACTATTTTGGGCACTCCAGATTTTTGCACAAAAAACAATGCGCCACCAACAGAAGCAGAGCCAATATCAAAAACAGCAACCAGTTCACTTTTTTCCGCTTTGGTGCGTTTAGTAAAGATACCCATAGATAAATTATATCATAATTTCTATAAAGTCTTGATATGGAAATAAGAATTTATGAAAGAATTGCTTTAATTCTACGTACTCCAGCAGACACCGCTTCTTCTTTCTTAATTTTAAAAACACCTAATTCTTTGGTATTTTCAACATGGGGGCCACCACAAAATTCTTTAGAAATGGCGTCTCCATTTTTATCTTCTATGAAATAAACCGAAACAACTTCTGGATATTTAGCTCCAAATTCCATTTCAGCACCAATTTTCTCTGCCTCAGCTAATGGCATTTCACGACGAATTACATCAAGCCCTTGCTTGATTTTATCATTAACCCAGTCTTCAACTTTCTGTTTTTCTTCGTCGGTTAATTTACGGTCACACAAAAAATCAATCCTTAAACGCTCTTCGGTAATATTACTCCCCTTCTGTTTTACTGAAGGGCTTACAATCGCCTGCAGGCCAGCCAAAAGTAAATGATGAGCTGTGTGTAATTTAATTGTTTTTTCACTATGATTTGCAAGCCCACCCTTAAACATTCCTGCTGATGCTGTCTGAGAAAGTTTCTGATGCTCAATCATCTTCTTATGAAAATCATCTAAATCAATTTTCTGTCCCTTTTCGCGAGCCAATTCTTCAGTAAGCTCTATCGGAAATCCATAGGTGGTAAAAAGAATAAACGGGTCTATTCCTTTTTCAAACTCTTTGAGACCTTGTAATATTGTTTGGTTAAACTTATCTGATTCTCCTCTTAAAACATTTTTTATGTTTTCTGATTGTTCTTTTAAGTTTGAATAAATATCGCCATATTTTAACACAATCACATCAACTAATGTAGAAATCTCCCCATCAGTTATTTTTTTATTATGGAAACAAAAAATTGCTCGACGAATTAATCTACGAAGTACATATCCTTGATCCTTATTGGATGGAACTACTCCATCGGAAATCAAGAAAACACTTGTTCTTATGTGATCAGCAATAATTCTTTTTTTCTTTACATCATGTGTTACAGGTATTAAAACTGCTCCGATTGAAGAAAAAAGGTCGGTATCGTAAGCACTCTTTTTACCCTGCATTACTGCAGTAATTCTTTCTAATCCTGCCCCTGTATCAACGTTTTTATTTTTTAATTTACCTATCACTTTTCCGTCTTTCTTTTCGTATTCCATAAAGACATCATTCCAGATTTCTATCACATCTTCTTTATTTACCGCTTCAACAAATTCAGCATGACTTAAATCTCCCACTTTACCAGTTACGTCATAGAACATTTCTGAATCAGGTCCACAAGGACCATTATCTCCAGCACTCCACCAGTTATCTTCAGCACCTAAAAAATAAATTCTGTTTTCTGGTATTCCTAAACTTTTCCAAATTTCAGCAGATTCTATGTCTTTGGGGGCATTTTCATCACCTTCAAAAACAGTTATGTATAGGAATTTTGGATTAAGTCCAAGCCCTTCTTCTTTTGAAGTTAAAAATTCATAACTCCAACTAATAGCTTCCTTTTTAAAATAGTCTCCTAAAGACCAATTCCCCATCATCTCAAAAAAAGAAAGATGACGATTGTCGCCAATATCCTCTAGGTCACCAGTGCGTACACACTTCTGAATATCTACAATTCTTTTACCCATTGGATGTTCTTGTCCAAGCAGATAAGGCACGAGTGGCTGCATACCAGCAGTATTAAATAAAACCGACGGATCATTTTCCGGCACTAAAGAAGCCGAAGGAATTATCTTGTGTCCCCTATTCTCAAAAAATTTTAAAAACCTTGACCTAATTTCATTTGACTCCATCATTTTTATATAAATCTGAGTCTTCAGAAATTCTCCTAATTGGCTTTTCTAAAATATTAACTATTACTAAAACAAAAAGCACAAAGGCGGTGGCGATACAAGCTAAACTAGAAAATCCAAAACCGGCAGCCATACCTATACCAGCTGTCACCCAAAGTCCGCCCGCAGTAGTCAAGCCCTTTAAGCGAGATCCATCTAACATAATTGAACCTGCACCCAAAAAACCAATACCAACAATGATTTGCGAAGCAACACGGGTTGGGTCAAAACCTCCAATGTCTAGATATTTAAGGGCAATCATCTCAGAAACAATGATAAACAAAGCCGAACCTAAGGCAACCAACGCATGAGTTTTCATACCAGCCGCTTTATGAACAAAGAGTCTTTCCGCACCAATTAACATACCTAAAATCAAAGCTAAAAATAATCTAATGATAATCTCACTGTTTTGTGTAAAAAATGATAATTCCATATCTAAATATTATAACAGTTACTTGTTGGTTATACAATTACTCCCCCTCCCAGACAAATATCCTTGTCGTATATCACACAAGATTGCCCTGAAGCTACTAATACGTTTTTGGTAAAAGTTACTTCGGCTTTTGTCTTACTGATAACCTCAACTTGGCAAGGTAAAAACTCTCCATGATAACGAACCTGGGCAGTATATTTTTTATCTAGTTTAGGAATATCTGAAATCCAATTTACATGTTCTATTCTATAATTCGTTAGAATATTAGAATTACTCTTGGCTAGGTCTTGCCTAGCCGAAACTGTTAAAATATTCTTTTTTATATCTTTACCCATAACATAGTAACGCCCGTCATTAGGGCTCTTCTTGGTAATAGTAAAACCATGCCTTTCTCCTAAGGTGTGGAAAACGACTCCGTTATGATAACCAACAACCTCCCCATTCTCACCTACCACTTTACCTCTTTTCTCTTTTATATAATGCCTAAGAAAATTTTTTAAATCTACTGCGCCCAAAAAACATATACCCTGACTATCTTTTTTCTCAGCTACGGGTAATCTAAATTTTTTGGCTAGCTTACGAACTTCTGTCTTTTTAAGATGACCAATCGGAAATAAAATTTTATTTAATTGTTTTTGCTTCAGTGTCCAAAGAAAATAACTTTGATCTTTAGAGGAATCAATTCCTTTGGCAAGTCTTCGTGAAAGATATTCTTTTTCAGGTCCTCGGTTCTCTGGATCCCCTACCCCAGCCAGACCGTTCAAAAGAATATCTTTCATTTCGACTCTTGCATAATGCCCCGTGGCTACATAATCTGCACCCATTTTTAAAGCTTTTTTAAGGAAAGCGCCGAATTTTACTTCTTGATTACACATCACGTCTGGATTTGGGGTTCGGCCTTTTTTATATTCAGCAATCATGTAGTCGGCTACTTCCTGTTTGTAAACTTTTTCAAAATCAAAAGTTAAAAATGGTATATCTAAATGAGCAGCTACTCGCATAGCATCTCGTCGTTCTTCTTCTTCATTGCATTCTAGAAAATCAGGATGCCAAGTACGAATAAAAACCCCCACAACTTCATAGCCTTGTTCTTTTAATAAGACGGCGCAAACTGAGGAATCTACTCCACCCGACATGCCCAAAAATACTGTTTTTTGCTTTTTCATATAAATGAATGAATTGATTTTATAGAGTCATTAGCTTTTTGTAAAGCTCGTAAGTAGCTCGAGCATCCGAGAGAGCACTATGAGCTTTTGTGTTTTCTATATCAAAACGCAAACACATATCTCGTAATGAAAAATGTTTAAGCTCAGTATCCTTGTGAAGTTTTGCCCAAGCAATAGATATAGTGTCTAATTTATGGTAATGCATACTATTTTTGATTTTAGTTTTAGCAAAGGCATGTTCTAAGAAACTAGAATCAAAGGCAACATTTTGGCCAACCATAATCGCATCTCGAACTTTCTCAGATAAAATTTTAATAGCTTCTTTTAAGGTATGGGCATCTTGCCACAAAGACTCATCATAATGATTTATCTTCATGGCTGTTGGATCTGCCACTTCAATATGTTCAGGTTTAATTTTTAATTCAAATTCTTCTATCACCTCTAATTTGGGCGTTGTAAGCACACAGCCAATCTCGATAATCTCATGATCAATCACATCAAGTCCTGTTGTTTCTATGTCAATAAAAGCTAGATTATGTCTGCGCATATAGTCATTATAACATATACACTAGATTTCAAATTAAATATTTTTTATTTTAAATATTTATTAATGTTTCTTTGATGTTCAGTAAAAGATTTCGCGTAATGTATATCTCCGTTTTTATCATGTAAATAATATAAATAAGGAGAAGCTTTGGGATGAATGGCTGCACGAATAGCCAATAATCCGGGATTAGTAATGGGTTTCTCTGGTAAACCTCTGGTCTTATAGGTTTCTGGAGCAGCATCTACTTGTAAGGGCATTTTGATTGAAAGTCTTTTCCATAAAATTCCAGAAATAACCTCGCGGTCATCATCTCCCCTAGCCTCTTTTTCTATAACTGAAGCCATCTTTATAATATCAGATTCACTTTTTCCACTTTCGTTAATTTCTTGTTCAAGAGTTATAATTTTTTTCTTAAAATTATTATTTAATGTTTTTATTACTTCTAGCTCAGTGGCAGTAGGATAAAAAAAATAAGTATCTGGGAATAAATACCCTTCTAATTCACTAGCTGAAACTAAAAATTTATCTTGATTAAAATATGGTAACTTAGAAGTAGCCAATGTGTTGATTTCATTTACACTGAAACCCTCTGGAATTGTAATTTTTATCAAATTTAAACGGTGATCTCCCTTAGAGATTCTTCTGGCCACTTCAATTACCGATATTTTGTTTTTGAAAAAATAATCAGAAGAAATAATACGCCTGTCTCCACTAAAAATAATAACCAAAGCCTCAAACAACATACGCGAACGTATAATTTGAGCATCTTTTAAATTTAGGGATACAGTTCTTAAGGTTGAACCAGACTCTATGTGAAAAGTAGTTTCAACGGGGAAATTATTGGGTGCTTTTAAGAAAAAGAAAATAATGGAAAAAGAAAATAAAACAACTAGAAAAATCAATAAGAATTTTTTGTTTAATTTATCTAATCTAAGTATAAGGAAACACTTATCAAAAAAAGAATACTCTTTCATTTAAATAAATTAAACTGGCAAGTTAGTAGGTGGTGCGGCTTCTTTAGATTCAATACGTTCCAAAGTAGGAACTTTCAATATCTGGCCTGGGAAGTGATAAATAGTAGCTAGTTCTTCTGTATTAAGAACATAAGTTTGATGATGAACAAAAGCTTTTACAATACCCGACCAAGGCCAAGGAATAGTAACTTGAGAAAATAAGTGATGACGCATTGGTAAATGAAAAAATGCTCGTTCACGATATTCGTGCAACATTCTGTTAGCTAAAAGCATAACCGTCCTTTCTGAAGCAGAAAAAGTACCACTATATGCATCAGCTTGAGCTGAATTTATACGTTCAAATTGATTAGAGTCAGGTTTAGCGTATTGACGAAAAATAAGACGAATATTTCTTCGAGTATTCATTCTAAAAGATTCTTTCTTAGCCACATACATCAATCTAATACCTGTTTCAAAGCCAAGCTTTTCAGTTTTTGCGGTCATTCCTTTAATAACATCTTTCAAATAATCTGGAGTACGTATTTCTTGAGCATACTGACCTTCAATAATACTTTTCTGTAAACGAGTATATGGCATTAAACGTTTTTTCATCTCCATCTTAGCTTCTGCCACCCAATCATGTGTACCAAAATAAGTGCCCGGTGTATGATAAGCTCTTTTGGATGGAGTAACTATTATCTGAACCCAAGCTTGTTCACCCTTACCTAAAGAACCAAAAAGTTCTATTACCGGCGAAATAGGGTCTACCTTGTATTCTTCTTTTGGATCTTTGTCTAAACCATAATCTACGTATGTTTTAATTGGAAAGGCTTCATGTTTTTTAAGCCCGAATTCACAACCCCAACCATTCCATTCACTTTTTGGAGATATTTCATCCACTGCTAAAGTATAATCTTCCACAACTTTGACTTGTGATTGAGGATATTGAGCATACATTTGAGTCTCAATTAATTCTTTTAAACGAGAAGGGGTTCGTATGTAAAAATGAACTTGCCCTTCTATAGAAGCTATTTCTAGGGAAAACCAAAACCAAACTGCTCCTTGCCAATATTCTTCTCTGCCTCCCTTATTACTCCAATGATAAAGAGCATTAGAAATAAACAACTCCATTGCTTTTGGAGAACGCAAAACATCCCGTGGAGGAATAATTTCTAAAACTACAAACTCTATCCCAGAAATAAAATCTTGCTGTATATAATGAAGCCAAATTTTAAAGGTAATATAACCTAAAATTAAAACAGCGATAGGCGGTAAAATAGCCAAAAAAGCTTGATAAAGAAAAAAGACAAAACTTTCAATCATACCTATATTTTAGTATAAAACTAATAAAAAGGACAGCTTTTTAAGCTGTCCTTTTTATTAGTTTTGAATTTAGATTGCTACGTACAAACCTTTAGCGTTCTTCTTGAAGTATTTTGGATTTACTAGGTTTATCAAGATAGTATTCTTCTTGAAATATCTTTCTTTCATTACTCTTTTAACCACTTCTTCTTTAGAGAGAGGTCCTTCTTTTTTCAGAATATCTCGGATAACCTCACGAGCAGTGCCAGCTTTATAACCCCATTCTGCTAAGGCATACATTCCGCGACCCACTAAAACAAAGCGTGAATCTTTGATTAATTCATTGTGACAAGTAGCATAATGTGTTTTCTTACCGAATGTTTTAGAAATAGCATCGGCCACTTCTTTGAAGTGCATTGGGGAACCATGTTTACGCATTACTAAAAATGCATAATCTTTAACTCCTCGCGTATGAATATTGGGAGAGCTTGATTTACCCCATTCACCTAAGGGATTCTTAGAAATTTTCTTAGACATAGATAACCAGCGTTTCACTATCTCTTCATTCTTATATCTTTCAGCAGAATCTTTAAGATGATCAAAAAATTTATTAATCATTTCAGTTTCTGGAATTAAGTCTTCGTCTTTTAAAGAAGCATAAAGTTTTTTAAGTGATTCGTGAACCTTCTCAGTCGCTTCATCATCTACGCTCCAACGAGCATGAAAATGATCATCTTCTCGGTGTTTCTTAAAAGCATCACTTAATACCAAGAAAAAATGAATATGATTTTGGGTAACTTTATCTTTGGAAATATGAGGTAATAAGTCATGTTCCGCTACTATTGATCCAAGAGAATGAATTAAGGCTTTTAATTCATCAAAAACTGCTTGTTCTTTTTTATAGACTTCAGATTTTTTTATTAAATTAATAGCTGCTTCTTCAACCTGACGTACACGCTCCCTAGTAATATTATATTTTTTACCAATTTCTTCTAAAGTTCGTCTTTCTCCATCTAAAAGAAGCCCGAAACGATTCATGATTACATCTGAAGCTCTTTCGCCTAGATGTGAAGTTATTTTTTTTGTTACATGTTTGGGTTTAAAGGATATTGTTGCCATAAAATTTAAAATGCAGAAGTAAAACTATATTAATTATACACGAACTTTCACCAATGTCAAATATATTATCTATCGCCACGATTAGCGCGAGTGCGATCAATCTCAGTTAAATATTTTTTTCGCAAACGAACTGATTTTGGGGTAATTTCTAGATACTCATCAATATTCATAACCTCTAATCCCCGCTCTATAGTTAAGATAAAAGGGGGATTTAGATATATGGTCTCGTCCGTACCCGAAGCACGCATATTTGTAAGCTGCTTACCTTTGGTAGGATTAACGGCCATCTCTTCCCCTTTTAAAACATTACCTATAACCATGCCTTCGTAAACCTCTGTTCCGTGTTCAATATAAAGTATACCACGTTCTTGTAAATTTGCAAGGGCAAAAGTTACGGCCTTACCAGCAATCATTGAAGTCATAGAACCATATTCTTTTTTCTTTATCTCTCCGGCATACTCTCTAAAACCAGTAACTCGGGAAGACATAATCCCCTCACCTTTTGTATCTATAATAAATTCACCACGATAACCAAGTAATCCTCGGGTAGGTATATCAAAAACGACTCGAACAATACCTTCTTTTTCTACCATGTCTCTCATAACACCTCGACGTTTACCAATTTTCTCTATCACGGTACCAGAAAATTCCACTGGCACATCTATCAACAATTCTTCAAAAGGCTCAAGTTTTACTCCGTCTTTTTCTTTAATAATAACTTCTGGTTGAGATACTTGCATTTCAAAACCTTCGCGACGCATATTTTCAAGTAAAATAGCAATATGTAATTCACCGCGACCATATACTTTAAACCCCGACGCCAAAAGATTTTGTGTCGGGGCCCCGACCGCAAGCGTCGGGGAAAACTCCACTCGCAGTCCCACATTTATTTCTAATTCTTTTTCCAATCTCTCTTTGATTTGTCTAGAAGTAACAAATTTACCTTCTTTGCCTGCAAAGGGAGAATCATTGACTAAAAAATTTAAAGACAGGGTTGGTTCGTCAATGGCTATGTGAGGTAGTGCTTCGACGCTCTCATCAGCACAAATAGTTTCTCCAATATAAATATCTGGTATACCCGCCAAAAGTACGATATCGCCTGAGGTGGCTTCATTTACTTCCTTACGAGCAATACCCTCGAAAGTAAAAAGTTTAGTAATTTTACCACTGCGAGTTCCTTCTTCTCCTTTTACAAAAACCTGGCTGGGAGAATTTATTTTTCCAGAATAAATTCGAGCAACCGCCATTCTGCCAAGAAAATTATCGTAACCTAAATTAAAAACCTGTGCTGACATTTTTTTGTCAGCATTCAAATCAGCTCTGGGCACACTTGCTAAAATCAAATCAAGCAATGGCGATAGATCTTCTGGCTTATCACCAATATTTTTAAAAGCTACCCCATCTCGGCCAATCGCATAAATGGTTTCAAAATTAGCCTGTTCTTCACTTGCTCCAAGTTCAAAAAATAATTCTAAAACCTCGTCGTGCACACGATGGACATCAGCAGCAAGTTTATCAATTTTATTTATTACTACAATCGGCTTTAAGCCAAGTTCTAGTGATTTCTTCAACACAAATCTAGTCTGAGGCATTGGTCCTTCTACCGCATCCACCAAAAGAAGCACAGAATCAATGGCGCGCAAAACACGTTCCACTTCAGAACCGAAATCCGCGTGACCAGGGGTATCGACAATATTAATTTTCGTTACGGAACGTCCTGAGCTTGGCGAAGGATAGTAAATAGAGGTATTTTTGGAATAAATGGTAATACCTCGCTCTTTTTCTAAAGCGTTGGAATCCATGGAAAGTCCTTCATCTTGAAATCCACCATTTTGCTTCATTAAAGCATCGGTCAAAGTTGTCTTACCGTGGTCCACGTGCGCTATGATAGCTATGTTTCTAATTTCCATAATTTTTTAAATAAAAAAAGCCGTCGGGCTTTCTTCTACAATAACACACTAAAATTTTTTAAGCAATAAAATATAGTGTTAGAAGTAGATGCAAAAAATTTAATTTTGTGTTATTTTGTAAGAATGCGTCGGTGGTAGAGTGGTCAATTACAACAGACTGTAAATCTGTCGCCTTAGGGCTACGAAGGTTCGAATCCTTCCCGGCGCACAAATGTTTTACGCCTTAGAAGATGAACGACGAGAAACACGAATCGGGCTTTTTATTTTACCCTTTTTAGTTTCAATCAATAATTCATTTTCTTTCATAGAAACAATTACCATATCTCCTTTTTTCACTTTATTAGAGATAATGTGTAGAGCAAGCGGATTAAGAATTTTATTCTGAATCAATCGATTAAGTGGTCGAGCACCGTAACTAGGATTGTAACCTTCTTTAGCTAGATAATTTATCGCCTCTTCATTAATACTAAAATCAATCCCTTTTGCTAATAGTCTCTCTTTCACAACTTTGACACGCAAGCCAACTATTTCTGCAATAGCTTCTGGAGAAAGAATATCAAAGACAATAATTTCATCTAAACGATTAATAAATTCAGGACGAAAATGATCTTTTAATGCTTCTATGACCTTCTCTTTGATTTGACTATAATCTTCTTTCTCAGAATTATTGGAAAAACCAATAGATTCCATTCTCTCCACAAATTGAGAACCAATATTTGAGGTCAAAAGAATAATGGTATTTTTAAAGTTTACAATTCTACCCTTTCCATCCGTTAATCTACCTTCATCAATTACCTGCAGAAGCATATTGAAAACTTCTGGATGTGCCTTTTCAATTTCATCAAATAGAATAACCGCATAGGGTCGATGACGTACCGCTTCGGTTAATTGACCAGATTCATCATAACCCACATAACCCGGTGGTGAACCAATGAGCTTGGATACAGAGTGACGTTCCATATATTCCGACATGTCTACTCTGATAATCGCTCGCTCGTCATTGAACATAAATTGCCCTAAGGTTTTCGTCAGCTCTGTCTTACCAACTCCGGTCGGACCCAAGAAAATAAACGAACCAATTGGTCTGTTGGGGTCAGATATGCCAGCTCGAGAACGACGAATCACATCTGCCACTCTATGAATAGCTTCATCTTGACCTATTACACGCTTCTTCAATTCTGCTTCCATTTTCTCTAGTTTAGCCCGCTCTTCTTCCAACATTTTAGACAAAGGAATACCCGTCCAACGCGCCACAACTTCCGCAATATCTTCTGCGGTAATTTCTTCTTTCAAAATTCGACGCGATCTTTGTAATTTTTTCAAACGAGATAATTTTGTTTCTAATTCTTTTTTGAGGGTCGGTATTTTACCGTAACGTATTTCTGCAACCTTACCCAAGTCTGCTTGCGCTTCTGCATTATCTGCCTCTATCCGCAGTGCATCCAAATCTTTCTTAATGACTCGAATTTCGCCAACTGTATTTTTTTCGTTCTGCCATTTTAATTCAAGCTCTTTAGTTTTCTCATGCAAATTACCAATTTCTTTATTAATTTCCTTAATTCTACTTTTTATTTCTTTGGCTTTAACTTTATCACCCCGGGAATCAGGCATTTCTTTATTAAGCGCCTCTTTTTCAATTTCTAATTTCACTATCTTTCCATGAGCATCTTCTAGGGCTTGTGGTTTATTTTCCAACATTATCTTCAATGACGAAGAAGCTTCATCTATCAAATCCACTGCCTTATCCGGTAAAAATCTATTAGTGATATAACGCGCCGATAAATTAACAGCAGAAACAATCGCATTGTCGGTAATGCGCACTCCATGAAAAAGTTCATAACGTTCTTTCAGTCCTCGCAAAATAGTAACCGCATCTTCCACACTTGGCTCATCTATATAAACTGGTTGAAAGCGACGAGCTAGAGCTGGATCTTTTTCAATATGTTTTTGATATTCTCGAAGAGTTGTCGCACCAATTGCTCTCAATTCTCCACGAGATAAAGCTGGTTTTAACATATTGGATACATCTAATGTTCCCTCTGCACCACCAGCACCTACGATTGTGTGAATTTCATCAATAAAAAGAATTATTTTACTATCAGCCCTTTCAATTTCTTTCATAATACCTTTTAATCTCTCTTCAAATTCTCCACGATATTTGGTACCAGCAATCAAGGAACCTAAATCTAAAGAAACTAATTCTTTTTCTTTTAAGGATTCAGGAACGTTGCCTTTAGCTATCCGAGAAGCTAGCCCTTCTACTACCGCCGTCTTACCAGTACCCGCCTCTCCTATTAAAATTGGATTATTTTTAGTGCGACGAGAAAGAATTTGCATAATGCGCATTATTTCATTCTCTCGACCAATAACCGGGTCTAACTTATCTTCTTTCGCCAATTTAGTTAGGTTGCGAGTATATCTCAAAAGTAATTTAAATCTTTTTGGTTCTGAAACATCAGTGATATTCTGACTTCGTAATTCTTCAACCACTTTCAAAACTTGTTCTTTATTTATTCTAAATCTAGCCAAAATTTCCCGTGCATCATTAGTGGTATCCAAAATGGCAATAAATAAATGTTCCGTAGAAACAAAATCATCTTTCATTAATTCTGATAATTTTGCCGACTGCTCAATGACTTGTGCTAAATCTGGATTTAAATAAATTTGATAAGCTGGAGAAAGTGTACTGCGAGTTTCCGGAGCTTCAATAGCTTCTAATACCGAATCTGTTAATAGAATGGTATCTATCTCTAATTTATCTAAAATTGAATTAACCATACTTTCCTCTTGGATAAGCAAGGCAGCTAAGAGGTGCACAGAAGAAACATGGTTAACTCCACGTTCAATAGCAAGCTCGTGAGCTCTCTTTATTGCATCTTTGGCTTTAGTTGTAAATTTATTTAAGGGTGGCATATAAAAATTTTAAAGTTATAAAGTTTATAATTGTAAAGTTTTAAATTAAGGAGTTTGAGGTGTGTTTTGGGTGGTGTCTTTTGTTTTCCATACATCTAAAATTGAATTAATGGAAACAAAGGATGGGTTTTCACCAAACAGGGCCATGCCAATTACTTCTCCGTTTAAATTAAGTATCATACTGCCAGCACTAGACCTATTAACACTAAGCCTTATATCTTTATTACCATCAAATATCAATGAGGTAATAGTACTGCCAAAAACCAAAATTTTCTGTCCAATTTTCATTGCATTAATGTCGCCAAAAACAGGAAGACTAACCACTAATTTATTTTTTTCATCTAGCGGTGCACCAACTTTTAAGAAAGAAAAACCTTCTTTTTGAACACCAGCAAACTCAGCTTTGAATTTACCGCTATCATTTTTAACATAGTATATTCCAATGCTCGGCACTAAAGTAGCATCAGCAACTAAGACTCCCTCTGCATTAACAGCGAAAGCTTTACCGGCTGAAAATTCTGAAAGTTTTCCAGAGTCGTCAGACATTTCCCTGGTAACATAAAAGATAGCAGATTGGTTTTTTGCAATCGCATCAACAACTAAATCTTCTTCTTTGACAATAACTGTCTGCACTGTAGTCTTACCCTCTACTTGTTGAATTTTCTCGACTGTCTGTTGAATCACTCGGTTAATGGGCATAGTAATAGAAGGAGGTGCTTGTTGCATTAAGGTAACGGTCGTAATACTAGTCGCAATAGACGCCACAAAAGACAGGAGCAAAGCCAGCAAAATCAGTTGCGTTTTGTTTAAATCTTTTATATCCATATTTTTTAATTATACCCCCACACCTATTTATAGTCAAAAAATTCATATTAGAAACTATTTATAATAAACATTAACAACTAAATAGGTGTGGGGGTATACCACTTTTTTAATTTATTCAAAATTTCTAACTTTTTCACCACCTTGGAATACTTTCAGGGTTGTATTTTATTTGAGACCTAGAAGCCTGCAAGCTCATCGCGCCAACTTTTATGTTTTTTATTATAGAAATGAAAACCGCCCTCCGAACGGTTTTCGTAAAGAGAGCGGTTGATGTGTCGCCTAAGATACTAGGCGACTAGTTGCGAGACCACGACGCGAAGACAATACCCGGCACGCCAGACGCGGTCGCGCTCGAACGGGTCCACGTACACTCGCAGCCGACCGTCGCCTTCGACACGCACGTCGGCGACGAAGCCCCCTTCCATCTCGAAGAAGGTTCCGAAACCGTCACCCCGAAGCTTCTCGGGATGCGTGCGGCAGAACGCCGCAACGTGATAGAGCGACGCCCACCGACGTCGCTCGGCACCGAGACTCTCAAAGACGGGCTTGAACGCCCCGTCCTCGACCATCTCGTACACCTTGGCCACCATCTTAGGAGTAGCCGTGGGTGAGCTCGCTGTGCTCACTGCCTTGGCGTCTCCGTAGATGCCTCCGGGAAACAGCTCGGCTAGCTGTTCCGGGGTCTCGGTACCGTCCATGGCGGGAACAAACACCGCCTCCGCCTCGTACAGACGGCGAAGGTAGATCTTCGCACGGCTATAAACCGCGCGAAGGAATAGGCCGATCGCCTCAACCGTATTTTGGATGACCCATTGGGCATCCTCAACCGAAAGAGGCGTGAAGCTCGCCTGGTGCTCCACCAGGCTGGCAGCAAGCTTCGGGATCTGTTGTTCAGTCATTTTTCCTCCTTGTTATGACCGTTTTTACAGACGCCAGAGGGCTAAACCGGAGTGGTTTTCGCCATAACTTCAAATATACAAATGTTAAACACCGAGTGTTCAACAACTTTATAAACTCAAAGCTATGGCGAACAAGTAGCTTTATTAAAGGACTATATCTATATATTATACACCTTTTAGGCTTGAAAGTCAAGAACATGGACACAAGTCAAAATTTTTATATATACCACTTTTTTAATTTATTCAAAATTTCTGACAAAGCTTTAACAGTATAATCAATTTTTCGTTTGGTTGTGTCTCGTCCTAAAGAAAAACGCAAAGAACCATCCTGCTCACTGTGCAAGGCCTTGCCTTGCACTTGAAGAGCTTTAATCACATGCGAAGCTTTGTTATCACCTGCCTTACAAGCACTTTTAGCTGAAGTCGTAATTCCCCGCGCACTTAATTCAATAACTAATAAATCACTAGGGATATTTGGGATTGTAATATTGACATTATTCGGTAATCTATTTTTACTATCCCCGTTTAGTATCATTCCAATGTTCGTTAGAATATTAGAATGAAGTAATTTATTAATAAAATAATCACGAAGTTTTGTTAAGCGTATTGTTTCTTTCTCTTTTATTTTTTGCACAAACTCTAATGCTTCACCAAACTCAACAATGGCTGGTAAATTTTCTGTTCCGGGACGTAAACCCATTTCTTGATTACCTCCACCGAAGATAGACATTAAGGAAACTGATTTTCTCTTATATAGAATACCGACCCTGCCCGCATTCTCTATTTTATTACCAGAGAGTGTCAATAAATCTACGCCAAGTTTTTCTACATTCAAATCTAGATAATTCACGGCTTGAACGGCATCGGTATGAAATAATGGATAGGCACTAGGCACTAGGCTCTTGGCTCTAGCTTTTTTAAAATACCTTATACTTTTCGCTATTTCTTTAATTGGTTGAATAGTTCCGATTTCATTATTGGCATAACTTACTGAAACAAGAACAGTATTCTTTTTTATTGATTTCTTTATTTTCCGTGGGTCAACTATCCCGTTCGGCTCAACTGGCACTATCGTAATTTGTGCCAATTTTCTTTTTTGAAACATCTTAAAGGTCTCCAACACAGAAGAATGCTCTATGTTTGTAGTTATAATATGGGGTAACCCCTTTCCCTGCCAAGCAAAAACTACTCCCTGGATAGCTAAATTGTTACTTTCTGTTCCTCCACTAGTAAATATTATTTCTTCCGATCTGGAATGTAAAATTCTAGCCACCTTTGACCGTGCATTTTGAAGTTTTTTTCTTGCTCGCAACCCTTCGGCATGAATTCCACTAGGATTAGGTAGGGCTCCGGAAGCAAAATCTAGGTATATTTTGTTTGATTTTGGCATAAAAATAGTATATATTGAAAACCTATGAATACAAAGCTCGAAATAATTCTTTTTATCTCATTTTCTGTTTTAATACTCATTTACGCCTTTTGGATGTTTAATACCGAAAAACGTCTAAAGAGGTTTTTTAGAGGTAAAAAGGGCCGAGACTTAGAAGACTCTATCGTAACTTTGGAAGAAAATATTAAGAAACTAACGGAAGCAAAAAATAATATTGAGCAGGAATTACTAACAGTGAATGCAAAATTGAAAAAGAGTATTCGAGGATTAGAAACTATTCGTTTTAATCCTTTTCCTGACCAGGGCAGTAACCAAAGCTTTGCTATTGGAATGTTGAACGAAGATGGTGATGGAGTAGTAATTTCTAGTCTATACTCCAGGGACAGAATGAGTGTTTTTGCTAAACCAATTAAAGATAAGAAATCAACCTATGAGCTAAGCACTGAAGAGAAGAAGGCCCTAGAACAAGCAAGTGTAAATTAAATTGATATGGATACACCAAAAGAACAATTAAATAATTCGGTGCGTCCACCGGTGGTAGCAATAATGGGGCATGTTGATCATGGCAAATCAACTCTTTTAGACTATATTAGAAAAACCAACATTGTAGAAAGTGAAAAAGGAGGAATTACTCAATGCATCTCTGCTTATGAAGTTGAGGTGCCTGATAAGGAGCCGAAATCCCGAGAGAATAGAGGGATCCTTCGTTCCACTCAGGATGATTCTGCTAATCGCAGAATCACATTTTTAGACACTCCGGGACATGAAGCCTTTTCTCAGATGCGTGAACGTGGAGCTAAAGTTGCCGACATTGCAATTTTGGTGGTATCAGCTGAAGACGGAGTCAAACCACAAACAATAGAAGCATGGAAAACAATTACCGAGTGCAAGGTGCCTTGTATTGTGGCAATAAATAAAATAGATAAAGAGGGAGCAAACATAGAAAAAACAAAAACCGAATTAGCGGAAAATGAAATTTATCTAGAAGGCTATGGAGGCAATACACCCTTTACATTAATATCAGCAAAAGTAGGTACTGGTATAGACGAATTATTGTCGCTGATTTTAATTTTGGCGGAAGTAGAAGGTTTTACTGCTAATGAAAATGAGAACGCTTCTGGTTTTATTATTGAAGCACACCTTGATCCTAAGCGTGGCATAGAAGCAACTTTGATAATTAAAAACGGGACATTGAAATCAGGAATGTTGGTGGCCGTAGAAGATAGTTTTTGTTCTACAAAAATAATGGAAAACTTCTTGGGGAAAATGGTAAAGAGCGCAACTTTCTCTTCCCCTATCAGCTTGGTGGGCTTTAATCAAATGCCAAAAATTGGAGGATGGTTTGAATCTTTTGACAACAAACAAGAAATGGAAAAATATATGAAAGAAAAGCAGAGAGAAAATTCTGACTCCTCGGGGTCAGATCTTTTCCCGCTAGAAAACGAATCAGCCAAGACAACTATTCCTATCATACTCAAAGCAGATGTATCAGGTTCACTAGAAGCAATTGAAAAAGAAATTAAAAAAATACAAAGCGAAAATGCAGAATTTAAAATATTAACTAAGGGCGTAGGACCAATTTCAGAAACAGACATAAAGGGAATAAAAGAAAATGTAATCGTCATTGGATTTAATGTGAAAGCAAACAAAAACGCAACCGACCTAGCTCTCAATACTGGAATTGAAATCCATTTCTTTGACATTATTTATAAAATGACTGAATGGCTAACAGAACAAATGGAACTAAGAAGACCAAAGATTGCAACCATTGAAACTACAGGTAAAGCAAAAATAATCAGGCCCTTCATTCGCACCAGAGATCGCCAGGTGATTGGTGGTAAAGTTGTTGAAGGCTCCATCAATCTAGGTAGTACGGTCAAAATAATGCGTAGGGATTTTGAGATTGGTAAGGGAAAAATTATCAACCTAGAGAAATCAAAAGTAAAAACCAACACTGTAGCAGAAGGAGAAGAATTTGGAATGATGATTGAGTCAAAAATAGAAATTACGGCCGGAGACGTATTAGAATCTTTTACTACTGTTCATAAATAAATATTAATATGACCACCAGACAAGAAAAAGTGGCGAGTTTAATTAAGGAAAAAGTTGCTGAGTTTTTAATGCGAGAAAATAATCAAACCTCTTTGATTACTGTAATTTCCGCTAACACCTCTCCGGACCTCAAGAAAGCGACAGTGTTCATTACTGTTCTACCAGAAGACAAAGAAAAAACCGCTTTACAGTTTGCTAAACGTAAAAGAAGAGAAATAAGAGATTTCTTAAAAAAACATTTACTAACCAAAACCGTTCCTTTTATTGATATTGAAATAGATCGAGGAGAAAAAAATCGACAAAAAATTGACGAACTACTTAGAACAAAGTAGGATAAAAGTTATGGCCTAGTCGCCAAGTGGTAAGGCGAGAGTCTGCAAAACTCTTATACGGCGGTTCGATTCCGCCCTAGGCCTCCAGGCAATTGAAAATAAAACATTTTTAAAATATAATTGCTGTAGATAATAAATTGCCCGAGTGGCGGAATTGGTATACGCGCACGACTTAAAATCGTGTCTCGCAAGGGATGTGGGTTCGACCCCCACCTCGGGCACCAAGCAGGCTGTTGGAATTAAAAATAAATATATGCGCCCTTAGCTCAGCTGGTAGAGCAGATCCCTCTTAAGGATAAGGTCGAAGGTTCGATCCCTTCAGGGCGCACAAAGCATGTTATGCTTTGTGCGAGTCGCAGGCATGTCGATGCCGAGACGGGGTCGCGAGATTTTTCAGCAGAAAAATACTTGTGACCACAAAGTAAATGTGCGAAACAAATTTTGGGCAAGTGGCGGAATTGGTATACGCGCTAGTCTTAGGAACTAGTGCCGCAAGGCTTGAGGGTTCGAGTCCCTCCTTGCCCACAAGAGAAAGCAAATTTATTTGCTTTTGCGAGGGACCGAAAGGATTTTCGTTATTGAACGTAGTGAAATCGAAAATCACCTGGCTATGTAGTAGCCGAGTCCCTCCTTGCCCACAAAAAAGAGTAAGTAAAGTACTTGACATTTATAATGAAAGGTGCTATACTATTGGTATGAGTAACATAAACGATATAAAAACAATATATAGTGCTGTTTACGCCTTGGGATTGTTAGCTATTTTAGCTCTCGGCCTATTGGTAATGCCAATGAAAGCTGAAGCTGCTTATAACTATGTTTTCAATAGCGGAGTTAACGTACAAAGTAGCTTCCCTACGGTGTCTAACACAACTAATATGAATTACGTGCCAAATAATTATAATAATTATCAATACCCTGCTCCAACTCAAACTTATTATCCAGTTTATCCTGTAAGCACTCAAACAACTTATATTGTACCCACAGTGGATTCAACTAAGACAGTAGCTAAAACTTCTACTAATTCTACAGTAAAGAAAGCGACAACTACGACCACTACCGCCAAAACTGAAGTAAGTGATAAGTATGAAGCCTTGGCAGCCAATGCAATATTCGGTGATGTAGGATTCTTACCTTCTGGATTATTGCAATGGATATTGTTTGCGATACTGGTTCTGATTATAGTTATCTTAACTCGAAGAGTTTTCGGTGGAGCTAAGAAGTATCATCAAACTCCCCTAAAGCATGCTTAACCCTAAATTTGACCTTGCCTAAAAAATCCCCCAGAAGGGGGATTTTTTAATGCCTTGACGAGTCTTGACTTTTGTGGTCTTTTATGCTAAAATGTCAAAAGCGTAGCTCTTTGACATTTTTGAGAGCTAAATAGATCAACCACCCCGCGCCCACGGGGCGCCTTTCATAAGTCGCCTATAGCAGGGCGCACAAGGAGATATTATGTTCAATGCAATGATCCTCGGACTGATCGTGTTCCTGGTGGGTGTATTTTTTTTGCAGGGGCTCAGAAAGATCCCCGCAATACCTCCCCATAAGGGTCAGCCGACCAAATGGGGAAAAAAGATAGAGAAAAAGCCCTACAAAGAGGGCTGGGGTTTCTACCTCGGCTTTCCACAATTTATCGGGTTTATCCCGATCAATATGGAAACGATAGCCACAACAGTGTCGTGCGAGAAGGTTCGAACCCCGGACCTTGCT
>Ga0210057_1001831_pt1 | contig 31503 bp, 29 predicted proteins | sample CryGeyCG2114_010_2_FD_183968 | JGI IMG/M metagenome (GOLD analysis project Ga0210057, IMG submission 183968) | Groundwater microbial communities from aquifer - Crystal Geyser CG10_big_fil_rev_8/21/14_0.10 (SPAdes) (version 2) | ecosystem: Environmental > Aquatic > Deep subsurface > Groundwater ...
CCTGCTTCTTTGACGCGGGAGATGATTTCTTTTTTTACCTCAAGGGCAATACGATGTGTTTTTTTACTCATATGACACAAGGTTACTTTTCTTCGACCTCTGTGTCTAGTTTATGGGGTCCAGGTCAAACAGCGCCAAAATAAGAATAATACTTCTTAAGTGAGCGCCGTGATTTTTAGAAAATTAAAAACGCGAAATTCGCGCCGTTTGTATTTTCAGTATAGCACCGTTAGGATTGTTGTCAAGACGTGTTTCCCAAATCACTAACAATAATCTATAATTCATTGTAATATGCTGAGTAAAAAATTTTGGGAGAAATATTTTAAAACCTACGATGTTTTAAATGTGTTAATTCCATATCAAGAATTACTAGACACTATCATCGATAAATTAAAAGTTAAACCAGGCGAGAAAATCTTAGACGCGGGGTCAGGCACTGGTAATTTAGCAATTAAACTTGAAATGCTAGGCGCGCAAGTTACAGGAGTGGAATACTTTAAAAAAGGGAATAAAAATTCATAAAAGCAAAAACCCAAACGCTGACGCAAGGTTGCATGACTTAACATTAAAATTGCCGTTTGAAAACAATTATTTTAATAAAATAGTTTCCAATAATGTTCTTTATACAATTAAACCAGATAAGAGAAAATTTGTAATTGAAGAATTTTACCGAGTATTAAAACCAGGTGGCATTTTAGTAATTTCAAATATCATTAAAGGGTGGAAGCCTATAAGAATTTACAGTTACCACCTGAAAAAAGATTTGGGACAGATTGGACTTATAAAGCTGATCGTGAAAATTACAAAATATTTATGGCCGACTTTAAAAATTTTTTACTACGCTTTCAAAATTAAAAACAATTCCGGTGCTAAAAATCATATGTTTGTAGAAATTGATGAACAAAAAAAGTTAATGCAAGAAGCTGGGTTCAAAAAAATTTCAGGGAATGTTCCAACATACGCTACTCAAGCCATTTTAAATATAGGCATTAAATAAAATAGTGTTCAAGCATATCATTTCCAAAACTGCCAATTTTTAAGTATAATATATTCACTAACGGCGCAACTATGCATATAATGAGTATCGTTTTAATCGTTTCCTCCTTGCTGAACTTAATTATTGGCATTGTTGTCTTTTCTTTAAACAAAAAAAATAAAATAAACCAATTTTTAGCTTTAACTTTTTTGTTTATTGCCATTTACAATTTTTCAGGCGCCTTTTACAGAGATGCTATGACAGAAAGTTCAGTATCCTTATGGGCAATAGTTGCAAACATTTCAGGCATATTTATTGCGCCGGCCTTTTTTTACTTTACTGTTTTCTTTCCTTATCAAAAATACAAACTGACAAAACTGCATAATTTAGTTGCTGCTATAACTTCTTTGGGGGTTATAGTTTTTAGTTTTTATTGGATTGAAGGTGCAAAATTAGTTGAACCAACCTTGAGCTCCGGCAATGCTATTAATGATAATTTGCCGGCAAGGGTTTATTTTTTAATTTTTATTCTTGCTTTTTCAATACTTAACTACTTTAATTTATTCACTAAGTTGATTGAAGCTAAAGAGTTCGCCAAAAAACAGCTAACATTTGTGACATTTGGATCATTGCCTTTTGCAATCATCGGAAGTATCATTGGCGGGATTTTGCCGTATTGGAATATGGATTACTTTTATTTAAGCCCGCTTTCAACTTCAGTGTTTGCGTTGGTGGTTGCTTACTTTTTATTTATTTATCCGAAACGGACATAGTGTATGCACATAACAAATATACTATTGATAATTGTAGCGGGGTTGAATTTAGGATTATCCTCGGCAGTATTCTTTCGCAACCCTAAGGATAAAATAAATCAAAGTTTTACTTTGTCGCTTCTATTGGTCGCTGGTTGGAGTTTTTTATGGCCTTGTTTAGAGAGCAAACCTTTGAAAGCAGCGCTCTAATGTATAACAAATTGTTAGATACTTTTGGATTCTTAATTGCGCCGTCTTTTTTCCTTTTTGCTCATTTTTTTCCATATCAAAAAGAAAGGCTTTCATTTAAATTCAAGGCTTTTTTTATTGTATCTACAGTTTTAATGTTTATTGATACTTTTTACTTTTGGGTTGATGGCGTAATTATTAGCCCGCCAGGATTTTTGAGCGGAAATGTAAGTGTTTTAAATTATTACGGCTTTGGATATTTTGTTGCCTACTTCATGTTTTACACTATTTTGGCATTTTACTTACTATTTAAAAAGTATTCAGAATCATCAGAGTTCACAAGAATAAGATTAAAGTACATTATTTTCGACACACTGCCATTTGGAATAGTTGCAACTACCATATCAGTAATTCTTGCACCTATCACGTTTGGTTATTTATATATTGGCCCTCTTTCAGCGGTCATCATGCTCTATTATGTCTCTTACTTCATGTTTAAAGCTGTAAATAAATAATTAATCATACGCGGTGCATCTCTTGTACCCTCCGAACTGCTTTTCAAGAATTTTACCCAATTGAAAAATTGGATACTCGTCCCCAGCATTACCCATAATTTGAATTGCTATAGGCAACCCTCTTTCTCCCGTTGATATTGGGACAGTTAATGAAGGTAAGCCAAAAATATTTGCTATGCTTACATATGCAAAATATTTATCAAGGTTATTAGACATATACCCCTTTATTGAGAAAAATTTTTCATATAGCTGGCCATGCAACGGAGCGGTTGTTGCATAAATTGGCAAAAGAAGTAATTTGTTGCTAAGATATTTCACAACTGAATCCTTCAAACGATCTAAATTTTCTTTTATATTTCTGTAATCTTCACGTGGGCGAATTATTGATAAACCAAACATGTTCCAAAGCGCGAACTCATCATATTCGGTGTTTTTAAAAAGTTTTTCCCTCATATACAAGTAAAAGAAATGCAAAGGTGTATATTCATTAAAGTAATCATTCATCTTCTCCGCGCCAAAAATAGCCGTAACTTTTTCCCAATTTTTAACATACTCTCCAAAGTAAGGAGGAAGTTCATCTATTACCTCCCATTCTCCTTGTAAAAAATTTTTAACTCTATACATCATATCAGCTGTTTCTATGCTTACAGGATAATTTTTTATGTATGCTGGAACAACTAATTTAAATTTTGCAAAATCTTTTTTCGGTGGCTTCCTGTTAGAAATTATTGCATCCACAAGCTCAGCATCTGCTACGCTTTTCGATAATGCACCAATCCCGAACATTCTATTCTGAACATCATCTTCGTACGGAGGCAAATGCCCTTCACTGGGCACCTGACATTCTCCCGACTTAAATCCTATAACACCGTTAAAATGAGCCGGAAATCTGATTGACCCACCAAAATCAGACCCAACACCCAAAGTTGTTCCTCCCACTGCTACTAACGCTCCTTCTCCGCCAGAGGATCCTCCCGGGGTTCTGAATAGGTCCCAAGGATTGTTAGTTCTCCCGTAAAGCTTATTGACTGTCCTGTGTGAGAGGCAAAGGGTGGGTGTATTTGTTTTACCTAAAACAATTGCCCCCTCGCCTTTAAGCATACTAACAACTTTACTGTCCTTGCTGGCAATAATACCCTTTCGTTGTAAAAGACCGCCTGTTGTATGCATTCCTTGCACATCAAAAGATTCTTTAACAGTAATCGGAATACCAAACAATTTTCCTTTATAATTTCCTTTTTTTAATGCGTGATCACATTTTTGCGCCTCAAAAAGAGCTTCTTTAAAGCGGTCTTCCACCAAAGCATTAATATATGGATTAACTCTATTAATATGATCAATATACTCTTGCACAACCTCAAAGCATGAAACTTCTTTTAGTTTTATCTTTTGAACTATAGTATTGGCGTCGGAGTATAATATTTCCATTTTTTAATTTTACCATACTTTATTATAAATGAACTTTCAGCATAATGCTTTTTTAGGTATAATAAATAACCCAGATAAATAACTTGCAGGCAAAGCGCCCCTGGGCACATTTACATACCAAATATGAATTTTATTGAACAATTTTTAAATAATGCTGAAAAAAGAGGACTGTACACTGAGATTTTTAGTATTAAAAAATCTCCAACTAGTCCTGAAATTAAAATAGGGCAAAAAACTTTTATTTCTTTTAGCTCAAACAACTACTTAGGCTTAGCAAATAATAATAAGGTTAAGAAAGCAGTAATTGAAGGAGTAAAAATTTACGGAATGGGATCGGGAGGGTCTAGGCTTTTGTCGGGTAACACCAAAGTACAAGAAGATTTAGAAACTTCTATTGCCACTTTTAAGGGTTGCCAAAGTTCAATTACTTTTGCTACAGGCTATATGGCAAATGTAGGGGCTATTCCTGCATTAATGAATAATCCCTATAATAAATATTTTCCGAAATATTTAAGTGGTGGAATAAATAAATCGACAATATTTAGTGATGAACTAAACCATGCAAGTATCATCGATGGTTGCCGCCTATCCAAATCCAAAATAGTTGTATACAAACATTTGGATGTAGAGGACTTAGAAAAAAAAGTAAGAAAATATGGCAAAAGGAATAGTTTAATTGTAACCGATGGTATATTCAGTATGGATGGCGATATCGCACCATTAGATAAAATAGTCAATATTGGCAAAAAATATAATGTTAAAATTATGGTGGATGATGCTCATGCAAGCGGTGTCCTGGGGAACAAAGGAAAAGGCACCTTGGAATACTTCAATATTGAAGAAAAAGAAGTAGATGCTGTTATGGGTACATTCACAAAAGCTTTTGGAGGCGTGGGTGGTTTCATAGCTGGCAACGCAAAACTAATAAAGTATTTACGCATAGCTGCCAGAACTTATATATTTACTGCCCCTATAGCTCCCCCAATTGCCATGGGCTTATTAGAATCAATAAAAATTGCTTCGGGGGAAGAAGGACTAAGAGATAAACTTTGGAATAATGCCGATTACTTAAGGAATAAACTTACTGATATCGGTTTTAAAATTTTGGGACAAACTCACATTTTGCCTATTTTTATAGGAGAAGAAGAAAAGGCAATCACATTTTCAAAAAAACTCTTCCAAAAAGGCATTTATGCACCGTCAGTTCGGTGGCCAGCTGTAAAAAAAGGCTCAGCACGACTAAGGGTGACCGTAACTTCAAGTCATGTAAAAAACCAACTGGATCGTCTTATTGAAGCTTGCAGTCAAATAGGCGAGGAGCTCAAAATACTCTAACTATTTAAAAACACAAATGCACACCCTTAATGACAACTTTCTTAAATCAATTCCTGTAGAACGAATAGTTAAATTAGAAAATTATAATATTGAAATCCCATTAAAATATAAATGCAAAGCAATAAATCTAATTTTTTCAATATCTTCAGAGAGAGCTAAATCTTTGTTAAAAAAAACAAACTATCTTCCGTATCTACTGACACCTAGGCGTAGTTTGATTGCTCTCACTTTATTTGATTACTACATGAGCCCAGTTGGCCCCTACAAAGAATTAAGTTTATCACTAATCGTACACAAAAATAAATACAATTACCCATTCATGCCTTTATTTATTGATTTTGCAACAAACAAATTAACATTTTACGTTATTAATCTTTTGCAAAACAAAAAAATAGCCATAGACCACGGCAATTTAATTACTGGCTACCCCCACTATAACAAGTTAATTGATCTTTCTTTTAGTAAAGATAATAATTATACATTTTTTGCTGAGGTTGAGGAAGGTGGTAAAAAAATTTTAGAACTCAAATCTAATATTGGGAAGAGAAAAAAAATAGCGACTAATCATTACAGAACTATTTTTGAGAATAAACACAAACTATTTGAAATCAAAATGAGCGTAAAGGCCTTAAGTAGTATGTGTAAATCTTCTTACGTCCAGTTGGGAGAACACGAAATTGCAAATTTTTTATCAACTCTAAAAATTAACAAGCGGGCTTTATATTGCCAATATTATTGGGATGCAATGGAAATATTATTTTCGCCCAAATCAATTTTATGATAAAAATATTCTTATTGGTATTAGCACTGATTGCTCCTACGTCATTAATTTACCTAAATCTAACTTCTTCTTCAGTTAACCATCGTTTATTATTCAACTTATTTATTATTATAATAATTGCTGAAAGAGTCTGGGAAACTTTTTTTACTCCCAAGGAAGACAACAAGTTATCGCACAAAGATGACTGGACGCTCCCCCTAACACTTTCAGCATATCTTATTGTCGGACTTGCCGTTACTTTTGAATTTTTCTTAATTAACAGGGAAATTAATGTACTTTTGTCAGTGGCCGGTATCTTTTTGCTAATTTTTGCAGGATATATCAGATTTTTATCAATTAAATCTCTTGGGGTGGGATGGTCATTACATGCCGTTGGAAAAAATAAATCTAGATCTGAAGATCACAAATTAATAGTGAGTGGTCCTTATTCATATGCCAGGCATCCCATATATTTTGCTACTATAATTGAACTGATTGGCTTGAGTATTGCTTTCAATACTTTTTTTTCCGGTTTATTAGTCATTGCTGTAATGCCACTGTATTTGATAAGGGCACATTATGAAGAAAAAAAATTAATTGAATTCTTTGGGGAGGATTATTTGATATATAAAAAAGAGGTTCCTTTTATAATCCCTATAAAATTCAGAAAATAAAAAACATAACATATATTTAATGAACTTGTTAGATCTATACTTTAACGCTTCTTCATTAGTGGGATTTTTTACAGTATTTTTCGTAGGGATAGTTATTTATGCAAGAAGGGGGAAAAGCAAAATAAACCGAAATTGGTTCTTGATTAGTATTTTCGCTTCAATCTGGAGTTTATTTTTTTTCTTCATTATTAATTCTTCTAACAAAAGTTTAAGTATTTTTTTGAGAATTTTAATGGACTTGTGTGGAATTCTTGTCGTTTTATTTTGGTACAAATTTGTCACAATTTTTGTAAAAAAAGTTAAAGTAAATAACTTTTTAAACCTCATAGTAATCCTTTTTACAATTTTTATGGTTGGTCTGAATGCAAGCCCTTGGATGATTAGAGACATGGTGCCAAAATTTGGCTTTAATTATTATGTCCAGGCTGATATTGGCTATTACATTTTTGCAGTTTACTTTACTGGATTAATTTTAATAGGGTCATATTTACTCCTTGGTGAATATAAACGTTCGTCAGGGGTAAGGGCGGAACAAATCAAATACATACTTTTCTCGGTGCTAATGGCATTTTTGGGAGGGGGGAGTACATTTCTTTTATCACTCGGCATTCAAATTCCTCCTTATACATTCATATTATTTTCATTATTCCCTCTAATAATAGCTTACGCTATCGCAAGGTATCGCCTGATGGATGTGCGACTAATTATTTTAAGATCATTTGCATTTATTTTATTAATTTCATTGATTACTGCCCTTTATGCTTTTATTGCAAGCCTTACAGCTTTGGTGTTGAAAAATTTTTTAGGGCTTTCCTCAAATGTTCTTGCCGGTATTGTAATAGCTATCTTGGTCGCTGTAGGCTATGGCCCAATTAAAAAAATTATTGAAAGAAACACCAATAAATATTTTTACAAACTAAGCTACAACCCTCAAGAATTGATTTCCAAAGTCACCAAAATTTCAACATCCATAATCGACCCTCAATCGCTTTTGCACTCAATGGCAGAAGCGTTTGAAGGCGCGTTTCATCAAGACAAAATTGCTTTTATTTTATACGACAAAGATAAAAAGCTTTTCCCGATTTTTCAGGAAGGCTTTGAAAGAAAAGTTTTAACTGAATTTTTAAGAGAAAAACAAAATGTTTTACCTAAATATTTTGACGAAACTCGTGACATTTTTGTAATCTTTGGGACAATTACTATGATGGAAATTGTTAAATCATACCTAACAAACGTGGGTTTTAAAAAAAATCAAGTTTTGTTTTTACTAATTGCAACTATAATTGTTTATATAGGCGGATCCACATCTTTTCTGACAATATACTATGATATTTTTCCTTTCGGACAAACTGCAATGCTACTATATCCCTTGCTAATTACTTACGCCATTTTTATAAAAAAGTATTAATTTGATATTAATGGAACATATAAAGAAAATTTTAGACTTTGTAGACTCTAACAATTTGTATCCTGAGTTAAAAATTGTTCAAGAGGGCGCTTTCCCGGAAGTAACAATAGAAAATAAAAAAGTCCTTATGTTTTCCTCTAATAACTATCTAGGGTTGGCAGTACACCCGAGGATCATAAAAGCGGCAGAAGAAGCAACTAAAAAATACGGTGCAGGCGCTGATGGTTCTAGAATGTTATCAGGCAATTTGCAAATACATAGAGACTTTGAAATTGCTATCGCAAAATTTAAGGGAGGAGAAGATGCTATCATGTGGCCAACAGGTTATTCTGCTAATGTGGGTGTAATTACGGCAGTTATGAACCCCCCAAAAATAGGGCCGCAGGATTTTATAAAAAGGAGGGGTGTGATTTTTAGTGATGAGCTAAACCACGCAAGCATAATTGATGGATGCAAAATGAGCGGACAAAAAATTGTAGTCTTTAAACATAGAGATGTTGATGACTTGCAGGGCAAGCTTAGAAAATATTCCAGGAGAGATAAAAAATTAATTGTTACCGATGGTGTATTTAGCATGGATGGTGATATTGCGCCATTAGATAAACTTGCAGAATTGGCAAAAGAATATAGTGCATGGCTAATGACGGATGAGGCCCATTCAACCGGCATACTTGGGAAAAACGGACATGGCACATTAGAGCATTTTGGGCTTAAGGCGGGTAAAGATGTTCATATAGTCTTAGGCACCTGCAGTAAGGCATTGGCTGCAAACGGAGGTTTCGTGGTAGGCGATAAAGACCTAGTTAGATATCTGCGAATCACAAGCAGATCTTATATTTTTTCAACGGCTAACGTTCCTGCGGTTTCTGCTTCTCTTATTGAGGCTTTAAATGTTATTGAGACCGAACCGCAAATCAGAAAACAACTATGGAAGAACGTAAAAAAAATGGGAGAGGGTTTCAGAAAAATAGGTTTTGATACATTAACTAGTGAAACACAAATTATACCTATATTAATTGGAAAAGATGAAAAAGCCATGCAGTTTACCAAAAAACTTTTTAGCCTAGGAATTTTCGGACCAGCTGTACGTTGGCCCGCCGTCGCAAAGGATTCAGCAAGAATTAGATTCGCAGTTATGGCAATTCACACCCCCGAACAAATTGATTATCTTTTGAAATCTTGTGAGGAAGTGGGCAAGGAATTAAACTTAATTCAATGACAAAAATTAATAATATTGTAATTTTTACAATAGACAGTCTTTATTCAAACATTATTCTTGATAAATTGTCTCATTCCTTTGGTCATAAAATAAGCTTAATATGTATCTCTGACAGATATAAAGGAAAGCATGGTTCTTTTTTTCATCAGCTAAAAAAAAATTTAACAGATTCCGGGATGCACTTCGTCAACTATCTTAGTATTGTTTTTATTTATTATAAATTTTTAGTAATAATCTTTAATTGGCTTAATAAAATAATATCTCCGGATAAAAATATTAAAACAATAAAACAAATTGCTAAAATAAATAATATAAGCATTTTAAAAACTGAAGATATCAACAAAAAAGAAGTTGAAGAAATAATTAAAAAAAATAATCCCGATTTAATAATTTCTGTCTATTTTGATCAGCTCATAAAAGATAATATTTTTTCCATACCTAAATACCAGACCATAAATCTTCATCCTGCATTACTGCCAGATTATAAAGGACCTTTCCCAACATTTTGGGCCTTAAAAAATAATGAAAAAAAATTTGGATTAACAGTACACTACGTGGATAAACTTTATGATACAGGAGATGTTATTTTAAGAAAGGAAATAGATGTAGGGAACCCTAAAAGTGTACTCGGATTGGATTACAAAATTTTTTCACGCTCAGCTGAATTTATCAAAGAAGTAATTGATAAAATTGAAAATGAAAAAGTTGAAAGCTTTCCTCAAAAGAGCAAAGGAAGCTATTACTCTTTTCCAAAAAAAAATGACGTAAAGGAAATGAAAAAGTCTAAAATAAAATTGTTTACTGTAAAAGAATTTATTAGATATTTTATATAAATGGATTTTTTGTTATTTTATAAAATTACTTATTTAGCGACCGCTGCAGCTAGCATTATTATTTCTTTTATAGTTCTAAAAAGAAACTTTAAAGAAAAATTTAATCTACTTTATGCTCTTTTGAATATTAGCGTAGTTATTTGGGCATTCGGAAGGTACTTGGTTTTAATCGTTCAATCTCAGGAGTTTGCAATATTTTGGACACATTTTCTATATATAGGCTCTATTTTAATTTATCCCTTATATCTTCATACAATTTTAACGATTTCAGGGGTAGCCAGGAAAAGAAAATACGTTCTTCTGTTTGCTTACCTTAATGGAGTAATTTTAACTGCTATAAATTTGTTTGACTTTATTTTTGGAAGTAATTTTTTTATAGCAGATGTAGTTCCAAAATTGTTTTTTCCCTTCTACGAAGTTCCAGGTAAAATTTACATACTTCAATTTTTTGCCAACATAATAATTCCAATTTATACTGTCGGCGAACTCACATTTGCGTATCTAAAAGCGAAGGGGCTAAAAAAGGGCCAATTGAGATACATACTTTACAGTTCTTTGCTTGCAATGGCAGGAGGTGGAACTATACTTTTATTGGTCTATGATGTGCCCGTACAACCCTTTGGAATACCTTTTGTTGTGCTACATTTTATAACAATGACCTATGCGATAACCCAGTATAGATTAATGAATATCAAACTTATTATTTTCCGAACACTTGCATTCGCATCAATTATAGGCATCATTACTGCGGTGTATGCGTTTATAGCTTATGTTTTAGGAATTTTGTTTGAAAATTACTTAGGTTTTAAATCGGATATTTTTACAGGTATTATAGTTGCAATTGTGGTGGCTCTTGGTTATGCGCCAATAAGAAATTTAATTGAAAAAATCACAAATAGTTTTCTTCATAAATTAAGCTACAACCCTCAAGAATTGATTTCCAAAGTCACCAAAATTTCAACATCCATAATCGACCCTCAATCGCTTTTGCACTCAATGGCAGAAGCGTTTGAAGGCGCGTTTCATCAAGACAAAATTGCTTTTATTTTATACGACAAAGATAAAAAGCTTTTCCCGATTTTTCAGGAAGGCTTTGAAAGAAAAGTTTTAACTGAATTTTTAAGAGAAAAACAAAATGTTTTACCTAAATATTTTGACGAAACTCGTGACATTTTTGTAATTGAAGAGCTTAAAACTGCTTTTGATAACGGCGAATATATCCCTAAAGATGAAAGCGTACTTTTGAAACTTTATGAACAAGACGTTGCGATTGTAATTCCGCTTTATGCCAACAAAAAACCAGTTGGCTTTTTAGTCTTAGGCAATAAAAAGAACGGCGAACTATACACCAAGCAAGACATTGATACCCTCGCCATTATCTCTGATCAATCGGCAGTGGGAATAGCTAACGCGCAACTTTATGAAGAGCAAAGACAATTTGGCATTAAATTAGAACAAACGGTCAAGGAACGTACAGCAGAATTACAAGTCGCCAACAAAAAATTAACTGAATTAGATAAAGCCAAATCCGAATTTATCTCTATCGCCTCTCACCAACTGCGTACTCCCCTGACTGTTATCAAAGGTTATATCTCAATGATTTTGGAAGGTTCATTTGGTAAAACGTCTAAAGTTATTTCTGATAATTTAAATAAAGTCTACACGTCCAACGAACGGTTAATTGAATTAGTTGAAAACTTACTTGACATCTCCCGCATTGAATCAGGGCGGCAGGAATTTAACTTCACTACTTTGGATATGAAACATGAAGCTCAGGTGGTATATGAAGAATTAGAACAAAAAGCTAAGACCAAAGGTTTAGAATTTAAACTAGAAGCGCCGAAAGAAAAATTAGAAATTGTCGGCGATTCTGAAAAACTGCATGAAGTGATTATGAACTTTACCGATAATGCCGTGAAATACACTAAAGAGGGTTTTGTGCATATCACTTTGCGAAAAGACGGAGATAACATAATTTACGAAGTTAAAGATTCTGGCATTGGCATGAATGCTGAGGATAAAAAAGCGCTATTCAAAAAGTTCTCCCGGGCGGCCGGCACAAGCTTAGTTCATACAGAAGGCACCGGCTTGGGGCTGTACGTTGCCAAAATGATTATTGATACTCATAAAGGAGAAGTTGGCGCTGACTCTAAGGGACGCGGGAAAGGCTCAACATTTTGGTTCAGTATTCCGGTTAAAGGTAAGGGCGGAAAAGTTGGCCGGTTTAAAGTGGAGCGTAAAGAAGGCTCCATGGCCGCTAAGGATACTCCCGCTTAATTTCAAAATTCCCCCTCACCCCCGCCAAAGGCGGGCCGGCACACCCTCTCCCGCAAGGGAGAGGGACTATTTATTCCCCCATGTCATCCTCGTGCACACGGGGATCCAGAAATTTCAGGTTTTACCTGAAATTTTTTAACCCTTCCTTTGGCTAAAGCTGGACAAACAAAGATGGCCTTGGTATCATGCCCTTAACGGCGCGGATTGCGTCTTTTTTTGTTCAAAAAATTTTATTTGATTAAATAAAGGTATTAGTGTACACTTAAGGTACACTTAAATATTTAAACTGCTTTATATATGACTACCAAATTTATTGGGGTTAAAGAATTTCGCCAAAATATGGCAAAAATCTCAAACCAAGCCCGAAAAAAAAATCAACGTTTGATTGTTTTGCGTAAAAACCAACCTCTGTTTGAATTACGGCCTTTAACAGACGAAGAATCTTTAACTGAGACTTTGCGACGCGATATCGCCCAAGCCAAAAAAGATGTTAACCGCGGCAATCTTTATACTACTGCTGAAGCGGAAAAAATGTTGGGATTATGAATGAACGGGTATTTTATACGCGATCAGCTTTAAAAGACCTTGCCTTACTAGACAAAAACATCGCCCGCCGAATTATTGATAAGCTGAGTTGGTTTTCAGATCAGAAAAATCCGTTGCGGTTTGCCAAACGTCTTAAACAGCCCTTTAACGATCTTTATCGTTTTCGAATCGGCGATTACCGAGTAATATTTGAGTTGGGCAAAAAGCAAGAATATAAAATATTGATTATTTTAAGAATCAAATACCGCCGTGATGTATACGGATAAATTTACTGCCAACAGTGAAATCTCTCCTCCTCTTAATTTAGATGAACGCCTCCCTTGTTAAGGGGAGGTTAGGAGGGGTTATAACCCCCCCCCCTAAATCCCCCCTTTTTTTAACCAGGGGATGATTTTTATTGATTTTAGCCATATTTACTATTTGCAATAGGCGATTTGCCACTCGCCATGTTGCTTTGACTAAAACAGCGGCATATACTAATATGTACCGTTCGTTGGAGTATGTGGCACTCTAACGGCGCAAGCAATCGCTCTTTAAAATCCCTCACGGGACGGAGGTACGCCATGCGCACAGCAATCAAAAGCCGTCTCGTGAAGTTCATGAGATGGTTTTCGCAAAGACTTATCAACTGGCAGATGGCCCTATGTGTTTTTCTGCTCGCAACCGTGGTTGCCGGATTCGGGGCATCCAAAGTTACTATGGAAGAAGACGCATCTGTTCCAACCCTAGTAACTGACAGCGACTCAGCACACTACTACCAGTGGTGGCGGTCTATATTTCCCAATGACAAAGGGACGCTCGTCGTTCTGATGGGCACTCAAGTACAGATCGCGAGTCAAGAAAGCTGGCTACTGCTAGCCGACATGACGGATGCACTTACAGAGCTCCCACTTGTAGAAAAAGTTGACTCCCTTGCCAATGCCACCCACATCACAGGTGCGTCAGATAGTGAGGAAGTCGATTTAGTTATTGGTGACTTCACCACGAGAGAGTTCATCGCTAGTGCGTCAGACGAAGACTGCGCACAACTCGTCGAACAAGCCCATCGGTACGACAGTTACCATGGCATCTTGATCAACGAGGACAAAACCGCTCTTGGCATCTTTGCTAGGGCAGTCGATGACACCAACGCGGTGGAATTCATCACACAGACGAAAGGGAGATTGGCCCAGTTCGAGGAACGCATTAACTCACTCGGCCTCACGGTCCAACAAACCGGCGAGTACCTTGTGAGTGAGCTAACCTCAAGGCTTACCGAACGCGCAGCTGCTCTTCTGGGGCTGGTCATGGGGCTCATGTTTGTGTCGGCTTCTGGACTAACAAAGTCATACCGCACCGGTTTAGTGGCTTTGTTGAACGGCATGTTTGGGGCACTAGTTTCTCTGGCGTTAATGGGGTTTACCAACACTCCATTCAACCCAGTCAACAGCCTGTGCCTCAACCCTGACATTTTCATCGGCACAGCCTTCACCATTTACGGCCACTCCTACACCCAGAGTGGTGATTTATGGGCTGGCTTCGTGCCGAAGAAGCTGCTTAAGCCGTTCAGCTTTGCGTTTCTCACAACTGCCATTGGGTTTGCATCGTTGGGATACGCGAGCCGAATACCCGCAGTGACCCAGTTCGGATGGTTTGGTGCCGCAGGTGTGTTGGGCTGTGCTTTTTCCACCCTCACCTTCGCTTTGCCAATCCTGTCTCGTCCAGTACGCGCAAAACGCTACGTAGCTGCAGGCCGAGTTTCGAGTGGCTTATTGCTCCGTGTCCTTACCAAGGCAAGGCGGATCAGCGTGCTGCTCGAACAGAAACTGTCGCAGGTTAAATTGCCTGAGCTTACCAAGCCGCAGGCAGTCGCCATGTTGATGGTAATAGCGCTCTACGGAGTGTTTGGCTATCAGCGCCTGGAAGTTAACTACCAGCCTCGGGGATACCCATCACCGAAGCTAGAGGTAAGCCAACGGTTGCAAGAAGTAGAGGATCGCTACGGCGTCAGCTACCTTCTGCAAGTGGTGTTGTCAGGTGACCGAAAGGATCCAAATTTCTACCGGAGAGTTCGCACTTTGACCCAGGCGTTGGAGCGTGATTACCCGGTGAAATTCCTAGACGTCTACCAGGCAATAGAAGCGGTCGACCAGGCCGTGGAACGTGCCGACACACCATTATGGAGTCGTCCAGGACTGACGCGGGAGATTCTCGCACAGTACTTTCTCCTTCTGGAATGGGGGGGGTTTGATACTGAGCCGCTTATCTCCTATGGCGGTGACGACGAACCCAGCATCCTGAACTTGACGGCCCTGTCTACCATCAAGACATCCGTTGGGTTTAATGAGCTAGACTCGGCTGGGGCCAAGTACGCTCAAGCCTTGGGGATTGATGACGCCTACCTTACCGGTAGCGCAGCAGAATTCTTCAGGTCAGGAGATGAGTTCACGGTCAGTAGTGTAAACGCAACGTTGCTTGCTGTAATAGTGATCTACGTAGCATTTCTGGTGCTGCTAAGATCACTGCGGCGGGCGACAATTGCAATCATCTGCAACATCGTGCCGGTTGTCCTGACGTTAGGCACGATGGGATGGGCAGGGATCAGCCTACAGCTTACAAGCTGCCTCATTACCAGTGTGGCGCTTGGGCTGGCAGTAGATGATACTGCGCACTACGTGGCGCGATATGGCGAGCACATCAACTTGGGTCTTTCCCCGCGTGCTGCCTCCCGACTGACGACCGCCGAACTGCGAGGGCCGATGATTTTCACTTCGGTGGTCATCGTCCTTGGTTCATCGGTTCTCAATCTGGCAGACCTGGTCCCCTACTGGACCTTCACTAGGGTATTGACCTTGGCAATGGCGCTGGCGCTGGCGACTGACCTCGTGTTGCTGCCCGCGTTACTTGTACACTTCGACCGCCCCCGGTTTATGGGTGCAGTGGTAAGCAAGCCTGCCGTGCCGACAAAACCAACGTCAACCATTCGTGAGTATGAGCCGGCATTGCCGTTTACTGTCATTGCAAGCGTTATCCGCGCGTGGCGACGACAGTTGGCAACGTCAGTAAGCTCTTAGCCGCCCCTAGACCTGTTTTGGAGGAAACAGTGAGGGCGGCTTTCGATTTTAGAAAACTTTTTTCCTTTAAAAATGAGGCGGTCCCGGGCGCGCGAAGCGACCGGGACCTTGAAGCAATTCGCCTCTACCCTATATAGGAGTGAGGCAAACGGTATCCGGCGTGACGGGGCGACTCCTGCCAATCCACACCTGAACCTCGCCATTAAGTGAGCCGTGTCGGCCGTGAAGAATGTACCCGCCTTCTGCGCAGGTCCAAACGTACCGCCGATTGTTGGCCGGCAACACTACCACCAAACGGTGGTAACGGTAAGGCTGCCAGGCTTCGCCATCAAACCACTCTGCTCGCCGGGCACAGATGCGATCCACCATGCCAGTTGTGCCTGGGTCTATCGCTGCCCGAACCTGCAAAGTCTGGTCAGATCCTTCTTGCAAGAGGACCTGTACCATGTGCGCATCTGGACTTTTGGCCACAGGCGACGGCAGCTTGACCCTGAGGGCTGGCTGTACTGTTACCATTGTGCAAATCCTCTGGCATTTGCCGGTTTGGGTGTAGCTGCAACCTACTGCATTATTTAATCGTTGTCAATTGATTTTACTAAGCATCAATGATACAATGCCCGCTACCCCACTTAGTCATTGCGAGGAGCATAGCGACGTGGCTACGTCAGACGGATCACGTAACATACCAAATAGCGGAATCGGGGATTGATCAATTAATTAAGTAACCCCTCCTCACCTCCCCTTAAATTAAGGGGAGGATTATAAAGGACATGAAAAAAACCTTAATTATAATATTTTCATTATCAATAATCTTATCGCCGCTGCATTTATCTTTTAGCGCAGTGCGGCTAATCAAATCGCCGATTAGCGATACGGTTTATTTTTTGGATGACAACGGCGTTCGCCACGCTTTTCCTAATGCCACAACTTACCAAAGCTGGTACGGGGATGATTTTTCCCAAATTGTAACTTTATCAGCCGAAACTATCGCGAGCTACCCACTTGGCCAAAACATTACTTTAAAGCCAGGCAAGCACTTAGCCAAAATTCAAAGCGCGCCGGAAGTGTACGTCATTGAACCAGGGGGTCTTTTAAGGCATGTGACGGAAGGAGAAATTTTACGAACTTGGTACGGGGATAATTGGCACAGCCGCTTAGTTGATATCCCGGAAGTGTTTTTTGATAATTATTTGATCGGCGAAGAAATTACACGCGATTTTCAAATCCCCAACGGCGTGCCGTATCAAATTACGGGCGATAATAAAATTTATTGGAAAGCAAAAAATATAATTAGAAACATCTCCGGGCAATTAAACGCCAACGGTTACAGCCAAAGCGATGTTATTTCTTCTGACCGGGTTTATACCGAACGCCGCCGGCCGACTACAGGCACTTTACCTGAAATTGCCGAACCAGGGGCTCAAGCATATATCCCAACTTTTGATTGCGAAGCGCATAACTTAAAAGCCGCCTTTTTATTTGTGACTCAAAACAATGCGCGGCTTACTGACATCAATAAAATTACTACCTTACAAAGCTCCATTAGCGAGGCTTTTAATTGGGCGACTAAAGACTTAGCCACGCTGGACGCGAACTACCCGTTAACCAATTTAAAAGACGACGGCTATTTACTTTCGCCCGGGCAAGACAATACCACCAAAATTTCAAACGAGGTTATTTTTACTTTCTTTGATAAGCATCCGGACGTATTTGATTTTCTAATAATTTTTACTGACTTTAATGTTTTTGATAGCAACACTACCGCAACTTACACGCCAGTGAGCAACCAAGTTCAGGGCCTGGGTAAAAGCCGGCTTAAAGCCCAAGATGTCTACGGTTCAATTGGCAAACTCAAAGGCATTGTGACTATGGGCAATATCAATAAATACGACATGGATAATGAAAGCGACTTAGCTTATACCCAAAATGTTTTATTGCATGAGATGGCACATTACCAAAGCGGCGCGGCCACTTTTGAATTAGATAATAACCCCGACCGGGCTGAGTTACTGCGTGAAGACAAAGGCCATTGGAGTAATTTTGTAAGCTTCGTCTCGCCGCTTGGCGGCCTTGGATATCGCGACAGCGGCGACGGCACTTTTTACCCAACTATTTTAGATTTAAACAATGTCCACAAGCGCCAATTTAGCGATTTGGATTTATACTTGATGGGCCTACTCCCGCCGCAAGTGATTGATCCGGTTTTTTACATTGAACCAAACTCCCAAGCAACAAATAACGGTAATGTATATACGCCTCAAAATGTAAACGTAATCTCAGGCACTAAGCACGAAGTTACAATTGACCAAATTATCTCTGGCTCTGGCGTGCGCCGATGTGTCTTAGAGTAATTGACAGCCAAAGCTTCAAATAGTAAGCTAGCATAGGTCTTAATTCTCTAAATCCAATCACAAGCAGAAAGGAGGGTTTTGAGATGACCGACCACGAAAGCCCTTCTTGGGCTTCTTTAGACTCTAACGGGAATAAGCTAGTCGATTGTCCGGGTTGCGGGACGCCGACCCCAAGTTGGTTACTGCAATTCAATATTCCGGAAATTAAAAGCAAAGTTTGTAACCGCTGCTACCAAAATCCGGGGCTCCGTCGACTAGTTGAGCCAAACGACCTGAGACAAGCCAAACCTTGTCCGGGCTGCGGAACAGAGTTGCCGAAAGGTTATCTGTTCCACTATCTGCCTGACTTCAGGGTAAAAGTTTGCTACGAGTGCAAATATCACCCTGAAAGGCGGACGCGGCTCAACGCAACCTTGAAAGAGGTGGAGCAGTTAACCGTATCGGTACGGCCGACTAAACGACGTGGGCCAAAAATGGACAAGTCGCCGTATGTTTGTCGGCATTGCCCAGAAGGCAAACGTCTAAAGCAAGGCCCGATCCGCTTCCTGCTACCTGGCCCCGAATGGCTGGAACCCGTGTGTGGTATTCACTACCGTGCGTATTTACGCCACACGGGCAGGCTGATTGTGGCATTACGGCAAGCTGCCTTGGTCAAGGCCGGCGTGATTAAGCGGCATACTGCTGACAGCGTACAGCTTCCAGGCAGTTCACCCAAACCGCAGTGTCGGCGATGCGGCAAGCCGCGAAAGCGTCGGTTGGTTTATCTTCTGCCCGGAGAAGAACATTTGCCCCCCGTGTGCAAATCCTGCCTCAATGAGGCAATGGAGCCGGCGGCTGCCCCTAAGCCGCTACGGCGAGCGCGGACAGAGTCAGTTGTTATGCGGCACACTCCAGGTGTTTGTTCACGCTGCGGCAAAAAACGTGACACGCCTCACGACTGGCCCGGCAACCCCGGCCTTTATATCTGCGAGTTTTGCCACGACACACTTCCGTTTGGTGTCAAACGAAACGTGGTCAAATTCGAGTGCAGAGCTCTGGATCAAGCGCCGGAACCAGAACCGCCGAAGCCGCGAAAGCGGTATAAGGTGGTGAAAAAAGGAGTCAAAAAACCGCCGGTCGAAATCAATGATGATGATTGGGCGGAAGAAAAAATAGAAAAGGAGCTGAGAGACCCAGCGACGGTTAAATCTCTTCACCAAATCCGCCAGGAGAGGGGTGAAAAAGAAGTAGCCGACGAAAAGGGCATCGCGCCAACGTTCGAGCCTCTCGTCGCTCGATTCAACCCAAATCCAAAAGGAGGTTAAGGCGATGATCGCCAACAGTAGAGACAAGCCTCGCCAGCGCTGTGCTAACCGCGGTGCGCCGGCGAGGTTTTCCATTTTTGGTAAAAAAACTTAAACGATTGTATAATAAATGCCATGACAAACCACGAACAAACTTGCTTATCGGTCGCTGAAGAGGAAGCCTATGAAGATATTCACGCCGCGCTAAAAAAGTTACTCGGTAAAAATTATACTAAAGCACCAATCATAATTGGCTACCCGCCAAGCCCTGAACTGGGCGATTTTGCGGTGCCCTTATTTCATTTAGCTAAAGAGCTAAAACGCAAACCGCAACAGTTGGCAGAAAAATTAGCGGCCGAATTTAAACCAACAAAATATTTATCAGCCGCGCGAGCAGCCGGCGGGTATTTAAATTTTTATGCCGACAAACCACAATTTGCCGAATTGATTTTGATGCAAATTTTGCACGAACGCTCACGCTACGGCAATAACGAATGCGGCGGTAACCAAAAAGTAATGTTGGAATACAGCCAACCAAACACACACAAGGAATTTCATATTGGCCATTTGCGCAACACTGTCCTTGGTATTAGCTTAACAAAAATTTTACAAGCTAATGATTATCAAGTAATTCAAGCGAATTACATCGGCGACACCGGCGCGCACATTGCTAAAAGCTTGTGGCTACTGCAACAAAAAGATTTTAACGAATTTAAACAAGCTAAAAATAAAGGGAAAGCGTTAGGGCAAAACTACTCTGAAGCCGTGAACAAATTAGAAGACCGGCCAGAAGCCAAGTTGGATGTGTCAGAAATTCACCGCAAGCTAGAAAACGGTAATCCGGAATTGACCAAGCTTTGGCAAGAAACGCGCGAATGGAGCTTGGATGAATTTAAAGAAATATACAAAGAGCTTGGCGCTAATTTTGACGTGTATTATTTTGAATCAGAAGTTGAGGACGACGGCAAAAAATTAGTGCAAGAACTTTTAGATAAAAAAATTCTGCAGGAAAGCGAGGGCGCTATAATTGCGGATTTGGAACAATACGGTTTAGGTGTTTTAATATTGTTGAAATCAGACGGCACAGCATCTTATGCCACCAAAGATTTGCCGTTAGCGATAAAAAAAGCTAAGCAGTACAAATTAGATCAAAGCTTATACCAAACGGATAACCGCCAATCATTATACTTTAAACAAATTTTTAAAATTTTGCAGTTAGCTGGATTTAAACCCGCGCTTAAACATTTACCTTACGAATTTGTTAATTTAAAAGAAGGCGCGATGTCGTCACGCAAAGGTAACATTGTGTCTTACTCTGAATTAAGGGATAAAGTTTTGGACCAAGCAGTTGCCGAAACCCAAAAACGTCATCCTGATTGGGACGGCAAACGCGTGATGAAATCGGCTCGGGCGATAACCATGGCCGCATTAAAATTTGACATGCTAAAACAAAATAAAAACTCTGTCATTACTTTTGATCCTGAAGCGGCTTTGCAATTTACCGGCGACACCGGACCGTATGTGCAATACACGCACGCGCGCATTTCCAGTATTTTACAAAAAGTTAAAAAACCAGTGAAATCCAAAGTTGACTTCAGCGTCTTCAAAGAAGTTAGTGAAGTTGAACTAATTAAAATGCTGGGGCAATTTCCACTGATTGTAAAAAAAGCGGCTGACGAATTTGAGCCGGCAGAAATCGCGCGCTATCTAATAGATATCAGTCAAGCCTTTTCCAGCTTTTATGAAAGTATTCCAATTTTAAAATCATCACCTAAAGAACAAAAGGCCAGATTGCTATTAGTTAATGGAGTTAAAACAACTTTGGCCAAGGGGTTAAATTTATTAGGCATTGAAGCGCCAGAAGAGATGTAACCCGATTGTCATCCTGAGGAGTCGAGTCCGACTCGACGACGTGAGGATCTCAGGAAGCTAGATTGCCACGTTGCTACGCTCCTCGCAATGACATACACACTATAACAGTGCTATACTAAAACTATGGCAAAAGCTAAAACCAAACCAACTATATTGATAGTTGAAGACGAAAACGCGCTATTAGATTTGTATCAAATCCGTTTAATTAAAGAAGGCTATAATGTCATTTTGGCCTCTAATGGCGAAGAAGGATTAAGCCAAGCGCTAAATCATTTGCCAAATTTAATTTTGCTTGATTTAGTTATGCCTCAAGTGGATGGCTATACACTAATCAGGGAATTGAAAGTAAACCCGTCAACCAAAAAAATCCCAATTGTAATTTTTTCAAATTTGTCGCAACCCTCTGAAGTGGAAAAAGGTTTAAAACTTGGCGCTCAAGATTACATTGTTAAATCAAACGTCACGCCATCTCAACTAGCGGAAAAGGTCAAGGTGCTTTTACCGCTCTAATTTTAGGCCCAACCTCTCCCAAGTTTTTATTTTTTTAAATATAATCATCGTACTAGTACGTTGATATAAATATATTTAAATCTGTAGTTTGTTATATAAAAAGAATCGGCCGGGCGCCCGTGTGGGCTCCCGGCCTGAGGTGATGACGGCCGCTACAGCGGGACTATGTCCTCAATGGGTAAGGACCCCAAACAGACACCATGCCCGCCGAGCGATTCGAGGGTCCGCCCGTCAGTGAATTCCACCGCCGACGAGCACACCTTCTTGACCGTGACCGGCACCTTTTCTCCGCTTTTCGTGCGGATAATAGCTGACGTTCCCGGAACCGCCAGGTTTCTGAATTCGGAATACGACATCCCGACCTCTTCAGTCATACGCCCTCCTGGTGCAAAGCACCATACAGCTAGAAAGCTTCCTACTGTTTTACCGCAGGATTAAAAAAAGGTCAACTATTATTGACGAAAGGACCCAAAGTTAGTAGTATAAATCCTACTTTATGACAAAACTTAGTGTCATTCCGGACTTGATCCGGAATCTCTATTAGATAGAGATCCTGAAACAATACCCAGTCAAGCTGAGCACATGGTTCAGGATGACAAATCTAAGATATTAATAACAATGCCAGACAAAAAACCTGATTTTGTTAAAAAAGAGGAAGCTATTCTAACTTTTTGGCAAAAGAATAAAATCTTTGAGAAATCAGTAGAAATGCGGCCGGCTAAACGGTCGTATGTTTTTTATGATGGGCCGCCGTTTGCCACCGGCACTCCGCACTACGGACATTTACCAGCTTCTTTTATAAAAGATGTAGTGCCCCGCTTTTGGACCATGCGCGGTCACCGGGTGGAACGCCGGTGGGGTTGGGATTGCCACGGGCTACCAATTGAAAACATTGTGGAACAAGAATTAAACTTGAAAACCAAAAAAGATATAGAAAAGCTCGGCATTAAAAAATTTAACCAAACGGCACGCGATTTAGTTTTACGTTACGCCGATGAGTGGCAAAAAGTAATACCGCGGCTTGGCCGATGGGTGGATATGGAAAATTCGTACAAAACCATGGATTTGGAATATATGGATTCGGTCTGGTGGGTGTTTAAACAACTTTGGGACAAAGGGTTGGTGTTTCAAGAACATCGTTCCATGCACATTTGTCCACGCTGCGAAACTACACTGTCTAATTTTGAAGTCACCCAAGGCTATAAAGATATTTCTGATCTTGCCGTCACCGTTAAATTCAAATTGAAAAATTTTGAACATGAAAGTAAGCCAGTGTATGCGCTTGCCTGGACTACGACGCCTTGGACGCTGCCCGGCAATGCGGCTTTGGCAATTGGGCCAAAAATTGAATATGCCTTAGTAAGGGCTAAACAACCGTGCGAGGATGGAGTATGTAAACCAGGAGATTTGTTAAATGTAGTCATGGCGAAAGATTTAGTTAATCAATTGCCGGAAAATTCATATGAAATTATTGAACTACTAAAAGCTAAGGATTTGGTCGGCTTAGAATATGAACCTTTGTTTGATTTTTACTCAAGTACTAAAATTCCAGGCCGGGAAAAAGGTTGGAAAATATATGCCGCGGATTTTGTCGCGACTGACGAAGGTACTGGCATTGTCCACATTGCCCCGGCGTTTGGTGAAGATGACGCCAACTTAGCCAAAGCTATGGGGCTGCCCTTCCCACAACATGTCAAAATGAACGGCCAATTTACAGAAGAAGTAAAACCTTGGGCCGGGACACAGGTCAAACCAAAAGGCAACCCTAAAGAAACTGATCAAAAAATAGCTGATGAACTAAAAAAACAAAGTAAACTTTTTGAAGTTAAAGAATACAAGCATAGTTATCCGCATTGTTGGCGCTGTGAGACACCGCTGCTAAATTACTCGGCTAAAACATGGTTCGTAAATGTTACCAAAATAAAAGACAAACTTTTAAAAAACAATCAAAAGATAAATTGGGTGCCCGCCCATTTACGGGACGGCCGTTTTGGCAAATGGTTAGAAAATGCCAAAGATTGGAACGTGGCGCGGACTCGTTTTTGGGGTGCGACAATTCCGGTTTGGGAAACTAAAACCGGCGAACAAATTTGTATTGGGTCAAAAGAAGAATTAGAAAAACTTTCTGGACAAAAAATTAATGATTTACATAAAGACGTGGTTGACGAGATTACTTTTGAATACAAAGGTGAAACCGCTAAACGCATTCCGGAAGTGTTCGATTGCTGGTTTGAATCTGGTTCCATGCCTTACGCCCAAAATGCAACCAAAGATAAAACTAAACTGCCGGCAGAGTTTATTTCTGAAGGGCTGGACCAAACCCGCGGTTGGTTTTATACGCTGCATGTTTTAGGCACCGCTTTATTTAACAAACCAGCGTTTGCCAATAACGTAGTTTATGGCATTGTACTCGCCGAAGACGGACAAAAAATGTCTAAGCGCCTAAAAAATTATCCGGAAATTTCAGGCGTTATTGACCAATATGGCGCCGATGCGGTGCGCTACTACATGCTCACTTCCCCAGTCATGACTGCGGCTGATTTAAATTTTTCCGTTAAAGGCGTAGACGAAACAGTTAAAAAAGTAATTTTGCTAACTTATAACATTTACTCGTTTTATGCCATGTATGCCAATAGTCACGCCCCAACTAGAGCACCAAGGGTAAGTCATGTTTTAGACAAATGGATTTTAGCCAAGCTACATGAGTTAATTGATGCCGTTACGATGGCGATGGAAAATTACGATTTAATGAAGGCCTCGCGGCCAATCCAAGATTTTATTAATGATTTGTCAACTTGGTGGCTACGCCGCTCCCGCGTGCGAGTTAAAAATGAAGCTACGCGCAAAGACGCGATAGAAACTTTAGGCTATGCGTTATTGGAGCTAACCAAAGTCATGGCACCGTTTACGCCGTTTATTACTGAACAACTTTACCAAGACATCAAAGGCCCCAAAGAATCAGTGCATTTAGAAGATTGGCCGAAAGCAGATAAAAAACTGATTGATAAAAAAGTGCTAGAAGAAATGTCATTGGCGAGACAAATTGTAGAAGCGGGACTCGCCGCCCGCGACGAAGCTAAAATGAAAGTCCGCCAACCGCTGCAATCATACGCAACTAATTTATCTAAATCCCTTGATGCTAATTTAACCGAAATTGTTAAAGAAGAGTTAAACATTAAAGAACTGAAATTTGGAGAGGCAAAACTAGATACTGCCTTAACAGATGAATTAAAATTAGAAGGTCAATTTCGGGATTTAGTTCGTCATATCAATAGCTTGCGTAAACAAAACGGTTTGACTCCGAAAGATTCTATTGTTATATATTATCAAGGTGAGGCAGCGGTTTTTGATGCCTTTGCCGATAAATTAAAATCCACTACTTTAGCCACAGATATTAAAGCAGAAAAAATCGAACCGATGACTGAAGTTGTAATTGGTGAGAATAAAATTAAATTAGGAATTAAAAAAGTTTAACCATTATGTCGTCCTGAACTTGATTCAGGATCCATATTAGATAGAGATTCTGGCTCAGAGGCCGGAATGACAATGAGAATTAAAAAGGTTTAAATAATCCCCCTCTCCCTGCGGGAGAGGGTACTAACAAAAATATTATGAAAGTAAACTACGAATCAAAATCTAATCCTCTCAAAGCTGACGTCAACGTTTGGTTTAGCTTTGAAAATAACGGTAAACTGCCAGCTTACTTAAAAGCCTTAGACAAACAAGCCAATGGCGTATTAACTGACATAATTAAAGATAAAGATTTTAAAGGAGAAAGCGGTGAACAATATCCGGTGCGCTTGGCAGGTGCGCGCACGCTTTTGGTTGGCTTGGGAAAAAAGAAAGGCTTTAGCCCAAAAGCGTGGATGGGCGCTTTAAGTGCTGTTACTGAATACGCTCAAAAAAATAAGTTTGATGCTGTCAAAGTAAACTTAGATTTTGATATCCCAGGTAAAATTAAATTAGATGAAGTTATCAGCTTCTTAGTCAAAGCTATAGGTTTAACTGAACATAAATTTGATAAATATAAATCTGATAAAAAAGACAAAGCACATAGAATTGAAACAGTGGTAATAGCAGGGCTACCGGCAGCCAAAGCTAAACGGGCACAAAAAATTAGCGATGAATTACTCGTGGTAGTTTCGGCAATCAATTTAGCCCGCGATTTAGGCAATACTCCAGCCAACGAAGTCACGCCGCCGCATTTTGTTAAAGTAGCCAAAGAAATTGCCGCCAAAACTCCGAAACTTACGGTTAAGAATTTCTCGGTTGCTGAAATGAAAAAATTGCACATGGGCGGAATTTTAGGTGTTGGGGCGGGCTCCCAGCACGATCCGCAATTTATAGTGGTGCAATACCGCGGCAATCCTAAGAAAAAAGAAAATTTAGTGTTGGTCGGAAAAACCGTAACCTTTGACTCCGGCGGGATTTCTATTAAGCCCAGCCAGAAAATGGACGAGATGAAATTTGATATGTCCGGCGGCGCGGCGGTATTAGCGGCGATCAAAGCGATTGCCGAGCTAAAGTTAAAAGTCAACGTCGTAAGCTTAATCCCGTCAGTAGAAAACGTGCCGTCGGGCACTTCCTATAAGCCCGGCGATGTAGTCAAAACCATGTCTGGTAAAACAATTGAGGTTTTAAATACCGACGCTGAAGGCCGGGTAATTTTAGCTGATGCGTTAAGTTACGCAAAAAAAATGAATCCTAAATACGTGGTTGATTTAGCGACGTTGACCGGCGCTTGCGTGGTGGCACTTGGCCATCATGTAGCCGGGGTAATGGGCAATGACCAAACGTTGATAAGCAAAGTGATAAAATCTAGTAAAGCGACAAACGAAGAAGCGTGGCAATTGCCTTTGATGCCTGAATACACTGAACAAATTAAATCTAAAGTAGCGGATGTCCAAAATATATCCAATTCGCCTGGCGGCGGGACAATTACCGCCGCCGCGTTTTTACAAGAATTTGTGGACGGCTATAAATGGGCGCATTTAGATATTGCGGGGACCGCATGGACGCCAAAAAGTAATGGTGCGACCGGTTACGGCGTACATCTCTTAGTTGATTTAGCAAAATCTCTCTAACCAAATAATTCCTCTCCCCCTTTCAAAGGGAGAGGATGAAACCCGTCTGACGGGTTGAAGGTGAGGGTTGGTTAATTGAAAATAATTCCTAACCTCACCCTAGCCCTCTCCTCCAAGGAGAGGGAAGTTACTTTTTTTCTTTAAAAAGAACAGCGCCCACCTAGTTCGAAAACCGGGTGGGCGTGCAGGTTAGCCACGTTAGACGTGGCAGGTTTATACCGGCGTCGTGCAAAGATCGACCGCCTCCTCGAGTTTACCGGCCGGGATGATCAGCACGGCTTTTTTCCGGTCTTTTTTAAACTCGTACCCATACTTCACCGAGATCGTGTGAAGCACGAAGAGTACACACTTCCAGTCCCGATGAGAGCATGAATCAAGCTCGTGCAGAAGTGAAACGTCCCGCACAAGTGAGCTGATGCACGCACGAAAAATAGTTTGGCCAAACCCTCCCTTACTTACATGGAAGAGGCTAAGCAAATCACGCTCGCCGAAATCTTCGACGATTTCACCGATGAAGCATCCGGCGAGATGAACGCCTCTGCTCATCTCAATATCTGCGATGAACATCGGACAGCCCGGGCACGCTCCCCTCGGATAGGGCTGGGCTCGCCGAGCTTCTTCAAGCCCGGCCACCCAAGAACAATCGTTGTTGTGATTTCCGATGCCGCTAGCCGGCATGTAAGTCCCGCACCCCGAACAGTGCAAGTTTCCATTCTTGTCTGGCGTCAGCGGCGCCCGTCGATTGATATGGACCATAAATGTCCCTCCCCGTCTTTGAGTCCGTTGTTCACGCCTGACGCCGAAATGACATCAACCCTGCGTGAACATAGTAAATTACACCTTTTTAAAAAAATAGTCAAAAAAGAACAGCGCCCACCTAGTTCGAAAACCGGGTGGGCGTGTAGTAGTCCGCGCGCGAGACGCGGAGTGTTAAGTAGGCGCGAGCAGCTCACCGATGGTTTTCGGCTTTTCGTCCGGGCGAAGAGGCTTCGTTAGCACGATCGTGCCATTGAAAACCTCAATGCGGCCGCCCATGCGGCCGGCCGCCGCCTGAATGGCCAGCTTCACGCCTTCACGATGAGCGGGATTGCTGCTGTCCAGCCTGACCCGGTGGGTCAAACGGTTGGCGAACCGGACCGCGGACTCAACTCCATGATCAGCGCCGGCAAGGAAGTCACGCAATCCGTGCTGCTCCAGCACGGCGATTAATGCTTTCATTGGGCAACTTTTTTCATGGACCGAATCTAACAGGTTAGCCCCGCATTCATGGCACTGCATACTCTTACTCCTTCCCGATGTGACTCGGGGTGCTCAGGGTGCTTGATAGCTTCAATAAGCCCACCAACCTTTGTAACTTATTTAAAGGGTATTGTCAATGGTTTTTAAAAATGAAAACGCGCCCACGGACCGAAGTCCGGGGGCGCGCGGGGCGGGCACATCTTGCGTTGCGGTTACGTCCGAATCATCTCCGGGTGCAGCATTCCGGTCCGCTCGAGAAAGGCGGTACCGCTCGCCTGCTTGCTGCATACCTGCTTCGAACACTGCTGACGCGGCGGCCGAACAGGCTTCGGGTCCAGGAGACGAAACTCGCTCCCGGGGTTGCGGTGCGTACGAGCCACACCACCATGCCCAGCCTTGATGGCCTTTCGGTTCATCAGAGCGAGGGCCTTGTTGCGGCCGCGGGTCGAATGCGGTGCCTTCACCCGTAAGACCACTCCAGCCCGCACGATGCTGTGCACGCCGGGACGCACCTCACAGCTTTTCAGAATGCGGCGAGCCTGGCACTTTTGGCTTTGGCACACCGCGCCCGAACGAACCATCTTCCCGCAATCGGGACAATTTTCAGTCAATGCCATATTTATGGGGCCTCCTAATGCCCCCAAATAGACTAAAAAATATAACACGAAAAATCTAATTTGTCAATGTACTTATAGCTTAACGCGGGTATTATTCCGTGATAAAGTATGTAGGTATGATTAGCTATTTATCCGGCCAAGTTAAATACATTCACCCGCCAACCAAAAAAGATAATTTTTTTATCTTGGACGTTAACAGCGTGGGCTATCACATCTGGACAATTCCTGATGTGGTTCAAAATTTAACTTTAGGCGAACCAACTGAAATTTTTACTCATCACCATATTGCTGAAACAAGTTCTGATTTATACGGCTTTTTTAGTTATGCCGAAGTTGAACTGTATAAACTTTTAATCAGCATATCTGGCATTGGACCAAAAAAGGCGCTAACCGTCTTAGAGCAAGCATCGATGACAGACATCGAACAAGCTGTCGTAAACGAAGAGCCAGAAATACTAATTAAAGGCGCCGGGTTATCCAAGGCCGTAGCGGAAAAAATTGTGCTAGAACTTCAAGGTAAAATTTCCGCTATTCCACACTCTAAATCAACCAAAGGTGCGGGCACTGATTTGGAAGCGCTAGAAGCTTTAATTACTCTTGGCTATACGCCGCACCAAGCTAGGCAAGCGCTGGCCCAAGTCGCTACTGATACCAATGCGAGCCAAGATAAGGTTAAAGCGGCGCTTAAAATTTTAGGCCAACAGTAACTAAAAGAATGTGAAATATGGTTCCCTCTCCTGGAAGGAGAGGGTTAGGGTGAGGTAACAAATCTAAATCCCCCTCACCTTCATCCTCTCCCTCCAGGGAGAGGAAATTAATGAATAACCTCTCGACAAACTCGGGGAATAATGATGAACATACTTTGGACAATCAAACAGGCAATTAAAAAAATTTTGCCTAAACCAATCCTTAATCTTTATCATCTTACCTTGGCGTTACTGGCAAGCATTTTTTACGGCTTTCCATCCAATAAAATGATTGTGGTTGGCATTACCGGGACTAAAGGCAAAAGCACTTCAGTTAAACTCATTACTAAAATTTTAGAAACCGCTGGGTTTAAAGTCGGCTCTACTTCTACTGTGGAGTTCAAGGTCGGGCAAAAGACTTGGCTAAATGACAAAAAGATGACTATGGTCGGGCGGTTTGCGCTGCAAAAATTACTCAAAGACATGGTTAAAGCTAAATGCCAGTACGCGGTAATTGAAACCTCATCCGAAGGCATAGCCCAATATCGTCATGTCGGTATAAAATACGACATTGCAGTTTTTACCAATTTAACGCCCGAACATATTGAATCTCACGGCAACTTCGACAATTATAAAGCAGCTAAATTAAAATTATTTGCCCGCGCTAAAAATACAATTGTCGTCAATGGCGATGATGCCCACGCGAGTGAATTTATCAATTTCAAGGTTTTACAAAAATATAGTTTTCAAATCGACAATCGCAGCTCGCTAGGCACAGAAGTTGAACAAGTTATAGCGACCAATTTAAAATTAGGTTTAAATGGTTCCTCGTTTAACGTTGAAGGTATAAATTTCAGCCTTAAGTTGCTAGGTGTTTTTAATGTTTATAATGCCTTAGCTGCTATCGCCGCCGCCCAAAGCCAAAACATTGATTTAGCCACCTGCAAAAAAGCTTTGGAGCAAATTAAAACTATTCCGGGCAGATTAGAATTTATAGATGAAGGCCAAAATTTTCAAATTATTGTTGATTACGCTTATGACCCGCGAGCGTTCGAACAATTGTTTTCAGTAATTAAAGAAATGAAGCCAAAAGGTAAAGTAATTCATGTGTTTGGGGCAACCGGCGGCGGACGTGACAAGGCGAGGCAACCAGTAATGGGGAAAATGTCCGGAGGGTTTGCTGATGTTTGCGTGATTACTAACGATGACCCTTACGACGATGACCCGCAAACTATAATTAATCGCATTGCTGAGGGTGTAAAAGAAAGAGGTAAAAAAGAGAATGAAAATTTATTTTTAATTGAAGACAGGCGCCAAGCAATTAACAAAGCGCTGACTTTGGCACAAAAAAATGATATAGTATTAATAACTGGCAAAGGGGCTGAGCAAGCATTGGTGCTTGCTGGCAATAAAAAAATTCCGTGGGACGACCGGCGCGTAGCTAGGGAAGAATTAAAAAACACACATGCTAGAAAACACACTTAACATTTTAACCGTTCTGGGCTTTACCTTAAGCACAATCGGTAAGCTGATTGTAGCTTATACGGCTTATGCCATTCATGTTAAAATTTCCAAAATGAAAAAGATTGATGATTTGGTGCTAGAAACGATGAAGCACGAAAAGGCACTTGCAATTATGGGAATTTTATTCATGGTGCTTGGCTACTTTCTCGAACTCCCAGAAAAATTCCTTTGATGTCATTGCGAGCGTAAGCGTGGCAATCTAGTAATTTGAAAAACAAAAAAACCACCTATTGTCAAGGACCCCAGGTAATGTGCACACACATATTGCACTTTTTGCTACTCTGGGGGCATATGTCAAAAACTATGCCCAAATCAACCAAAGAAGAAAAGTATCGTTGGATTAAACCAATATTAGATAAAGAAATAACCATC
>Ga0210057_1001834_pt1 | contig 31456 bp, 34 predicted proteins | sample CryGeyCG2114_010_2_FD_183968 | JGI IMG/M metagenome (GOLD analysis project Ga0210057, IMG submission 183968) | Groundwater microbial communities from aquifer - Crystal Geyser CG10_big_fil_rev_8/21/14_0.10 (SPAdes) (version 2) | ecosystem: Environmental > Aquatic > Deep subsurface > Groundwater ...
CGATAGAAAATAGAAATAAATATATTCAAGAAGTTATAAAACATACCCATAAAAATACCACTCTACTATTGAGAGCGTTTAGTAAAGAAGGCAATAAAGAAGAACATTTTAAAGACCCACTAATAAAAGAAGAAAATAAAATTTATTTATTTAATAGAAATATGATTGAAGAGTTATATTCTAAATATTTTAATATTGTTAATTATCACAAAAGTCTTCCTAAAGTGCGGACGATGTATTCTTTTGACGAGTATTTAATGATTGCTAAATAGCTATAATGACATTTAAATTAAATCACCTCTTAAATCACCTAAACCACCTCTAAACCACCTCTGGAGTGATTTGGCCTTTTAGGACAAGCCATGTATGACCTCGCAGGTCAGACATCAAACTGTATGATCTTTCTCTAGAGTAGTTTATAAAATTCAAATAGATATTTGACTAGTCAAATATACACTTCGAGCTTTCCAGTTAACTTTTTAACTGGAATAAGTGACCAAAATTGTCCAACCTACGAGGTTGGACATTCGAGGTTGGACATTACATGGGCAGGCTTTCGATCTACTTGATATAATTTTTTCATGGTAAAGAGTGAATTGATTCGACTTGGGGTCAGCCACCTGTTTGGTCAGAGACCAAAGTCGGAGATGAACTAGTTATTAAATTGAGAGAATTAATTAAAAAGCATTTATAACTATAAAGACGCTTAGAGTCTAACCCGACCCGCTCGTTGTTCATTGAGGTATTCTTATTGGTAGACTTCGTGTGTCCCCACGGAATGAAACCAGACAACATCTTGACCAATAAATTCAAAAATAATCAGATATTGGTAATCAATAGAAAAAGAATAATATTCTTTGAGTCTACCGGTAAGTCGATGAGTTTTAAGTTGTTGGTTAAATGGATCTAACCTAAAAACTTTCTCCTTTCTCTCTGCAGACGTTTTAACTTTATGTGGTAATCGTTTATACTCTTTGGCAAATTTACTCGAGTAATATACTTTCATATACTAGAAGAATCAACGAAGATCAGACAAAGATTTTAATAATTTCCCTTTTCCAGCTTTTAATTCTTGCCTGCTCTCTGCCAAATCGTCCACTAATTTACCCTCAAGCCAAAGTCTCACAAGATTGCGGAAAAATTCACTCTTACTGGCAAAACGACCCTTATTAAGCTCTTTTTCGATGAGAGAATTCAATTGAGCAGGTAAGGAGATATTTACGACGCTTCTCATATGTAATAAATTGTATTACAGTTGTCCTGATTTGTCAAGGCGTCTTTTTTATAGTGTCTTATTTGTCTCACTTCGACTTATCTCAGGACTACGGAGGGATAAGTGGTCTGGCCTTTTAGTACAAGCCATGTATAACCTCGCAGGTCATACACCAATACTTAATGGCTTCAAATAGGGTATAATAGCAGTATCAACAGAGTTTGTAATTAAGTACGCACTGCCATTAAAAGCTTTCTTACATCTTCAATAGTTTGGTAAAATTTCCGTTTAAAAATATGAAAATTCTAACAAATGTACAGTCGTCAAGTTCGGGAGGAATATTCCAGACTTTTTCTTCATTTTTAGGATTTTTGGAACGAAGGGGAAAGACTAATGTTACCATTACCGGCATTGATATCCAACCAAAAATTAACTTTTCTCGGAAGAATTTAGAAAAATCGAGGGGAATCTTTACTTTAATTACCGCCTTTTGCGAAGTCCCAGACATTCACAAGGTAACAAAAATATCTAAGTCTTTAAAAGATATAGAGAATTTTTATTCAGATGTAATTGAAATCTACCAACAGATAATACTGCAAAAAAAACCTGACTTAATTCTTCTTAATGGAACGTATTTTTTACCGTGGTGTTTACTTATTGCAAGTAGGAATTTAAACGTTCCTATGATTTTGCATTATCACGGTATCCTTACAAAAGAAGTAGCTCAGTGGGATAAAAAATCACGACTGCTTCTTAACCAAATGGAAAAAGATTTTGATTTAAAAAAAATATTTTACGTGTTTCCATCAAAACTTTCAAAAATGGTTGTTGAGAGTGAAGTATTTGGTCACAAAATTAAAAAATACTTAGTATTGTCAAACCCTGTACAAAGACACTTCTTTAATAGTAAAAAAAAGAGAAATAGCAAAAATATGGGTATCGTAAGTAGATGGGCGGAAGTAAAAAATTTTCCATTCGTTGGCAAAATTGCCGCTTACAATTACAAACAAGGCAACGAGTTCTCAATCGAAGTTGTTACCAATCTTAATAAGATGAGTAGAGAGTATAAAAAAGGACTCGATTTAGTAAAACTTCAAACTACAATGACCAATCAAGAATTGGCAGAGTTTTATACACAGATGGGAGTTGTAGTGAGTCCTTCTCTTTTTGAGACTTATGGAAATGTTGCGCAGGAATCTCTTGCTTCAAACACTCCTGCTTTGGTGAACTCTCAGATGGGAGTTGCAGAAACATTTAAAGAACTCGGACTCAAGGACTGGATAGTTGATTTCAGCTCGGTGCAGGATGTTTTTGATAAGGCCAAAGAAATAAGACATCAAGAAGTTTCCCCTAAAATAAGGAAAATTCTGTATGAAGAATATTCACCAGATAAAATACATGGTCAATTATTGTCTCTCATCAAATCTGCATAAATTTTTGTAAAAAATCTTTATCTATCTGCTACAACCATTAAACAAATTGGCAAAATAATAATTAATATGTTATTCTTAAATTCCAGAGGTGAGAAATAAATTTCTGGTTTTTTGCAAAGTAAAATTAAACTACTGTGGAGTTAATTGGAGCGAAAGCTCCTTTTTTTGTGTAAAAAATGAATAAAGCTAAACTAGTTGTAGAGAATAAAAAAACATCGTTAGAATTTAACGAACATTTTAGACATTTAGTTAATATCAACCAAGGATTAAGTTTTGGTTCGGCTGAAAATTATAAAAAGCGCGGAATAATATATGTCGACGTTCCTGAAATTGTTGGCATCACAGGGGCGTGCGAAAACGTAGACACTCTTTTTAAGATAGGCAACCGTTCCGACCTACCCTTATTCTTCACTCAAACAGGGCAACTTTCTTTGGAACAAGCCCTCCAGTCATTTTCTGGAGTCTGGACTGTAATTTATTCAGGAAGAGACGAGGAGGAGGAAGACGTGAGACATCTTCGCCAGTTTAGACTTACAGAAGAAGAGTTTGATTCAACAACTCTTAACATGACAAGAAAAAACTATGACGAAGATGAAATGTATGAATCTCTTCTTGCAAATATTCAAGGAACAATTCAGTCAATGATAAGAGGAGTTTTAGAAAAAAATGAAGACACGTTGAAAAAAGTTTACAAACGAAATACAACAAAGCTTGAAGCCGCGCTATCGAATAACTTCATTAGAATTACTTATGAAGAATGTATAAAAATACTGCACAAAAAAGGATTCCCAAATCTTTCTTTTGGTGATGATTTAAAGTCCGAGCACGAGGCAAAAATAGTTAAGTTATTAAACAAAGGCAAATCAGAACTTCCTGTATTTATTATGAAATACCCCAAAGAAATTAAATTTTTTAATATGAAAGTTTCTACAAAAGACCCAAGAGTTTGTTTATCGGCTGACCTCATTTTCCCATACGCAGGAGAGGGGACCGGCGCATCGGTAAGAGAACACGATTTTGAGAGACTGCGCGATAGACTTATCACATCTACCATGTACAAATTACATCTAAAGCGCGGAGGGAAATACGAAGACTTTAAATGGTATTTAGATATTATGGAAAAGAAAGCTACTAATCCGCATGCCGGCTACGGGATCGGAAACGATAGAGTTTTGCAGTATATTATGGGGGCAAAAGATATAAGAAGTGTTTCTATATTTTCGCTTTTGAATTCTCAAACAGGAGATTGGTCTAAAAAGAAGTACGGCCAAGGAGGAATTTTAGTATCGAGCAAAAAACACATTTTGCTATCTATTGGTAAAGAAAAAAATAAAAAGACGCTTCTTCCATTTATAAAACACGCTGTAAATGAAGGAGTTATTTTTTACGCAACTAGAAAAACACATCTATTTCTTAAAAAAAACGGCGTAACCACGTTATTAGTTCACAAAATTTCAGAAATCGGTAATACTCCAAATATTTCTGACCTTTTGCAACAACGCACTTTTGATACAATAATAAATATTCCTACAAGAGAAGAATATACGGAAAGTAAAGAGTTTACAGACGGAAAATTAATTAGAAAAGGAGCAATCGCGATGGGTATCGCATTAATTACAGATATAGAAGTCGCAGCAATGATCTTGGGTAACTCATGAAAGTATTCATTATGACTTATTATTTTTACATTGTTAGGTGTTCAGATGATTCGCTAAAGACACCTTCTCTGGAGTAGTTTATAAAACTCAAGTAGATAATTGACTAGTCAAATATACACTTCGAGTTTTCCAGTTAACTTTTTAACTGGAATAAATGGCCAAAACTGTCCGACCTACGAGGTCGGACATTATAATGGTGAAAAACAAAACATGTAAAAAAACAAGCTTTTTAGACTGTCGTACCAACCCACTATTAATTGAGTCAATTAATAAGGTATAAAGGTGATCTGAAACTATAAATTATCTTCAGTTATAATAATATTCATGACAAAAATAGATTTAGAAAAAATAGTTCAGTTTATAATTTCAGAATCTGTTAATCTTAAAAATAAATATACCAAGGAAATCAACGCGAAAGTGGAATACTGTGATATTTTTAGTCAAGATGGCGAAGAATATCAACGATTAACAGAAATAGTGAATGAATGCGGGAAAATAGCCCATTCAGGCCCCACAGGAAATATTTACTCGCTTACAGAACCAATCAAAACCGTTGCTGGGGATTTATATTTTCTTAAAATAAGAAAACCCGATAATAAACTTCGCTTTCGTGGAGACGCGGATTTTGATACTAATTATCAAAAATTAAAACAAAAACATCTAAACAATCCTAATTTTGAATTAATTATTCGGGAGAAATTTGAAATGCTTCGATTATCTGATCCGGATTTTGATGTTATGACTTGTTTTTCCAATATTCCAGTACGAAAATGGGTTTAATTTGGCAAACTAACCGCTGAGTTATAAGGATTGGATGGGTCTAGACTGAGATGTTCAGCAGTTCGACTCATGGTAAAATAGCATAATGAAAAAGGGATATTTAAGTGTTGGGAACAGTCATAAAATATATTTTGAAGATTGGGGAAATCCAAAAGCATCTCCTATTTTTTACTTACATGGAGGCCCGGGGAGTGGCACAGGAGAGTCTAATAAATTACTTTTTAATCCAAAAAAACATAGGGTTATTTTTCACGATCAGAGAGGGTCTGGTAAAAGTAAACCCTACGCAAGCACTATTAATAATACAACTCAAGATCTTGTATCTGACATAGAAAAGTTAGCAAATCATTTAAAAATTAATACATTTACCCTTGTTGGTGGTTCGTGGGGTTCTACCTTAAGCCTTGTTTATGCCATTAGTAGTCCTAATAGAGTTAAGAGATTAGTGATTTGGGGGATTTATTTGGCTAGAAAATTTGAAACAGACTATGTTAATGAGGGGTATCCTAAACACACTTTTCCTGAAGCTTGGGAAAGGTTTATTTCACTTGTTCCTCCGAATCTAAGAAAAAATGGAGATTCGATTATGAAATATTATGCAAAAAAAATAAGAGATAAGAATAAATCTATTGTAAAACAATATTCAAATGAATGGATACTTTGGGAATCAACTCTAATATCTTTAAAATACGATAAATCTAAATTAGAAGATGAAGTTTTTAAAGAAGATAACATTGCGGAAGCAAAGATTGAGACACACTATTTTTTAAATAATTGCTTTCTTGAAAAAAATTATATTCTTAAAAATATCAAAAATATTAAAGCTATTCCTTGCAATGTGGTACAAGGAAGATTTGATTTTTGTACACCTCCAATAGGAGCGATTGACTTATCAAAAGCCTACGGCAAAAATCTTAAATTGCAATTTGTAAATTCAGGCCATGTAAGTAGAGAACCAGAAACGTTTGCTACTTTAAAATCAGTATTAAAAAAACTATAAAAGTTCATTATTAAAATGAGATATTATTTTTATATTCTTCGTTGTTCAGACGATTCGCTTTACAGTGGTATAACCACTGATCTTAAAAGAAGAATTAAAGAACACAATTCAGATGGAAAAAAAGGCGCGAAATATTTGAGGGCAAAAAAGCCAGTCAAACTTGTTTATTTTGAAAAGTTTAAGGATAGAAACTCAGCACAGGTCCGTGAAGCTGAAGTCAAAAAATTCCCAAAACCCCTTAAAGAAATACTAATAAAGGAAAAATAAATACGCACCTACGCGGTGCGGAGAGGCTAGTTTATATTTCGAATGATAATAATACCCCTGACAAATATCATAACGGACTTTTTTATAAAATAACAAGTTAATAATTTCTTTTGTTATAATAACCAAACTATGGAAAGAGATAGGAGAAATATGGTAAATCCTACTTATCAAAGATCGATACAAATAGAAGTAGGGAGATTTGGTAGGTTAATGGTTCCTGTTGTAGCTGCATTGATGTTTTTAAGTGGGGTTAAAACAATTTTAAGGCCAGGAGATAAATATCCTGTCTCTCAAGACGAAAACGGTACTATGCCAAGTGGTCACTATAGGATAGCAATAGGACCCGCTCATGATCGTAGGGTTCAACGAATAGTAAAATTATTTTTATAATGACAAAGAAGAAACTTCAACAGATTAAATCTCACTTTAAAAAGGTAGATAAAAAAATTTATGCCGTGATGAAAGATCTGGATTTTGGGAAGTGGAAAAAGATTATAAGAGAAGAAGAAGATTATTTCATAAACCTCACCCGTTCAATAATTGGTCAGCAATTAAGCGGCAAGGCAGCTGCAACTATAATTTCCAGATTTGAGAAATTATTTCCTAAGAATAAAATATCTGCAAAACATCTTATTAAATTAACAGATAAAAAACTCAGGGGAGTTGGGATGTCTTATTCAAAAGCGTCATTTATAAAAGATTTAGCTAAAAAAACATTAAACGGTGAAGTTTCATTTAAAAATATAAATAAATTAAACGATGAAGATGTAGCAAAACACCTTGTTCAAGTCAAAGGGATTGGCCCTTGGACAGCAGAGATGTTTCTTATGTTTTCATTAGCTCGACCAAATATATTCTCACACAAGGACTTAGGATTAAATAGAGCTATACAAAAACTTTACGGCTTTAAAAAACCTCCAACAGTAAAGCAAGTTGAAAAAATAATTACCAAATGGGAGCCATATAAAACATACGCAAGCTTTGCTTTATGGGAATCACTTGATAACAGGTGATGTGTAACGTGGAACTTGGAACATGAAACATGTAGAAAAAAATATTATATAATCTCCTTAATACAGTTATGACTGTTGAAATTGAGACTGCTGTAAAAATTCCAAGCTTTAATCAAGAAAACAGAAGACTTCTTCCGGAAAACGGCTTTGTAATTGTAGAACTTACAGGAAAATCCTTAAGGGAACTCATAGAAAACGGCGATTTGCCAATTTCAGAATATAAAGTAAATCCTGATTTAATACCTGATTATGTTTTAGACGAAAGATCAAGAGTATCTGAAGTCGCATATGATCTAAAAAACTTATTTATACTGCATAGTAATAAAACCTCATATGAAGATCAACGACGCATGATAGACGAGGAAACAAAAACAATAAGAGAAAGTGGAGTAAAGAATATTGAAGCATATATGGTTTCATTTTCTGATGCAGCAGAAATTGCTGCGATAGAGCTTGATCGTAAAAGAAGAATATTTGGACGAAAATTTGTTAGTGATGAATTTACTCGCTATCCTTGGATTAGAACTTCAACAGAAATTGATTCAAGCACTTCAGTAATAATAGGATGTGATGATTTAGATATTCCTGAAGGTATTTTTAATAGAGCCCCTGAAGGAGAATTTAGAGGAATTCATGTACAAACTTTTCCTAAAGTTAACGAAAAACATGCAGGGCTACTTGTGATGCGTGTTTTCGTTCCAGCTTTATAATATTTGCTTTACAATTGGAATATTTGTGAGATAATGTATTTAAGTCTTCAGAAAACTTATTAATATGCTTCGTAATTTACTATTTCATATATAATCTAAAGGAGGTGAGTTATTTTGGGAAATAAAAAAGTATTCGTAGGAAGTTTACCATGGTCTGTTAATAATGATTCTTTAAAAGAATTATTCACAGCTATGGGAGAAATTGTCGACGCAGTCGTAATAACAGATAGAGCAACAGGAAGATCAAGAGGTTTCGGATTTGTTACCTTTGCAGATGAAGCTGCAGCTAAAAAAGCAGTAGATGAAATGAATGAAAAAGAAGTTGAAGGTCGAAAAATTTTCGTAAACTTTGCAAAAGAACAAACAGATAGAGGGTAATATAAAAACTCGAAGCACTAAATTCGAAATTCGAGACAAATTAGAATTTCTAAAATTCTAAATTAGAAAATTGTTTCGTTAATTCGTAATTCGATATTCGAATTTATACCATATGGCTCATGTTCATGAAAAGATAGACTTTGTCTCGACTGCATTTATAGTGCATAAAGACAAAGTTCTTCTTGTGCATCACAGAATTTTAAAAACATGGCTTCCTGTTGGAGGTCATATTGAATTAGACGAAGATCCGATAACCGCCTTATATCGAGAGATAAAAGAAGAAACAGGTATTGACAGAAAACATTTAAAAATAATGTCGACAAAGCCAAAATTAAAAAGTCGACAACAAAAGTTTTTATTTACACCAAATTATCTTGATATCCATAATTTTTCAGATACGCATAAGCACGTATCTTTAACTTATCTTGTAAAATCAAAAACTGATAAATTAATTCGTAATGATAGAGAACATATTGAAATAAAATGGTTTACTAAACAAGAAATCGAAAGTGGAAAATATGAACTTCTGCCGCAAATTAAATTTTTAGCACTTGAGGCCTTAAAAAAGCTCTCTTCATAAATAGTTATTTTTGATATAATTCCAACTCTATGAATGTGCTAGAAGTTTTAAGGAGAATTGAAGAACAAAAGCTTCAAGAATCCCAAAAATCAGAATTAGAGCTAGTAGATGTAAGTACAAGACTTAAATTGTGGAATGCTTTAAGTAACGCAGGAATAGATTGGTCTGATTGGGGAAAACTAGGAACAACAAAACCACTAAGGACTTTGTGGAAAGAAATTAAAAAGGGTGAATCTGTTTTATTTAGAAAGCCAGATGGAAGATTATTGAGAGTGGTAAAAAAAGCTGCAATAGACGTTACATATAAAAGTCCGAGTGGCCAAAGCTTTAGGCTTTTTGAAGAGTTTTACGAAAATGGCAATTGGAGAAGAAGAGAGATAAAAGAAAAAACTTTGAAAAGAGGAGTCCAAGAAAAAATTTTACCAGGTGAAACTCCTGAGGAAGCCGCAGTGAGAGGTCTCGAAGAAGAAATAGGTATAAATGGTTTGACATTAAGCGAAACTGAAAAGTTATTGCAAGTACACCAAGGGATTATTGTTGAGGAAAGAAAATCACGAGGTTACCCAGGATTATTGACAAAATATCAATTCAGTGATTTTACTTTTGAGTTACCAGAAAGATTTTACAATTCTGACGGGTATTTTGTTAAGGAAGAAGGATTTAACACAAGATTAGTATGGGAACAAATAAAATCAATATAGCAGTCTTTGGAGGAGGCTGTTTTTGGGGAGTTGAGGAAGATTTTCATCATCTGGATGGAATATTAAAAACTGAAGTAGGTTATATGGGTGGTGATTTTAAAAATCCAACATATAATGCTGTTTGTCGTGGAGACACTGGCCATGCAGAGGTCGTAAGCATTACATACGACGAAAAAAAATTAAAATATGCAGATCTTCTTAATAAGTTTTTTGAAATACACGATCCTACTCAAATAAATATGCAGGGACCTGATATTGGAGAACAATACCGATCAGTAATTTTTTACACAACAGATCAACAAAAAAAAATAGCTGAAAGTAAGATTAAAGAATTAGATAAATCTCAGAAATTTAAAAGTAAAATTGCAACCCAAGTATTAAAAGCAAAAGAATTTTATAGAGCTGAAGAGTATCATCAACAATATCTGCATAAAAAAGGTTTAACATCATGTAGGTTTATTAGTAGAATGTAAGTCTTATGTGTGGAATTTTAGGGTATGTAGGAAAAAAGGAAATCGGGTCAGAGGTTGTATTTGATGGTCTTAAAAGACTTGAATACAGAGGATATGATTCTTGGGGAATTGCGTCTGCGCAAAAAAACGAATTTCGTATATTTAAAAAAGTTGGAAAAATTGGGAATGCTAATCCCAAGCTCCCAAAAACTAATTTAGCAATAGGACATACAAGATGGGCGACACACGGCAAAGTAACTGAAATAAATGCCCATCCCCATCTAGACTGTACAAAAACAATTGCTTTAGTTCATAACGGTATTGTTGAAAACTACAAGCAAATTAAAAAGGAACTTTTAAAGAAAAAACATAAGTTCACATCGGAAACAGATACAGAAGTAGTAGTACATTTAATTGAGGAAAATTTAAAAACCAAGGGTTTTACTAAAGCTGTAGCTTCTGCATTTAACAGATTAAAAGGGTTAAACGCAATTGTTGTTTGCAATTTAAAAACAAAGGAAATAGCTACTGTAAAAAATGGCACACCTATAGTTGCTGGTAAAGGTTCAAATAACGATTTTTATATCTCGTCAGACATCGTTGGAATATCAAAACATACCAATAAATTAATTTTTCTTGATGATAATCAATTACTGACATTGGGAAAGACTGCAGGATTAATAGACGTTTTAACACATAAGAAATTAAATATAAAAGTCACAAAAATCAAAGTAAATCTTATTGAAGAGAATAAAGGTAAATATGACCATTTCATACAAAAGGAAATTAACGAACAACCAAAAATAATATCACAAATAGCCTTGAATTTTGAGGTAAATGCAAAAAAGCTCGCAAATTTAATCAAATCTGCCAAAGGAATATTTCTTGTTGGATGTGGTTCAGCCTCGTTTGTCTGCCTCGCTGGGGCATATTTGTTTTCAAATATTGCAAAAAAGCATTTAAATTTTTCTATAGGTTCGGAGTTTAAGTATTTAGAAGATTACTTAACGAACAAGACGTTAGTGATTCCAATATCTCAAAGTGGAGAGACGATAGATGTATTAGACTCAGTTAAAAAGGCTAAAATTAAAAAAGCAAAAATTGCAGCAATAACAAACGTCCTTGGATCAAGTCTATATAGAGTTTCTGATTATAATTTTTTACTCGGCGCCGGTGTTGAAAAAGCAGTTCTTGCAACAAAAAGTTTTACAGCAATGATTTCAATATTGTATTTTACTTCAAAGGCTTTTGCAGGGGATTCTGAAGATGCAAAAAAGAAATTATTACTAGCCTCCAAAAATATAAAAAGTATTTTAAGTCATAATTATTTAGTTAAAATTCGAAACCTTGCAAAACAACTAAAAGATAAAAAACATATTTATGTAATTGGTCGTGGATTATCCTATCCAGTAGCGCTTGAAACCGCATTAAAAATCAAGGAGTCTACTTATATTCATGCGGAAGGTTTTGCCGGGGGAGAGTTAAAACACGGGGCTATAGCTCTAATTGAAAAAGGAACACCGTGCATAGTAATAATCATAAACGACGAAACAAAAGACGAAATCTTATCAAACGCAATGGAAATAAAAGCCCGAGGCGGTTTTATGATAGGGATTGGAAGCGTATATGATGATGTTTTTGATGTGTTTTTAAAAACAGATGATTTAAAATATGCAACAATGCTTCCGCAAATTGTCATAGCGCAACTTCTCGCGTACTTTATTACCGTATTAAAAGGACTTGATCCTGACAAACCAAGAAACCTGGCAAAGTCAGTAACAGTAAAGTAATAACTCAAAACTTAAAATTCAAAAGTCAAAAGTACAACTAAAAACTCAAAAGTGTCTTCTCTTTGTCATTCCAGACTTGATCTGGAATCTGCCCTTAAGCAGATCCTGAATCAAAGTCAAACTTTGCTGACGCAAGTTCAGGATGACATTAGTCAGTTTTGCATTTTGAGTTATGACTTTTGAGTTATAAAAAAAGCCTGGCTACGACCTACTTTCCCCAATTCCGGTTTGGAATGAGTATCATCGGCGCTGATCAGTTTCACTTCTCTGTTCGGGATGGGAAGAGGTGTTTCCAGATCGCTCGAGTAACCAGGAACTCAAATTATAAATCAAGCATTTAATAATATCAATATGCTAATTCGGGTATAATATGCCTGATGGAAGATTCAAAACAAAAACAACACAATATTTTTCACTCTTACTGTATAAAACCAAATATTCGCTTTGAATCTCAACAGGAAGATGAAGAAGTACTTTTAGTGCTTCGGCCTCATCCTATAAGCCAAATACCATGGATAATCAATGGATTAATTTTATTTGTTTTATTAATTTTAGTAGACATAATATTTTTTAATTCTCTTACCTTATCTCAATTTATAGTAATAAACGCACTTTCGATTTCTTTTATTGTCGCTTTTTTTTGGTTTAATTTTCTGGCTTACTTTTTTAATGTTGGAATAGTTACAACTCACAGAATCGTTGATGTGAATTATAACACCGTCTTTTATAAGGACGTCGCAGAAACTATTTACTCAAAAATAGAAGATATTTCTACTAAAAGTCCAGGGATTTTGGCCTCATTTTTTGATTATGGTGATATTTACATACAGACAGCAGGAAGTAATATGAACGTGCGGTTTGAATCTGTTCCAAAACCAGTAGAAGTAACAAAAACAATTACAAATTTGTCTGACTAATATGGATTTCTATGGATTTATTGTAGGAGGTGGTTCCACGGAGTTTTTAATAAAAACAGTTTCTATGGTATTTAGCTTTCTATTTTTTATTTATACCCTAATTGTTTACAGACAGACAATTATTATGATTAAAACTTTAACAGTCAGCAGAGAAAAAATAATTTCTTTCATATCATTTTTACAAGTTATTATTGCGCTTGTTCTAATATTGATGTCACTATTTTTAATTTGATCAAGTTATGTTATCTAACAAATATTCAATATATTTAGGATCTGAAACCGAAGATATCTTTATAGGATTTATTGTTAATGATGGTTTTTATTTAGTTCTGAAAATAGAGTCAAAAATATCTAAGGAGGAAGGCCATGAAATTTTAAAAGATATTTCAGATTCAATAAAATCACACGATATCAAAGGACTTGACGACTTTGAAAATTATCTGGCTTCAAAGTGGACACAGCACAATCTTCCCGCAGATTTTTCCTACGCAACGGGAATTTTAAAAGATAAATTACTTCTATTAAAGACAAAAGGCAGTGGACAAATCTTTATCAAAAAAGGAAATGACTTCGCAAAAATAATAGAGGCTGAAGATAGGGCTTCGGGTGATATTAATCCTGAAGATTTTTTCGTACTTACTACAAAAAGTTTTACGGATATTATTGGAGGTGAGGAAAGTTTAGGCGAGGTTTTTGATAATAAAAATCCTCATGAAATTTTAGAGGATATAACCCCAAAACTAAAAAGTCAAAATGATCAAGGAACAATCGCTCTATTTTTAACGTTTGAAGTTAAAGATCAGACTGTCCTTGAGAAAGCAGAAGAGCATACAGAAAGTCAATATAGAGATAAAATTCTTCCAAAAACGAGTCTTGTTAAGGATAAAGTGTTAAGAGTTAGAGAGTTGTTAAAAGTTTGGCTTACAGATAAATTATCTAAAAAACCTGCAACTATAATACTTGCATTAATAATTTCTTTTTTTCTCATATGGAGTCTTGTTTCAGGGTACAATAGGAACACTATAAAAGCAACGGAGGTCATAAAAGAAAAACTGATTCAAGCAGATGAAGTATCAGAAATCAATTTATCAAGGGCGACAGCTCTTCTTGCCGAAGCTAAAAATGATCTTACCAATCTAAAAGGTGCGTTAAAAAACAAAAGTAAATCAGAAATTGTCGAACTTGAAAATCTAATAAAGAAATATGAATCAAGAATTTTAAAGACCGAAGAAAAATCTTCTGAAGAATTTTATGACCTATCTGTAGAAAACAAAAGTGCAAAAATTTATGAGTTTTCTAAACATGACGATACGGTTGTCGTTTTAGACATAACAGGGTCGGCATATATTTTATCTTTGGCTGGTAAATCAATTGACAGTAGATTATCTAGCAATTTAAAAAACTCAACTGAAATCGCTATATTTGAAGATAATGTTTATTTCTTGAAAAAAGACGGAGTGTATAATATAGGACCAGATGATAAATCCGATAAGGTTATAAAGGAAGATGGTTGGGGAGACATTACAGATATGGCAGTGTTTACGGGCAATGTATATTTGCTCGATGCTAAAAATTCAGATATTTACAAATATATACCAGTTGAGGACGGCTTTTCGTCAAAAAAAAGCTACTTTAAAAGTGGCCAAAGCATCAATCTTGATAATTCTAACTCAATTTCAATTGACGGATCAGTATTTATAGGCTTCCCAAAAAGCATAGTTAAATATACATCAGGATTAAGGGACGGCTTTTCTACTACTTATCCAAATGACAATTTGAAAATCACAAAAATATATACAGATTCAGACACTGAAAAAGTTTATGCATGGAGTAAAGAGAAGGGCGCAGTCTATGTGTTCTCTAAAACTGGTAGTTACGAAATACAGATAAATTCATCTATTCTTAAATCAGCATCGGATTTTGTTGTATATGACAATTCAATTTTTGCGGGACAAGGATCAAAGATATACAAGATTAGCCTAGAGTAATAGGCTATAATATTAACTCAAAAGTCATAACTCAAAACGCAAAAGTGCAACTAAAAACTAAAAAGTTTTGAATTTTAAGTTGCAGTTTTGACTTTTGAATTTTAAGTTTTGAGTTAAAAACAATGAAGTCATATAAGATAAAAACTATCCATCTTGCTTCTCCTCGTGGTTTTTGTGCAGGAGTGGAAAGAGCTGTTGATATTTTGGATAAGGTTTTGGAAAGATTTGGTCCTCCTGTATATTCAAGACATGCCATTGTACACAATAGAAGAGTAGTTTCTGATTTTGAAAAGAAAGGAGCCATATTTATTGAAGATATAAATAAAATTCCTAATGGATCGCGTGTTGTTTTTAGCGCACATGGAAGTCCTCCGAACTTTTATAAATTGGCAAAGAAAAAAAAATTTAAATTGTTTGACGCAATGTGCCCGCTTGTATTAAAAGTGCATATTGAGGCAAAAAAATACGAGACAGATGGTTACTTTATTTTTTATATTGGTCACAAAGGCCATCCCGAACCTGAAGGAGTAATGGGAAATGTAAATAGAAATTCCATTGTGCTTATTGAGACCGTGAAGGAGGCCTCAAAAATAAAACCGCCACAAGAAGATAAGATTATTGTGCTGACTCAAACAACCTTGAGTTTTGACGACACAAAAAAAGTTATAGAAAAACTTAAGAATAGATTTCCAAAATTAATAACTCCCCCTGCTTTTGATATTTGCTACGCAACTCAAAACAGACAAACAGCTGTAAAAAGTTTAGCAAAAAAAGTAGATATGGTTCTGGTTGTTGGTTCTCCTGCCAGTTCGAATTCAAATAGACTTCGAGAAGTTGCAGAAAAGGAAGGAAAGATTGCACATATGATAGATGACGTAGCCGCAATTAAAGATTCTTGGTTTGAAGGTATTTCAAATGTTGGTATTACCGCAGGTGCTTCTTCACCAGAGAATCTTATTAATGAAGTTATTAAACATATTAAAAATAATTACACAAAAATTTATGAAGAACACGTAATTAAAGAAAAAGTTTACTTCCCTCGACCTAAAAATCTTAATTAATTGTAGGTATTTTAATAGGGCAAGTTAAGCCGATACAAAACGTTTCGTTTGGGAATATTACTTGCTCGAGTGTCCATATCCCAGATAATACAACGAAAATTATTACAAGTCCGACTACAGCGTTTGTAAGTGTGTGTCGAGCCTTTTCTATCTTTTCTTTATCGCCGCCTGACGTAATCCAGCTGATACTTCCTCTAAGTAGAAATACGAGTGCGATTATTCCAGCTGCAACAAAAAATATTTTAAGCCCCGCACCCGCAGCAACACCAATTATTGATTCCGGCTCCCCGCCAAATCCTTCAATAGGCGGAGTTATTTTTCCAAATAGGTCGTCTGTCATATTGGCAAATCTACTCCAAATATTATTTCAACTAATTTTACAATAAGATAGCTTGCAATTACCATAATTAATCCACCGATTGAAAAAGTAATCCTTTTTTTCCCTTTTTGGACTTTTTCGGTATTTCCTGCGGCAGTCATAATTGTTATTGCTCCAATAAGAAGCGTTATAAAAAAAATTAAACCGGCTCCTCCAAAAAGTGCAGGCATAACAATATTTAATAAGTCTGCCAAATTTGTGAATCTTGCAGCAGGGTTTACAGCAGGATCACTAATATCAAGCTCGGCTAAATACATATTAATAGTATACAAAATATAGTATTCAGTATGCAGTATACGGTATACAGTATTACTAATTATTAGATTAACGGATTAACGTATTAACGAATTAGGGTAAATAGCGAAGATACCAAATTAAATCTCTAAATCCTAATCTCTAAACTCTAAACAAATTCAAATATTTAAATTCAAAATCCAAAATGTCATTCCCGCGAAGGCGGGAATCCAGTCTGGATCCCCGATCAGGTCGGGGATGACGCTTGTTTTATTATTTAGAGTTTTGAGTTTTGATATTGTTTAGGATTTAGAAATTAGAGATTAGAGTTTGTTATTAATGTTATAATTAAGCCTATTATATGGCTTCAAATATTATTCCCAATCATATCGCAATTATTCCCGATGGAAACAGGAGGTGGGCAAAAGGAAAAAGTCTTCCTACTTTTGAAGGACACAGAAGAGGCTTTGAAGTTATGAGAAATATAGGTAGAAGGGCAAGAGAACTGGGAATTAAAATCTTAACTGTCTGGGCCTTTTCAACCGAAAACTGGAACAGGTCAAAAGAGGAAATAGAATATCTTATGGATATTTATGAAAGTTGGGTTGACTTACATTTGGAAGACGCTATGAAAGACAAAGTAAGAATTATTCACATGGGACGTAAAGATAGGATAAGAGATTCATTAAGAAAAAAACTTGAATCTGCAGAGTTAAAAACAAAAAACTTTAGTAAATTTTATTTATGTATTGCTCTTGATTATGGAGGAAAGGATGAAATTATCAGAGCTGCCAAATCTATAAAAAACAAAATGGATGCAAAAGAACTTGAAAAACATCTTGACACAAAAGATCTACCATATCCAAATCCGGATCTCGTAATTAGAACAAGCGGAGAATTCAGAACGTCGGGATTTATGCCGTGGCAAACAGTTTATTCCGAATATATTATATTAGATAAGCACTTTCCAGATTTTACGACAAAAGATTTGGAAGAGTGCTTGACTATATACGGTAAAAGAAAGAGAAGGTTTGGGATATAAATGAATTGCTATAATTACTTAAATGTTTAAGCCTGATTTTTCAATAAGTAACCGAATACTAAATAATATCGCAAGTATTGAAGCCGCTGAAGAAACTATAAGACATGCTCCACTTCTTCCTTTATGGGAAAAAGAGTTTAAAGATGATGCCGTAGTTAGGTCTGTTCACCACGGAACACATATCGAAGGAAATAAACTTGATAAGAGCGAAGCAAAAAATGTCTTGCTTGGGAAAGATGTAGTTGGAAGACCAAGAGATATACAAGAAGTTATTAACTACAGAAAAGTAATTGAGTTAATTGACGAAGAAGCACGAAGAAAAATTAACAAAATTACAGAACCATTAATAAAAAAGCTCCACAGAGTTACTACAGATAAGATTTTACCCCAAGAGCAAATAGGGGAGTATAGGACGAACCAAGTAGTTGTAAGAAATTCTCAAACAGGAGAAATTACATTCAGGCCGCCAGCACCTATTCAAATTCCATTTTTGATGAGAGAATTTATTTATTGGATTAATAGTAAAAACAAGGATGAAATACATCCAATACTTAAAGCCGCAATAGCACACCACCAGCTTGTATTTATTCATCCTTATATTGACGGCAACGGAAGAGTTGCGAGAGCGCTGGCGACTCTGATTCTATTTATAGAAGGATACGACATAAGAAGATTTTTTTCATTTGAAGAGTATTATGACAAAGACGCGAAATCCTATTATGAAAATCTCCAAAAGGCATCTAACGGTAATATGACAAGTTGGCTTGAATATTTTACATACGGAGCAGCCCGAGAGTTTGATAAAGTGAGAGAAAAAGTTTTAAAACTCTCAAGAGATATAAAACTTAAAGAAAAATTTGGTGGTCAGCAGATCTTTCTTACAGAGAGACAAGTAAAAATAATGGAATATATTCAAGAAGTAGGGTATTTACAAAACCAAAACTTTTCTTCTCTATTTCCCGATATTTCAGAAGATTCAGTTTTAAGAGACCTGCATGATTTATCAGGTAAAGGTATTGTAAAAAAAGTTGGAAGCACTAAAGCAGCCAGATACGTTTTGGTTTAATAAAATTATGAAATTTAAAGAGCTTGCAAAATATATAGAGGAAATTGAAAAAACCTCTTCAAGAAATACGATTACAGAGTTGCTTTCGTCTCTTTTTAAAAAGCTTTCAGAAAATGAAATTAGAGAGACAATATTTTTACTTCAAGGCAGATTAGTCCCCCTTTACGAATCAAAGGAATTCGGAATGGCGGAAAAACTTATTGTTAATAGCGCTGTAACGGCATTTGGCATTGAAAAAAACAAATTTATTTTAGAATTAAAAAAAATTGGGGATATAGGAACGGCAGTAGAATATTTTAAAAACAAAATAGTTTTAAGAGAACAGGATTTAAGCATAAGTGAGGTTTTTGAAAAGTTAACTATTCTTGCTGATGCGGAAGGTAAAGGATCACAAGAGATAAAAATTAATGTATTAGCTGATCTAATTTCAAAACTGGATCCATTATCTACAAGGTATTTAGTAAGAATTCCGATTGGTACTATGAGACTTGGTTTTTCCGATATGACTATTCTTGATGCACTTTCGTGGATGATGAGAGGAGATAAAAGTTTAAGACCCATTCTCCAACACAGCTATCATGTAAAACCAAATTTAGGACTTATTGCCACCATACTAAAGCGCAAGAACGGAATTGGCAAATTAAAAGAAATTGAACCTGAAGTTTTTACTCCAATAATAATGATGCGTGCTGAGAGAATGTCTTCTGGAGACGAAATTATTAAAAAAATAGGAGTTTGTGCAGTTGAGCCAAAATACGACGGTTTTAGACTTCAAATACACAAAAAAGGAAATGAGGTTAAGATGTACTCAAGAAATCTTGACGACGTATCCCATATGTACCCTGATATTATCGAGGGAATAATTAAACAAATAAAAGAAACATCAATAATAATTGAAGGTGAGGCAATTGGTTATAGTCCAAAAACAGGAGAATACTTATCTTTTCAAGACACTGTACAAAGAAAACGTAAATATGATATAGAAACAATGAAAATGGCAGTTCCTCTTCGTCTATTTTTATTTGATCTTTTATACTTGGGTCGGAAAAGTTATATAAATCAGGAATTCAAAAAAAGAAGAGAGCAGCTTGAAAAATTAGTTAAAATATCCAATAATCAAAAAATAGATACCATTCTTTTGGCTCCTCAGACCATAGAGAATAGCGGAATTAGTATTGAGAAAAGATTTGATGAGGCAGTATCAAAAAATCTAGAGGGAATTATTGCAAAAAAAATAGATGGAATATATAAACCAGGAGCAAGAGAATGGAATTGGATTAAGTTTAAAAAGAGTTACTCGTCAAAAATTATAGACACTATAGATTGTTTAATAATGGGTTATGATTTCGGTAAAGGAAAAAGGACAGGTTTTGGAATAGGGGCATTTTTAGTCGGTGTATATGATAAAAAAAATGATTCTTATGTAACAGTTGCGAAAATAGGAACAGGACTTACTGATGAGGAATGGAAAGAACTAAAAAAGAGAAGTGAAAATAAGAAAACTCTAAAAAAACCGATTATTTATAAAACAAATGATCAAATTGAAAGTGACATTTGGATTAAGCCATCAATAGTAGTTGAGATTAAGTCGGATGAAATTACTAATTCTCCTCTTCATAGCGCTGGGCTTGCTTTGCGTTTTCCTCGCCTTGAACGCTTCAGAGATGATAAATCACCAGATGACGTGACTTCATTAGAAGAAGTAAAAAAATTATATTTAAGCCAATTAATAAAATAACTATTTATGATTTCTTATTGTTCGTACACACCGTTCCGGGTATTCTACAAAAAAAGAATAAGGGTTATTTTTTAATCTTCTTGAGGATAAAGTGTTAATAAATTTTTGATCATATTTAATTTTGCCTCCAGCTTTATTAATATGTATTGATAGATCTATATCTTCATGAACTATTTTGTCATCGTTGCAAACATCACCTTTTATTTTATTCCAGATTTTTTTGGTAATTGCGAAATTTGGCCCAATAATAGGATAATGTCCAAGAAAAACTTTTAAAAAGTTTACCAAGGCGATAAATAATTTTTTTGTTGGTATTTTTAAATCATAATAATACAAAGGTCCTAATAAAGCGTCGGCCTGTTCATTTTCAAAACTTAGCTTTATATGTCGAACCCAGTTTTTAGGTAAAATACAATCAGCGTCACATCGAGCAATAATATCGTATTTTGTTTCGTTGAAGCCTCGATTTCTAGCAAATGAAATTCCTTGCTGTTTTTCATTAATTATTTTTACATTAAATTTTTTTGCTATTTCTACAGTTCTATCCGTGCTGTTGTTATTTACAATAATTACCTCATCGGGCTTTTGAACCTGTTGTTCTATACTTTCAAGACATTTTTTAATATATCTTTCCTCATTATATGTTGGGATGACAAGCGATATTTTCATCTTAAGAAAATAATATAAATTATTACTAGTATTAGTACAGAGAATATATCGCTCATAAACCCATTAAGAATGTTTGGAAAAAGCAATTCAAGATCAAGAATATTAAAAAGATTTAATAATTTAAAATTATTCGTATATACCGAATAACCGAGTAAAATAATAAGGTGCGATATTGCATAAAAAAGGATTGTTTTTTTAAGAGCTTTGATGTATTTAGTTTTCATCGTAATATTGTATCAAATGGTATAATTCTTAGCTTAATATATGAAACCGTTTTTTTCTATAATTATTCCAACACTTAACGAAGAATTATTCCTACCAGATTTACTAATTAATTTATCTGCTCAAAAGTCAAAAAATTTTGAAGTGATAATTGTCGATGCACACTCAAGCGATAACACTCCAAATATCGCTAAGTCCTTTAAAAAAAAATTAAATTTAAAACTATTTATTACAAATAAACAGAACGTTTCTTTTCAAAAAAATCTTGGTGTAAAAAAAGCGCGTGGTAAGTATATGTTATTTGTAGACGCAGATTGCAAACTAAAAAGCGCATTCACTAAACAATTTGAAACTACTATTCTAGAAAAAAAAGGTCTTATTTTTTTTCCTTATATAAATCCTGAGGAAAAAACTAAACAAATAGAAGCTATTTATCAGTTTTTAAATTTTGTGGTTGATATATCTCAAAATACAAAAAAACCCTTTCCTTCAATAGGTTGTATGTGTTATGAAAAAAATTTATTTAATTTAATTGGTGGTTTTGATGAAAAGATCTTAGTGCAGGAAGATTTTAATATCGCAAAAAAATCCAGAGAATGGGGTGTTATAGGTAGACACCTTCCAAATGTAAAATTTACTGTCTCATTTAGAAAGATTAAGAAAGAAGGAAAACTTAAAGCTTTATATAGATTGATTGTTGGAAGCGTACATTATTTAGTAGATGGCGATACTCAAAAGAAATTGTTTGATATTGATATGGGTGGACATTTATATAACAAAAAGGAGTTGCGAGTTAGAAAATCAAAATTTATTAACTTTGACTTAAAAAAAATAAAAGCTTATTTTAATGAGTTATTTTTAGAGACTGAAAGTTGAGAGTATAGGGAAGTGATCGGATTTATTGAAATTATTAATTTTATTGTTTGATATCAATTTTATATTCTTATATAAGACGTAATCCAACTTTAGCTTAATTGTTATATTTTTTAAAATCTTTTTTCCAAAAGTAAAATTTATATTATTAGTAGCTTCTTTTAGTTTATGTTCAGTTATTAAATTCTCGAATCTTTTTCTTCCATAAGGAAAATTAAAATCTCCGGCAATTATTACAGCCTTTTTTTCATTTAATAACATATCACCAAAAGTATTTTTAATTTGTCTTGTCCTTAATTGATTTGTTGCAAATGGGCTAAGGTGGACATTATAAAGGCTAAGTACTTTCTTACTCTTTTTGTGAATAAATTCGTTTTTAAGCACGGTTCTTGGATTTCTATTTCCATGAAGGACAAAAGTAACAATTTGGTAAAGATTTGTTGGTAAATTAAAACTATTTGACTTTTTCATAGTAAAAACCCTGGAGTTATAAAAAGTAGTCACTCCATAAACTGCATTCCTTCTTATAAAGCTATTTGAGTAATCTGCGAGCCTGTACCCTAGATTTTGTATAACTTTGAGGTTTTTATTATCAGTGCCAATTTCTTGTAAGAAAATAAGATCAGGTTTGTAGGCATTTAAAAGTTCCTTAATTGTTTCTGCAGCCTTATTTAGCATCAAATTGTAGGTTAATAGTGAAAATTGCATACTTATTATGCTTTATTATACAAAAAAGCTAAATATTAGATATAAACATATTATCCACAAAAAAAGTAAAAAAAATAAATCCTGTCAGAACAGTCTAAATACAAGTTCTAATTCTATAGGCTAACTTATAGAATGAAGATATTTTTCTATAGGTCTTGACAACTACATTTTATCTATGTATATTTTAATTATGTCTTTTAATAAATCATTGCAAGGATCAAAATTTAACATTAAGACTCAGTTACAGAGAAAGAAAGAAGAGCTAATTGTTTTTACAGGAGAACAGTTTAAAAGACTTAAGAATAAAAATTTAAATTTACCGATAAAACTCTACCATTTATAGGCTCGTATAAGGGGACAAAAAAAAGAGCATCACTACCGCTCGTATAAGGGGACGACGAGTAGTAATGCCCTTGCGATAAACAATAGCACAAGAGAAAAATCTTGTCAAGTATCAGCTCATTTAGCCTTATATACCGCTCCAATTTTGTTTGTACTCTCAAAAACTTTAGTTCCAATGGCATTAAACTTTTCTTCATTTAAATTTTTATACTTAAATTTCTCTAGACCAGATACAACAATGTATTTTATTTGGTACTTATTTATTAAATTAATAGTAGATTTAAGATCATTTGATTCATAGATTTTTTCTATATCAGGTATTCGGCGACCTACGATATCAGAAGATCCTCTCCATAGCCATTCATGTACCCACCAGCCCGCTACAGTAGGCAAGCCTGTATATGATGATATTCGTGCATAATCAGTATATGAATCTCCTTGAGCTTCAATAATAACAGGCTGATTGCGGACATTTTCGTTTAAATACGTTATTATCTCCAGATCCTCGGGATAGTCTTTTTTTAACCAAACCGCCCCGTCAAGTTCGACTTTTTTTGTAATCGGATGATAATATGAGGAGAATGAGAAAAATGGATAAATGAGCACAAAAAACAATAAGAAAATAAAAATAAGCTTGATTAAAGTTTTACCCCCCTTTAGTAGAGACAATCTAAAAAACACGAAAGTTGAGGCTATCCCAGTCATGATAAAGACCTGGTATCCGAGCTTAAACATAGTGTTTGCCCTAAAATGGGCAGGATATATGTCTTTTACATAAAAAAACTCAGGAATGAGCACAAAAATAGTCGAAATAAGCATTAAAAGAAGTACGTAGTCATCTATTTTGTTTTTACTTATTAGGCCGGTATTTTTCGCATCTTTAAGTTTTATAAATATGAATATTATGAAGGATATGATGAAAAATCCCCATAAAATAAACAACATCCAGACAGGCGAAGGCTGACAATTTACAGCCTCAAATATAAAAGGACCGAAATTTTTGATTTTTGAAAAAGCAGTAGGAGGGCAGTTAATCCCTATTCCAGAAACAAATGCACTGAAATTAGAGATAAAAGGATAAGAAAAAGCTAAGGAAGAAGCCAAAATTGCTATTATAGCTAAAACAAACTTCTTAGTTAAACCAAAAGAGGCAAGAATAACAGCGCCTGCGACTATAAAATAAATAGGCCCGTCAAAGGCGTTTGTCATATAAAGTATAGCTATCAGAAAACCCGCCGATACAAAATAATGTAAATTTTTTTTCACCAAATCTGATTTTTTAATCTTTTGAAAGATTAAAAAGAATACAGCAATAGTAAGTAGCACAAATGGAATTGCAAGAACATGGCCGTGCAGATCAGCGACTGTAAACGAGTAGGATGGAAACTCATGTATGGTAAAAGGGATAAATCTTGTTGCGTTGGGATACCAGTATTTTTCCGGAGTAAATGAAGATAATATTTGCCAGAAAGGTACAGGGTTATCATTAGGATAACCTGAAGTAAAAAGGTAAATAGTGTGAAGGTTTCCTCCGAGATTTACTATTAGAGATCCAAACAACCCGTATATTGATAAAGGAAAGAGTTTTATAATCTTTGTCTTTAGGACTTTTATTTTAAACGTATATATAAGATTTACACATATTGAAAAAACAGATGTCATAGACATTGCAAAAATAGCAGCAAGTGACAAATTGTATCCAATAGAAGTTTTAATTCCACTTATTTTGATTAAAAGCGCAGACCATAGGTGACCAAAATAATAATAATTAATTGCATAGCCTGATGGATTTATAGAGTCTGCAGAAAGCCAAATATCTAAAGGCGGAAATACATTTGACCGCAATATAGAATTAATAATTCCAAAGTCCATGAATTTTTCCAATCCATGAATATCTGGTTGCTGTCCTCTGATGAAAACTAAAAACAAAAAAGAAACAAAAAAAAGTATCTCTTCAAAAATTATGATAACCCAAGTTCGACTGTTCAAACTTTCGGACCTTTCTTTTGGGAACAAGAAAAAGGATGTAAAAAACACAACAGAAGTGAATGATGCAATGAAACTGACATTAAAAACAGATATTTTAACTGATCCAAGCACAAATACTATATAACTTATAAGCAAAATGGCAATTGTTTTAGAAAAGGCATATCCTTTATCTATAAAATTGGAGAAAAACTTACTTGTTAATGGAAAAAATAACAAACCGAGAATGAATATCAAAAAATACCAAGAAAATGTAGGCATTAACCAGTCCATAACTATAGATTATATCGGTTTTTTGCTATAATCCAATTAACAAAAATGGATAAAACTTTTGATTACAAAATACTTGAAGAAAAGATTTATGATTCGTGGGAAAAAAACGGCGTATTTAAAGCTAATGTTAATTCCAAAAAAAAGCCTTTTTCAATAATACTTCCACCTCCAAATGCAAACGGAAAGCTTCATATGGGTCATGCAATGTTTGTTTATGAGGATTTAATGATCAGATACAACAAAATGAATGGAATGGAAACTCTTTGGCTTCCGGGTTTTGATCATGCAGGTATTGAGACACAATATGTATTTGAAAAGGAACTGAAGAAAAAAGGGAAAAGCAGATTTGACTTTCAAAGAGAAGAATTATTTGAAGAGATAATGAATTTTACAAAAGAGAATATGCCAAAAATTAAATCGCAACTTAAAAGGCTCGGTTTTGCGCTTGACTGGAGTCGCGAAAAATTTACCATGGATGATGATATTGTAGCAATAGTCTTTGAAACATTTAAAGATCTTTATGAAAAAGGGTTAATTTACAGAGATGAAAAGCTGGTTAATTACTGTATAAAAGACGGGACATCTTTTTCTGACCTTGAAGTAGAGGATAAAGAAGTTGTTGGAAAATTATATTATGTAAAGTTTCCTCTGGAAGAGGGAGGGTTTATTACAGTAGCTACAACAAGACCGGAGACTATACTGGGAGACGCGGCTGTTGCTGTGAACCCAAAGGATAAAAGATTCAAAGATTTGATTGGAAAGTCTGCAATCCTTCCTTTTACAAATAGGAAAATTCCAATTTTCACAGATGAAATTGTTGATATGAAATTTGGGACAGGAGCAGTTAAGATTACACCAAGTCATGATTTTGACGACTTTGAGATTGCGAAAAAGCATAATATAAATCATCCCGCTGTAATTGGTTTTGACGGAAAAATCACAGGAACAGGCACGAAATTTGACGGTTTGAGGATATTTAGCGCGAGATCAGCAGTTCTTAAGGAGTTAACTGACTTAGGATTGGTTGAAAAGATAAAAGATCACAAAATGGTCCAAAAGACATGTTATAAGTGTTCTTCTGTTCTTGAACCACTTCCGCTTGAACAGTGGTTTATAAAAACAAAACCTTTGGTAAAAGAGGCGTTGAATCTCATTAAAGATAAAAAAATAGAAATAAAGCCAAAAAGATTTAAAAAAACTCTAATCCAAATTCTTGAAAACTTTATAGATTGGAACATATCAAGACAAATAGTATGGGGCATCCGAATACCAGCCTGGAAATGTGTTCCAAAAGAATCATATAAAAAAATGGGATTTCATGAGGACGTTGTTCCTCAGGTTTTTAAGGGTAAAATAAAAACATATAGAATTAGAGATCATAAGTTTAAAGTAGGAGACAAAGTTGTATTTGAAAACACACAAAAAAGCGAGATATTTGGATATGGCACCATTACTAACATTCGAATGACAGTAATAGGGAATATTGACCTTAAGGACAAGACTCATTTTACGGTGTATGATTCGCATGATGAATTGATTAAGGCTTTTAAAAAACACAATACACAGGCTGAGATTACGAAAGATACAAAAGCTTATCTTTACGAATATTCATTTGATGATATTAAAAATTCCGGATTGGGTTGTGGAAAGTGGATAGTAAATACTAAAAAACCAACAAGATGCCCAAACTGTAACTCTTCAAATTTAATTCAAGATACAGATACTTTTGATACATGGTTTTCATCTTCACAATGGCCCTTCGCTTCGCTCAGGGTAAACTCTTCTTTTTTTGATTATTTTTATCCTACTTCGGTGCTGGAAACGGGTTATGAAATTTTAAGGGCATGGGTCGCGAGGATGATAATGCTTGGATATTTTATTACTGAAAAACCTCAATTTAAAATGGTTTACCTGCACGGTATAGTAAGAGATGAAAAGGGGCAAAAGATGAGTAAAAGTAAGGGAAATGTAATAGATCCGCTAGAGAAAGTAGATAAGTACGGCGCAGATGCTGTTCGGGCGTCTTTAGTATTTAATACAAAAGAGGGAGCTGACATATCTTTATCTGATGCAAAAATTCAGGGTATGAGAAATTTTGCTAATAAAGTGTGGAATATTGGCAGATTCATTCATATGAATCTGCAAACTCGAAATCCTAAATCCGAAACTCTAAACAAATCCAAAATCTCAAATTCTAAAATCCTAAACGAACTAGAAAAGGAGTTTGAGAATGAAAAGAAAAACTTTCATAAACATATGAAAAATTATAAGTTTGCTTTTGCATTTGATCTGGTTTATGAATTTTTATGGCACAGGTATGCAGATTATTATTTAGAGACCTTGAAAGATGAGCTTGCAGCTGGTAATATTAAGGCTGGAGAATTATTATTTAAGATATATATAGAGAATTTAAAATTTCTTCATCCCTTTATCCCGTTTGTGACAGAAGCTGTATGGGGAACTTTTTATGGAGAAAATAAAAGTATATTAAATGAAAGTTATGAGGTATAAATTATGAAAAGAACGTATCAACCTAAAAAAAAGAAAAGAAAGAGAAGCTATGGATTTTTGACACGTATGAAGTCAATTGGTGGGAAAAAGATGATTAAAAGACGAAGAAAAAAGGGTAGAAAAAAGCTGAGCGTATAAAAATATTTAAATCACAATGCTAAACATATTAAATGCAATATTTTATATTCCTATATTAAATATTCTAATATTGCTGTATTCAGGGTTTGCTTTCATAAAGTTTCCATATTCTTTTGGATTCGCAATAATCTTTTTAACAGTGATTATAAGAACTTTACTTCAGCCATTTTTCAATCAGCAAATGCAGACCGCTCGAAAAATGCAGGATATTAAACCAGAGATGGATGCAATTGTAAAAAAATATAAAGGTGATAAAAAAGCTTTGCAACAGGCTCAACTAAAACTTTATCAACAAGCAGGCATAAATCCTGCAGCAGGATGTCTTTTTATGGTAGTCCAAATACCTGTATTTATTGGTTTATATCAAGTACTACTTAATGTATTGCAGAATGGGTCGCAAGCAAAAGCAATAGCAGAGATTAATAAAGACCTATATTTTTCCGCGATACATATATCATCAATTGATCCAAACTTTTTCGGACTTAATCTTGCTATTTCTCCAAGTACCGCAGGGAATCCTTTATACTTTTTAGTTCCAGCAGTCACCGCACTTTTACAATACTATCAAGTAAAAGTATCGACCCCTCAAACACAACCAAATGTAAAAGCAATTGAAAAGAAAAGTGATACCGGAGCAGATTTTCAAAAAGCTATGTCTACACAGATGAAATACATATTTCCTCTTCTTATTGGGTGGTTTGCATATACGCTTCCCGTAGGACTTTCACTTTATTGGAATGTATTTTCGCTTTTCAGTATAATTCAATATCGAAATTTAAACAAAGAAAAGAAATAAAATGAATAAAGCAGATGTAATAAAAAGCGAAGCAGTAGATTTACTCTCAAAAATAATAGATAAACCTGATGTTGAAGTAAATGAAGAGGGTGAATCTTTTATGATAGTAATTAAGGCAGAAGAAGATGCTCCTGTTGTAATAGGAAGACACGGAGAAACTATAAAGGCAATTCAAAAGCTACTTGAAGTGATACTTTACAAAAAGTTTGGGGAGTCAGTTGAAGTGCTGGTTAACGTAAATGATTACAGAGAAAAGCAAAAAGAGAGAATTCAAGAGATAGCAGACAGATACGCTTCACAAACAAAAGAATCCGGAGAACAATCGTTTATCCGCGGATTTTCTTCATACGAGAGAAAATTAGCTCACGAATATATTACAGAAACCTACCCGGATCTTACTACGTTTTCAGAAGGAGAAGGAAGAGATAGACAGCTGATAATAGAAAAGAAGGAAGATAAGTAAGATAAATTCGAAATTCGAAGCACGAAACTCGAAACAATTTATTAAATTAGAATTTTAAAAATATCAAACTCTAGCGCTTTGAATAATTGCTCCAAATATATTCATTAATTCAGTTACTTCTTGTATAAGATAGTTTTTTTCTTTTAAAAGTTCTTCCCTCTCTCCAGTTCTAACCAAGTTTAACCAATATCTTGTTTCTTTTGCTTCTTTACGGCTTATTTTTACTCTATGATAAAAATCTTTTTTACTTAAAGCATCATTTGCTTCAATATAATTTGCACCTATTGAACCTGATGATTTTATAAGTTGCGATATATCTTCGTAGTTTCCCAATACCTTAGGTAGCTTGTATATAAAATCTCTAATTCTTTTTGCAAATTTAAGAGTCCTTTCTTCAAGGTCATACTTTTTATTCTGTTTTGAATTTATCATATTTGATGTTTTTAATTTGTCTCGAATTTCGAATTTCGGTATTCGAATTTATTATGAATGATATGTATATAGAAGTCTACGGATTATAATCCACAATTTTGAGGCTAAAAACTCCTAATTTGGTATAATATAGTTATTCTGATACTGCATATTAAATTCTTAATACTGCATACTGAATACTGTATCCTCCATACTATTTTTTACAATCTTCTTTGGTACCCAAAAAGGTACTTTAGTTATAAGTTTGTTGCTATACTAAATATATGGTAGACGACCCAGAAACACCAACACCGCGACCAAATAGTGAGCCAGATGAACATGTTACACATGATGAGTACGGGCAAAGAATAGAAAGTCCCCAAGAAGAAAATAAGGCATTACAAGAAGAAATAAAGCGTAGAGAAACGATTCGTAAAATAACAAGAGAAAAATTTAGAGAAGAAAATCCGGGGGTAACCGAATGGGATGATGAATTTGTTGAAACTTGGGAGCATTATTTTCATAATCATTTACATATCAAAGGAGTAGCGGCAATTAATGCTCTTTATTCTGTTGATGCTTTTGATGAATATGTTGGGTTAGTTAGAGATAAATTAAAGGAACAACTTGGATTATCAGAAGACGATATTAAATCAGATCCTAAAAAGCAAATAGAATTTAATAAAAAATTATCAGAAACCATAGAGCGCGAAATAGTTTTAAAAATAAGTGAGATTTATAGATCAGTAGATCAAGAACACCCAGATGAAACTTTTGAAGAGATTGTTCAAGCAAACTTTATGAACTCTGTCCGCACAAGTTTTGATATGATAAATCAGAGAATTTCTCTTCTGCACAATACTTTAGGAGAGCTTCGAAAAAGCGGAAAGCTACCTGAAAACTTAAGAGGAATAACTTTTTATGAAAAAGTCTCACAAACCGAAGAAAGAGAGGTTGAAAGAACAACAAAATCAGGTATAAAAGTTTCAAAGTTTTCAAATCGGCCATATCCTCTTCCGATACAAGAAGAAACTACAGCTTCAGACTTTCTTCATTATTTAGAAGCACAAACCAAACACTATATGAATATAAGAAAATATTTACATAACGCAACGGTTATATTTAAAAGAGGAAAAGGACAGCATGGTTTTTACGAACAATTAGCTGAATATGCTAAACAATTAAGTAATTCAGATTTAGATTCTATGATGTTACTGCCTGATGCTAAGTTATTTATGACAGCGCATAATCTTTATTTGAAACATCTTACAGCACACTTTGCAAAACTTTCATGGGTACATCAACCAGATATTTTTTCTACTGACTTTTTTGCTATAAACACTGGTGTTGAAAAAAAAGTGATGGAGGATTTAAAGAAACTGTTCCCAGAAGTTGAAAAAATAGAAGAATGGAGACTTCAAAGAGCTTTAAAAATGGGGGTTGGCATTTCAAGGGCCATTACTTTAAGTGAGGTTGAAATAGCAGCGTATGCAGATCCTGTAGTAGCAACAGGAGAAACACCAAAAGATGTAACTTTTGAATCTTATTATATAGGTGATTCTGACGCTCTTGTCGCTCTTAACCCTGCTGAAAATCTCGGAAGATTTTTACCTCCTGATTTTGCAAATGGACCTTTATTTTACAGTCTTGTTTCAGGATTCAAA
>Ga0210057_1001836_pt1 | contig 31452 bp, 28 predicted proteins | sample CryGeyCG2114_010_2_FD_183968 | JGI IMG/M metagenome (GOLD analysis project Ga0210057, IMG submission 183968) | Groundwater microbial communities from aquifer - Crystal Geyser CG10_big_fil_rev_8/21/14_0.10 (SPAdes) (version 2) | ecosystem: Environmental > Aquatic > Deep subsurface > Groundwater ...
ACCCGACACTCTTTCATTGACGCTTTTAATACGAGACTTGCTTTGCCTTGAAACCATCGTGTCATCTTCCCAATGACCGACAACCTCTCTATCATCGGCTTCTTTTGACCTCTCTTCTATGGAAGGCAAAGATTCCATCCTTTCCGCCTTCTGTGCCTTCCTCAAGCCTTTCGTCTGTCTTCTGGTATGTCGTCTGATGAGGTAAGGACGCAAATCTTCGCACCCTTTCTTGACCTTTCCATTACCTCCGCGATGCACCTGATCGTATACGTATTGGTAGATCGCTTCGTAGGAGATTCGCATGCGCAAATCTTTCGGATATTCTATCGGCAGTCTCATCTCTATCTGTTCCGGCGACCAGCAGAGCTTTAACTTTGCAATCGTGTACGTCTTTAACGGAGCGTAAATGAGCTTCTTTTTTCTTCCTTGTCTGCCGGCACGTTCCTCCGCATTTGCTTGCGCGATGTCCGCGGAATACTTACCTCTGCCGATACGCGGTTTTCCATTTATCTCTCTCGTAACGGAGGTTGAGTGCCTTTTTAGCTCTAAAGCTATCTCTTTGACCGATTTTCTGTCCACACAGTATCGATTTTCAATGATAACTCTGTCTCTGTACACAATTCGGCTGAATGTTCCGTGCCGTTCTGATTTTTTTGATGATTTTGCCATATCTCTATATTACTAGAGATGTTGCAATTATTTCTTGAACTCGGGTGTGTCCCGATTGACAAGAGGGATGCTTTACGCTAGACTCCTGTTTACCTGCGAAGAGAGTGAGTTGCGACCAGTCAGGGCTTCTACCTGTAAAGGTGGATGCGATTATCAGACTCCACTGATATTTTGCAAAGCAACTAACCATACAACCGCAAAAAATAGAAAGACCCGAGAAAAAAGGGTTTTTTTCGTGCGTATGCGCTCGTAGCTTATTGCCGTCTGTTCTCTAAAGGCACCCTTTGTGCCTTCGGTTGAGCAAACGGTCGCAACCGCCGAAGGCGAGCAGTGGTCGCATGACCACACTATAAAAAAAGGAGAGTGCTCATCAACCGCCGGAGGCGAGCAGTGGTCGTATGACCGCTTCTTACTAGTCTAGTCGTCGATTATTCGTAGACAGTGTGATACTGGAGAGCCTCACGCTGTGTAATAGAAATTATAATCATGCACACCACCACCGGAGCTGGGAAGCAGAAAAAGTATTTCGGAGCGTACAAAGAGGCCCGTACGACACTTCCGAATCTTGTCGAGCCACAAGTCGATTCATTTAAGTGGCTCCTCGATACAGGTTTGGCTGAAGTGTTTAAAGAGTTTTCGTCGGTCAAGGATTACTCCGGCAAGAAGTTCGAACTCGATTTTACCGGGTTTAAACTTTCTGAACCGAAGTATGATGAGTTTTATGCAAAGCAAAACAAGCTCTCCTATGAAGCACCTCTCAAGGTAACGGTGCGACTTAAGAATAAAATCGTTGGCTCGGTCAAAGAGCAAGAGATTTTCATGGCGGATTTCCCGCTTATGACATCTCACGGTACGTTCATTATTTCCGGTATTGAACGTGTTATCGTTCCTCAGCTCGCGCGATCCTTCGGTATCTTTTTCACTGCGGAAGAGGTTAAGGGCCGTAAGCTGTTTGGCGCGAAGATTATTCCTGCTCGTGGTGCATGGATCGAAATCGAGACAGATACCGACGGCGCTATTTATGTTCGAATTGACCGAAAACGTAAGTTTTCGGTTACGGCACTGTTCCGCATCTTGGGTGTGAAGAATGAAAAGGATATGTTCAGCCTCTTTGCTGATAACTCATTTGCCGAGGCACATATCAAGGCAACGCTTGCAAAGGATCACGCAAAGACGACTGAAGAGGCGTATGTTGAAATCCACAAACGTCTTCGTGATGGTGAAATCGGTAGTGTTGAAAATGCAAAAGAATTCATCAACTCTATTTTCGCCACCGAACGATATGATCTCTCAAAGGTTGGACGATTTCGTTTCAACAAGCGATTCGGCAAACCTATGGATGAAAAGACGATGGAGAATCGTGTCATCTCACTTGAGGACGCCGTTACCATCGTTTCTCACGTTATTACGCTCGACAATACACCGGATGCAACAGAAGACGACATCGACCATCTCGGCTCCAGACGCGTTCGTTTTGTCGGTGAACTTTTCCAACAGAAAATCCGTGTCGGTATGGCACAGATCAAGCGAAACGTGCAGGATCGTATGTCGACCGTTGAGTCGGACGTGACGCTTCCCGTAAACTTTATTTCCCCTAAACCACTCCAAGCACGTATTAAAGAATTCTTTACGACGAACCAGCTCTCACAGTTCATGCAACAAGAGAACATTCTCTCCGAGCTTGAACATCTTCGAACCCTCTCGGCCCTTGGCCCCGGGGGTCTAACTCGTGAACGTGCAGGTTTTGAAGTTCGTGACGTTCACCCCTCTCACTACGGACGACTCTGTCCTATCCATACACCAGAAGGTCCGAACATCGGTCTTATTCTTCGTCTTGCAACGTATGCTCGTCTGAATCCATTCGGTATGATCGAGACACCGTATGCAAAGGTGAAAAATGGTGTCATCACGAAGGAGATTCAGTACCTCAACGCTCTTGAAGAAGAAGACTTCAAGATTGCTCATGCGGCAACTCCGTATGATGAGCAAGGACGCATTCTTGCAGAAGAAGCGGAAGTTCGTCTGAACAAAAAGCCAGCCGTGGTCAAACGCGGTGAAGTGGATTATATCGATGTTGCTACTAACCAGGCGTTTTCGATTGCAACATCGATGATTCCATTCTTGAACCACGACGATGCAAACCGAGCACTCATGGGTTCGAACATGCAGAAGCAAGCAACCCCGTGTCTTACACCAGAAGCTCCTCTTGTTGCGACCGGTATCGAAGAGACGGCAGCACGTGACGTCGGACGTCTTATCCTTGCGGAGGAAGACGGTGTCGTCTCGGCTGTTGATGCACGAAGTATCTCGATGAAATCAGTAAAAGGAAAAGAGAAAATATTTCCTTTGGTAAACTTCTCACGAACAAACGGTTTTACGTCGTTTCATCAGCGACCAATTGTAAACGTTGGTGATAAGGTTAAGAGAGGAACCGTTCTTGCGGACACCTCGTCTTCCGACGGCGGACAAATGGCACTTGGCCAAAATATTTTGATTGCGTTCATGTCATGGTCCGGTTCAAACTACGAAGACGCTATCATTATTTCCGAACGACTGGTTAAAGACAGCCGGTTTACGAGTGTGCACATCGAAGAGTTCGTTGTGAACGTTCGTGATACCAAACTTGGACCTGAGATTACGACTCACGATATTCCAAACGTTGGTGAGTCAAAACTTAAAAACCTTGATGAAGATGGCGTTATCCGTATCGGTGCAGAAGTTCGTCCTGGAGACATTCTTGTCGGTAAGATTACGCCAAAAGGTGAGACACAGCTCACTCCAGAAGAAAGACTTCTCCGATCATTGTTCGGTGAAAAAGCTCGCGACGTGAAGGATACGTCGAAGCGAATGGAAAATGGAAAGCGCGGACGCATCATTGCCGTTAAAGTATTTTCACGAGAAAAAGGCGACAAACTTGAATCAGGTATTATCAAGCGTATTCATATTGAAGTTGCTGAACTCCGTGCTTCATCGGTCGGCGATAAACTCGCAGGTCGTCACGGAAACAAGGGGGTTATTTCTAAAGTGCTTCCCGAAGAGGATATGCCCTATATGGCCGATGGTCGTCCTGTTGATATGATTCTTACCCCACTTGGTGTTCCGAGTCGTATGAACCTTGGACAGATTCTTGAATTACACCTTGGACTTGCCGCACAGAAGCTTAACTATCAGGCGATTGTGCCTCCCTTTGCTGGAGCAAATGATACTGAGATTAAAGACGAGCTCGTGAAGGCTGGAATTGCTCCCTCCGGGAAGATGAAGTTATTTGACGGACGAACGGGTGATTCCTTTAACCAGGATGTCGCTGTCGGGTACATGTACATTATGAAGCTTCACCACATGGTGGAGGATAAGATACACATGCGTTCCATCGGACCGTACTCACTTATCACCCAACAACCACTCGGTGGAAAGGCACAAGGTGGAGGTCAGCGCTTTGGAGAAATGGAAGTCTGGGCACTTCTCGGACACGGAGCCGCGTATACACTTCGCGAAATGCTTACCATTAAGTCAGACGACATCTTGGGTCGTTCAGCAGCCTTCGATTCGATTGTGAAGGGCGAACGCATCGGTGCGATGAACGCACCGGCATCATGGAGTGTTCTTTTGAATACCCTTCGTGGTTTGTCCCTCGACGTTGAACTTCGAAAGAATGGGGAAGTCGCAGGCGAAATACCAAAAATTGAAAGAGAAAAAAGGTCGACCACCTATGAGCGTAAGCGAGAAAAAGCTCACTAATACGACATAATCGCACTATTCGATTATTCGCGTACTACAACATATGAAAAACAAAACAATTGCAAATGTTAGTGACTTCGACTCAGTATTCCTCAAGCTCGCAGCTCCGAGTGATATTCTCGATTGGTCATTCGGTGAAGTAACCAAGCCGGAAACGATTAACTATCGTACTCAGCGAAGTGAAAAGAATGGCCTTTTCGACGAACGTATTTTTGGACCAGACCGTGACTATGAATGTTACTGTGGAAAATATCGTGGCGTTCGGTACAAGGGAATTATTTGTGAGAAGTGTGGCGTCGAGATGACTCGTTCTATTGTTCGTCGTGAGCGAATGGGACATATCGAGCTTTCGACACCGGTATCACACATCTGGTTCTTGCGCAGTATGCCGTCACGCCTCGGACTTCTTCTTGGTATGTCGAGCGGAGACCTTGAAAAGGTAATCTACTTTGCTGGATACATCATCACCAAAGTTGATCAAGGAGAACGTGAACGAATTCTTCGTGAGCTCGATGGCGAGTACAAGATGAAGGTTCGTCCGCTTACAAAAGACACTGAGCGAGAAAATCTTAAAGAGCGATATTTGACTGCAAAAAAAGAAATCGAAGGTGTTCGTGAAGGTGCCGTTCTCGATGAAGTATCATTCCATGCGTACAGCTTGCGTTACGGGACGCTTTTCGAGGCAAGTGTCGGCGCGGAAGCTATTTACGCACTCTGTGAGTCAATCGATCTTCCTAAACTTCAGGCATCTCTCGAAACAGATCTTGAAAAGGCGAGCTCAATCAAACGTGATCGACTGAATAAGCGTCTCAGTCTTATTCGTTCCATGATTAGTGCAAACATCCGCCCAGAATGGATGTTCCTTACTCGTATTCCCGTTATCCCACCCGCACTCCGTCCGATGGTACCACTTGATGGTGGTCGCTACGCGACCTCAGACGTTAACGACTTGTATCGTCGTGTCATCAACCGAAACAATCGGTTGCGCAAATTGAAAGAAATCAATGCTCCGGACGTCATCTTACGAAACGAAAAGCGTATTTTACAAGAAGCTGTCGACAGTCTTATCGATAATTCTATTCGTCACGGCGCAGGCGCCGCGGGCGCACTGACCGCAGCTCAGAGGCGACCACTGAAGTCACTGTCTGACAACTTGAAAGGCAAGCGCGGACTATTCCGCCAAAACCTTCTCGGTAAACGAGTCGATTATTCAGGTCGTAGCGTTATTGTGGTTGGTCCGGAACTTAAGCTTCATCAGTGTGGTCTTCCGAAGCACATGGCACTTGAACTCTTCCGTCCGTTTGTTATTGCACAGCTTTTGAAAAAGGAACTCGCCTTTAACATTCGAGGCGCTGGCCGTCTTATTGAAGAAGGAGTGCCTGAAGTGTGGGCGATTCTCGAAGACGTTATTAAAGACAAATACGTACTCTTGAACCGAGCTCCAACACTTCACCGTCTCGGTATTCAGGCATTCCAGCCAGTCCTTATTGAAGGAAATGCTATTCAAGTTCACCCACTCGTCTGTACCGCGTTTAACGCTGACTTCGACGGTGACCAGATGGCTGTTCACGTACCACTCTCCGAAGAGGCTCAATTTGAGGCTCGCGAGATTATGGCTGCGCACAAGAACATCTTGAAACCTGGTTCCGGAGATCCAATTGTATCCGCAAAGATGCTCGACATCGTTCTTGGGTGTTGGTGGATGACCAAAGCTGTCGAGGGTGTGAAAGGTGAAGGAAAAATGTTTGCTCGTCCGAACAATGCGGTCACCGCATGGGACTTTGGCGAAGTAGACTTCCGAGCCAAGATTAAGGTACTCGGTACTGAACACACAAAATACAAGATCTTTGATGAAAAAGTGTTTGAGACAACGGTCGGTCGTATTCTCTTCAACTCGGTTCTCCCCAATGACTATCCGTACATGAACAAAGAGATTGAACGAAAAAGTATGACCGCACTTATCGACGATCTCATCAATAGGTACGGTATCGGCGAAGTGCCAACGATTATGGATCGTATCAAGGCATTCGGGTTCAAATATGCAACCTACTCGGGTATTACCTGGGGTATTGATGACGTTGTTGTTCCTCCCGGAAAGGTGGCGGTTATTGAGGAAGCGAAAGGTAATTCGGAGAAGGTGTACAAGCAGTGGCAGGAAGGACTCCTCTCTGAAGACGAGCGACTTCGAAAGAATGTCGAAATCTGGCACGGTGCAAAAGCACAGGTTGAAAAACTCATTCCGGCGTCTATGGATCCGAATGGTTCGGTGCACGACATGATTTATTCAGGAGCTCGAGGTAGTTTCTCACAAATCACGCAGATGGCCGGTATGAAGGGTCTCATTCAAAACACCGCTGGCGAGACCATTGAGTTTCCTATTCTTTCATGTATGAAAGAAGGATTGACTCCGATTGAATACTTCATTACGACTCACGGTTCTCGAAAAGGACTCACCGACACCGCACTTAACACCGCAAAGGCAGGATACCTTACTCGTAAACTCTTCGTTGTTGCTCAAGACGTTATGGTGACCGAAGAAGATTGTGGAACTAAGGAAGGCATTGTGGTTACAACCACAAGCGCTTCGGGTATTGATGTGCAAATCTCAAAGAACATTCGCGGACGATTTCTATTAGCAGATGTTGTTGATGTCGGAGGCCAGGTGCTGTTCAAGAAGGGGTATCTCCTTACAAAACTCGACGCCATTAAAGTTCAGGAATCCGGGGTAAAGGAAGTGTTCGTTCGTTCGCCACTTACCTGTAAGAGTGTGTCGGGCATCTGCCAGCACTGTTACGGACTCGACCTCGGTAAACATGAGGTTGTTGGTCTCGGAGAAGCCGTTGGAACCGTTGCCGCTCAAGCCATCGGTGAACCAGGAACACAGTTGACGATGCGTACCTTCCATACGGGAGGTGTGTCCTCAGTCGGCGGAGACATTACTCAAGGTCTTCCTCGTGTTGAAGAATTGTTTGAGAAGCGAGCTCCAAAAAGTCCTGCAGTTGTCGCCCGTGTTGACGGAGTGGTTTCCGATGTGAGAGATACCGGCAAAGAAAAGACAATTACCATTCTTCCTGATATTGCAGACAAGGTGAAGACAACAAAGAAAAAGAGTGAGTCTGAATATGTCACGAGCTACAACCGCATTCCACTCGTTAAAATTGGTGATCGGGTGAAGAAAGGAGATGTACTCACCGACGGTGCTGTCGATATTGATGAACTCTTCAAGTATGGAGGAAAGAAACGTGCTCAAAATTATATCATTAGCGAAGTAACCAAGCCGTACGAACTACAGGGAGAGACGGTTGCTCGAAAGCATATCGAAACAATTGTTCGACAAATGTTCTTCCGTCGCAAGGTGAAGGAATCAGGTGATACGAATCTTTCAATCGGAGACATTGTGGATCCTCTTACACTCCATCGCGAAAACGAAGAGGTGAAAGCAGGGGGCGGTATTGAGGCAAAGGCGGACTTTATGGTTATGGGAATTTCCGAAGTCTCGCTTTCCCGAAAAAGTTTCCTTTCGGCAGCTTCGTTCCAACACACAACTCGAGTTCTCATCAACTCTGCGGTACGCGGAAGTGAAGACAAACTTCGTGGTCTTATGGAAAACGTTATCATCGGGCGTCTTATTCCAGCAGGAACAGGGTACGTCGGTGGTAGTAAGGAGAAGCTCATTAAGGAACTTCAAGCACAGCTTGAACCAAAGTGGAAAGAAGAGGCGACTAACGAATAACTCTTTAATCTGTTACGGAATAACTTAGACCCAAGAACATTCTGTCTTGGGTCATTCAGTTATTTGTTATTCGGTGGTATGTTATACGTGTATGAGTACTCCTGTTGAACAAATTAAAGAACGTCTCGGTATTGCCGATGTGATTGGTGGATACCTTAAGCTCGAGCGAGCTGGTGCGTCATTTAAAGGTAAATGTCCTTTTCATAACGAAAAGACGCCGTCGTTTTTTGTCTCGCCCGCGCGCAATTCCTACTATTGTTTCGGTTGTCAGGCGAAAGGCGACATCTTTACCTTCGTCCAAGAGTTTGAAGGTCTCGATTTTATTGGTGCGCTTCGAGTACTTGCCGGTCGCGCAGGCGTGACGCTTACTCGTGTCGATCCAAAGATTCGAAGCGAGCACGCGCGTCTGTACCTTCTCCTCGAACGAGCGACACGGTTTTTTGAGTTGCAACTACAGAACAACCTGGAAGCAACGGAATACATTCGGGGAAGGGGGCTTACCGAAGCGACACAAAAAGAATGGCGAATCGGGTTTGCACCGAACGAGTGGCGAGCACTTTTCGACTACTTGATTAAGGAGGGAAGTACTCCAGAGGAAATGGAGCGCGTTGGTCTTGTAAAGCGCGCAGGGTACTCCAGTGCCGACATTGCACGGAACGGTGAGTCATCCGCTACCGAGAATACAACGTCGGCAGGAACCAGTACCGCAGGAGCCAAGGCAACTTCGGCACCGCGACGCTACGATGCGTTCCGCGGGCGAATTATGTTTCCGATTGTCGACAGTGCATCAAGAGTGATTGCATTTACGGGGCGGATACTGCCGACACTTGAGCGTCCCGGTGCCGACATTGCACGGAACGGTGAGTCATCCGCTACCGAGAATACAACATCGGCAGGAACCAGTACCACAGGAGCCAAGGCAACGTCAGGCATTGTGCACGCAAAGTATATCAACAGTCCGGAGACGATTCTCTTCAGTAAGTCGCACGTCTTGCACGGATTTCATTTAGCGAAGCTCGCTATTCGGAAGGAAGATGCGACGATTCTTGTCGAAGGGCAGATGGACCTTCTTATGGCACATCAAGCAGGATTTACGAACACGGTTGCTTCGTCCGGTACCGCTCTAACCGTACCTCAGCTCGAACGCCTGAAACGTTTGTCGGAAAATCTCCTCATCTCGTTTGACTCTGATAATGCGGGTCTCAAAGCAGCTGAACGAGCAATCCATCTCGCGCTATCTCTTGGGATGAATGTACGCATTATTAAGTTATCCGCAAAAGATCCGGCCGATCTGATAGCGAAGGACGTGGAGTTATGGAGGAAAGCCGTTTTAGAGGCGAAGCACGTTATCGACTTTCTTCTTGATGAGATTCTTGCGTCACCACTTCCGTCGAGGGATAAAGCTCTCCGTATCGAACGCAATCTCTTACCACTCCTTCGCCGACTTCCTTCGAAAGTTGAACAGTCGCATTTTCTGAAGCTTATCGCGGATCGTGCGCGCCTTCGCGAAGACGCACTGTTTGAAACCCTTAAGAAAATCCCCGGGAATGAGCCAGAGGTAGTATCGACGAAACCAAACATTATTCCGCATCGTTCTGTCGCTCTTGAACGTAGGGTGTTCGGGACACTCCTTTCACTTGAAGAGTCGAAAGGTGAAGGAGCGAAGAGTATGGCTACTAAACTAAAAGAGATATTTGGAGAGAATGGTTTTAAGGAGCGGTATACAGGATACCAAGGAGAGAAAGACGTACTTCTTGCCGAGGTTGAGCTGTTGTATAACGCCGAAGCGGTCCCCGAAGCAGAAGCGAGCGAGCTGATGCATAATTTAGAGGAAGAGGCGCTGAGCACGCTCTTGGCTCATACTATGGAAGCGTTAACTACTGCAGAGCAGTCGGGGCGAGGAGACGACATTCCTAAGCTTCTCGAGAAGTGTAAATCACTCGGGGAGCGTCTTTCGGAAATTAAGTCACTTCGCTACGGCAAATAGGAGTGAGTTGTGTATTAGCGGAAAAATGGTAAAGTGTGAACGCACTCGACGTAACTTTAAATGATATGGCTAACAAAAAGAAAATGAAGAAAGTGGTCAAAAAGGCCAAGAAATCTCCGGTTAAGCCAAAACCAAAGATAAAAAAGAAGAAGGTGAAGTCGGCTTCTAAGGGTGTATCTACGAAGAAAACTAAGGCGGTAAAGGTAGGTATATCGGCAAAGGTTGCTAAAACAAAGACAAAGTCTTCAGTGGGAGTGCGTAACGATAAAATGGACAAGTTGCTCCTAAAAGGTAAGGAGCGTGGTTTTGTGACGTATGACGAAATTCTGAAAGAGTTTCCGAATATCGAGGATGATATTATGTTTCTCGATGATTTGTACACCAAGTTTCAGGTGGCGGGTATCGACGTACTTGAAGGGGGAAACATGCTTGAAAAAGAGGTTGAAGAACCAACACACAAGAAAAATGTATATCTCGGGAAGGGAAGTGACTCGTCGTACGATTCAATTCAGATGTATCTCAAAGAGATTGGTCAATATCCGCTCATCGGCGCTAAAGAAGAAAAGGAACTTGCGAAAAGAATTCAAGCAGGGGATATGGAAGCAAAAAATCTTTTGGCACGGGCGAACCTCCGTCTCGTTGTTTCCATTGCAAAGAAATATGTCGGACGCTCTCCTGACCTGACACTTCTCGATCTTATTCAAGAGGGTAATCTCGGTCTCTTCAAAGCGGTCGATAAGTTTGACTGGACGAAGGGGTATAAGTTTTCAACGTACGCAACCTGGTGGATTCGTCAGGCTATTACTCGCGCGCTTGCCGATCAATCGCGTACGATTCGAGTTCCCGTTCATATGGTCGAAACTATTGCGAAGTACAAGCAGGTAGTGCGACGTCTCTCACAAGACCTCGGCCGTGATCCGCTTCCCGAAGAAATCGGTGTTGAAATGGGGATTGATACGGACAAGGTGTATCAGATTGAAAAAATCGATCAGGATACTGTTTCTCTTGAAAGCCCTGTCGGCGATGATGGTGATGATGGTAAGTCAACGCTCGGCGACTTCCTGCATGACGATAAGATATTGTCTCCTGACCAAGAGTCCTCACGTCGCATTCTTGGCGACCAAGTGAAAGAAATTCTCGACGACCTGTCCGAAAAGGAACGAAAGATTCTCGAACTTCGCCATGGACTCCTTGACGGTGTGACGCATACTCTCGAAGAGGTAGGACAGAAATTCGGCGTAACGCGCGAACGTATTCGACAGATTGAAGCAAAGGCACATGAGAAAATCCGTCAACACGAGAAATCTAAAAAGTTACAGGGATACTAAATCTAGGCCCTAGGCAAGAAGGCCCTAGGCAAAAGAGCTGAGTATGGTTAACCTTATTCTTACCACGACGGCACAGCACTTCGGTGCTTACTTCAAAGACCGAATGGGGTTTCGGATTATTCCGCTTGAGAGGAATAAAGACGGAAAGAACAGCTTTCCGGACGGGGAAGTGTATGTGAATGTCGGTTCGAGTCTTCTTGATAGAGAGGGGCGTTTTATCGTAGTTCACTCAGGAGCTCCTGATCCGAATGGGGGGCTTGCTGAACTGGAATATATTCTTTCGGTACTTAAACGTGCAAATAAAGAAATAGAGGTATTCTTCACCTACATGCCTTATAGTATGCAGGATAAGATACACGCAGAAGGAGAAACCAATGCCGCCGAAGATCTTCTTCAGAAACTTGTTCAGTATTATGGAGTTAAGAAAATATATGCGATTGACCCGCATTTTCACAGCGCATCGTGGCTCTCCAATCTTCCCTTTGTATCGGTATCTCCACACGGAGTTCTTACTTCTGCGGTAAAGACGGACTATCCAGATGCTATCTTTGTGTCGCCCGATGCTGGGCATGAAAAGCGAGCGCAGATACAGGGTTTCAAAAAGACTCGTACTGATTCGTATACCGTTACTTATGATAGTTCTTCCATGGCACACCTTACCGGAAAGACAGTTGCGGTCGTTGATGATATTATTGAAACTGGAGGCACAATGGTTGGGTTCCATACCGCATGTTCAGTACAGAAACCAAAGGAGCTTGTCGCTGTCGTTACTCACGGAGTGCTTCCGGAGGGCATTCTACGTCTGCAGAAGACCTATGTACGTGTGTATCTCTCAAACACTATTTCCAGGCAGGAGGCGAATGTTGACCTCGCCACTCTTATATTTCAAACACTGTCACTTTAGAGCTTGTTTATGACTCACGGCAAGAACACCCTGCGCTCTGCGCAGGGATGAATTGCCGTCGTCGTAATGGGTATATACTATACGGATGGCACCAACCAATATCGACGCCAAAGATGGACTCTGGTACTGGTACCACAATGTGTCCGAATGTTACTACCACGTTCAAATCACCGTAAAATATCGTAAATCACTCTTTGCACCCGAAGTGGAGAAGCTGATGCTCGGAATACTGGAGGGGTTCAAGGAGCGGTTTGCGATCGATATCCATACCGTAGGATTCGACCAAAACCATGTACACTTGCTCTTACGCTTCCTTCCAAAATACGGAGCGGGTGAGGTTATCGGACTGCTGAAGTCTCAGACTGCAAGCCAGCTTTTCAAATTCATGCCCGCGCTCAAGAAAGAGCTCTGGGGAGGTGAATTCTGGACAGACGGATACTATGTCGCAACAATCAGTGGACGGGGAGACAAGCGGACGATTGAGAACTACATTAAAAACCAAGGTCGTGAAAAAGACATCGCCCAACTCAAGTTATTCGATATTTGATTTCAGACGCCCCGTGCTCTGCACGGGGTAGTTCACAATCTAACCGCAAGATACGGCTCAAGATAAACAGTTTGCCTGCCGAAATGTCCAAGATTCTGCTACACCACAAGGGCACTTCTTGTTTCCTAATTCGCTTAAGAAAGCTCATAAGGAAACAATAGCGTATCTCGATATGCTTCCTTAAAATCTGCGATTTTCGCAACGAATTTTAGATATTTCATTCAGGCATTAGATTATGAACAGGCTCTTAAAATCACGGCATAGTCTGGGGTTTTTCATGGTGGTATACTCTCTCTATGTCAGATGCAATATTTCAAAGAAAGTACGATCAGTTGAATGAAAAACAGAAAGAGGCGGTCGATACTATCGACGGGCCTGCTATGGTTATTGCCGGACCAGGAACAGGGAAGACGACCATTCTTACGCTTCGTATCGCGAATATTCTTAAAAAAACCGACACTCCAGCCAACGCCATTCTTGCGCTTACGTTTACAGAAGCAGGTGTACGGGCGATGCGTGTCAAACTCAGAGATAGTATTGGCGACCGTGCCTACGATGTTCATATCCACACCTTTCACGGTTTTGCCTCTTGGGTTATCGCAACCTACGGTGATCACTTTATTCATTTGCGCGATGCGGTGCAGATGACCGAGGTAGACACTGAAAGCATGCTTCGTTCTATTCTAGAACAGGGAGACTTCGCTGATCTTCGTCCTCTGGGAAGTCCTGATTACTATGTACCGTCCATTCTCTCCGCAATCGGGGAAATGAAAAAAGAGGCGGTGTCACCGGAGATGGTGAAGTCGTTTGCTCGCGAAGAAGAAACTCGCATACAAGGTGATGAGGCGTCACTCTCGACTCGCGGTGCGACAAAAGGAATGCTAAAGGCTGAAGCAAAGAAAGATATTGAGAAATGCCACAAGACTGTTTTGTTTGCCGATATCTATTCTCTGTATGAAGAAGAAAAACGAAAGCAGGGTGTGATTGATTTTGATGACTTAATCGTTGAACTTCTGCTCGCTATGAGGAACGACGAGCTTCTCCTGCGATTGATTCAGGAACAATTCTTGTACGTTCTTGTTGATGAACATCAGGACACCAATGATTCTCAGAATCTTGTCTTAAACATGCTCGCCGATTTCTTTGAGAACCCCAATCTATTTATTGTCGGTGATGAGAAGCAAGCGATTTATCGTTTTCAGGGGGCATCAGTAGAGAACTTTCTGCGTCTTAAGAAGCTGTACGCTACCATGAAAATTATCGAGCTATCCGACAACTACCGTTCGCATCAAACCATACTTGATGCCGGTTTTTCGATGATTGGAAATAACTATACCGAGGATATGGATACCGTATTTCATTCACCTCTTGTGGCCAAGAGTCAGGCGCCTCATGGACCGATTGAGATTGTGTCAGGTTCATCGGATGAAGTCATTGAAGGTAGTATGGTACGTCGATTAGCTGACCTCTGTGGTAGTGAGTCAACCACGAGCTGTGCCATTATCGTGAGAACAAATCGAGATGTCGAGCGTATTCACATGCTTATGGAAAATGCGGGATTATCAGCACTTGCCGAGAAAAGCATCGATGTTCTCTCGCATACCCTTGGGGCTCTGTACCTCTCCCTTCTTCGCGCCGTGACCGATCCAAGCCAGCTTGAAGACCTCGCAAAAGTGGTCGCTGCAGGGCTATTTAAGCTCTCCTTTACGCAGTCTGCGCTCCTTATACGAGAGATCCGTAGTGGGCATCTAGAGGCCGTAGAAAGGGTAATTCCGGCCCTTACGCACCTGCGAAGGGCTCTTCCTACCATGGGGGCACTGGAGTTCCTTGTTCGTCTAGGGGAGGAATCTGGGTTTGTCACCTTCGCCGCGCAAAGTCCTGAAGGAACGGAGGTGTGGCGAGGTCTTATATCGTTGGCAGAGAGTATCGCAAAAGGGAACGTTTCGGGAGGTCCTCTCGCGATGATTGAGAAGCTGTTTACCTATGCGGAGTCAAAGAAAAAAGTATTTACGAAGATTAAAGTAGGCGCGGAAGATGCCCGTATTCATATTATGACCGCGCATAAAAGTAAGGGTCTCGAATTCGATTATGTTTTTATTCCGTACGCAACCGAAGAAGCATGGATGAAGAAATCAAGTGGTTCACACTTTGTACTACCGCATGTTCGTACTAATGATGATGGTGAACGAGATACTCGAAGACTTTTCTATGTAGCTCTGACTCGAGCGCGGAAGCATGTGGTCGTGCTGTACGGTGAGAATAGTGCTGATGGAAAAGCATGTTCTCCGCTACGTTTCATTCAGGAGTTTGATGAAAAAAGTATCGTACACGAGAAGGCAGATGAAACGAAAGTAAACGTTGCGACCGGAGTATCGCGAGAAGCTCGAGAGAAGGCGTTGTCTTCAGAGCGGGTCGAGTATACGAAACGCATTCTTTTGGAGAAGGGGTTGTCGGTGACGGCACTTAACCACTTTATGGTTTGTCCGAATACGTTCTTTTTTCAAAGTATTCTCAAACTTCCCCAAGCACCGAATCCAAATTCGGAAAAAGGGAACGCTATGCACGTTGCCCTCGCGCATGTTTGGCAGAAGCGAGTAACAAGTGTTCAAGAGATTACCGATATCCTTGTTGCATCGATACGAGCCTATATGAGGGGTTCTCTTTTGGCTCGGCATGATACGGAAGCAGTTCTGGAAAAGCTTTTGAAAGACGCTCCTGTTGTTGCCGAAGCTTTACTACCACATTTTGCAAGCAGTGGGGATATCTACGAAGAAACGTGGAGCGAGAGTGTCTTTTCTAGTCAGAACAAGGACATACATGTTGCTGTTACTATTCACGGAAAACTCGACGCTATTCTCGATCGAGGGTCCGAAGCACTTGTCTTTGATTACAAAACTAAAAAGGCGATGACGACGCAAGCGATAAAGGGAGAGACGAAAAACTCTGATGGTGGCTATTTCCGGCAGTTGGTGTTCTATAAAATGCTTCTCCTTCGAGATGCACGATTTAAGGAAAAGGATATTATCCCCTCACTTGTGTTCGTTTCGCCGGACGAGAAAGGGAGATGTCCTACGGCTAGTATCTCTATCACCGCTGACGATATACGTACACTCGAGGAGGAGATTCAGGCGCTCATTAATAGCGTCTGGAGCGGAACATTTTTGGATACAACCTGTGATGACACTGACTGCGCGTGGTGCAGGTTGCAGAAGCTGGTAGGAGGTAGCTCGTAGCTCGAATCAATCTGACGAGGCTCAACCTCAACCACACTACTTTGACGAGGCTAAGCCTCAACCAAGCCTCAACCATGATTTACCCAGCACCTTGACCACAATCGCGTTAACCCTGTGGCAATGACCCGAACCCTGCGCACAAGCTCAGGGCGTTCCCGGCAAGGTGCTGGGTAAAAAAGAGCTACACGTATGGAGTGTGGCTCTTTTTTACATCTTACATCTTTAATCTTCAATCCATGCCTTGCCGGCAGGCGGGCTACATCTTAAATCTACTTAAGCAGTATTTCAATAATAGAGTTCATAACTTCGTAGGGCATTGCTCCAGAAAGGCTTATGCGCATACCGTCGGGAGAGATCTTGATAGGGGGGAGACCAGTATTTGGGTCTCGGTATCGATCGAAGAGAGGGAGAATTTCTTGGGCGCCTTCCGTTGAGAGCGGTTTTTGGAGGTCGATAATACTGAAGGGTGTTCCGTTACCTCCCGCACCAACCGCCTCGTTGTATCCTCTCTGTACGTCAGCAGTATGTCTACCACTTTCAAGACACTGATTAAAGGCGGTCACATTAAGTTCTGCAAACTCCGCGATTTTCGAAAGCTGGGTGAGATCAAGTCCATCATTTGAGGGTGTAATTTCAAATATTCGGTCGGTAAACTTCCAAAACGCCAGATTGCCACCAAGTTCTGCCGCGCACTCAGTCGCTTCGGCTTCTTTAGATGCTTTGCTGTGAAGTTGGATAAGAGGGAAGTGTCGGTAAACCCATGCGACTCTTCCTGATTTACCGTTTTCGTCAATAATACGGCGAAGTGTCTGATGAAAAATTCTACAAAAAGGGCATTCAAGGTCGGAATATTCGATGATAATGACGGGTGCGTTTGGATTTCCGAGGAGGTGGTCTGTCTCCGGTTGTAACGCTGGTATACTTTCAAGCGATGCCACGATGTTTTGTGGCTTCGCGTCATCGGTCGGTGCCCCTTTCAATAGTTCCGCGAGCGCGCTTGGTCCTCGTGAGGTACTCGTATCGGTCAGTGAGAAAGTGCCACCACTACGACTAAAGAAGACGGCTCCGGCGATAAGGAGCCCCGCAACAACGATGGCAATCGGCACAGTGAGCGGGCTATTTTTCGATGGTTCCATAGTATGCGTGTATAAAGACTAATAAATACCTCTCGTCCTATCTCCGTTGCAAGCAGACGGGGAATTCTGCGGTTTGACTAAAACGGTAGTGTGTGCGTGAGCACATTTTCTTTTTTTGTCCCCCAGTCCTTTGTGTCGATGGCTATCTCGTGAACCGTCTTCCCGTCAGGATACTTTACTGTAGCATGTTTTGCCATGTATTCGTACAGTTCTTTAGTGATTTTAACATCGTCAATACAGTAGTTAACCACTTCTTGTTTCTTCCCCTGTCGCCACCACACATTTGCAAGCGACCCGTCAGCACTTTTCTTCTTTCCAAGTGTCGCGCTTGCGACAGAGTCCAGTTTAATGCGTCGTCCGAGCTTCTTTTGAATTTCTTTCATAAGGTCGAGACTCTTAATCCCGGTGAGGTCGCCTGGGTAGTATTTATTTAATAGTGGAATGTCGAAGTGGTCACTATTGTATCCAATGAGAAGATCCGTCTTTTCGAGAATGGGCCAGAGTTTCGATAGTTCCTCTTCGTAATAACTTGTATAGGTGTCCGTTTCGGAGTCGTGGATGCAGACGCAGGCAATAGTAAGCGACGCTGGATCGTTTGAGCCGGTGTCGGTGAAGAAGTTTGTTGTCTCTATATCGAAGGTGACTTTTCTCATAACGTGCGAATATCCGAATGGACGAATCAACGAATAGATGCGAATAAGAATACAAATACAAATCTGTCCGCTCTTATTCGTAGTATTCGCATATTCGGATGCATTCGTTAATTCGCATTACGCAGTGGAAGCTTGTGAGTTTCGAGGAAATCTCGGATGGTGACATCTCCCATACCGAAGCCGACGGTCGGGACGGGGTCAACACCGAACATCTCGAGTAGGTTGTCGTAACGTCCGCCACCGAAAAGGGAACGTTTGTTTTCAGGATCGGTGTCAAAAACTTCAAAGACCATGCCTGTGTAGTAGTCAAAGCCACGCATTAAGTGTTCGTCTAGTTTGAAATTTAGTATCCCTTTAAGCTTAAGGTTTCTTGCAATCTCACCAAGCATTTTACTGTCGTGTAGCTTCTTAGCATCATCTTCGGTGAAAGGCCTGATAAAGTACTTTTTATTTCCCTCCTCTTGTTCTTCTGGTGATAACTTCGGTCGTCTATCCAAGAAACGGCACACTTCCGACCACTGGGTTTTATCTCGTAATATCGGCTCAAAGATTTCAAAAATAACTTTTCTGTCATTTATGCGTATCTCAAAATCCTCGTCTTTCGCACCGAACGCCTTCATAATTTTGTACGCAAGTGAAATGATTTCCGCTTCCGCTTCTATTCCTGAAATACCCATCATGTCGGCATTGAGTTGCCAGTGTTCACGTCTGCGTCCACGTTGAGGTCGTTCATAGCGGAAGCAATTTGCAATCGTGAACCATCGAAGAGGGAACTTAAGTGATTTACGGCGTCCCGCGACGAGACGGGCAAGAGAAGGTGTCATTTCTGGGCGGAGTGCCACTTCACGCTCACCTCGGTCGGTAAAGGTAAACATTTGCTCGTTCACGATTTCGTCGCTACCGCCACCCTTACTTCGATACAGTTCAGCTGGCTCTAAAAGGGATGTGGCATATTCTTGGAACCTGAACTCTTTACAAACTTTCTTCCACGTATCAAAAATATAATTTTGAATAGCCATATCTTCCGGATAGAAATCCCGTACTCCTTTGTACGGATCGGTAGAGACAGGCTGTTTTGGTGAAGCGTCTGACATAGTATAGATATTCTAGTGCGGTTACGGCCTAATGTCGAGACCTTATATATGGAAATGTCTCTAAAAATGACAAAAAAGTAGCCCCTCTGGCGTGAGGGGCTGTGTGTGAAATCTACGTAAAGAGTTGCTACCTTGTGTCAGGGTTTGCTCGGTTTCCAAGTATGTATCCTACCATGAATACGGAGAGTGCGAACACGAGGTTGATGTGTAAGGCATGATCGGTTATCTGTCTGGCGAAAAGTGACAACACGAATCCGGTAGCTGTACTGCCTGTAATCGCAAGTTTGCACCAACGAGGCGCAGGAGACCATGCAATAAAGAATCCCGCTAGTGCAATCCCCGAGAGGGAGAGCACCTTTCCTATGAGAGGGAGAAACGGTGTTCCAAATGCAAAGATTCCGAAGATAATAGGAAAGATGATTGCACCGAGTATGTTTTCGGTGTCTGATCTATTGGACGAATTCATGATAACGTACCCTTTCTTTGTGTTCTAGAGTTTCATTGTTCATACTATACTGATTGCACTTCAATTTCAATCGTGGTATTGTACCAGTGTCTTTTTTCTCAAGGAGGGGAGCTCGCCAGGTATTCGCTACGCGCGAAGAGAGGAACGTTGCAAGCCGTATTGAGGAAGGGGTTACATTCACGTAAGGTGCGTGGCCCGAGGTCGGAGACGGAATATGTTACTAAGCTAGTGTTCAGAATACATGGCAACAAAACTATATGTCGGTAACCTGTCGTACAACACAACGAACGACAGCTTACGCGATGCCTTTGCCCAAGCCGGAACAGTTGTATCGGCAACGGTACTTACTGATCGTATGAGCGGTCGCTCACGCGGTTTCGGTTTCGTTGAGATGGAAGAGGCTGATTCAGCCAAGGCCATCGAGATGTGGAACGGTAAGGATCTTGACGGAAGAAACCTTCGGGTAAACGAGGCTCGGCCAATGGCAGAGCGTCCTCCACGACGATTCGATAACCGCGAAGGCGGTGATCGAGGAGGCGATCGAGGCGGTGACGGAGATCGTCGAAGTTTCTAACTCCACGTTCTTAATACCATCTCCAATCAACCATTTCACCCAAATCCCTGAATTTTGGCTATAAAACTTCGTTTCGCGCTCGCCATATCTCGATATGACTCGCGCTCCTTTGGTCCGCCGTAGCACTTTGCGAAGGAGACCAACTCGTTTTTCGCTCAAAATTCAGGAATTTGTTACTGTGAAAGCGTTGATTGGGGATGGTATAAGTACAAAAGACATCCTCTCCGACTTAGGTCGGAGAGGATGTCTTTGTATACCCAACACCTTGGATATCCATTTTCTTACAACACTATATCTTTTCTACAGATAACGTGCCGTATGGCCAAGGTGCTGGGCATGAGACTATTTTGCTTCTTCGAGTTTAACCATACCGATGAGCCCGAGGAGGATTGGCCAGACAACTGAGGTTACCGGTCCACTGATGAGGTTCATCGCATTAAGGAGGAAGAGGAGTGCGATAAGGATAAGCAGTATCGGTGTGAGATGACTGAAACTATTTGAGCTAGTTCGCATAGGAATATTGTTTGAAAAAGATTATCAAATGATCTTCGACCTTTTACCCGATGAAGATGTGTGTAGGCTGTCGGGTTTTTAGTATCTGTATTATCGCATGTCACCACTGTGTGTAAATGCTATGGTGTGGACAAGCATGTACCGTACACACAGTAGGTCTCACTTTTTTCCAACTATTGGAGTTGCACTAGTTAGAAAAGCAGGTAGGATTAACGTATTGATATACTTTCTATGCTTCTTGAAGACCACCACAACGAACAGAGCCTTCTTGCACACGGAAGCGACGAAGAGTTACTCTACAAATCCTTCGATAACCCGAGATTATTCGAGGTACTTATTGATCGTTACGAAGAAGCGTTCATCCGGAAGGCATACTACATTTTAGGTAATAAAGAATCAGCTGAAGATGCTGTTCAAGATGCGTTTGTTAAAATCTACAAAAACGCACGACGTTTTAAACCTCAACCAGGTGCCGGTTTTAAATCCTGGGGGTATCGAATTCTTGTTAACACATGCTATACCGCGTATACGAAGACGAAGAAAGAAGGAGTGTTTCTTGCAGATCTCGATCCTGAGTTTCAGGAGTTAGTTGCCGATCGAGGAGAACGAGAAGAAGCAGAAGACCGTTTAAATAAAGATGAAGTGATGTCATTTCTCGACAAGCTTCCGAACAGTCTTTCAGAGGTGATGCGCCTGCACTTCATAGAAGGGAAGCCTCATGCCGATATCGCGAAGATTGTCGGTATATCAGAGGGAGCCGTTCGGGCGCGAGTACACCGAGCAAAGCAGGATCTTCGTGCGCTAATTAAAGAGCGAGAAGCTAAACAAAAGAAACATGAGTAATCAGATGGTACAACTGAAAAAGAAGATTATGAGACGTATTTATCTTTTATTTATGGTGCGTAATTTGGCGCCCCTTGCTTTTGATGTAACTCTTCTTATTCTTTTTGTATTTTTCATCTCTGTTATTGTATCTGTCCGCGATGTCTTCTTGAACTTTTCAACCGCTGCGTCAGGTTCAAATGCTCTCCAGTTCTCCATGTCTGCAGTTTCTGGGACAAAGATTCAAACCAAGCTACTTTTGGTAGCCCTCGGTGTTATTGGATTCTTCGCGGTGCGTCATGTGAAGTGTGCAGTACAGGCGGTTCGGACGATTCGGGGAAATGCAGAGCCGAAGGCGACTGTACACACCATTGATCACGATACGACGATATAGGGTATTCTCGTGTACCCTATAAGTAGTGCTTAAGTGTTTCCTCAAGCCTTTGTATTTCATCACGCGAGAGATGGTGGTTTTCTGGGTGGTGCTTTAGATAGTGAAGACCTTTTTTAAGCTCATCGGAACTAATACCAGAGCTACTTCCACTTTCATGTATATCACCTCGAAATACATTTTCGACTTCATCACGTTCCATGTCTGAAAACCCTCGCTCACGAAGCTTCCAGAGCGCTCGTTTAAACTCTTCTCGGGTGATACGTTTGCTTGAACTAAAGAAGCCCATGTGAGTAAAATATAAAATCTCGAATACCTAATTTCGAAAAAGTTCAAATATTCAACATTAAAATATTTTGTCTTTTTCGGAATTCGAAATTTAATATTCGTAGGACCTACGCAATTGGTGTCATTCCACTGAAAAGTGGAATCCAGAGCCATAAAAAACGGCTATATACTGGATTCCAGCTTTCGCTGGAATGACAGAAAAGGGCAAAATGCGTAAGTCCTGATTCGATATTACATAGTACCTATGAACCTTATTTTACCTCAAAACATACTTCTTGTAGATAAACCCTCTGGTATTACGTCTTTTGACTGTATTAGGATACTTCGCCGAAAGACAGGTATTCGAAAAATGGGGCACGCGGGGACGCTCGACCCGATGGCGACTGGCCTTATGATTATTGGGGTAGAGGCCGGCACAAAAAGACTTCACGAGTTCTTAAAGTTGGATAAGACGTATGAGGCGGAGATACTCCTTGGGGTGCAGACAGATACGGGGGATGTAACGGGGAAAGTCATAAGGCATGGAGCAGGGAACATGGAACAAGCAGAAGAATTTTCAATTATCAATTACCAATTTTCAAAAAATGATCCAATTTCCAAAATCTCAAAGGAAGAAATAGAAAAAGTTTTAATGGGGATGGTGGGGAAGCTGGAGCTTCCTGTGCCGGCGTATTCGGCGATTAAGCGGGGAGGTGAGGCACTCTACAAAAAAGCGCGCCGAGGTGAGAAGGTAGATACGCCAATAAAGACGATGGAGATAACGTCAGTAGAGTTTCTCGGACTTCACATTCTCCCTTTTGTAAAGGGAGTACCTCATTCTAATGAGGGGAGGGATTTAAAATCCTCCGCCCTCGCCGACCTGCCTGTTTCGAGTACCGCATGGCAGGTAGGCTCGGATACCTCCTTTTGCAAAGGAGGAATAAGTCTTCCTGTCATAAAAGCCCGCTTCGATGTCACAAGCGGAACCTATATCCGTTCGCTTGCTGAAGATCTTGGGCGTCGATTAGGTGTTCCCGCAACGCTCGCGGGACTTCGCCGAACACGAATAGGAGAGTTTCGAGTGGAAGACGCGCAAAAAATCGACCCGTAGTGTAGTGCCTTAGGATTCAGTTTAGGATTCAGTTATAGGTATAGGTTTTCTTGCCCTCAACTAATTTAGCAGAATGATACGGTCGTATCATTCTGCTAAGGATAAATGAGAAAGTGAGCTAAAAAACTATGAGAGGGCAAAGAATTTCTTAAGGCGATCTTCGTTGTCAACGGTTTCGGCTACCACAATCCGTACGTATTTTCGAATACCAAGTAATTCAACTATAAACTCAATTTCAGTAGTACAATTAAAAGGATATACCCATATAGATTTTTGGAAGCAAAAGAATCCCATATTTTCTAGATGGTCTCGTAGTGACTTACGTGCCCCACGTTCGTCCTCAGGTATATCGAATAAGATAAACCACCACTTTCCGCTCCACTCTGATGAGTGATTAATCTTTATATCTTTTATTTTATACGTAATTGCCTTCTTTTTACCTTTTTCACTCAAAATCAGCGTTGTGGTTTTGTCGGGGTTTTCGCGTGCTTCAAGAAGCTTAGACTCATATAAGGACTGGATTGCCCGTTCAGCGCTTTGACGAGAAATCATCTTCCATTCTCTTGCCATTGCGCCGATTATTTTCCACGAAGTCTGAGAATTCCCTGAACACGCAAGCCCTAGTCCACCTAATAGCAACAAAAGAATCTTTTGTTGGACTGGACCTCTTTTTCGTTCACTTTTCCTTCTCGTATTTATAGGTGCTTTTGCCATACACGGTCATAGGTTAGCATTTTCATACGATCGTATGAAAATGCTAATCTTAATTTAGCACGAAAGAAACTTTTTGATGTGTTTGTAGAATGAAGGCTCAATGGATTTTGAGATACCGAAATGACCGCCGGTGCGGAGGGTGATGAGTTTTGCGCCGGTCTTTTCTGCAAATGTTTTAGTTGCCGGGTAGTGACACGATTCGTCGTCCTTGGCGTGGAAGATGAGAAGCTTTTTCCCGTCAATGGAGTCAGCTTCTTTAATCGGACTATAGAATTTGTTTTCACTCAACCGTTTCCAGTTTTTTGGCGAAAAGCGATATCCATTGCCGAAACCTTTTGGGATAAATGCTCCAAGTTTGTCCATTGGTTCTTCCTCGGAGGGTGCTTCCCAGTCAATGACCGGCGCAAAGGCAACTGCTTTGGTTACGCGCTTGTCTCGAGAGCACAGTATTGCCGCTGGACCACCGAAGCTTCCGCCGAATATGAAAAGCTTATAGCTTTTAGCTGATAACTTATAGGAAAGACCTGACCAAAGAGCTGTGAATCCTTTCGGGATCTCATCAATTACATCCAAAATGTCTTTTTCGGGAGATTCCTTCAAAAATTCACCATCGCTTTCCCATGTGCCACGGTAGCGGGGGAAAAATACCCAGAATCCTTTTTTGGACCAAAATTCAAGAACTTCTGGAAATCGAGGTAATCCCGGCATACCTCCACAAAAAATAATCACTTTACTTTTAGGTAAAGCAGGCTTGTCACGCCGAAGTCCTCTCTTGCGGACGGAGGCGGGAGGTATAAACTCACAAACTATATCCTTTTTAAACCTTGTTCGAAGTATGTTCATGCAGTATTTATGACAATATTTTGATTTCTAGTCAAGTTCCCAATAGGGGTTCGTTCTGTAAAGATAGAGACAATCTTCTTATTTCGGCTAGCGAGGTGAGGAAGTGAAAACGTGGAGCCCGCCCGGATGAATCCGTTCGGACGGGCTTCCGCAAGACCTTGAGCATTTGTCTTCAAATGCGAAAGGTGTACCGTTCCCGTAGGGAAAGCCGCGCAAACTTCTTAGTTTGCATGGCGTCCGAGCGACCTAGGTTTCTTGAGCGAAGCGATTAGAAACCGGAAGTACTCTTGTGGTGCGAAGACGAAATATAAGGGTTTTAATACCGCGGGGCTCCCCGCCCGAACCGGACCGAAGTCCGTTTCGGTACGGGCGGGTGCCCTGCGAAGTACGAGCATTGCTTGTTCCCTAAGACCAGGGCTTGCCCTGGGGTCAATACCGCTTTTATTAGTCACGTGAGGAATACATAGCCCAAACGTATAACGCGTACCATCATGGAACCAAATATGGAACCAAATCAAAGCAACGCATCATCGAAGATAGTGGCGGCACTTATTATCGGCCTTATTGTTGGCTTTATCACCGGAGCTTTCTGGCAGGACAGACGTTTGTCGCCTACGGTTGAGGATGACAGTATGGCTCTCGAAGAAGGAAGTGGCGATGACGCTTCACTGACCGATGACGTCTCGTCGGCAGTAATAAAAGGAACAACGGGCGATACTTCGTCAGCTGCTATTATCGAGGCAGTTCCGGGTGTGACGTCACCAGCAATTCTCGCGGAAATTTCCGCAGAGAATCAGGTGTCAGGTGATACTGTCGAGGTATCAATATTGAATATTTCCGAGCCAATCTGGATCGCGGTTCGCGACGATGTTGATGGCTCTCTTGGCAACATATTAGGTGCACACAAGGCTTTTACCGCAGGAGATGCTACGGTCAATCTTCTTCGCCCAACCGTGGTTGGAACAACATACCATGTCGTCATGTATAAAGATGTTGGTGATGCTTCCTTTAATCACAAGGAAGACGTCCTTCTTGAAAAAGGACAGGTTGTATTCAAAGCAGAGTAAGCACTCATGTCTCTCGTCACCGCAACACTATCGAAAGGAGGTATCGCAGTCATTCCTACCGATACAATATACGGTGTTGTAGCGCAGGCGCGCGACCGCAAGGCGGTCGCGCGCCTCTTTGCACTCCGACGTACCATTCCCAGGAAACCGTTCATCATTCTTATTAGTGAGCTGAGTGATCTTTGTCTTTTTGGTGTATACGTGAGTACTGAACAGCGTGTTTTTCTTGATCGTGTGTGGCCTGGGCCAGTGAGTGTAGTTCTCCCTTGTTCATCAGAAAAATATGAGTATCTTCATCAGGGGGCTCATGCTCTCGCCTTTCGTCTTCCAAAATCAAAACGCCTTCAGACCCTTCTTAGGGAGATTGGACCACTTGTCGCACCAAGCGCAAATCCGGAAGGGGAAAAACCTGCTGAGACGACTCTAGAGGCAAAGAAATACTTTGGAGACCGTGTGGACGTGTACCTGAGTGCGGGGAAACGTCTTAAAGGAAAGCCCTCAACACTTGTGTCGCTTACTGGTGAAAAGCCGGTCGTACTTCGACAAGGCTCTGTACCGATAGTTCTCTAGGGGTTCGAATGTGTTTGTAACATTGCAGGTTTTTGCTCGGTTGTATACAATGTCAGGACAACTGAATATATATATCAAGAGTGAGGGTAGAGTTCTGGCTCCGCGACCCTCCGGCAACTGGCTCGAAAGAGTGCTGTGCCAACCCAGCCCCGAATGGGGAAGGATAAAGGTCACATTCTTCCCTTGCGGGAAGAATTTTAATTTTTAATACCTAATTTCCAATTTTTCAAGATGGGATTTCAGCGTTATTCAAAAATTAAAAATTCAAAAATTAAAAATTAATCTATTTCAATGCATATACACGATCGTAAAACATATACCGTTGAAAGCGTTACCAACGGTCACCCAGATAAGGTTTGCGACCAGATTTCTGATGCTATTTTAGACGAGTGTCTCCGACAAGACCCGATGAGTCGTGTTGCCATAGAGTCATTTGGAAGTCATGGGCACGTAGTGCTTGGTGGGGAAGTGACAACAACCGCGAAGGTGGATTACGAGAAAATTGCACGTAAGGTCTACAAAGATATTGGCTACACCAAAGATATTACGGTGGAAGTGTACGTGGTTGAGCAGTCTCCTGATATCGCCCAAGGGGTGAATACGGGTGGAGCAGGTGATCAAGGTATCATGTACGGCTTCGCGACAAACGAGACGAAGGAGTATTTACCAAAAGGAGTGGTGATTGTACACAAGCTCGCGAAGCGCTTGCAGGAAGCGCGAGAGAAAAAAGAAATTTCGTGGCTCCTCCCAGACGGTAAGACACAAGCAACCTTTAAAGATGGAAAACTGATTACCGTACTTGTCTCAACGCAACATAAGAAGAGTGTGGGGCAGGACGAAGTTCGAAAGACAGTCATCGAAAAAATCATTAAACCTGTCGTCGGAAGCGTGAAAGGGCTTGAAATACTCGTCAATCCGACCGGTATCTTCGTACGGGGAGGGTTTGAAGCAGACGCGGGGCTTACCGGACGGAAGATTATGGTAGATACCTACGGCGGACTTATCTGCCACGGAGGAGGTGCATTTTCAGGAAAGGACCTTACGAAGGTCGACCGCTCTGCAGCCTATATGTGCAGGTTTGTCGCAAAGAACATGGTGGCCAACGGCTATGCTAAAGATTGTCTGGTCTCGGTGGCCTACGCTATCGGGCACATCGAGCCACTCATGGTTCATGCAATAGATGAGAAAGGAAAGAGTCTTGCCTCGCTTGTAAAGAAACATTTTGATTTTCGACCACTTGCGATTATTGAGCGACTCAATCTTCGTCAGCCGATATATCAAGAAACCGCCGCGTACGGTCACTTTGGGAAAAAGGGTCTCCCGTGGGAAGAGGTGGTGAAGATGTAAACTGTACTAAGAGCCTATCCACTATCTTCCCCCTGTCCTAAAAGCCTTATTTTTGGCTCCAAAACTTCGTCTCGTCCTCAACATAATTCATTATGTTTCGGACTCCGCCTCGTTTTTCGCCTAAAAATAAGGCTTTTAGGACTGGGTACCGCGAGATAGTGGATAGGCTCTAAAAAACGCCCTCTGACACTCACCTACCGTAGGTAGAGAAGTCGGAGGGCGTCTTGAGTTGCCTATTTACTCCAGAGAAAAGTGCGCCTTACTCAAGTCAAGATAATAGCGCCAATCTGGGGCGATGTAGTATCCCGAAAAGACGTTTGTGTTTGGGTCGATAGTCCTCTCGAGCAGAATAGTGTCTGGAGCAGGTAAATGAGTCCCCATTTCGTAGAACCAAAATTGCCAGGGAAACGTACAGACGGTGTAGTATACCTTCGCTTCCTCAAAGGCCGACACGACGCGAAGCAAGTCGCTTGCGCGTCTACTTCGCGGGCGCATGTTACCGGTAAGACTGGGGATGCGAAATATCGCAAGGTCGAACTCAATCTCACTTGGCGGAAAGGTCACAGAGAAGATATCTGGAACACTACTCAAGGCGACAACCTGCTTTGTCTTGCCGTATTCTTTGAGCGCGATACACGCGCTCGCACAATGCTGGGAAGAGGGGTCAAATATGAGAATATTCATAATCCGAGGACACTCTAGCGCACCTCACGCATTTTTTCCAGTGATTATGGTATGATGCATTCATATGAAGAAAGTAGCCATTTTCGACATCGACGGGACGATTTTTCGCTCCAGTCTCCTCATACAAATCGTCGACCGTCTTATCGAAGAAGGTATTTTTAGCAGACAGAAATCACAGGATTTTGCCAGACAGAGGATGGCATGGCTTGATAGAAAGGGCGGATACGATGATTACATTCAAGCAGTGGTGAAGGTCTTCGTACAAAACATCAAAGGGGTTCCGTATGCCGATTTTAGCCGTATCGCAGAAGAGGTGGTCGCCGAACAGAAAGACCGAGTGTATCGCTACACACGGGATTTGATAAAGGATCTTAAGAAAGAGGGGTACTACTTGCTCGCGGTATCGCATTCACCGAAAGGTGTTCTCGACCATTTCTGTCGTCGGCTTGGGTTCAACAAGGTCTATGGCCTGATGTATGAGACAGGACCAACCGATAGATTCACGGGGAAGATTACCGAAGAAGCTTTTATTTTCAACAAAGCAGCGGTGGTTCAACATGCGGTAGCGAAAGAGGGTCTCACGCTTAAGGGCTCTATCGGTGTCGGCGATACGGAGAGTGATATTTCGTTTCTTACTCTCGTCGACAAGGCCATTTGTTTCAATCCAAATGCGAAGCTCTTTACTCACGCGAAGCGCAATAAGTGGCAGGTGGTGGTGGAAAGGAAAGATGTGATATATGAGTTGCAGTAGGAGAAAGTAGAGAGTAAATAGAGTATAGACTATAGAAGGAGATGAGGTCGGTTGTGATTTTTAACTTACTCTCTTTCCCCTCTTCATTTTTAATTTTGCATTTTTAATTTTTAACTTATTATGGTTTCCCTTGTATTCAACAAAGTAAAAGAGGAGGGAAAAGTGCTTGAACAAGCGACGCGTGAACGTACTGTTGGTTTTATTACCGCCGGTCTTGGGTTGGTTGCCGGTCTTGCATGGAATGATGCAATCCGTTCACTTATTGATTACTTATTTCCCCTAGATAAAAACGGTCTGACAGCGAAATTTATTTACGCGGTCGCTATCACTTTTGTTGTGGTAATACTTTCGCAGTATCTCGTCCGTTGGATGAAAAAGGATACTGGTACATCGGCGTAGGACTAATCGTGAGATGTACTAAAAGTAATGAGGAATAAAAAACAACGTGCTGTCACCACGTTGTTTGTGAGTTAGGCAGAGAACAAGGTCTAGGTCCTCGCCATTATTTTCATAAGCCGTGCCCAGTTCTTCTTGACTTCCCATTCAACGTTGTTCGCGGTAATGTCTTCTACGACTTCGGAATCGTCCTGCGTGTATTCGGGAAATGCTTCGCGAATGGAACACAGGATAGGCAGAGCTTTGTTCGTGTACGGTCCATCCTTCGGTGTGTATGAGGTGCTGGCAAATGGCGAACGGTTCAACGCCGCTCCGATACACATGACCTTGGCCCCCGTTTTGGCGATTTCTGCGAGCGTATGGTCGGTGTTCTGGAGGTTGTTAATGACGTCCTCCATTACAAGAAGCGGTTCGCCTTGTTTGAATGCAAACTGGGAAAGGTCCCAGCTATATTCCTGTTTTTTACCTGGGTCAGTCGGCTTTGGTTTTTTGTCGGGATACACGAACCTTTTCTTGGTAATGCGTGCAAGTTCCTGTCCGAGTGTCCGTCCGCCATTCGGAATACCACAAATCGTCGTGATGATTGCAAACGTTTCGGCGTATTTAACGGCGATAGCGCGAGCGAAGCTCTCCACAACTTCGAGGTTCTCTTCAATCCTGCGGAAGTTGAAGTAGATGTCACCAACCAGATTTTTCCCAAGCGTGTCTTTACCGGCATAGACCACGAGAGGTCCTGTACGTTTTCCGTCGCCATCTTTTGGACAGATGTAGAGCGCTTCTGCTTGTACCGCAAGGCCCTTCAGTTGTTGTTCGTTCATTTTGTTTTAGCTCCTTCCGTTCGTTCGGCAACCGCTTTCGCGATGCGTTCGTTGAGGTTTCGTGCCACCGAGGCTGGGTCGGTAGCAGTCGTGATTTCACGACCGATGACGAGCCAGTCGGCACCGTTTCGAATTGCATTTTCAGGCGTGTCCACATTTTTCTGGTCATTGGGGGCGACGTCCGTTGAACGTGTACCGGGAACAACTCGCATGAGGGCATTCAGTTCTGGATATCTTTTAAGGAACAGGAGTTCCTCCGCGGAGCAAATGATACCGCCTGCTCCGGCTATGAGTGCATTTCGCGCGAAGCCGAGGACTTTGGCATTGCGGGAGGCGCCAAAATCGAGTTCGGTGCTTTCAGTATCGCGTGACGTGAGCACGGTGACCACCAGTGTCTGCACTGTTCCCGCATTTTTCACAACCTCGCGAATCGCTTCGATACCGGCAGATCCATGGACATTGATCATGGTTACGTTTGATCTATAGGAGACGACAACTTTCGTTGCTTTGCCAACGGTAGTGGGAATGTCGTCATACTTTCCGTCCCAGAAGACATCAAATCCCCGCCTCTCTGCACTTTCGGACACTTCTCCAGCCAGCTGGGCATTGATGAGTTCAAGACCGACCTTGACTATTCCAACCTGTCCCCGCACGGCGTCCATGAGTTCCACTGCCTTCCTGACAGTATCGACATCAAGAGCAGGATTATACTGCTGTTATTTTGAACTGCATTTTTCATAAGTTTCTGCTCTGTATTCAGTTATTTATGTGCAAAAATCGCCTTTATTTAGGCGAAGATAACCCACGTGGGTTTCCAATGGTGATACTACCCCACCCACAGTGAAAAGCAAATTGGGGGAAGTAGTTCATAAAATATCACTATACTCTCGCAAAATCGGCTAGGGTTGCGTCTATTTCGTCCTTCGTGAGAATCACTCGGACGTCGCCTTTCTTGGTAATATCAATATTAAACTCCGGCCTTATGTCCATCTCGGGAATAAGGTGGTAGTGGAGATGCTCAATGCTTTTGCCCGGATGGGGACCGTCTCGCATACATACCATAGTGAAGCCGTGGCCAAGCTTTTCGAGCGACGCT
>Ga0210057_1001840_pt1 | contig 31400 bp, 28 predicted proteins | sample CryGeyCG2114_010_2_FD_183968 | JGI IMG/M metagenome (GOLD analysis project Ga0210057, IMG submission 183968) | Groundwater microbial communities from aquifer - Crystal Geyser CG10_big_fil_rev_8/21/14_0.10 (SPAdes) (version 2) | ecosystem: Environmental > Aquatic > Deep subsurface > Groundwater ...
GGCAAAAAGAAATTTTATTACTGGTTGCCGCTTTTTTGCCGGGCTTTTGTTTATTTTATTTATCGTTATTTTTTCCGCTTCGGGTTTTTGGACGGCAAAGAGGGTCTGATATTTCATTTTTTACAGGGGTTCTGGTATAGATTTTTAATTGATGCTAAAATTTATGAAGCTAAAAAGAAATTAGAAAAATAAATTTTATAAAGATGATTGGCAAAGATAAAAAGAAAAAACCAATAGCGGAAAAAATCCAGTCAAGTTCGTGGCTTTTGGAGGAATACGCTACTAAATTACAAAATAAATCCAGCCAACATCCGCGACATTTATGAAATATGAAAAAAGAAAGACATTTGATTATTGGTCCTGGCGAAGTTGGTAGGTCTTTATACAACATCCTAAAAAAACACTACCAAGTTTCAATAAGGGGTAAAAATGAAAATTATGAGGGTCGTTTTGAGGTTTTGCATATCACTTACCCTCAGGTGAAAAATTTTGTTGCCATTACCCAGAACTACATCAAAAAATACAAACCTAAAGTGGTTATTGTCCATTCGACGGTAGCGGTGGGGACAACGCGTAAAATTGCGCCGTTTGCCGTTCACAGTCCTATTCGGGGCACTCATCCACGGCTTGAAGCTGGTATCAAAACCTTTGTTAAATATTTTGGAGGCAAAAAAACCAAACAGGCGGCGAAAATTTTTTCCAGTATTGGGATTAAAACAAGGATTTTCAAAAAGCCGGAAACAACCGAGCTTTTGAAAATTTTAGACACCACTTATTATGGTTGGAATATTGTTTTTTGTAAGGAAGTTAAAAAAATCTGTGAAAAATTAAAATTAGATTTTGACGAAGTTTACACCATCGCTAATCATGATTATAATGATGGATACGCTAAATTAAGGAAACCCAACGTAATCAGACCAATTTTAAAACCAATACCAGGTAAAATCGGCGGTCATTGTATTATTTCGAACTGCAACCTATTAGACGATTGGTTAACAAGTACAATTAAAAAGAGAAATAAAAATTATTAAGAAATAACGATACTTCGGGTTTTTCAAATATATTTCTAATTATGATTTAATACCATTATGAGAATATTTACGGGTAAAAAATGGAGGGGTGGTTTTTTGGATTATTGCCGGAATAAAAACGAATACAGGATTCAGGTTCTTGCCTGGAAAAATCTTGAAAAGCTTGAAAATGTTTATCACACAAGGGCTAAAAGTTTAAGATTGCTGATTAATTATTTTCCTGTTGTCGGACCATACGGATTATTTACAAAAACTTGGTCTCGACTCAGGGAACAAAGACGCAATGAAAAATATGTCTCCTGCGGTATAGGCAAAATTATTGAAAGCGCAAGCAATAAAAATTTTTCTGAAGGTGAATTAATCTGCTTTGTGGCTCCCTTGCATCCAGCTCTTGTAGAACGGGTTGTTTTGCCCAAAGAACTTATTTTTAAAATTGATAAATCGGACATCCTCGAAATACCGGCAGATACAATTTTATATTCCCCTCTTAAAAAAAATGAATCGCAAAATATGTGGTGGAAAGATGTCAGGGGGTGGAGCGTCTATTCGGGGATAGAAATTTCTAAAGAAACGCAAAAGAAGTTGGTGGAGGGATTAGAAAAGGAGATTAAAAATAACGACTGGTCTAAATCTCAGCAGATCGAGGCGCAAGACGCGAGTCCGGCTGCAGAAATAAAAGGCCAAGTTAAAAAAACAAATCCCAAGAAAAAAAGCGGAGTTTTGTTTGGCTACGGCAATTACGCGAAAACCAATATCATTCCTTATTCCAAGCCGTTTGTGGACATAAAATCGGTCCATGAAATTGACCCAACGCAGATATTTTTTGAACAAGGAATTCAAAAATGGGATTCTTCTCCGTTTCCAAGGGAAGATGAAAAATATGATGTTTATTTTGTGGCCGGTTACAACCATACTCATGTTCCCATAACTCTTTATGCCTTGAATCAGGGAGCGTATGTGGTGGTGGAAAAGCCGGTTGTTAATGATTATGATGAGTTGAATGAATTGGAAAAAGTCCTGAAGAAAGCCGGAAGAAAACTTTTTATCGGATTTCACAAGCGCTATGGGAGATTTAATAAATTTGCTCTTGAAGATCTTGGCGTAAAATATGGCGAGCCGATTTCCTATCATTCCATTGTTTATGAACTGCTCCAGCCGGAATTTTTCTGGTATAATTGGCCGGTTTCCCGAAGCACGTTTTTTGCCAACGGCTGTCACCAGATTGACCATTTTCTTCATCTTAACAATTTCAGCCAGCCGAAAAATTCTGATATTAAATTGTTGCAGGACAATGCCGTTGAAGTGTGGATAGAACTTGAAAACGGCGCCACTTTCACCACAACTTTCAGCGAAAAGGGCAGTTTAAGAGTGGGCCCCCGAGACCATGTGGAATTAAAGGTTCCCGGAAGAAATGTAAGAATAACCGACAGTATAAAATATCTTTCTGAAGACAATTACCGCATCATCAGGAAAAAGAGAATATTTAAAACCGACAGCTATAGAGATATGTATCAAAATATCTGCCGAAAAATAGCCAATAACGAAGAAGGGGATTCAATAGAGTCAATTCTTGTTTCAGCGAAAATAATGCTGGACCTTGAAGAGAAACTTCAAAAAATGAAAGGCTGGGGCGATAAATATAAAAGAGCCAAAGAGAAATTTTGGAGTTATTTCAAATAAACGCCGCCGTCTTTTATGAAAAAAAACATTCTTATCATTACGGATTCTTATCCGCCGGAAATCCGTTCCGCCGCCCAACTGATGAAAGATTTGGCTGACGGTTTGCGCGACAAGGGATATAATGTTTTTGTTGCCACTTCTTATCCCAAATATAATTTGGCGGATTCGGAAAAATCGGTTTTGCCGGAGATTGCAAATGAAAACAGCATTAAAGTTCTCCGGATTAAAACCCTTCCCCATCACAAGGTGAATTTTATCATCCGAGGCATAGCCCAACTTTTAATGCCTTATATTTTTTTCCGCAAAATAAAAAAGAACATTAAGGAAAAAATTGGCGTTGCCATTGTTCATAGCCCGCCTTTACCGCTGGCGCTGGTCGCTTATAAAGCGAAAAAATTTTACGGCGCGAAATATATTTTAAATTTGCATGACATATTTCCTCAAAACGCGGTTGATTTGGGAGTTTTGCGGAATAAATTTCTGATTAAATTTTTTGAACGGATGGAGAGGAACTCTTACAAAAATTCTGACTTAATAGTAGTGCCTTCAAATGAGCATAAAAAATTTATTGAGAAAAAAAGAAACGTACCGGTGGGGAAAACGCAGGTTGTCTACCACTGGATAGACAGCGAGCCGTTTTTGAAAGCAAAAAAAACCGACAAGTTCAGAAAATTGTATGGTTTGAATAATAAGTTCATATTTTTATTCGGCGGAGTGATTGGGCCTTCCCAGGGACTGGATTTGTTTGTCAGAATAGCCGCAAGAATAAGAGATAATAAAGATATTGTTTTTCTTTTTGTTGGCGACGGGTCGGCAAAAGAGGAGTTAATGAAAATGACGGAAGAAATGGAACTAAAAAATGTTGTTTTTAAGCCATTCGTTTCTTTGGAAGAATATCCCGAATTGGTTAAAGATTGCGATGTCGGCATAGTTAGTTTAAGTTCGCAAAATACTACTCCGGCGGTGCCGGGGAAAATTTTGGGCTACATGGCGGCCGCTGTGCCGGTAGCGGCTTTTTTGCATAAAGAAAGCGACGGTTTGTTGATTGTCAAAGAAGCAAAATGCGGTTATGGTACAGTTTCCAACGATGAAGAAAAAGCATTAGAAATAATTTTGAAGATGTATAATGAGAGAAATAAATTAAGAGAATATGGCGAGAATGGCTTGAATTATCTTCTGGCGAACATGGAGAAAAAAGTTTGTGTTGAAAAATTTGAGAAATTATTGTAATAAAACAATATGATGAAAAAAATTTTAATAGTGTTCGGCACCCGTCCCGAAGCGATTAAACTCGCTCCCCTAATAAATGAAATAAAAAAAACTCCTTCCTTAAAAGGAATAGTTTGTGTTTTTCGACAGCACGAAGAAATGCTCAATCAGGTTTTAAAAGTTTTCAAAATAACCCCTGACTATGATTTAAAAATTACGCTTAGCGATAAGGCCTTATTTAGTAAAAATATCAATATCTTCAAGAAAGCCATAAATTTAATTAATACCGGATTTTCATTAATTAGATTTTTGAGAATTCTAAAAACAGAAAAACCCAACCTTCTAATTATTCAAGGAGACACTTCAACGGCGTTTCTTGCCGCTTTTCTCGGGTTTCATTTCAAAATACCCATCGCCCACATAGAAGCAGGACTCAGAACTTACAATAAATATAGTCCCTTCCCCGAAGAAATAAATCGCCAGCTTATTTCGAGATTGGCCGACCTTCACTTTGCGCCCACGGAGCAAAGTCAAAATAATCTTTTGAAAGAAGGCATACCGAAAGATAACATTGTGTTAACGGGTAATACCGCCATTGACGCTTTGCTGTTTATCAAAAACAAATTAGAGGAAAATAATTTGCGGGAAAATTATGAAAAAATCTTCAGAGATAAGTATAAGATTGATTTAAAGACAAACAAAAAAATAATTTTATTGACCGCGCATCGCAGAGAAAGCTTTGGAAAGGGATTAAAAAACATTTTTTCTGCCATAAAAGAAATTGTTAAACGGCGAGAAGATGTGATTGTTATTTATCCGGTTCATCCCAATCCGAATGTTCAGCATCTGGCGCGGGAGATGCTTAAAAATAGTCCTAATATTTATTTGATTGACCCGGTGGAATATGACGAATTTATTTTTCTGATGGGCATTTCTTATCTTATTCTTACGGATTCGGGAGGCATTCAGGAGGAGGCCCCGTCTCTCGGGAAGCCCGTGTTGGTTATGAGAGAACACACGGAGCGACAGGAAGGAATTGAGGCGGGAACGTCTAAATTGGTAGGAACAAGTTCGGAAAGGATTATTAATGAAACCTTTAATTTATTGGATAATAAAAACGTTTATAACGCAATGATAAAGAATTATAATCCCTATGGTGACGGAAAGGCAGTCCCAAGAATTATTGAAGCTATTTGTATTTGAATTTTCTGAATAGAGTTAAAATTTCTTCCAAGATTTCTTCTTTAAGCAAATAAAGCGCTCCTAAATAGACACCGGCGGAAATAAAAATGTTTATTAATAGCGGCAGACCCAATTGGTTCAATAAAAAAGCGGCCATTCCCATAATAATCGCGCTGGCGATTATTTTTGGGAGATACCGTAAGGTATAAAAATTGTTTATTTTTTTTGCTAATCGCCAATTTAAGCTGTGATAAATTAAATTGGCAGAAACAGTAGCAGTCGCCGCGCCAACTATTCCAAAAGGAGGGATCAATAATGAGTTAAGTATTATATTGCTTAACGCTCCGATGGCGGTATTCGGAGCTAATTTTTTTTGCTTATCATAAGCCAAGATATAATTGCCGATAAGGGTCGCGGGGAATACCAAAAGAACTGTAAAAATTAGTATTTGAAAAGCCGAAACAGAAGGCGAATATTCGCCGCCAAATAGAAAATCAATGATGTTTCTGCCTAAAATCGTCCCCCCAGTTGCCAGTGGTATGGCAATAAGAAAGACCACAGCCATTCCGCGCTCCATTAGCGACTTCGCTTTTTCATTATTTTGCTGTCCAACAAGACGGGAAAGAACCGGAAAAAAACTAGAGGCAAGTATCATCGGCAAGAGATAGAGGAGCTGAACAACTCTTTGGCCGACTGAATAATAACCGACTTCAGCGGCGCTTCTAAAATAGCCGAGCATCAATAATGATGGCGATCGGCCAAGCGGCCTTAAGAATCCTGGGCACCAATTCCTTTTTAAAGAAGGCGAATACTTTTTTAAATTGCTCCTTGAGGATAATCACCCCTAATAAAGTTCCGGCGCCGGCGCTTAAAACATAGGTTATTGTTAGGGTTTTGGCAGAAGCGGAAAAATATAAAATTATGAAACCAAAAACCGTAATCGCCACATTGGTGGCGGCTGTTACCAGCGCCTCTAATTCCATTTTTTCTATTGCTCGAAAGAAAGCCGTTGCTAGTCCTCTTATGCCGTCAAAGCATATAAGAAGCGCGGCGAACGGAAGAATTGCCCTAATCGTTTCTATTCGCGAAAAATAAGGGGCAACGAAGATTACTAAAATTGCGGTAAATACCAAGAGGGCAATTTTAATCCAGAAAGTGGAGGCAAAATAATAAGGGGCCTCATCAGGTTTTTTCGCGACTTCTCTGGTAAGAAGCGGACTTACGCCAATGTCGGAGAATAACGTAAAAAAACCCGTCAATGCCATAACATAGGAGAAAACTCCGTATTCAGCCGCTCCCAAAACTCGGGCGGCGTAAATTATAATGAACGCCCGAAATACTCGGCTTCCCAATTCACCGGCGCTCAGCCAGAAAACGTTTTTAGCCACTGTTTGGCGCACGCCCTTATTTTTAAAAAACAATTCTTTAAGGTTGTTCACCATAATGCGAAAATTATAATGCGAAACCACGAAATATTTTATGCGAATTATGCGAAAAGATTTCGCAACATAGACCCTCCGGGGATTCCCTTCGGGAAAACGCATAGTTTAATTCGCTAATTTCGCATTATTTATTGGATACAAACAAATATCTAATAGTTCTTAATAAAATCAATAAATCTAAAATCAACGAGCGGTTTTTGATGTAATAAATGTCATAGCAAAGCTTCTCCTCCGCTTCTTTGATTGAAGCGCTCGGTTTGTAATTGATTTGCGCCCAGCCGGTTAAGCCCGGCTTGATAAAATGACGAATTTCATAATAAGGAAGTTCTTTGTAAAACTCAACTAATTCTTTACGTTCCGGCCGCGGCCCGACAAAAGAAATATCGCCTTTTAAAATATTCCACAATTGGGGAAATTCGTCTAAGTGGGCGTAACGAAGAATTTTGCCGATAAAAGTCAGACGCCGATCGTTTTTAATTGTCCAGAGAGGGCCGGCTTCACCGGTTCTCATTGTTCTGAATTTATAAAGGACGAAGAGTTTATCATCGATGCCGACTCTTTCCTGTTTGTAAATAATTTTCCCCCTGGAAGTTAATTTTATCAGAACGGAGACGAGAATTAAAAGCGGCAAAAGAACAACAATAGAAAAGAGAGATAAACTAAAATCAGCAATTCTCTTAAGGCTGTCGTAAAGACGTTTTCGGCCGGCGATTTTTTCTATAAACCAAATTTCTTCAAGTTCTGAAAACGGCAATTTCTGGAAAATTTCTTCGTAAAAAGTTATTGAATCTATGATATTGATTTTTTGCGACAAGAGCAAGTAGATTTTTTTTATAAGCTCCGGATCTTTTTTGAAATAATGTTGAACGATAACGGCGTCAAAGCGGGATTTTTGGGTTACGATTTCATAACCTAATTGAGGATTATTTTTTAAATAATCAATGATTTCGTTAATCATCGGCGAATCGCCGACGATTAAAAGCCGAGTTTTTAAGCCGCCGGAAATATAAATTTTTGTTAAAATGATTCGCCAGCAAAAACTTAAAATTCCGAAAATTAAAGCAAAAATCGCCAGATTGGTTTTTGGCGTCAGTTTAAAAATCGTCGGGAAAAGATAAAAAAGAATGATTGAGACGACGGCGCTTATAATAATCGCCAATAAAAAATTCTGAATTGTTTTTAAGTCAATCCTCAAACGTTTGATTTTGTAAAGATCAATCAGATAAAAAATCAAAATCCAGCCAAAAAAGATTAACGAAAATGGTTTTAGGTGAGAATTAAACGACTCGCCGAAATCAGCCGGTCCGTAGCGGAAAATAAGAGTCAATATCAAAGCCCCGTATAAAATCAGAATATCGCCAAAAAGAATTATTATTTTTTTAGCGCTTGTCATTGTTATTTACCTCGTTAGAAATCAGATAAACAAAGTATAGCAGAAAGTTGTTATCTAATATCCTTACCGGGGATTTTATATCTAAAATTGCTTTGTCTGATTTCTAACGGGGTTTATACGAATTTCGTCTTTAATTGTTTGAAAAACTTTTTCAAGAACTTCTAAATCTTTTTTGTTAATTTTTCTTAATACTAAATCTATGGCTTTTGTCTGCGTCAGTCCGCGTAAAGTCCGCGTCAGTCTGCGTCTGATTCCGATTCGCAGCCGCCAAAAATTTTTAGCGCCGAGCGATTTTATAATGGATTCCACGCCTCGATGGCCGGCCGAACCGCGGCCAAAAGAAATTTTATACTTGCCCAATTCAATATCCGAATCGTCATGAACAATTAAAACTTCTTCGGGTTTTATTTTATATTTTTTGAGCGCCGCTTTCACAAAATTTCCGGATTGATTCATAAAAGTGTTAGAAATTAGAAATTTGAAATTAGAAGTTGGAGGCATTTTATTTATTGAATAATCTATAAATAAAATGCCGACATTATGGTAGGTTTTCTCGTATTCCTTGCCGGGGTTGCCTAAGCCGATAATAAGAGAGGGCTTGATTTTCATATTATATTAAGTATAATATACAAATCAGAATTAAGTAAATTGAAAACTTTTATCCTTCGGTTTTGGCAGGATAAAAGTTTTCAGAAGTAAGTGTAAATGAATATGAAATCTTTTCTTTATTCTCTCTGGGAAATTTTTGAAGTCGTTTTGGTGGCGGTGATCGCCGTTCTCTTTGTCCGTCATTTTTTGATTCAGCCTTTTTTGGTCAGCGGCGCCTCAATGGAGCCGAATTTTTCATCAGGAGATTATCTTTTAATAGACGAATTGACTTATCGTTTTCGAGATCCCCAGCGCGGCGAAGTTGCCGTTTTTCATTATCCCGGCGATAAAAGCGCTTATTATATAAAAAGAATCATTGGTTTGCCGGGCGAGCGGTTGGTTTTAAAGAATGGCTCAATTATGATTTTCAATAACGAATATCCTCAAGGCTTTGTTGTTAATGAAAACTATCTGCCGCCGGAGCTGAAAACCTCGGGAGACAAAGAAATTATTCTTAAAAACGATGAATGTTTTGTTTTAGGCGACAATCGTAATTATAGTTTTGATTCTCGTAATTGGGGAAATCTTTTAAAAACCGAGATTATCGGCATAGTCCGCCTGAGGCTTTGGCCGTTCAATAAAGTGATGGCGGTGGAAAAACCAATATACTGAAATTATGCCTAAACTTTCCAAGCAAAAAAAAAGCATAAAAACAGAAAAGAAGACAAAGACGTTATTTCAGTCTCCCAAGGGTATGCATGATATTTTGCCGGAAGAACAGCCTTATTGGGAAAGAATTAAAAAAATCGGTCAGGAGATTGCCGATTTTTATAATTTTTCAAGAATTGACACCCCGATTATTGAGTCTGCTGAAATTTTTGAGAAATCAATAGGCGCCGCCACAGATATCGTGGAGAAACAGATGTTTTACTTAAAAAGCTTAGGCAAAGACAAATTGGCGCTGCGGCCAGAAGGAACAGCCGGCATTGTCAGGGCCTATCTTGAACATGGTTTATCCAAATCGGCCCAGCCATTAAAGCTTTATTATTTTGGCCCGATGTTTCGATACGAATCGCCGCAAGCCGGTCGTTATCGGCAATTTCACCAAGCCGGTTTTGAAATTATAGGAAGCAAAGACGATCCGGTGCGCGACGCTCAAGTTATTTTAGCGGGATTTCGTTTAATTGAAGAATTAAAAATAAAAAATTTAAATGTCGGGATAAACAGCATCGGCTGTAAAAACTGCCGTTTGAATTACCGGAAAAAACTGCAGGATTATTATAAGAAAACGCAAAATGAAATTTGCCGCGATTGCAAAAGAAGATTGATTTTGAATCCTTTGCGCCTGCTTGATTGTAAAAGCGAAATTTGCCAGCCGGCAAAAGCCGGGGCGCCGATTATACTTAACCATCTTTGTTCCTTGTGTAAAAGCCATTTTCGCGGCGTTCTGGAGTATTTAGACGAACTTGGCTTGTCCTACGTTCTTAATCCGTATTTAGTCAGGGGGTTTGATTATTATAATCGGACGATTTTTGAATTTTTGTCGGAAAGCCACAATTTGTCTTTGGGGGGCGGAGGACGCTATGATGGTTTGGCTGAAATGTTAGGAGCGAAACATTCTCTGCAGGCTTGCGGCAGCGGCTTAGGAGTTGAACGATTAATTGAAACAATGAAAAGTCAGGGGATTAAAGGTTTTTTAAAAAATAAACCAAAAGTATTTTTGGCGCATATTGGGCAGCCGGCAAAAAAAAGAGCTGTTTGGTTGATTGAAGAATTTAGAAAAGGGGGAGTAAAAATTATTGAGTCGTTTGGCCGAGAATCGCTTAAGTCGCAGTTAAGAGCGGCTAATAAAGAAGACATTAATTTGGCTTTGATTTTAGGGCAAAAAGAGGTTTTTGAAGATAGTGTTATTATTAAAGATATGAAAAGCGGTTCGCAGGAAACTGTGCCGTTAAGTAAGGCAGTGGAACAAGTGAAGAAAAGGATACATTAAGAAATTAACCTAACTCGGGTTTGTTAAAAACTTTTTTATTTTATTACAATGATTTATAATAGATAAATGATTTCTTCTAGAAATTAGAATAATTTTCAACTATAATGGATTGTTTTTTCTGTAAAATTACTCAAAAAGAAGCGCCGGCAGAGATAATTTATGAAGACAATGAAGCGGTCGCTATTTTGGATATTCATCCTCGGAGCCCCGGCCATACGATGATTTTGCCGAAAGTTCATTCAAAAAATATTTTGGATTTGCCGGAAAAAAAAGTTGAAGGAGTTTTTAGAGCGGTTAAAAAAGTAGTCGGACTATTAAAGAAATCATTAAGCCCCGACGGCTTTACAATTGGCATTAATCACGGTAAAGTAAGCGGGCAGACCATTGAACACCTACATATCCATATTATGCCGCGATGGTATGATGATGGTGGCGGATCAGTTCATGACGTAGTTGATAATCCGCCAAAAGAGCCGCTTGAAAAATTAGCGGCTAAAATCCGAAACAATATTTAAATTCAAATATTCAAAATTCAAAACATGAGTTTCCGACATTAGAATTTAGAATTTTGAATTTGTTTCGAATTTCGATACTCGAATTTCGGATTTATTGAAATTTTATGGAAATCAAACGTCGCGAAGGAGAGCCAATAAGCGCTTTTTTATACCGCTTTTCCAAGAAGATTCAGCAAAGCGGAGTTTTGCGCGAGGTGAAGAAGCGGCGGTATAAAGATCGGGCGGTTTCTCGCCTAAAAAGACGTTTGTCAGCTCTTCATCGGGAGAGAAAGAGAAAAGAGGTGCAAAGAGCAAAGAAGATGGGAACAATGTAAAAACCCGAATTATGAATAATGAATTAAGAATTATGGATTAATAAACGATGAATGGCAAATAATTTCTTCATAATTCATTATTCCTAATTTATAATTCAATTCATAAATGCTTCATCAAAAAATCAGCGACAATTTAAAAGAGACAATGAAAGCCGGCCAAAAATTTGAAGTCGGTGTTTTGAGAATGCTTTTATCGGTTCTCCATAATAAAGAAATTGAGAAAAAAGGCAGGGGATTAGAGCCGGCTTTATTAGACGATGAGGCGATTGAGGTTTTAAGTCGCGAAGCAAAAAAAAGAAAAGAAGCGGTTGAAATTTATCAAAAAGCCGGCCGGCGGGATTTGGCTGAAAAAGAAGCAAGGGAATTGGAAATCGTTAAAAAATACCTGCCGGAGCAATTAAGCGGAGAGAAAATAAAAAAAATCGCTGCGGCCGCGGTTGAAAAAACCGGCGCCAAAGACATTAAAGATTTTGGCAAAGCAATGGGAGAGGCAATGAAAGAATTAAAAGGCCGGGCAGAGGCTTCAACTGTAAGCGAAGCAGTTAAAAAATTATTAAGTTAATGGGTATTATAGTGATTGATTAATGACTAATAAAGTAGCGGTTATAAGTTTAGATAAAAGGTTTGAAAAATTTGAGGAGCAAATTAAATTTATTAGTCTAAAGTTATTAAGAATTTTAAACAAAACCAATGTTTGGGTGGAAATTTATTTAATCAATAATTCAAGAATGAAATTTTTAAATAAAAAATTTCGGAGTCAGAATAAAACAACCACGGTTTTAAGTTTTGGAGAAGCGCGTCAATTTATTCTACCGCCGTCAAAATTCAAAAAAATCGGCGAAATCTACCTGAACGTAGAAGTTTCAAGTTTCAAGTTTCAAGTTTCAAGTTTGTTAATTCATGGACTGCTTCATCTTTTGGGCTATGAACATCAGAAAAAAAATGATAGAATAAAAATGGAACGGGTGGAGCAGAAATTGTTCCGCCAAACCCCAAACCCCAAACCCCAAACTCTAAACCCTAAATTCTAAATTCTAAAAACTATTTTGAATTTTGAATTTTGGATTTATTTAGAATTTAGGATTTTCTTTATGTACCTTACTGCTTTAGATATCGGAACATCGCAAATCAGGGCTTTAGCGGCGGAAATTAAGAAAAACGGCCAATTATCATTATTGGGCGTTTTTAAAACACCTTCTAATGGGGTTAGAAAAGGGGAAATTGTTTCTGTTAGTGAAGTTACCCGGGCGCTTAGCAAGCTGTTCAACGAGATAAAACAAGTTAACAAGGCGGTTTTAAAAAACATTTTTGTTAATGTTAACGGCGTTAACGTTAAGCTCCAAAATTCTCGGGGAATTATAGCGGTTTCTCGCGCCGATAATGAAATTTATTCCGACGACATTGAGCGGGCGATTAAAGCTTCTCAGGCGATTAATTTGGGGTCTAACAGGATAATTCTTCATACGATTACCCGCGAATTTATAGTTGACGGCATTGTCGGGATTTCCGACCCTTTGGGGATGACCGGTTCCCGATTAGAAGTTAATTCTTTAATTATTGACGCTTTTAAGCCGGCGGTTAATAATTTAATTAAGGCGATTGAAGCGGCCGGCGGGAAAATCGGCGGATTAATCTATAATCCCTTGGCGAATAGCCGCTCTGTTCTCTCAAAAACCCAAAAAGAATTAGGAGCGGTTATGATTGATATAGGTTTCGGCGTCACTTCAATGGCGACTTACGAAGAAGATAATCTTCTGCAAGCCGCGGTTTTTCCGGTAGGTTCTTCAAATATTACCAATGATTTGGCGATTGGCCTGAAATGTTCAATCAGAACAGCCGAAGCAATTAAACTTTCTTGGGGTTCAGCGATGGCTAAAGAAATTTCCATCAAAGAGAAAGTCTCGCTTGGCGAAATAGATGAAACATTAAAATCAATCGTCAGCCGGCGTTTTATTTCGGAAATTATTGAAGTTCGGCTTGCCGAAATTTTTGAATTTGTTAATAATGAATTAAAGTTAATCGGCAAATCGGGCCAGTTGCCGGCCGGAGCGATTATTGCCGGCGCCGGCGCAAAAATACCCAATCTTATTGACTTAGCCAAGAGAGAATTAAAATTGCCGGCTCAGCTTGGCTTTGCCGATTTTTCATTGATTGAATTTATTAATGCTGGATTAGAGGCTAATCTGGAGGATTTAGAATTCGGCGCGGCTGTCGGTTTATTATTGTGGGGAGCGGACCAATCCTCAAAAGATATAGCTTGGTTAACAAGCGGGAAAAGCCGGCTGTTAAAAATTTTAAAACATTTTCTGCCATAAAAAAAAGAGTGAAGCGATGAAGAAAAAGTCCCAAAATTACAATTTAGCAAAAATAAAAGTTGTCGGTATTGGCGGCGCGGGCAACAGCGCTATTTCTCGAATGCGTGATTTTTTGCCGAGAAGCGTTGATTTAATTGCGATTAACACCGATATTCAAGACCTTAATCAGACTAATGCCAAAAAGAAAATTCATATAGGCAAAAATCTTACCCATGGTTTGGGCACCGGAATGAATCCGGATTTGGGTCGGCAATCAGCGGAAGAAAATCGTTCTGAAATCACAGACGCCTTAAAGGGAGCGGATATGGTTTTCATTGCGGCTGGCATGGGCGGCGGAACCGGGACCGGCGGCGCTCCGATTGTGGCGGAAATTTCCAAGGAGCTGGATATCTTAACAGTGGCGATTGTCACCAAGCCGTTTAGTTTTGAAGGCGCCCAAAGAAATAAAATCGCCCAAGAAGGAATTATAAAATTAAAAGACCGCGTTGATACTTTAATTACCATTCCCAACGAACGGATTTTTTCTATAATTAACAAAGACACTTCGTTGATTAAAGCTTTTGAAGCGATTGACGAGGTTCTCAGAAACGCGGTTTTGGGAATCGCCGAATTAATTATATCGCCGGGCATTGTCAATGTTGATTTTGCCGATGTCAAAACTATTATGGTTGAAGCCGGGTCGGCAATCATCGGCATCGGTATCGCGGCCGGCCAAGACCGCGCGATTAAAGCGGTTAGCCAAGCAATCAATTCGCCGCTTTTAGAGACCGCCATTGACGGCGCCAAAGGAGTGCTTTTTTCTGTTTCCGGCCGCCGAGATTTAAAAATGTGCGAAATCAACGAAGCGGCGAGATTAATTTCGGAAAACGTTGACCAATCGGCAAAAATTATTTTTGGCGCTTACCGCGACCGAAAATTAAAAAATGGCCAGCTAAAAATTACCTTGATTGCCACCAATTTTAACGGAGTTTTAAACAATAAAAACGGCTTTTTAATGTCCAGTCTTTTTCCGTCTCAAGACGTGGAAAGTTCAAAAAAGGCCGTTTCCGAAAAAAATAATTCCGAACGAGATCAAAAAATTGATTTATCAAAAAAATCCAACAAAGAAACAGAAGATAGAGAAATTTTAGACATTCCGGCGTTTTTAAGAAAAAGAAAAAGGTAAAGTTTTATATGATTCAAAATAAAATCGCCAAAATTCAAAAAAGAGATGGTCGGATTGTTGATTTTGACCAAACTAAAATTACTAATGCCGTTTTTAAAGCTTTAACCGCTGCCAATCAAGGCGATGGGAAAAAAGCCAAAAGACTTTCTGATAGAGTGATTCAAATTTTGAATCGCCGTTTCAAAAAGGATGAAATTCCTCAGGTTGAGCAAGTTCAAGATATTGTTGAGGAAGTTTTAATTTTGGAAGGCCTGGTTGAAACCGCCAAAGCTTATATTTTATATCGCGAGCAAAGAAGAAAAATCAGGGAAGCAATAACAATTTCTGAAGAAGCAGTGGAAAGAATGGGTCAATATCTGGAGAAACTTGACTGGGAGGTGCAGGAAAATGCCAATATGGCTTTTTCCCTCCAAGGATTAAATCACTATGCGGTTTCTTATGTCGTTAAAAAATATTGGCTAAACAAAATTTATCCTCAAGAAATTAGAGAAGCCAACGAATCCGGAGATTTTCATTTACATAACTTGGATACTTTGGGTCCCTATACTTTTTTTGGAAGAGAAGTTGTGGTTGCCAAACTGAATGGGAATATTAATTTAATTTCTCTCAAAGATCTTTATGAAGAAATAAAACAATCAGAAGTGCTTTTAAACGAAAAAGATAAAGCTTTCGCTAAATACCCGCCAAATCTATTTATTTTAGACAAGGACGGTTGGACGCAGGCTACTAGGATGGTTCGGAAAAAAAAAGAAAGGGAAATGAGATTTATCAAATCGGAACAGGGACAAAGTGTCATTGTTACCGATAACCACCCCTTTATTGTTAAAGAAAAGATGGATGATAAAGAAAAAGAAATTGAGGCTTGTGATGTTCGAGAGAAAAGCCATTTAACTTTAAGTCGCCACATTCCTTCTTTAATTTCAAAAGAGAATCTTTTTTCAAGAAGATATCTTTATTTAGGTGAAGAATTGATTGAAAAGGGTCATCAAGAATTTTTCTTAGAGGGTTTTGAATGGAATGAATTTATTAAAAATTGGGGAGGTTCCTTAAGGGCGCCAGGAACCTTAAGCACTTCTAATAGCGCTAATAGCCTAAACAATAAATTAGAACTGACTGAAGATTTGGGATATTTGGTCGGGTTTTTTATTGCCGAAGGGAATTACGAGAGCTGGAGATTGGCAATTACGACCAGTGAAAAGAAAATCATTGAAAAAATCCAGAGGATTTGCGCCAGTTTAGGCATAAGAAGTTATATCCACCGCAAGGAAGGTAAAACAAAACGTATTTCTCTTAATTGCAGCACCCTAAAACTTGTTTTTGAAAAAGTATTTAAGATAAAACCATTTAGCCAAAACAAAAATTTACCCTTGGATATTTTAACTTATAATCTTGATTTCGCGAGGGGGATAATTGCCGGAATTATTGACGGAGATGGAAGTATTGGGACTAATAAAACTCAAATCGTTGTTCGCGTTGCCTCCCGAACGATGATAGAGCAATTATCTATTTTGCTTCAATTCTTTGGCATTATTCCGAGAACTGGAGCGACCATTAAAGATATAGGAAAGAGAAACATTTTTAAGGGGAGAGAAATTATCCAAAATTACCCTCTCTACAGATTAAGTTTTTCGAAAAGAAAAGATATCAATTTCCCTTCCATTAAATATCAAAAAGCGATTGCGGCTAAGAAACATTGGCGGTCTGAGGAATACGGATGGAATAAAGTTTTAAACAGCGAAATCACTAAAATTGCTGACGATTTTATTTATGACATTACTACTAATTCTAATACTTTTCTTTGTAACTCCCTTTTAGTTCATAACTGCGCCGGCTGGGATTTATATGATTTACTTTTAAAAGGTTTTGGCGGAGTTCCCGGGAAAGTGGATTCTTTGCCGGCTAAGCACCTGAAAACCGCTTTGGGGCAGGCGGTTAACTTTGTATTTACAATTCAAGGAGAGGTGGCAGGGGCGGTCGCTTTTTCTAATTTTGACACTTTATTGGCGCCCTTTATCAGATATGACAATTTAAATTATCAACAGGTCAAGCAGGCCCTTCAAGAATTTTTGTTTAATATGTCGGTGTCGACTCGAGTGGGCTTCCAAAATCCATTTTCCAATATTACTTTAGACTTAAAACCCTCTCCATCTTTTGCTAAACAGCCAGTAATTATTGGCGGAAAACCCCAAAAGGAGACATACGAAGAATTTGAAGAAGAAATGAGGGTCTTTAACAAAGCCCTTTATGAAGTTTATTTGGAAGGCGATGCTAAAAAGAGAGTTTTTACTTTTCCAATTCCTACCATAAACATCACTAAAGATTTTTCTTGGGACGATCCTGTTTATGATTTAATTTTTGAGGCATCGGCCAGATACGGAATCAATTATTTCGCCAATTATATAAATTCGGATATGAAACCAGAGGATGTAAAAAGTATGTGTTGCCGGCTTCGTTTAGACCTTACTGAGCTTTACAACCGGGGCGGCGGAGGATTGTTTGGTTCGGGAAGCAATACCGGAAGTATTGGTGTGGTGACAATCAATCTGCCAAGAATCGGGCACTTGTCTAAAACTAAAAAAGATTTCTTTGAAAGATTGGGAGGAATGATGGATTTGGCAAAAGAAAGCTTGGAAATTAAAAGAAAAACAATAGAGAATTTTATTGAAAAAGGTTTGTACCCTTATTCCAGATTTTATTTGTCAGGCACTAAAAAAGCAAGAGGAGGTTATTACGCTAATCATTTTGCCACCATTGGTTTAGTTGGGATGAATGAATCTCTTTTGAATTTCCTGGGTGAAAATATTGCTTCAAAGAGAGGAAGAAAATTTGCTTTGGAGGTTTTAGATTTTATGAGAAAAAAAATGGTAAAATATCAGGAAGAAACCGGTAATATTTATAATTTGGAAGCTACCCCAGCCGAATCAACGGCTTATAGATTGGCTCTCAAAGATAAAGCAAAATATCCGAATATTATTACAGCCGGAACAAAGAAAGTGCCTTATTATACTAACTCCAGTCATCTTCCTGTCAACTATACTGACGATCCTTTTGAGGCTTTAAAACTTCAAGACGAATTACAATGTCTCTATAATGGCGGCACTGTTCTCCACCTCTTTTTAGGAGAACGAATTAACGATATTCAAACAGTTAAGAGTTTTGTTAAAAAAATTTTTGAAAATTTCCGTTTACCATATATTACTTTAACTCCTACCTTTTCAATTTGCCCGACTCACGGGTATTTGGAAGGAGAACATTTCTTTTGTCCGCAATGCGCAATAAAGCAACCCTGTGAAGTTTATTCAAGAGTCGTCGGGTATCTCCGTCCCGTGAATCAGTTTAATATCGGGAAGCAGCAGGAATTTAAAGAAAGAAAAACATTTAAGATTAGAAAGCAAGAATTGACTAAATAATGTACATTGGAGGATTACAAAAACTTACATTAATAGATTACCCCAGCAAAGTAGCAGCTACAGTTTTTCTTTGCGGCTGTGATTTCCGCTGTCCTTGGTGTTATAATTCAGAATTGGTTCTTTTTCACCCCGTTAGAAAAAATTTTTCTAACGGGGCAAGAATTCCCAAAAAAACCCTTTTTAGTTTTCTGAAAGAAAGAAAAGGACTCTTAGAAGGTGTTTGTCTTACTGGCGGCGAACCGACTATAAATAAGGATTTGCCAGAATTTATTAGAAAAATTAAAAAATTAGGATTTTTAGTAAAACTTGACACTAATGGTTCAAATCCAGAAATGCTAAAAAAATTAATCAGCGGAAAATTGATTGACTATGCAGCTATGGATGTTAAAGCGCCGCTAAAAAGTCAAAAATATAACAAAGCAGCCGGCGTAAAAGTAAATTTAAATAAAATTAAAAAGAGTATTGAAATAATTAAAAATTCTGGAATTGATTATGAATTTAGAACAACAGCGATGCCGCAGATTCACAGCAAAGAAGATATTATTGAAATTGCGAAAGCGATTTCACCGGCTAAAAAATATTTTTTACAGAATTTCCGGCCGGAAAAAACCCTTAATCCCCTCTATGAAAAATGCAAACCTTTTAATCAAAAAAAATTAGAATTAATACAAAAAGAGTGCAATAAATACGCGCCCACCAAATTAAGGAGTTAAAAACTATGAGGCATTATTCTCAACTTATTTTAGCGATTATTATTTCATTAACGGTAGCAGCCGGAATTTTTGTTTATCCAAAATGGCTGGGCCAAAAATATAAGCCGTGGCGGTTGGGTTTGGATTTAGTCGGCGGAACGCATTTAGTTTATGAAATTGATATGAAAGAAATAAATGTTGGCGACCAAGAATCAATTGCCGATGGGTTAAAGGATGTCGTAGAAAAACGGGTAAATTTATTTGGCGTAAGCGAACCTTATGTGATTTCCGCCAAAGAAGGAAAGTCTCATAGATTAATAGTTGAACTCGCCGGCGTTAAAGATATCGGCGCGGCGATTAAAATGATCGGCGAGACGCCATTTTTAGAATTCCGAGAAGTGATGGTTGAAGGCACCTCTACTCAATTTATCGCCACTAATTTGACCGGCCGATATTTAAAGTCCAGCCGGCTTGACTTTGATTCAACCACCGGCGCGCCGTTTCTATCTCTTGAATTTAACGATGAAGGAGCAAAAATTTTTGAAGAAATTACTTCTCGCAATATTGGCAAGCAGCTTTGCACTTTTATTGATTATCAAGCGGCTGATTGCGCCACGGTTCAGGAAAAAATTTCCGGCGGCCGGGCAATGATTACCGGAAAATTTACCGCAGACGAAGTAAAACAGATGGCTTCGCGGTTTAATGCCGGCGCTTTGCCGGCGCCGATAAATCTCGTCAGTCAACAGATAATCGGGCCGAGTTTAGGTCAGGAATCGTTAAAAAAAGCTCTTTTCGCCGGCGCCTTAGGCACTTTGGCGATTATTCTTTTTATGCTTGGCTATTATCGCGGTCTTGGGCTTTTCGCTTCTTTATCCTTGATAATTTATGCGACTTTTGCAACGGCTATTTTTAAACTTGGCATTACAATGACTTTAGCGGGCATCGCCGGTTTTATTCTTTCAATCGGCATGGCTGTGGACGCCAACATTTTGATTTTTGAAAGAACCAAAGAAGAAATTAAGAAAGGGCTGTTAAAAGCGGCGGCAATAGAAGAAGGCTTTCGCCGGGCTTGGCCGTCAATCCGCGATTCTAATATTTCTACCATCATTACCTCAATTATTCTTTATTATTTTACCACAAGTTTTATTAAAGGATTCGCCTTGACATTGCTTATCGGCGTTCTGATTTCAATGTTTAGCGCGATAACTATTACAAGAACAATGTTGAGAGTATTTATAAAAAATCCTAAATCCTAAACCCCAAATTCTAAACAAATCCAAATGATTAAAATCCAAAATTCAAAACACAATTTAAAAATTTGAGCTTTGAGTTTGTTTAGAGTTTAGTATTTAGAGTTTAGAATTTATTTACTATGAACATCATTGGTCATCGTAAAATCTTTTTATCAATTTCCGGAATTTTAGTTTTAGCCAGCGTCGCGGCGATTGTTGTTTTCGGCTTTCGGTCCGGCATTGATTTTGCCGGCGGCACTTTATGGCAAATTGCCATAACGCGGACTGACGCGGGCTTGGCGCAGATTAACGCGGAAGAAATTAAGAAGTTTTTTGAGACTGATTTAGGGATTAAAAATATAACGGTTTTTCCGGCAGAAAATAATAGTTTTCTTATTCGGCTGCCGCATATTTCCGAAGATGAACATCAGAATTACTCTGGCGCCTTAAAGACGAAATTCGTTCCTCGTTATGGCGCGGAGATGGAGGAGCTTAGATATGAAACAATTGGTCCGAGCATAGGCAAGGAATTAAAGAAGAAGGCTTTTTGGTCTGTCATCTTAGTTTTGCTGGGCATTTCTTTGTATATCGCTTACGCTTTCCGAAAAGTTTCTTATCCGGTTAAATCCTGGAAATACGGAATAATCACTTTAATCACTCTTTTTCACGATATTACCATACCGACCGGAATGATTGCGATTTTAGGTTGGTCATCGGGAATAGAAATTGATACCAATTTTGTGGTCGCTTTGCTGGTGGTAATGGGCTTTTCGGTTCATGACACTATTGTGGTTTTTGACAGAATTCGGGAAAATATTTTATTGGAGAGTCATCATTCAAAATTATCAACAATTGTTAATAATAGCGTTAATCAAACAATAGCCCGTTCCATTAATACTTCCTTGACTCTTGTTTTGATATTATTGGCTTTATTTTTCTTTGGGCCCATAACATTAAAATATTTTATTTTGACTATCTTAGCGGGCACCATTATCGGCACTTATTCTTCAATTTTTGTCGCCAGCCCCGCGCTTATAATATCTAACAAAGATAAATGATTATTTAGAAGCTCCTTATTTTATGCCGAATTATATGCTTAATCAAAAATCTATATTTGTCTGACTTCTAACGGGGTTGACAAATAAATAGAATTTTGGTATCTTCAAACCAAATGCTTAGCGCGACTATTGATAATTTAATCAGCGGCTTAAAGCCTCGACAACAGGAAGTTTTGGCTAACCGTTTCGGCTTAAAAAGCGGCGAGAAGAAAACCTTAGCCAGTATTGGCGAAAAATACGACTTAACTCGCGAAAGAATCAGGCAAATTGAAGAAGGAGCCTTAAAAACGGTTCAGAACAACTTACTGGTTGAAAAAAAGGAGGCGATAGAAGAAATTTTGAAATCAATTTCCGGCCACCTTGGCAATTTCGGCGGTTTGCGCAAAGAAGACTTATTCCTTTTTGAGATTAAACATTTTTTAAAAGACGAGAAACTTCATCACTGGCATTTAAAATTTTTATCCGAAGTGGCCGGCTCGCCGATTTATTATCCCACTGACCATAATTTTCATGCCTTTTGGTATTTAGACGCGAAACATATTCAATTTGCCGACCAATTTGTTTTAAGATTTGAAAATTTGATTGCTGACAAAAAAGAGGAAATCGTCAGCGGCCGCTTTTATGATTATTTCATTGAAGCCACGAAGAATTCCCGGTTGCCGCATTCTATCGGTTTAAATTATCTTTCGGTTTCAAAAAAGTTCGGAGTTAATCCTTTTGGCGATTTAGGTTTAAGCCGATGGGAAGAAATAACGCCCAAAACCACCAGAAGCAAGATTTATTTGATTTTGAAAAAACATAGCGCCCCCCTGCATTTTAAAGACATCACAGGGGCGATTAATAGGGCTGGCTTCAATCGCGGCAAAGCCATCTTTCAAACCGTTCATAACGAACTCATTAAAGACCCTCAATTTATTCTGGTTGGTCGGGGAATTTATGGGCTTAAAGAGCGCGGTTTTATCGCGGGAACGGCAAAAAATATCATCAGCCGAATTCTAAAAGAAAAAGGCCCGCTTTCTCTTCAGGAAATATTTGACTTAGTTTCAAAACAGCGTTTTTTAAAAGAAAACACGATTATTCTCAATCTCCAAAATAAAAAGTATTTCAAGAAATTAAAGGATGGAAGATACCACATTAAGTAAATTCAAAAATCAAAAATCAAAATGTAAAATTTAAGTATTTCGCTTCGTGAAAATTTTAACATTTTGAATTGTCATTTTGCATTTTGATATTTGCATTTTTATTTTGAGCGATAGCGAATTATGGATATTCTCCTTGGCATCCTTGAAAATATTATAAGAGTTTTTAATTATGTTTGGTGGCTGGTTTTGCCGCTTTTTATTTTTCTGATTTCTTGGAACCTTTATCTTATTTATATCCGGACCCGCTATGTTAATAAAATTGATTGGTCAATGATTGAACTTAAAATTCCGAAAGAAATTCTTAAAACTCCCAAGGCGATGGAACAGGTTTTTGCCGGATTAGCCGCCACTTATTCTTTTGGATTAAAGCCGGTGGAAACTTATTTAGAGGGCAAGGTGGAACCGTGGATTTCTTTTGAGATGGCGGGTTACGGCGGCGGCGTGTATTTTTATATCCGTCTTCCTTCAAAATTTCGCAATTTGGTGGAATCGGCGATTTACGCTCAGTATCCGGAGGCGGAAATTCATTTAGCTGAAGATTATACTGAACTATTGGGGTCGGTTTTGCCAAACAAAATTTACGATGTTTGGGGAACCGATTTGGTTTTGGTTAGAGAAAACTATTATCCGATAAGAACCTACCAACATTTTGAAGAAACGCAGGAAGAAAAGCGGCTTGACCCGATTGCGGCGATTTCCGAAGTAATGTCAAATTTGAAAGAAGGGGAGATAATCTGGCTTCAGACTTTGATTAGTCCGGCGAGCGATGAATGGCAAAAAGAAGGTCAGGAAAAAATTAATGAAATTGCCGGTCGAAAAACCGAAGAAGAGAAACGGGGGTTTGGCGGCGCGTTGTACGAATGGGCAAAAAATTTATTTTTCGCGCCGGTTGAGTACCCCAGTTGGTTAGATGGAAAAAAAGACGAGACGAGACCGGCCTCAAAATTTTTAGACCCCCACGAACAGGATATTGTAAAAGCGATTTCAAATAAAATTTCAAAATTCGGCTTTGAAACCGTTATCCGGTTTGTTTATATTGACAGGCGCGATAGTTTTAGCCCGGCAAATGTGTCGGCGATTATAGGTTCTTTTCAGCAATTCAACATTTCTTATCTTAATTCGTTCAAGCCCGACACTGATAAAAAAACAATGACCGTGAAAGGCGGCTGGCTGGCTCACTTTTTCCCGAAATATAAAGAAATAATTGAATTTTCCCGAAAAAGAAAAATTTTTAATCGGTATCGGCTAAGGATGTTTGGGATTCGCAATAAGGTTAGACCCGAGAAATTTTCAGTTTTAAACACAGAAGAGCTGGCGACTATTTATCACCTCCCGACGATTATGGTGGGGGCTCCCCGACTGCGAAAATTGGAAGCCAAAAAAGGCGGCCCGCCAACAGGATTGCCAATAGAATGAATTATGAATGACGAAATAACTCTTTTTGCAAAAACAACTTTTAGAAATCAGAAAACAAAGTTTGGCATTAAGACCGACGACCGAAGACGGCATATTTATACTATCGGAAAAACCGGCATGGGCAAGACTAATTTACTGGAGAGTATGGCGATTGCCGATATCAGAGCCGGCCGGGGCGTCGGCATTGTTGACCCTCACGGCGAATTCGCCGAAAAACTTTTGGATTTTGTGCCGGAAAATCGAATCAACGATGTGATTTATTTTAATCCGGCCGACCTGGACCACCCGCTTGCTTTTAATGTTTTGGAACAAGTTGATGTTGAATATCGGCATTTAGTCGCTTCCGGCATGATGGGCGTCTTTAAAAAAATCTGGCCCGATGTTTGGTCCGCTCGAATGGAATATATTTTAAACAACGCTTTATTGGCGCTTTTGGAATATCCGGGCTCAACGCTTTTAGGAATAATGAGAATGCTGGCGGAGAAAGATTACCGGAGAAAAATCGTTGAAAATTTAAAAGACCCGGTAATAAAGGCTTTTTGGGTTAACGAATTCGCCAGATATACCCAGCGATTGGAAATAGAAGCGGTGGCGGCTATTCAAAATAAAGTCGGTCAATTTATCGCCAATCCTTTAATCAGAAACATTGTCGGTCAAACCCATTCGGCGATTAATATGAGAAAAGTGATGGACGAAGGCAAAATTTTAATAATTAACCTTTCTAAGGGAAGAATCGGCGAGGACAACTCCGCTCTTTTGGGAGCGATGATGATTACTAAGCTGCAATTGGCGGCAATGAGCCGGGTTGATTCGCCAATGGAAAAACGAAAAGATTTTTATCTTTATGTTGACGAATTTCAGAATTTCTCCACGGAATCTTTTGCCAATATCTTGTCCGAGGCGAGAAAGTACCGCCTTAATTTGATTTTGGCTCATCAGTACATTGAACAGCTTCATGAAAAAGTGAAGCCGGCGATTTTCGGCAACGTCGGAACAATCGTTTGTTTTCGGGTCGGCGCCGAAGACGCCGAATTTCTGGAAAAAGAATTTTTACCGGAATTTAACGCTCGGGATTTGGTGAATTTGACCAAGTATAATATTTATGCGAAATTAATGATAGACGGCGTGGCTTCTAAGCCTTTTTCAGCCGAAACCTTAGAGCCGCTTGAGCCGGGGGCAGTTTTATTTAGAGATGCGATTATTGAAAATTCCCGAAATAAATACGGAACCCTGCGTTCGGCGGTTGAAAAGAAAATCGCCGAAGAATGGACCGCGGAAGCGGAAGTAGTTGAAGAGAGAGTAAGGCGCCGCGAAGAACGTCCCTTGGAAAGAGTTTTAAAATCAGAAGAAAAATCGCCGGCAGTTGAAAAACCGGCAATCAAAAAAGAACATAAACTGGTTGAAATTGAAGATTTAAGAAAGGCGATTGAAGAATCGTTAAAAAAAGATATTGAATAAAATGCGGATTTTAACAAAGGATATTATAAATAAAGAAGGCGAAAAGGTTGAATTAATGGGCTGGGTGGCTGTCCGGCGCGATCACGGAAAAATTATTTTTATTGATTTGCGCGACAGAAGCGGCAGGGTACAAACAGTTTTTACGCCGGCAGATAAAGAGGTATATAATTTAGCCCAAAAACTGCGCTCGGAATGGGTGATAAAAATTGTCGGTAAAGTTTCGCGCAGGCCGAAAGGAATGGAAAATCCGGAAATTGAAACCGGCGATTTTGAAATTCCTGTCGAGCGATTGGAAATTTTAAATCAAGCCGAAGCGCTTCCAATCGCCATAGACGGCGATGGTTATGAGATAGGCGAAGACACAAGAATGAAATATCGCTACGTTGATTTAAAAAGAGAACGACTTCAGAAAAATTTGCGCCGGCGGGCTGAAATAGAAAAATTCATCCGCGATTTTTTGACAAGAATGGATTTTACGGAAATTGAAACCCCGATTTTATCTAAGTCAACGCCTGAAGGCGCCAGAGACTATCTAGTTCCTTCGCGGCTCCACGAAGGCAAGTTTTACGCTTTGCCTCAGTCGCCCCAGCAGTATAAACAGCTTTTAATGGTGGCCGGCCTTGAAAAATATTTCCAAATTGTTCGTTGTTTCCGCGACGAAGACACCAGGGGCGACCGCCAGCCGGAATTCACCCAACTTGACATTGAAATGAGTTTTATTGAAGAAGAAGACGTTTTGAATCTCATAGAAACTCTTTATACTGAATTAGTCGGGAAACTTTATCCTGATAAAAAAATCCAGCAGACTCCGTTTGTGCGGCTTTCCCATAAAGAGGCGATGGAGAAATATAATTCCGACAAGCCTGATTTGCGAAAAGATAAAGACAATCCCGATGAATTGGCATTCGTTTTTGTGGTTGATTTTCCGATGTTTGAATGGAAAGAAACGGAAAAAAGATGGGACGCGGTTCATCATCCTTTCACTTTGCCTAAAGTTAAAGATAAAAATGATTTTTTGGCGCAGTTTAAGAAAGAGCCGGCGAAAATTAAAGCTTATCAATACGACTTGGTTCTTAATGGTTATGAAATTGCCGGCGGCTCAATTAGAATTCACGACTCGGAACTTTTGGCAGCGGTTTTTGAAGTTATGGGCAACGAACCGGAAGAAGTTAGAGAAAAATTCGGCCATATGTTTGAAGCGTTTAAATACGGAGTTCCGCCCCACGGCGGAATCGCCTCAGGCCTTGACAGATTTGTCGCGATTTTGCAAAACGAGCCCAATATCCGCGAAGTTATCGCTTTTCCCAAAACCGGCGACGGACGGGATTTAATGATGGATGCGCCAAGCGAAGTTGACGAAAAACAATTAAAAGAATTAAATATAAAAATAAATAAAAAATTATGAAAACTGAAAAAACATTAGTGATAATAAAACCAGACGGCGTCAAAAGGGGATTGATTGGCGAAATTGTCCGTCGGATTGAACAGAGGGGATTAAAAATTATTGCCCTAAAGATGTTCATCGCCGCTCGCCAGCAGATTGACGAGCACTACCCCAAAGACCCAAACTGGGTTAGAAGATTAGGCGAGAAGTCGTTAAAAACGTACGAGAAATACGGACTTGACCCGGTAAAAGAACTCGGTACTGACGATGCTGACAAAATCGGCAAAATGGTCAGAAATTGGCTAATTGACTTTATGACCTCCGGACCAATGGTAAAAATGGTGGTCCAGGGAGTTCATGCGGTTGATATGGTGAGAAAACTTTGCGGCAATACTTTGCCAAATTTGGCGGAAATGGGCACGATTCGCGGCGATTATTCGGTTGATTCAGCGGTTTTGGCTAATGCCGGAAAGCGGGCGGTCCACAATATTGTTCACGCCTCAGAAACCCCTGAAGAAGCGGCTCATGAACTTGAATACTGGTTCTCGCCCGAAGAAATTTATGAATATAAAAGAGCAGAAGAGGATATTATGTTTTAAGGGTAAGGGCATTAGAAATTCCTTAATCTGTGGATAAACTTTATATTAACTTTTTAATTTTTATGCTAAAATAACAATGAGTCCTGCCGAAGAGATTCTCGGATCAAACAATCTTTTTAGGGAGGATAACAGCGCCTTGATGGTTTCCATCAGGGTTGAATCCACCCACTTGATTTCAGCCGGAGCAATCTTGGAAGCAGGACCGACAAAAAATCCCGACTTAGGTCGGGATTTTTTGTCTTGGAGCATTTATACGATTGCGCTCGAACCTGCTTTATCAAAGATTCCTGAATTCGCCCAGCGCGTCGGCCAGGCCGCTTCTTTTCAAAAATTCCTTTTAACTATCCAAAGAATCTATTGTGATGGGCTTTTGAGGTTAAAGGAACTCCGCTTGCTTTTTTCTCAACTAATTCTTTCGAAAGAAAACCGGGTCTGCTGAACTTTTTAATAATCATCTTTTTTAAAGAGTCAATCGGAACCTTTTCTAAAAGTTGGTTCCCAATCCAGTAGGCCTTAACCACTTTTTCATCAAAAGGGTTTTCAATTCCATTACTTTTAGTAATTAATTTATAGTAAGAAAAAGACCCCTTAAAAGTTTCTAAAACTTTTCTGATTTTTTGTTCAGATATTTTTTCTCCAGAAAGATAATCCAAAAGGGTTTTCTTTGCTGAGTTTTTTTGCGGTCCGCAAAAACCAAGTCTGTGGGGATAAAATCCATAGAGAGCGGCTATTCTGATTCCTTGCATAAATTAATTTCTTAGTTTCTTTTCACGATTATTTTTCCTGCATGGCAGAATCAATCATTGATTTTACCGTTGAATAAGGCTGAGCGCCCGAGAAGGTGAATTTTTTTCCATTGGGAGCGATAATAACGCTGTAAGGCGTGCCGGTTCCTCCTGAACGAATAGCATCGTCCAAATCATCTTGGACGCGTTGGCCGTATTTATTGCTGTTTAAACACTCCTCAAACAGAGAACGATTAAGCCCCACATATTCGGCAATAGCCGGCAGTTCGGAAAGATTGAGATTATTATTTGACGGCGTGATTTCAAACAGTCTGTCTAAATACGCCCAGAATTTCTTATTTCCGCCAAGTTCATTAGCGCATTCGGTCGCTTCCGCTTCCTTGCGGGCTTTTGAATGAATCCGGTCAAGAGGGAAGTGACGATAAATCCAAGCCACGTTGCCATTAGCGCCTTGTTCTTGAATAATTTTGCGCATAGTTTGATGAAATTGTTTGCAGAAAAAGCATTCAGTGTCTGAAAATCCCACTAATTTTACCGGCGCCTCGGGATTGCCGAAAATATGGTCGTCTTGGGAAACGGCTCTTATATTTTCCGGCGTTTTTGATTCCAGTATTTCTGATTTTGTTGTTGTTGCCGATTTCTGGTTTATTTGCGATTCCAGATTTTGTTTGCCGGTGGAATAGATGACGGCCATGGCAATCATTAAACCGGCAATAAAAATGGCGAGCGCCAATGCCCAATTGCTTCCTCTGCTTTCTTTTTCATTATCAATATCCATAAATTAAAAAATCATTTATTAAATACATCATATCAAGTATAATAAATTATAGCAAGACTGAAATGATTATAGTATATTATAAAATAATTTGTTATAATTTATTTAATCTCAATAATTAATATGATTTTTAAGAAAAAACATTGTTTAAAAATATTATTCGTCGCTCCGGAAGCGGCTCCTTTTGTTAAGGTTGGAGGTCTGGGCGAAGTAATGTATTCGCTGCCAAAAGCTTTGCGGGCTTTGGGTCATGACGCAAGAGTGATGATTCCCCGATATGCTACTCTGGATACCGCAAAATTTCCCCTTCAATTGGAAGTCGCCGATTTAAAGCCAGCCCCGGATTCTAACGACCCTTACGGCCTTTTTGTGTCCAATGTATTGAAATATGACGAAAATGGCAAAACAATCGCTTATTTTTTGGAAAATATGGAATATTACGAAAAGCGAGCCAACACTTATGGTTATGGCGACGACGCTGTTCGCTGGGCATTGCTTTCCAGGGGCGTTTTGGAATTTTTAAGACGGTCAAGTTGGCGTCCGGATATTGTTGTTGCCTCTGATTGGCAAACTGGCCTTATCCCAAATTATATTCATCAAGAGCACAAAAACGATCCAGTTTTATCGCAAATTGCCACGGTTTTTTCAATCCATAATTTATTTTATCAAGGGGTGTTTGACCATCGGATGGTAAGCGAGATGGATTACGACTCCGGTCAGAGCGAAATTCCTTCTTTGGACGATCCGCGTCTATTAAAGCTTAATTTTATGAGGCGCGGCATAATGCATGCCGACCTTATAAATACCGTTTCTCCCACTTATGCTCAAGAAATAACCGCCCCTGAATACGGGGAGCTTTTAAATGAATTATTAGCCGAGCGGCGGTCGCGTCTCTTCGGAGTTTTAAACGGCATTGACTGCGAATCTTATAATCCGGAAACGGATTCCGTGCTTGATTTTAAATATTCGGTCAAAAATTTAAACAAACGGCGAAAAAATAAATCATTATTGAGAAAGAAATTTGGTTTGGCGGAAACAAAAGACATTCCTCTTTTATGCATTATTTCCAGATTAACCGACCAAAAGGGCTTTGGTCTTCTTTTCGACGCCGCCAAGCCGCTGCTGAAAAATTTTAATTTTCAGTTAATTGTGCTTGGAGGAGGCGATGAAATTTTTGTAAATTTTTTCCAAAGCCTTATAAATGAAAATCCCAATAGAGTTGCCGGCCACTTCACTTACGATGAAGCCTTGCCGCGTTTAATCTTAGGCTCGGCAGACGTTATTTTAATACCTTCAAAATTTGAACCTTCCGGGCTCACCCAAATGGAGGCGATGCGTTACGGTGTGGTGCCTCTCGTCAGAAAAACCGGCGGCTTGGCGGACAGCGTTATTGATTACGACGCCGCCAAACAAACCGGCGCCGGTTTTGTTTTTGAGCCTTTTGACAGCTATGCTTTTTACGGCGCCGTTGTCAGGGCTTTAGAAACTTATAAATATCCTAAATTTTGGGAAGGAATTCAAAAACGGGCGATGAGTATGGATTTTTCTTGGTTTCATTCGGCTAAAGAATATGTGAAATTATTTGAAAAAGCCATAGGATTTCACAAGGAACGGTAAGTCCCGGAATTGCCTTATGAAATTTTTGAACTCGCTTAAAAATAAAAATTTAACCGGCAAAATATGTCTTTTACGGGTTGATTTCAATATTACGGACGCGGATTTACGCGGATATCAACGCGGATTAACGCGGAGAATTCCGTTACGGATAGAATCAATTTTGCCAACGATTAAATTTTTGACTAAAAGGGGAGCGAAGGTGGTAATTTTGTCTCACCGCGGCAGGCCGCGGTCGCGGATTAACGCGGATAAGAACGCGGATTTACGCGGATATACCTTAAAACCTTTTGCAAAAATTATTTCGCAGTCATTAAAAAAACCCGTTCATTTTATAGATTTCAAAAAAGGATTTAATTTATCCAAAATTTCTGAAACTATCGCGCGCGGCAGTATTTTTCTTTTGGAAAATTTAAGATTTTTTCCGGGAGAGGATAAAAATGACCAAGAATTCGCCAAAAGCCTGGCATTTTTGGGAACATTTTATATTAATGACGCTTTTGCTTTTAGCCATAGACCAGCCGCTTCAATGGCGGGTATACCGAAATTTCTGCCTTCTTATGCCGGCTTGCTTTTGGAAAAAGAAATTAAAAATCTTTCCCGAGTGATGAAAAAACCCAAAAAGCCGCTGGTTATTATCCTGGGCGGCGCGAAAATTTCCGACAAAATATGTCTGATTGAAAATTTTAAAAACAAGGCTGATTGTTTTTTAATCGGCGGCGCAATAGCGAATACTTTTCTGGCGGCTCAAGGATTTCCGGTCAACAATTCGTTATACGACAAAAAAGCGACATTGGCGGCGCGAAAATTGCTGAAAACCGGTAAAATTATTCTGCCGCTTGACACAGCGGTTTTCAAAAGACAAATTTTGGACATCGGGGTTAAAACAATTGAAAAATATTCAAAAATAATTAAAAATGCCAAAACAATTATTTGGAACGGACCAATGGGCTATATTGAAGATAAAAGATTTAGAAAGGGCAGCTTGGCAATTTTAGAGGCAATTCTTAAAAGCCGCGCTTTTTCAGCCATCGGCGGCGGCGAAAC
>Ga0210057_1001841_pt1 | contig 31393 bp, 24 predicted proteins | sample CryGeyCG2114_010_2_FD_183968 | JGI IMG/M metagenome (GOLD analysis project Ga0210057, IMG submission 183968) | Groundwater microbial communities from aquifer - Crystal Geyser CG10_big_fil_rev_8/21/14_0.10 (SPAdes) (version 2) | ecosystem: Environmental > Aquatic > Deep subsurface > Groundwater ...
CCTCTATGATAAAGTCAATTTTAGGGCCGTAGAAAGCGCCATCACCCTCATTTATCTTATAATTTAATTTACCTAATGCTTCTTCCAATGCCTTCTCAGCCCTATCCCATAATTTTATATCTCCAATAAATTTTTTAGGCCTGGTGCTTAAGACAATACTGTACTTAAAGCTAAAGGTTTTATAAACTAGATCTATGAAATTTATTATATTCTTAATTTCGCCCTTTATCTGGGATTCTATACAAAAGATGTGGGCATCATCCTGTGTAAAAGCCCTGACCCTGAATAATCCAGCAAGGACGCCGCTTAATTCACGCCTATGCACAAGACCAAATTCAGCAAATCTTAAGGGGAGCTCTTTATAGCTATGAAGGGAATTTTTATAAACAAGAATTCCACCCGGGCAGTTCATGGGCTTTACAGCAAACTCTTTATTGTCTATTGTTGTAAAATACATATTTTCTTTGTAATGCTCATAATGTCCGCTTGTAAGCCATAGATTTTTATTGAGTATTGCTGGAGTTTTGATTTCTTTATAGTCGAATCTATTATAGAGCTCTTTTATGAATTTTGACAGCTTGTTAACTATCACCATGCCTTTGCTATGCCAGAAGACAAAGCCCGGTGCTTCATCCTGAAAACTAAATAGATCAAGCTCCCTTCCTATTTTTCTATGGTCCCTTTTTTCTGCCTCCTCCTTATTTTTCAGAAATTCATCAAGCTCTTTTTTGCTTGCAAAGGCTGTCCCATATATTCTTTGCAGCATAGGATTTTTTTCATCACCCTTCCAATAGGCACCAGCTATTTTTAATAATTTGAATGCCTTTATTTTATTTGTAGACTCGATATGTGGACCCTTGCATAGATCTATGAAATCACCATCCTGATAAAAAGTAATTTTCTGGCCTTTAAGATCCTTGAGGAGGTCTAGCTTATAGGGCTCATTTTTTAGCATATCTTTTGCCTTTATGTAATCAACTGTTATCTTTTTGAAAGCGTAATTTTTTTCTGCTATCTCCCTCATTTTCTGCTCTATTTTTACCAGAGAATCAGGGGTAAACTTAACATTATCAAAATCATAATAAAAACCATCATTTATAGTAGGGCCTATACCAAGCTTTGCTTTTGGAAACAAATTTTTAACAGCGTGCGCTAGCAAATGGGCTGTAGAATGTCTTAATATATTTATGTCCATCTTAACTTAATTTTATTAAAGGTATATAAATTTAACTAAAGAACTATATAAAATAAAACCACGCATAGATAAGTATAGTAGTTAGAGCTCTTAGTAACTGCTGGCTGAATATCTCGTTACCTTGATACTTACACCACAGTTCTATCAACCTCATCTTCTATGAGCGCTCTAAAATAGCGTCTCTTTTCAAGGCGTCCTTCGAGCTTAGATGCTTTCAGCTCTTATGACTTGGAGCGTAGCTGCTCTGCCTGCCTTGTTAGACAACAGATTCACCAGAGGCTCCGAACCACCGTTCCTCTCGTACTAGATGGTCCTTCCCTTCAGACACTAAACACCTCTACTAGATATCGAACAAACTGTCTCACGCACGTTATCCATTTCTTTCGAAACGGTGTGGACTATACCTTCATCCTTTTCTTGCAAAAGGAGATTGGCGTATTAGCCTTGTTTTTTGCTGAAGCTTTTTCTAAAAGCTTCTACAAGACTCTTGGTTTCCCTCAGTCTCTACAGGGGTATTGACTTATTTTTGAAGCAGTCTTTCACAACTTTATATGTTATAGTTCTTTTCTTGGAATAATTTAATTTACCAAACTTATCAACTAATTTGCAGATCTCTAAAAATTCTTTTTTAGATTTAGTTGACTTAAGTTTGTGTAGGATTTTTAATCCAAGTGCAACCTGTTTTTTCTTTAGTTTAACATATGGTTGTAAAAGCAAGATTACTTTTTCTACTTCTTTTGGATCAACAATTGTATAATCACTGATTCCTGTTTTTCGATTTCGTATATATCCAGACTTAAAATTTCTTTTAAGCCAACGCAAAATACTAACAAACTCTGTTTTCTGATAAAATGCTAAACTAGATCTTATCTGAAAACCTAATTTGTAATCTTTACGCTTTACAATCTGGAAAAATATACTGCCATCGCCATCAAGAAATCCAGCGATATAAGCAAGTATTGTTGAATCCATAAGCCAAACCTTCCCTCGGTATTACCATAACTTTACAGTTTAAAAAGTTAAGGTTTCACCGATATGAGCCAATTTTATTTTTCATAAGATTACTCTTATGCAACGCCATTGTTGACGTTCTGAACCCAGCTCACGATCCCTCAATTATGAGGATTCAGCCATATCTAATAGCAATAGTTTGTTAAGTTTCTGTCGTTTATTTACGTGTTCGCAGAAACGTCAAACTTTTGTAGCAAACTTTATACAGTTTTTACCACAATAGCCATTATACTTTTCGGCTAAATCTCTTTTAATGGGTGAACACCCCCACCCTTGGCTGCTTCTGCACAGCCAGGTTAGGAAGAGCCGACATCGATGTAGCAAACCGCGCCGTCGATTTGAGCTCTTAGGCGCGACCACTCTGTTACCCCCGGAGTAGCTTTTCTGTCATCTATAGCCCCCATCAAGGAGGACATATAGGTTCGCTAGACCCGAGTTTCCTCTCTGCATTCCATAATGTTAGGAATACAGTTAGGCCTGCTTTTGCTCTTGCACTCTACTCTGGATTTCTAAACCAGATGAGCAGACCTTTAGGCCCTACTGATACATTTTCAGCAAGGTGCCGCCCCAGCCAAACTGTCTACCTATTGCTGTTCTTAGTTTCCCAAGTTAGCGATACAGACTTTATAGGGTGGTGTTTCAACATTGCCTACACTTAATCTAGCGACTAAGCTTTAGCGGCTACCACCTACGCTACACAACAAAATCCGCATCACAACAACAAGCTACAGTAAAGCTTCACGGGGTCTTTGCTTCCCACTAGAGGTCCCTGGCCTTTCCACCAGGATAATGTGTTCGGTGGCTTCTAACTAGGGACAGTAGGGATCTCGTTACTCCATTCATGCGCGTCGTCATTAAAACGACAAGGTATTTCGCTCAAGATTTGTTACGACTTCTTTTTTGAGAAGTGGATCAATCATTTCTGTTGACCTCACAACATCGCTGCTGTGTTCGGACTGTAACTTCAAACTAATTTTTAGTTTGTCTGGCATACAGTCTCTGAGGATTTTTCTGATTTATCAGAAATCTTTCCTGCTGATTGTCTCTCAACTTGAATTTTTAGATAATTATTTTGTTACCAAAACAATTTACTATCAAGCATCTTCGAGATTTTCCAGCATATAGCCAAATTTTTATCCCATCTTCTTAGTTATTCTGTTTAACTTTGGGTCTTAAAGCGACGAAATTCACCTTAAGAGAATTATAGTTATTCCCGCCGTTTACCGGTCCTTAGCTTCCTTGAAAAGAAGTTTGAGATGCCGGCACTGGGCAGAAGTCACCACCCATACTCACCTTTTCAGGCTTGCGAATGGCTACGTTTTTGTTAAACAGTCGGACCCCTCTTGTAATTGCATCCTGTAATCGCCCCTATATAGAAACAATCGCAGGAATCCCTTATGCCGAAGGCACGGGACTAATTTGCCGAGTTCCCTTAATTAGATTAGACCATCACACTTTAGGCTTCTCACCTAGGGGCACCTGTGTTGGTTCTTGGTATGGTTGCTTAAGATTCATTTAATTTCATTTTTATGATCTCCTGGTATCAAGCGGATGAGCCATAAGCTCACTATTCTTAGATTTAATTATGTTCTCATTATTACAATACTCCCATAATTTATTCTAATTAACGCTAATAAATTAACGCCGCTCTAACCTGAAGAGTCTGAAATTAACTTTCGTTACCGAGTACTTAAGCAGTAAAGGATTGTTAACCTTTTGCCCTTTCCCATCCTTCAATTAAGAAGTGTGGTTAGGACCAACTTACTCTTAGCTGATTTGCATTGCTAAGAAACCCTTGCCCTTTCAGTGTCAAAGATTCTCACTTTGTTTAGCTCCGTACTACTGCCAGGATTCGCATTTCTATTAGATTCTTTAAACCTTACGATCTAAATTTTTCTCTAATAGAACGCCTACCTATCACTTAAAGAAATACATCTTTAAGTCTATGGTATCGGTAATCAATTTAGTCCCGTCCATTTTCAGGGCATATTGTCTTGACAGGTGAGCTGTTACGCTTTCTTTAAAGGGTGGCTGCTTCTAAGCCTACCTCCCTGCTGTCTTTGATGATACACACCTTTTACCCTTTAGCACTTAATTGATATTTTGGGACCTTAACCATAGTCGTGGGTTGTTCCCCTTTTGGAATACAAGTTTACCCCGTATCCCCGTTTCCCATTATCTACGATGCTAAAACATTCTGAGTTGGACAAGGAACCGAGAAGTTTCCCCCCCTAATTTCCAAATCCGTCGCTTTACCATTTTAGCCATCTCCTATGAGACTAGACTACAGCCTATTTCGGTAGGAACCAGCTATCACCAAGCTCGATTGGCTTTTCACCCCTACACTAAAGTCAAAGGAACGCTTGCTCACAGAACCCTTTCGGACCTCCACAAGGTTTTACCCTCGCTTCATCCTGCTCTAGCATAGATCGCTTGGTTTCGGGTCATACCTAAGTGATTAATGACATTTTCATATCACTTCCCTCGCGAGCTGCGGAATATTGCTTTCGCTTAGGATACTTCTAAAGTTATCCTCACCACTTAAATAAAGTCCCTGGCCCGTTATTCAAAACGTACGATACAACGTAAAGCTGTATCATACTATCACCATTAGGTTTCAGGTTCTTTTCACTCTCTGTTAAGAGTTCTTTTCAACTTTCCCTCACGGTACTTTGTTCGCTATCGGACTCAAAATAATATTTAAAGTTGGAAGTTGATGCCTCCCAAATTCAAGCTTAATATCCAATAAGCTTTACTTAAGATACCTACACATCTTTTCTAATAACTTTACGGGACTGTCACCCTCTTTGGTTCTTCTTTCCAGAAGAATTTAAGTTACTTGAAGAAGACTAAAAGTAGGTCTTTTAACTCCACATTTTTCTTATATTTCTATAAGAAATTCGGTTTGCTTTATGCTGTTTTTTCTCGCTGATACTCACAGCATCTCATTTGATTTCTTTTCCTATAGGTACTAAGACGCTTCAATTCCCTATGTTTGTAGTCCTTTAGGACTATTTTCAGTTTATGAAAACAGGAAGTCCAATTCGGGCATCTTTAGTTCTAAGACTGCATGCGTCTACCTAAAGCATTTTGTTGCTTGCCACACCCTTCCTCACATTTTGAGCCAAGTCTTCCACCTAATGGTTTACAGAGCTACTATACTTGTCTATGCATGATTAATAAAAAACATTATTAATCCTTCACCCATAATAATTTTTATTGAGCTGCACAAAAGAATTTAAAGATAGCTTCATTATTCATGCCATCTTAAGGATATTCTATTAAATCACATATATATAAACTTTTTCATTGCATCAGTAGTTCCGAAGGTGGGAAGTAAATAGGTTTTTTATTTTAACATATCTTTCATCCAAGGCATTTTTTCCCACAATTTTTGGATATAATTTTTTAATTTTCTCTTTTTTGCCTTGTAGAGCTAAAGAAAAATTTCTTTTGTCAACTTACTCTCATCATTTTATAAGACTGGACTCGTCGGGATTTGAACCCGAGACCTCCTCCTTGCAAGGGAGATGCTCTACCGGACTGAGCTACGAGCCCATGGAAAAAATACTTTTATTTAGTTTATAAATATTTCTTATTAGAATTATGTCGTAACAAATATTTTATTAAAACTAATTTTATGATATTTTATAATTCTTATCTTTTATAAATCTTATTAAAAAAAAGAGGTATGAATAAGTTTTATTAAATTAGGAGGTGATCCATCCGCAGGTTCCCCTACGGATACCTTGTGACGACTTAGCCCTTCTTACTGAGTCTAAATTCGATTTAAGTTTAACTTAAACCTCATTTAGACACTGCTCGAATGGCTTGACGGGCGGTGTGTGCAAGGCTCAGGGACGTATTCACCGGAACCTATTGAATTCCGATTACTAGGGATTCCGTTATCATGAGGACGAGTTACAGACCTCAATCTAGACTAAGATAAGAGTTAGAGGATTAACTTCTCCTTTCGGAGTTGTATCCCATTGTTCTTACCATTGTCGCGCGCGTGTAGCCCAGAAGATTTGGGGCATACTGACCTATCGTTGCCCACACCTTCCTCTCCCTTTCGAGAGCAGTTTTTATATTGTGCTCATTCCTCTTAAAAGAGACGTAGCAAATATAAATGTGGGTCTTGCTCGTTGCCAGACTTAACTGGACACCTTACGGCACGAGCTGACGACGGCCATGCACCTCCTCTCGGCGTGTTAGGTAAAACCTTTAATCTGACCTTCATTCTGCCGTCGCTCCTGGTAAGATTTCCGGCGTAGAATCCAATTGAACCGCACGCTTCACCCCTTGTAGTGAGCCCCCGCCAATCCCTTTAAGTTTCAGTCTTGCGGCCGTACTTCCCAGGTAGCAAGCTTAACGTCTTCACTTAGGCACTGCATACTCACTAAGAATATGCAACACATAGCTTGCAGCGTTTATGGCTAGGACTACACGGGTATCTAATCCGTTTTGATCCCCTAGCTTTAGTCCCTCACAGTCAGAGCTGTTCTAGATAGGCGCCTTCGCCACAGGTAGTCTTCTAAGGATTATCGCATTTTACCGCTTCCCTTAGAATACTCCTATCTCCTCCCAGTCCCAAGTTTAATACTTTCTTTTGCACACTGTTACGTTGAGCATAACAATTTCACAAAAGAGTTTTTAAACCTGCTACGGACGTTTTAGACCCAATAAACGTGGTTGCCACTTGTAGCGCCGGGGTTACCGCGGCGGCTGGCACCGGTCTTGCCCACTACTTATTCTCTAAGCTTCTTACACTTAGCAAAAGCCTATCTTAAAAGATAAGCACTTAGAGTTCCCTTCTCACGCTTTCGCATATTGGAAAGTTTTCGCGCCTGCTGCACCCCTTAGGGCTAGGGCCAGTATCTCAGTGCCCTTCTCGGGGCTAGGACTCTCATCCCCCCTACTGATCTTAGGCTTGGTGAGCCTTTACCTCGCCAACTACCTAATCAGCCACCGACTCATCCTTAGGCGTAATCTTTTAAAAAAAGGACATTCCAGTACCTTTTTCTTATCCGACATTATCCTCAGTTTCCCAAGGTTATTTCGGACCTAAGGGCAGATTATCGACGTGTTACTGAGCCTTATGCCTCTCTTACGAGATGACTTGCATGGCTTAATCGAACTCTAATAGCAGCAACCTCCCGCAGGGTAAACGGGAATTGACCACAATCTAAACTTATTATATTCATACCTCATACTTAAAAAAATTTAAGTAATCATTTGAAGATATAAATCTTCTTTAACTAGAAAGTTATTAAAATACCTTATATTTAAACATTTTGGTTTATACTAATAACAAAGCATTATTTAGCTTTCCTTGCCCTTTTCTTTTTTCTCATTCTTTTTTTTTGCCACTTCCAGCGCATTTGACCCTTTTTTTTCCAACGCCTTGATGAACGCTTCATATTAATTTGAAACAAAGTAATTATATAAACTTTGTGGTAAGTTTTATACATAGAAAATTGAATATTTAGTTATGGCCAGGAATTTTCATAATTTAGAAATTTGGAAAATAAGCTATATTTTGGCTTTAGATTTGTATAAAGTAACGGAGAATTTTCCTGAAGGTGAAAAAGTTAATCTTATACAACAAATAAGAAGGGCTTGCGTTTCTATTCCATTAAATATAGTCGAGGGGTGCAGCCGATTTTCTAAAAAGGCTTTCTTGCAATTTATTAGTTATAGCTATGGGAGCTGCCGTGAATTGGAGGTATTACTAATGCTAAGCAAGGATTTAAATTATATAACCTTGGATGAATATAAAATTCTTAATGAAAAGTTGGATATGTTATCAAGAAAAATATACACTTTTATGGCTAGTATTAATAAAGAAAAATTTTTCGATTGGTTCAAGTAATTTATTCTAATAATTCTATTTCTATGTTAACCCCTTCTGGTATTGGGACTCTCATGATTAACCTTAACGCTCTTTCATCAACACCCACATCGATAAGTCTTTTATGTATTCTCATTTCAAAATTATCAAAACTTGCCTTTCCTTCACCATCTGGGCTTTTTCTTACAGTCATCTTTAACCTTTTTGTTGGCAATGGGACAGGGCCATAAATTTTTGTTCCAGTTTTAAGAGTGATGTCTTTAATAGAACTACAGATCTGGTTTATCTTGGTAATATCTGGACTTGCCAGTATTATTCTTGCTTTTTGCATGTGTACCTCATAAAGATATTATTTATAAACCTTACCATTATCTAAAAATTTTACTAAAAAATCCTTTGTTTATACTTGGTATTTTGTTAATATTATCATTTTTGTACATTATTTCTACCAGTTCATTACCATCGTAAAAGAAATTTTTGTTATAGTAAAATTCTTGGTTTTTATTTATTTTTTTAATTAAAGATCGTATTGCATTAGAATTAACCTCGCTACAAAAAATAATATTTCTTACATCTTCTTTTACTATTAATTGCTCCACTATGCCCCCAAGTATCTTCTCCAGCTCGGAAATGTAAATTCTTTCCTGAACATTTTTAAAATTGGCCTCCCCCATATTGTAAGCAATTATCTTAAATGTATTGCTGTTCAGCTTAATCAGGTTATTTATATCTAAATTATTTTCTCCTAATTTATAGAATAAGATAAATTGATAATTATCTTTTATTAAATCGATTGCAGTATTATAATTATTTGTATCCCTTACATAAAATTCATCAGGGGGGTAACCAAGCATATTTTGAATTTCATCTTCAAGATCCATTACTACCCCACTTGCATTAGCCTCTTTTTTAACTCTTAAGTTTGTGTTTCTTCTATCAAATATGAATAGCCTAATTTTGTCCATGTGGTTATAAAGACAAAAAAGTATATAAAGTTATTTTTAATTGGTAAATCAAAAAGAATTATTTTTTAACTACATCTATACAAATACCAGCTGCAACTGTTGATCCAGCATCTCTTACTGCAAATCTGGCCATATGGGGTATATCCGAATGCTTTTCTATAACTAAGGGCTTTGTTGGTCTTATTTTTACAATTGCTGCCTCTCCATTTTTTAGCATATCCGGCTTTTCCTGTATAGTTGCCCCTGTGGCAGGATTTATTTTTTTAACTAATTCTATAAATTGACATGCTATTTGTGCTGTGTGAATATGGAATACTGGAGTATATCCGACAGTCAATACACTTGGATGATTTAAAACAACAATCTGCGCAGTAAATTCCTTGACAACTGTTGGGGGCGTATCAACATGACCAAGAACATCCCCTCTTGCTATATCTTTCTTGTTTATGCCTCTTATATTAAAACCAACATTATCTCCTGGCTCTGCTTTTTGCAATGCTTCATGGTGCATTTCTATACTCTTTACATCCCCAATAACACCAACTCCTTCTCTTGCGGGGGTTATAATTACTTTGTCTCCTACTTTCATAATACCTGTTTCTACTCTGCCAACAGGAACTGTACCTATGCCTTGAATATTATAAACATCTTGTATGGGCAATCTTAATGGCAAATTTATAGGCTTTTCCGGAAGTTTAAATAAATCAAATTGTTCCAATATGGTTGGTCCTTTGTACCATAACATATTTCCTGATTTTGTAACTATATTATCCCCCTTTAATGCGCTTGTAGGAATGACATTTATCTCCTTTACATTATATTGAACAGATTTTAATAGATTCTGGACATCTTTTTTAACTTCCTCAAATCTTGCTTCGTTGTAATTAACAGCGTCCATCTTGTTTATAGCAACTGCAAGCTGATTTACGCCTAAAGTCTTGCATAAGAATACATGCTCTTTTGTTTGCTCCTGTACACCTTCTTTACCTGAACATACAAGAATCCCTACATCGGCCTGGGAAGCGCCAGTAATCATATTTTTAATAAAGTCCCTATGGCCTGGGGCATCTATAATTGTATATTCATATTTTGCTGTATTAAATTTTTTATGGCTCAAATCAATAGTAACTCCCCTTTCACGCTCTTCCTTAAGTTCATCCATCACAAAAGCAAACTCAAAGCCAACTTTACCTAATTCCTGGGCCTTTTCCTTAAGTTTTTTTAAGGTTTGCTCATCAATTATCTTTGCATCATAAAGCAATCTACCTACGGTTGTACTTTTACCGTGGTCTACATGACCTACAAAAATAATGTTCAAGTGTTGTTTTTCCTTTGCCATTTTAAGTAGTTTAAAAGGTATTAATAAGGAAAAAAGGTTATATTTAAATGTTTCTATTTGTTTTTAAAAAAACAAGATTATTTAAATTAGAATGTATGTAATTGATATAAACAAAGATGCCTAAGGAATATCAACCAACAATCTTGGAAGAAAGTCTTAAAGGACCATTTTTAACTTTAATTACAGAGGGGGTTAATAATCACTATATTATGATTTGTCCGGAATTTGAAGTCTCGGCATGTGGATACAGTCAAGCAGATGTATTAAGTGATTTGTATGATATTATAAAAGTTAGATCATCTAGTATTTTATTAAAAAAAGAAAAAAATAAGGAAGTCCCAGTACACTTACTAAAATATTCTGAAAAAGTTGCTGAAGCATTAAACAGCGGGAAAGATATATCTTCTTTATTTAAATCCTGAAATAAATCATAAAATTCTATGTTACAGGGCCGATGCTATAAAAATAAGAAGGTTTATATATAACTGCAACTAAACAGTGGCAATATGGATGGCAACAACATTAAAAAATCACCTTTGAAGGCATTCTTAATAGCAGGATTAACTAGCGCTTCTATCATTAGCTTACTTTATTATGAGGTTTCACAGAATTTATCTTCAAGAATTATTAATAAGGCATTTGGGTCTGGAAAATGCTATGTTCAAACTACAGTAGAGACTAAAGTGGAGGATAGCTTATTGGGTTTAACAAAGGATGTTGATGCAAGAGACAGGGTTATAGCAATAGATTTAATACGCAGCTGGAATAGTGCAAATGGAATACAGAAGGATTATTTGCCCCCATATAGAATAATTTATACTTTAAAAAATGAAAATTGCTCAAAAATAGGGGCTGAAAGCCTGGATTATTTTATAAAGAATGCAGGACTATTGTATTAAAAATCTCAAATTAAAATTATCCTAAAATCTATTTTTGCTCAATAGACAAGCCCTTTCTCTTTCTTATGTTTGTAATAACTTTTTGCTGCAATTCCTCGGGTACTTTTTCAAATACCTGGTCGATTATGAAGTAATTTCCTCTTCCGCTTGTTGCGCTTCTTAAATCACTTGTAAATCCAAACATCTCCGCGACAGGCAATTTAGCTTTGATAGTGATATGATCTTCAACCTGCTCCATTTCTAACATCTGCCCTCTTTTGTTACCAATTAACTTGCTTATTTCCCCCATAGTTTCTGCAGGGGATTCTATCTGTATTATCTGCAACGGTTCAAACATGCTGCATTTGGCTAAAACCATTGCTTCCCTTATAGCATCCCTTACAGCTGGCAATACCTGGGCAGGCCCTCTATGAATAGCATCTTCATGCAGCTTACAATCCATTATGTCCACCCTTACTTTCATTCCTGGCTCTTTTGCTAATGGACCCTCATTCATAACCTGCTCAAAGCCATCTGCTATCAATTCAATAACTTCGCCTATATGGACAATGCCTCTTGTGCTATCTACCAATATATTTCCTCTATAAATCTCCCTAACATTCTTCGCATCTTTTGTTTCCATACCCAATTCAACAAGCTTATTTACCAATGTATCATCCTTCTTTTTTATTCTTATTTCAGGCAATTCTCCAGCTTTAATCACATTGTATATCTTATCGTCAAGTACGCTTACTACAAAATAGAATTTATTGTGCTTATTCGGGCTTTTTCCCTCTACTTCTGGGCTTGTTTTTTGTATTGCCTCCCTATATACAACTATTGGCGAGCCTGTAATAACATCTACCCCCTTTTCTGTTTTTATCCTGTTCTCGATGACTTCAAGATGCAGTTCGCCCATTCCAGAGATTAAGTTTTCACCAGTTTCTTCATCGATTTCAACAACAATAGTTGGGTCTTCCTTGTTTACTTTTCTTAGGACTTCTATGAGTTTTGGCAAATCGCTTGATTTTTTTGCTTCTATGCTTTTTGTAACAACGGGCTCAAATATATGCTTAATAGTTTCAAATGGCTCAATAGGCTTGCTTGATACAGTTTCTCCTGAAAAAGTATCCTTTAATCCGACTAATCCAACGATATTTCCTGGAAGGGCCTTTTCTATCTGTATTCTTTGAGCCCCCCTATAGATATTTATCTGCTGAAGCCTTACCCATTTTTTGGCCATATTCATGTAGATATCTTGGCCTTGTTGTAGCGTACCTGAAAATAATCTTCCAGCTGCTATTTCTCCAGCATGCTTGTCCACAACAATCTTAGTAACAACAAAGGCGGCAGGCCCATTAGGGTCGCAATTTAATAATGCTTTTCCCTCTTCACTTTCAAAATCACCATGCCATATTTTTGGAATTCTGTATTTTTGCGCTTCAATAGGATTAGGATGGTGCTTAATTGACATTTCAAGAATGACCTTATGCAATGGGGCTTTTTTTGACAGTTCTTCATAAGTGCTATTATTATAAGCATCTATAACATCCTTAAAACTCAGGCTATGCTTCTGCATATACGGAAATGATAAAGCCCACTTGTGAAAAGCAGATCCAAATGCAACGCTTCCATCCTGCACACTAACCTGCCATTTTTCCTTGAATTCATCTGGAGCAATTTGCTTTATAAGCTTATTAACATCTTTTATTATGCCTAAGAATTTGTCCTGCATTTGCTGAGGCGTTAACTTGACTTCCTTTATCAGGCGATCTACCTTGTTAATGAATAATATCGGCTTAACACGCTCCTTCAGGGCCTGTCTTACTACTGTTTCAGTCTGCGGCATAACCTCTTCCACAGCGCATACCAGGACTATTGCCCCATCTATTGCGCGCATTGCCCTTGTTACATCGCCACCAAAATCAACATGTCCAGGAGTGTCTATAAGGTTAATGAGATAACTTTCTCCGTTAAGTTCGTGCATCATTGAGACATTTGCAGCGTCTATTGTAATGCCCCTTTCCTTTTCATCCTCGTGAAAATCTAGAGCTAACTGTTTTCCTGCCAGCTCTTCAGAAATCATTCCGGCACCAGCTAGCAGATTGTCAGAAAATGTTGTCTTGCCATGTAATCGTACTATAATCTATATTTTATAAAATATATTATAGTATATCGATATGAGCGCAAGTACAAATATTTCTAATTCTTTCAGGCTTACTCATCAATTCTACAACTTTCTCTGTTAGTTTGTCTACCATAGTAAATTTTAGCTGGATTATTGTTTATAAAGTTTACTAAGCAAAATTTATAAACACTAAATGAAAATTCATAGTGATGAACTACTCTAAAAAATTAGTAAATAGTTTGATAAAGGTATTCCCTAATATATCAGAAGTCAAATCGTTAGCCTCTTATATACTTAATAATCCAGAAGCGAAAAAAGAAGAACTTATGGCATATTGGTATGGTGTCAGCAATAAGCTTGATAAAATAATTATAAATAAAGTTATTAATATTATAGAATCATCTTACCCTAAGAGAACTTATGCTGTTGAATTATTTACAAAGGAATTATTAAGGTATGCAGAGGCCCTTCCGAATAATGAGTTTCTAATGAAATTTTTAGTGGATGTAAATAATAATAAAATTTATATAGTTCCAGCAACAATAGGGCATTTGAAAATAGCAGCTTCCATACTTAGATTAAAAAGCGAGGATGAAATATACAAAAATTCACAAATAGCAGGGCATATTGTAGGCTGTTATATATTGATAAGAAATAATAAAGTTAGTGAGGTGCTGATTGGCGCCACCAGCGGTTTGGTATTAGGAGCGAAGGTTAAATATTCAACAGAAACTATAAATAAAGCATACAATATTATGTCTAATTTTGTTTATTCTAGCCCTCTTCCCTTTGAAGCGAAAATAAGAAAGATTTTTGGAAGAAGATAAAAGTATTAATGAAGTTATATGTATCTAACTTCAAATATTTTAGTTTCTGTATTAAAGATGCCAAAGGATGGCCTTCCCTCATCAGGCATTCCTATACTTCCTGGATTAATAAGGTATTTGCAATCTTCATTTAATCTAATTTTATTATCTAATTTAAGGTTTATTTCATAAATCTTATCATTTTTTTTCCTGAAACCCATTACTTTATGTGTATGCCCATAAAACATGATATTAACATCTGCATATACCTTTTCTGTTTCAATTTTATTAAATTCTTTCTCTGCATCCTCTATAGTTAAAATTTTTTCCAAACCAGCTATAGATTTGTGAAACACCAATATATTGTTAAGTTTTGCCCTTTCTGGTTTATTATCTATAAATAGAATATTCTCGTCATAAAATTTTCCTGATTGCTCAGCTATATCAGAAATTTCATCATGATCACCCCCAACATATATACACCCTCTTGTTTTTATATATTCTATACACATATTTTCGCTGAACTTTTGTCCATCTTGAATAATGTCCCCAAGGCATATAAAATTATCAATACCTATTTTTGAATAAATTGAAAACATCTCAATTAAATTCTTTTCATTACCCTGTATATCCCCAAAAACACCATATTTCATACACCAAGTGATGCTTTAGTATTTATAAACTTTATTACTTTAAAGTGATTATAAAAGAAAAGTTTATATATTTGGTGTTTTTAAAATCTTTTTCTGAAGGCCTTTTTGCTCATTTCCCTTATTTTATGATGGGCTATTTTACTGTATTCTCCAGAAAAGGTTTTTGGGATATGGAGTAATTCATGTAAGATTGTTGTATCCTGCTCCTCTTTGTTCTGTCTTAAGAAGTTATGGTCATTAAAGACAATAACATAATAGGGCTTTATTTCTGGGTAAACTAGTTGTAGTGTCTTAAAAAAGCCTATTATCTTTGCAACAGTATTTGTGTTGCTCTTGTATCTATAACAGTGTATTCTATTAAAGTCTATATGATCGAGCATAAACCTGTCTGCTATTAACTTCGCTCTTTCCTTTAATTCATGCGATGCTGTGTAAGTTACCATTGCATTAGCTGTATCTTTTGAAACACTCCAGTATTTTTGTCTTAAATTTTACATACAAAGAATGTTCAGCAATAATAGGCTCAATTATTTCTGCTTCTTTCACAAAACTTTCAATGTTAGAAATATTTTCTTTAGATTTGTTTAACAGGGCTTGTGCTTCATCCATCATTTTTACAATCCTTTCATGCGTTTCTGACATATTATCTTCAGAGAGGGTTTATATAAATACCTTTTGGTTTTAACTTTAGAGTAGAAACATTTAAATACATAGTTCACTTATATAAATATTGCCTAAGCGTGGTGTTGTTAAATGCAAGATGAAATAAAAAAGCAAAATAGAAGCTTGATAATTTCTTGTGATGTTGATTTTAAGAAGACATATCAAATTATTAAAGATACAAATAATATTCCTGGAATTAGTGGTTACAGGATAACTGGTTCTTATGCAGTATGGGAAACAACAAGCTTGTCTAGCATAAATGAAAATATAATCAATTTTTCTGATAGTATGGTAAGGATATACGACCACCAAAGTATAGGTTTAGAAAGTCCGCATTACGCAAAATACTTTATGAAAAAGTGTAAAGAGGCAAATTTTAATGCTGTTGTTATATCTGCTTTTGGAGAGAAGCAAGAGGATATAAGCAAGCTTGAATCATGGATAAATGCAGCCTTTGAAAATAAACTAAAGGTTATTGTCGCGCCTTTACTCTCATCTGAAATAAAGGATAAAACCCATCTTATATCTGTAATCTCATATAATAAAGGTGTAAGGGCCTTCAAACTAAAAATTGATGAGGGCCTAGTTAATTATTTAAATAACGGATTAAAATTTGATGCAGATTTTTATTTTTCTGGGTTTGGGCACCAAGAGGCTAATAAGCTTGAATTTGATGAAATGCTTGGGGATTGGGATTGGAATAATATATTTGAGCATCAAAAAGAGACTATTCTTAAATTAAAAGAGATTCTTACAAATAGAAATTGGCACATTATTATAGGGTGGGGTATTTATAATGCAGAAGACCCAAGGGCTGCAACAATGAAGTATGTCAAATTACTTTCTTAATATTTTTAATTCACTCAAATATTCAACCATTAAGTTTGAGTAATTTTTAAGTGTTTCACTATGCATTTTTAATATTTCCTCGGCCTTTTCAACATCCTGCACTTCATTAATATAGAAGTTAATTATTTTGTCTATTAAATCTACATCTTTGGTTATTTTTGCTGTGTTATGCATAAAATCCTCTAATTCACGAAAATCAACCTCATAGGAATCTACAAGGGATCTTAATGCAGACATTTTTATGGATAAAGAATAATTATTTGATGGCTCTTTTAATAACACATTGTTTATTATATTTAACGCAGTGATTTTACTTCCTAAATATAAATATCGCCATGCCTCTCCTATTCTAAAATAGATGTTGTTAGGCTCTAGGTTTCTTAATTTTATTAATGCATTTCTAAAATCATCGTTATCTATTGAGTTGTCTATGCAATTCTTTATTTTATTTTCAAGTGCCTTTTTTAATTTTTCTTTTTTAAATTCTATAAATTTTATAACTTTCATAATAGAAATTATCTCTTTTTAAAGTACAAATAGCCTATAGTAATCACAAAGCCAACTACTAGCAAGACGATTATGGCTGCCACTATGTTATCCTTATTCTTGAAGAAGTTTAATATTGCTGCTCCAGTATACCATGGGTATTTCTCGGAAGTCTTGTTTACAGGCTGTGTTGCTGGCAAGGTACATTTTCTTCCTTCTATTGGCTTGTCATCATCAAGCCCACAATCTTCTAAGTCTGTACATACCCTTGTTTGGTAACCATTAATGCAAGAGCTCCATTCTGTGCAAGTCCAATTGGTATCGCATCTTCCTGCACCTAGTCTAAATACTGCCTCTTCTTCAGGAGGCTCTCCGCCACCCCCTTCACCAGGTCCAGGAGGTATTACAATTGTTATAGTTGAGCTCATGTTGAAGTTCTGCTCTATATTTTGGCCAAATGAAACATAAATTCCAGTTACAGTATTTTCAAGGAATCCTGTCATGGTTGCAGTTATATCATAAGTTCCTGGATTAACATCAATATTGTAAGCTCCATTAACTGTCTGCATCTGGTATAAAGTAGCACCATTCTGCTTTACTCTTATTGTTGCACCATCCAAGAGATTTGCTGTACTTTGATTGTAAACTAACCCATAGATTCTTCCTGTCTGCTGAGCTTGGTTCAAAGTAAAGTTTAGTTCTGTGCTTCCAACAACAGTAGTAGAAAGCACACTAGCATAATAGCCACTTTTGTAAGCATTAACATTATAGGCTGTATTATTCCAGACGTTTACATTATAGAATCCAGCTGCGTCTGTTGTTGCACTTTGGACTGTATTGCTGCCGATTTTGACATCTATTGTTGCTCCCTGTATGATAAGATCGTTCTGGTCTTTAACATATCCGTATAAGCTTACAGAAGGCTGTGGCCCTAAAGTGAAATCAACAACCTTATCTCCGCTTATCAATGTTGATTTGTTTTGGTCAACATAACCTACTGCGTTTGCATTAAACCTGTATGCAACAGTTATGTTTGGTATGATTACACTATAAAATCCGCTTGTATTTGTTGCATTTGAATTTATTAAGTTAAATGACCAATCATAGATATTAACATTGGCATTTGCAATTGGATTGTTTGTGCCGCTTTCTATTACTTGCCCTGTTATTGTATAAGCCTGAGCAGAGCTAGCAAAAATCATTACAAACAATAAGCTTAATATTATTTTTTTGATATTCATCTTAACTCATAAATGCATCAATATCAGTCTGCATTCCTCCTGCAGTTATTCCTATGCCTGTTGCAAAGGTTTGATTTGTATATCCTGCAGCAACAGCCTCTAAATTATAAGTTTCTATTGTAGGCAGTCCATTGACAACATACTGCCCGACTGAATTGGAGTTAACTATCTGCACTAGTTCTAAATTGCTGTTCTTATATATGTTTATTGTTGCATCTGCTATTGTTGAGAAGTTTGCTAATACATAGATAGTTCCTGAAATTCCTCCTGCAATACCATTATTCTGAGTTAGTACAGCATTGTAAGTATTAGTTCCAGCATTAACATTGAAGTTATAAGCATAATTATTGATATATCCTGGTTTGCTTATTGTTATATTGTAAGTTCCTATATTTAAGCCAACTGAGTAATTGCCTATGGCATCTGTTTGTAAGTTAGCAACCGTTACTCCATCTTTTGTTACAATAATATTTGCATTGTATATTGTATTGTTTTGGTCTGATATTATTCCAGTTAATGTTCCTGTTGTTATAATTGGTGTTAAAGTAACGTTTAAATTAGTTGTTGCTGCTGTTGCTATGTTTATATTATTTATTGTTGCATCATAAAATCCTGTCCTGAATACTGTAACATTGTATGGGCCTTGGGCAATTGTTATGCTGTAAGAACCATCTGCTAAAGAGGTTGTTTCTCCCTTTACAATTCCATCTCTTATTAGCTGTATTGTTGCTCCACCCAATGTTGAGTTATCTGTAGCATTAAATATATATCCTGCCAATGTTCCTCTTGTATCAATTGTAAAGAAAACGTTTGCACTGCCGACATTATTGCTTGGGTCTGTTGCAAATATTGTTAAATTATGGCTGCCATCAGCGATGCTTAATGTTGTACCATTTGTTATGCTTTGTTGTGCTCCGCCATCTAAACTGTAAGTTGTTGTTGCAGGCTCATTAATATTAAAGCTTACTAAAATATTGTTTGAAGTTATTGTGCTTGCATTAACAGGCTCGAGTATTGTAACTATTGGAGCAGTTATATCAACATCGTTTACTGTTATTGTTATTAATTCAGAATCCATCAAGCTTCCATCGCTTACGCTGAAATTAACCTGGTATGTTCCATTTTGGGTGAAATCTGGAGTCCATGTAAATGTCTGTGTTAACACATTAAAAGTTGCTCCGCTTGGCAATCCAGATGCACTGTAAGTTAATGTATCATTCTCGGCATCTGTTGCGCTTATTGTAAATTGTAAAGTCTGATTTTCATTAATAGTCTTGTCCCCTATTGGATTTAGTATAGGTGCTGTGTTTGTTAGCACTACATTAAATGTACCTGTTATAGCGCTGTTTACATTGCCATTTACATCTGTTGCAATTATTTGTACACTATAGGTTCCATTTAATTCTGTATTTGAGTATGTTACACTGTAAAAGTCTTGGGAGGTCTCTGTTAAAGTTACAGTATCAACTGAAGCATTAGGCATGATTATTTGCGCTGTTACGCTTGCTATGCCTACATTGTCTATTACATTAGCGCTTATTGTAGTTGACTGGCCTGTAAATATTAAACTTGGGTTTATTGTTAAATTAGTTACAGAAGGTGCATCTTTGTCAAGCAATGCATAAGTTGTCTTAACATTTTCAACATTCCCTGCATTATCAACAGAGTAGTATTGTATAGTATGGTTGCCTGTTATAGTTATTGGAATAGATGTGCCATTTACCCACCCGACTGAATCCAGGTTGTATGTTGTATAATAAACCCCCGAACCAGAATCTGTTGGCGTTAGTGTTACAATGAAGTCTGCATTCTGCCATGTTGAAGGAGAATTATCTGTTGTTATTGGTGCAATTGTGTCTAATAATATATTTGTTGAAGCTGATGCTTGATTATTTGCTAAATCTGTTGCAATTACATTAATAATATTGTTGCCTTCAACCAAGCTTACGACAGCATTATAAGTTCCTGCACCAGGTGCGGCTAATATTCCATTAACAGTTATGTTTGCTATATTTGCGTCTGTAAATGTACCAGTTATTGTTTGTATACTGATATTAGTAGGAGTAACAACTGGGTCTATGTTTACTGTTGGAGCTATTGTATCTATAGTAAAAGAAACAATTGTGGTTGCTAAATTTCCTGCTATATCTGTTGCATTTACTTCTAAAATGTGTGCTCCATCTGTGATAGGAATTCCTGTATAAGGAGCGCTATCTAAATAGGTGGTATTTGAAGCAACGCCATTTAAATCTGTTATTGTTATATCTGGTATTATAGAAACATTGTAGTAAGCTCCATTTTGTATATTATTTATTATTATGGATGGTTGTGTGTTATCTATTGTAATTGTTCTTAACGAATCTGATACAACTGCACCACCCAAATCTCTGATCGTTATGTTTACCCCATAAACTCCATCAGCTAAAGGTGCTCCACCGCTGCATTGAGTAGTATTTCCTCTCCAATAACATGTACTTGGTTTTGTTACAGCTATTTGATTGGTTGCTGTTGCTGTCCATGCACTCTCTATTTCTATTGTCCAATTAACTGGTTCGTTAGAAGATGCATATATTTTTACTCCATCTAGAATACCATCAAAGTTAGCTGGTGAAATATAAATATTATTAGCTGTTGTGTTCCCATCATTTTCCAATTCAAATAGATAACTTGTTAAGGATGGTGGTACGTTAGCAACATCAATTGTAAATGCCTGGCTTGCTATTCCACCATTGCCGTCATTCACACTTACGTTTACATTGTTTAATCCAACTTGATTATATGCTGGCGTCCACTGTATCAACCCTGTTAAGGAATCGATTGTCATTCCAGATGGTGCAGTTATTAAAGAATATGTTAAAACGTCTAAATCTACATCAGTGGCATCTACATTATAATTGTATAAAACTCCTTCAGTAGCACTTGTTACAGGAGTGGATGTTATAACAGGATCATCATTAACTGGGCTAACTGTTACTGTAACTTCATTTGAGTTTGCTATTGCAAAGCTTGGATCTGTTGCAGTAAATATTAATATTTCAGCGCCATTCCAGTCTGGCAAAGCAGAGAAGCTAACATTTCCATTAGCATCTATGTTCACAATTACACTTGAGTTTCCGCTTACTGAATAGCTCAAAGTATCTCCATCAACATCAGAGAAATAATCATTTAAATTAAAAGCATCAGCTAGATTTGTATCTTCATCAAAGCTTACATTTGCTATGGATCCGGTGAATACAGGTGCATCATTAACCGGATTCAAAGTAACTGTAATAATTTGCGAAGCTGTCAATCCGCCGGAATCTGTTAGCGTTAAATTAATATTATCAGATCCAAAGGCATTTGCAACTGGGGTAAATGTTATTATATTATTATTTACATCGAAGCTTGTAGTGAATAAGCTTGCATTAACATCTGAAACATTCCAATTCAAGTTTAAATCTATATCTTCTACATCATTTTCATTGATACTTAAAATTAAAGGCCATGGTGTTGCATCTTCGTCTTTAATTTGATCTGAAATTACCGGGAATATCCATGGTGCATCATTTACTGGATTTACTGTTACATCAATTGTATCTTCTATAAATAATCCACCTGTGTCTGTTGCTTTGAATATTATTGTTTCAGTTCCACTCCAGTTTCCAGCTGCTGAGAAATCAACTGTATTATCTGGATTTATTATAATGTTGATACTTGTATTTCCAACAGAGATGTAAGTTAAATTATCATTATCTGGGTCTGAAAAGAAATTATCTAAGTCAAATACAGATAAATTGCTTGTATCTTCATCAAAAGTTACTGGGTCTGGACTTATTGAAGTTACTAAGATAGGGGCTCTGTTTACGTTATCGACAGTAATATCCCATGAAACACTCGCTTCTAAGCTTCCATCAGAGACAATTGCAGTAACGTTATGCACACCTGCTGAATCAAAATCAGCGTAATAATCAAACATATTTATTATACTGCCCTGCAATATGCTATCCAGATACCAGGAATATGTTAATGTATCATTATCAAAATCAGATGCTGTAACATCAAAGGACTGAGTTGTATTTTCATCCATTGTAACATTGTTTGGGGGATTGAAGGAATTTATCACAGGGGCAACATTTGTATTTGTAACATTTATCTGGAAGGACTGAGTTGCCATTCCGCCATTGCCGTCATCTACCTGCACTGTTACATCATGCAATCCTGCTTGGCCGTAATCAGGAGTCCATGCAATTAAGCCAGTTGTATTGTCAATTGTCATGCCAAAAGGAGATAGTGTCAATGCGTATGCTAAAATATCAAGGTCGACATCAGTTGCATCAACATCATAATTGTATAAATATCCTTCAGTTCCTGTAGTTATTGGCGTAGATATAATAAGAGGTGCATCGTTAACGGGAGTTACATTTAAATTAACAACATTGCTATCAACAGTTCCGCCATTGCTGTCATCTGCCCTGAATTGTATAGTGTTTATTCCGTTCCAGTCTGCATTTGGTGTTAGGGTTGAGATATTTCCGTTAATTACAACATTTATATCTGTTGGATTCAAGATAATAGTATAAGTAAGTGTATCTCCATCTACGTCAGAGAAGTATGGGCTTAAGTCTAGGTTGAGTATTGTATCTTCGTCCCATATTTGATCAGGAATGTTGCTTGTTAAAGTTGGGGGATTATTGACATTGTTTACAGTAATTGTTATATCTTCAAAATCAATATCAGTTCCGTCAGTTACTTCAAAATGAACATTAGGATAAACACCAGCTTGAGTTAAATCAGGAGTCCATGTAAAGGTTCTTGTTATAGGATTGAATATTGCTCCGCTTGGAAGATTGCTTGCTGAATATATTAAAGGATCATTATCTAGATCTGTTGCACTAATATTAAATTGCAAGAGCTGGCCTTCATCTACTATTTGATCTCCTATTTGGTTTAATATAGGGGCTGAATTGCCTATTACAACAAAATTGCTATTTATTGTATTTCCATTGGCTGTTCCATCATTGGCAGTAACCCTACAATATATCATATCATTTTTGTTGAAATATAAACCATTAATTGTAGTTGAGTTAGCTCCGCTTATTTGCCCTGATTGATTGTACCATTGTATCTTTGAATTATTAGGATCATTGTCTGCATCAGAAAAGCTATAGCTGCAGGTAAACACAGTATTTTCATAGCCGCTTGTTGGAGCTACAGCTGCATTTGAAACTGCAGGCAAAGAGTTTAATATTGTTATTGTATTTGAATTCATCCAGCTGCTTGTTGCCCCATATCCATCAACAGCCTGCTCAGAACAATAGATATTATCATTTTTGTTTCCATTTCCACTAATGCTCAAATCCAAGTTTTGTGAATTTTGCCCATTAATCTGATTTCCATTTCTGAACCATCCCCAATTTACGCTTATAGAATCGCCATCAAGGTCAGAGTAAGCTCCAGAATTGCAGGCCAATATTGAATTTGTATAATAACTGCCTGCTGAAATGCTTGGGCTTGTTAGGGATGGAGGATTATTTATTATGCTTGCTGTATCCTCTCCAAACTTTACCCAACCAACTCTTGTTCCATAGTATTTCCATACCTCACATTTCCAACTATCGCCTATAGATGTTTGGGAATTGCTTACAAAATTGCTATTTATTCCAGTTAGCGCTCCATTTTTAAACCATTTGTAGGTGTAACCTGTTCCTGAGGCTGTATTACATGTTAAATCCTGGTTATGTCCTGCTGGATTTGGAGTTATCCATACATTTGCAGCAAGAACACCAATGCTAAATATAATGCTGATTAGTAAGAACAATGCAATATTCCTTTTTTTAAAAGTAAGGTTCATTTGTAGTTTTTAGGGCTTTTTCCAAACTCTATACTCAACTGGATTTTGAGCGTGTTAGCACTGTTAAGCCTTATATTAGAATTATCTACAGTTACATAATCTATAGAATCGTGAATTGCTGCCCTTAGGTTTAAACCGCTTGCTGAAAGGTATCTTGTATTAATTTCAGAGCTTATTCCGACTGCCATACTGTCTACTTTTGTTTTATTCCCGCTTTCGTTCAACACATTTCTTCCAAGACCGAGCAAAAAGCCAAGTTTATTTTTTTTGATGTTAAACGGGTAGGTTTCAGCATTAAAGGCAAAGACATTTCTTTCAACGTTATATTTTGTACTCTCAGAAGAGTCCTCAAGACCTATTTTGCTGAGGTACATCTTAACTCTTTCTTTTGCTTTCCCAATTCCATATGCATAATCAAAGATAACCCTGCTGTCCAATGGCAAGTCCTCAAGCGAAACTCTTGAAAAGAAACCATTTAGGTTGGTGCTTTTATGAATGTCAACCAAATCGTCAGAGGTTGATATATCAAACTTATTAACATTTTTATTATAACCAACATCAAGCTTAAGGCCTTTTAACCTTTCGTCTAAGGATCTTATTCCAGCGCCAAGCTCCAAATCAAAGCTATCTAGGTTGTTTAAATCATCACCAGCAACCTTGCCAGAGCCAACACCAAAACCAGTATTGATTACCCCATGATACTGCAACTTTTTATGGCTTATTTTTGGCTCTAATTCTATATTTGTATTGAGTTGGTTAATAGTATTCTTGGTATTTGTTATTATAGGAACTCCTTCTTCATCATAAGCTGTAACTTTTTGCCTTTCAGAACTAAAACTTGGATTAAAAGAGAAGTTTCCACCAAAATATTTTTTGACTTTTTCTATTCTTGGATTTCTATTTTCCAAAGATTCGATAAACTCACCAATTTCATCGTCTCTAAAAATTTCCTTTTCAGATTTACTGGCTTTAGGAGTATCTTTAACTTCTTTTTCCACAGCTTCAGCATTTTTCAAAAGCTCTTTTACAGATGCTGTTTCATCTTGCTCTTCTGCCCTTGCCTGCGGAGCAACTAAAGAAGTGATTCCGTACAATATTATAGGTAATGTTAATTTTCCTAAACTTTTTTTAATATTCACTTTAACCCCCAGCTTTTTTAGGAATAACTTATATATAAACCTTTCTAAATATATCTATTATGTAGTAGTGATTGTAATTTCTTCATTTTTTCAAGTTTTCCAAAATTATATACCCTGTCCTCAATAATGTAAATATCAAAATTATCTATGTTATGCAGGAATGGGCTTAGAAAACTTTCTCTTGTAATGTCGCTTCCCATAACAATCGGGTTCATGGATGACATAACTATCAGGTTCTTGCCATTCCATCTGCCTGACATGAAGCATTTGAATTTCTCATTGCTCTTTTCCCTAAATGAAACAACTGGATGCTCGTGGCCTATGATAATAGTTTCAGCATTTTTCATTTCTTTATTTGTTAATATTACATCCCCATGCAAAATACATATGCTATTAATGTTGTAAAAGTCAACTATTTTTAAGTCTCTTTTTTCTGCCAAATACTTTATTGTTTTGTCATGATTTCCTTTTATTATAACTATTTCTTTGTCCTTTAAAAAATCAAATAATTGCAGAATATCCCTCCATTCTTGTGTAGATATTGTTCCAAATTCATGTTTGAGGTCTCCTGTAAACACAATCCTATTTACATTTACTTTTTTGAATATTTTTTCAAATTTTTCAAGAATGTCATTAAATTGGAATCTTGGTATTAAAATTCCCTTTTTGTTCAGAGCCTCTTCATAACCAATGTGCAGGTCAGAGACTACCAAAGTTTTTTCTTTCTTAATATACAATGCTAAATCTATTATTTCTATTTCCGGCAAAATTTTCATAGCTTAAGAAGATGTTAAATACTATTTAATAATTATGCTCTATTTGTATAGGTTTTGTCCTATAAACTTTCCATCTTGTCCTTGTATAAATCCTGCATCTTTCCGAATTTTGTCTCTATTTTTTGCTTTCTTTTCTGGATCTCATTATCAAATAATTCTGCTGGCTTTATGTTGCTCTTTTCCATTTCCTCAACTGCTGCCAAAAATTTCTTTTCAAGTTTTGCCAAATCCCAATACATGCTCAGGTAATTTCTGCTGTCCTGTTTCATCTTTTTCTCCATATTTTCTATTGCGCTCAAAATTTCTTTTACTTTATGCTGCTGTAGTGTTTTAACCGGCTCACTTCTCTCTTTTTTTATTATAATTGGTTTTTCCTTGTACCATCTAGGTTTTTCCTGAGATTTTAATCTTTCAAGAGCCTCCAATACCCTGCTCTTTTCCATATTTGCTATATAACTTTCTTACTTATAAATCTTTTGTAATAATTAGAAATATTTATCTGTCAAAAAAATTTTCTTTTCCTACTTCTTCAAGAATTGTATTTGCATCGTAATCTTTAATTATCGTTTCTCTTCCGCATGCAGGGCATATCTTTGGAATTCTTGCCCCCTTTGGAGAATACCTAAAGTTGCATGATTTACAAAAATAGGTTGTCATCTTTTTACTCTTTTTTCTATTTCGTTAGGAAAATTCTCTTTAATAAAATTGATCATCGCGGAATTACCAGCTTGCTTATAAATAAGAAGCGCCTCTGGAAGCGAATCTTCTTTAAGGTAAGTATCTCCAATTAAATTAAGCTTTTCTATATTATCAGCCAATTTAAATGCTCTTGCAGCTGGCTCAAGTTCATTATTTTTAAGGCATATTTCACCGACTTTATTCAACCTTACCTTATCATTCAAGGCTCCAAAAATTTCTATGGCAAAATCAATCTTTTGCTTTTCTACACAATCATCGCCTACCTTGTTTAATTTATCTTTTTCCCCTGCTGCTAAAAATGCTTTTATTGCCTCTTGAATATGAGATTCTTTTAGGCACTTATCGCCTACCTTAATTAACTTTTCATTATTCTTGGCCAAAATGTAACTATCAACTGCCTGTGATAATAAACCAACTTGGGCATAATAATCCCCAACTTCTGCCAACTTGCTGCTGTTTCCTGTAATAGAGAACGCATTTATTGCTTCTTGTATACGCCCTTTTTTAAATAGCTCTTCACCTGCTGCATCCAATAGGGCTTTTCTTGTTACCTCATTGAACATGCTCAGATTAACATTGCCTATACCTTTCCTAATTAAAGAAGGAACAACTTTTTTGAACGCCTCTTCATCGTCTTTAGAAACGCTATTAATTGCCTTCATTATTCCAGGAATAATCTTCTCTATATTCTTTTCAATATCAACCATTTTTCTTACTCATAAATTAAAAATATCTTACTTATATAGTTTTCTGTTTAACAATAAATATATTGGAATACTTATTATAATCAACTATAAGCCTTTTGCACTTAGTAAAAAATATACTGCAATAAGCCCTATTAAAAAAGCAAAAGTTATCGCTTATACTTCTTAGAGCATTCTCTTTAATAATTTTAACGACATATTATGTTTTAATTTATGAAATATCTTTTTTTCAACTTGTCTAATCCTTTCTCTTGTTAATCCAAATTTATTTCCTGTTTCTTCTAATGTTTTTGCTTCGCCATTTAAATATCTGAACTTTATTATTTCTTGGCTTCTCGGACTGAATTTTTGTAAGCTTTTACATACTTCATTTTTAATTACTTCTTTTAAATTCTTAGTTTCTATTTCTTTAATTGAATCTTTTCCATCTGGAATTAAATCGTGGAGTGGCTGTTCCTCACCCAACCAGTCAAACCCAGAGGTATCTGGTGAGTAATATCTTTGGCTTATTATTTCCTCTATTCTTTTAGCAACTCCAGTTGAGATATGTAATTTTTTGCTAATATCTTTTAATATCTCCTCTTCTGTTTTATTTCCGTTGTTTTTAATAACTTCTATTTTAGTTTCTACGTATTTTTTCATTTTTTCTTGTAAATATACTGGTAGTCTCACCAATCTGGATTTATTTTTTGTATACCTTCCAATTTTTTGTTTAATCAGCCAATAGGTGTATGTGCTGTATTTACATCCTTTTCTCAAATCAAATTTTTTAAAGGCAGTATCTAAACCTATAACTCCCTCTTCAAATAAATCTTGTATTTCTGTTGTATGGCTACCCAAATATTTTTTTGCAACATTTATAATTAACTTATAATTGCTACCAAAAAAGAATTCTTTTGCTTCTTGTCTTTTACTATATAGTAATTTTAATTCTTTTATCTTTTCTTTATCAATACGACTTAGAGTCTTAGAAAACTTATCTTTACAGTCATTTATAATTTTAGTCGGTTCTGTTTTACTTTGCTCTTCATCAAGACTATTTTCTAACATGCCAAGTCTTTTTGCTTGATTATGCAACCCAATTAAATTTTTAAGGTTGTTGTCTTGTTTGATTAATTTATATACTCTATAGTTATAATAATTTATTTCTTTAAGTAAATAAACTTCTTCTTCTCTGTTAAGTAATCCGTAATCATCAAGAATTAAACCGAAAAATTCGATCGTACCTTGTTTTGGTTTTCTAATTATCTTTAGTCGGTAATTTAAATTTGCAGATTTATCTGGAAAATATTTAATACCTTGGATCCCATTTAGAATAGTCCCAATGTCTTGCATCTTTCTTCTTACATTTTCTATAAAGGAGATAAGATTTATAAAGTTTTTTATTAAATTTTGGAATTTAATGCAATTTTTGCTAAGACCATATTATGCATTCTTTTTAAGAACTCCATTCTATCTTCCATCTTTAATACATCTAGATAGCCTTGCAAAGCAATATTAAATGCAAAGGGGCTAGGCATAGAGGTTGCCATCTGCCTAAGTTCCATTTTCCCCTCTTCCAACATTTTTAGTATAATAGCAGCATTATTCACATCCATGAGATCTTCTAGGACTTCCCTTTTTGATTCTTTTAATATGCAAAAATTATCGTTTATTCTCCTTAAGGCGTTCATCAATATCATGCTACTTACCTGTTGTCTTCCTACCCCTTTCTTCACCCCTTTGTATTGCCTTAGAATCATCGTGGCTCTTGTGGCGCAATGCCTAAACCTTCTTTTTAGAACTTCACTTTTATCTATGGCAAGGCTGACAATTTTTTTTAGCTCATTTGATTTTATTAAGTTGAATGCCTTTAACACCTGTATTTTTTCATCTGTTGCTATAAAAAAGCCATTATCATTTATGCCAATTTCAACATCTTTATGTTGTAATCTTGCTATTACAAATGCAATTGTTCTGCTTAAGACATCGTTAACTCTTCTACCATACAAGCTATGGAAGACGACATATTTTTTGTCATTTTGGTTAAAGAGCTCAACCAACAATTTTTTATCTGAAGGGATCTCCGCGTATAAAAACTGCTCTTTGAAATATTCATAAATAGCATTAGCTGCATTTTCGTCAACATAAAGGTATTCATTGACAAATTGCATGATCTCTTCTTTTGATTTTTTTGCTTTAAATTTTTCTTCCATAAGCCTTCTAAACCTGTTTATATCCAAGGCCAGATCAAAGCTTAATGGCAATTGCTCGGAAAACCAGGATGGCACTGTTGGCGGCCTATGGGAGGATGCCTTAACCTGCGCTGTCATTCCCCTGCTGAACAAAAATTCATAAGTATCGCCACCTAAGACAAAGACATCGCCTGGCTTTAAGCGCTCAAGAAATCCCTCATCAATATGTCCAATGGATTGGTCTCCAACCTTGACTGTAATAAAGCTCTCTTCTGGTATTGTTCCTATATTGGTCATGTAGATAACTCTGCTTAGCCTTCCTTTTTTTCCAACTAATCCATTTTCTTCATCATACCATATCTTTGCATAAATATTCCTGTCTTCCAAGCTTACATATTTTCCAGCTAGGTAATTGACTACCTCAAGAAAATCCTCTTTTGTTAAATCTTTATAGCAATAGCTCCCCTTGACTAATCTGAATAAGTCATTTATGTTTGTAATATCAGAAATTGCAATGCCATGTATTTGCTGTGCTAAAACATCCAAGCAATTTTTGGGAATATTTATTTTATCGATTCTTTTTTCCAATGCAGCTTTAAGCATGACAGAACATTCAACTAAATCGTCTCTATCTAAAACAATAATTCTACCTTTTACTGTATTATGCAATTTGTGGCCTGACCTTCCAATTCTTTGGGTTAGGCGTGCAATACTTTTTGGGCTTCCCAAACAAATTACTAAATCAATATAACCAATATCAATTCCGAGTTCCAAGCTTGTGCTACAAACAACACATTTTAGCTTACCCCCCTTAAGCTTATTCTCCAAATTAATTCTATGTTCTTTGCTTAAACTTCCATGATGAGCCCCAATATTATCCATATATTTTTTTGGAAATTTATTTTTTAAATTATCAACTACCCTTTCAGTTGCACTTCTTGTATTTGTAAATATTAGGGTGGTTTTGTGCTCTTGTATTAGGTTGTCTATTAGGTTGTACATGGCATTATGCATTTCTTCATGGGTCGTATTAATTAAATCTGACAACGGGCTGACAACTTTTAAATCCATATTTTTAATGAACTGAACATCAACAATTTTACAGTTTCTTACCTTATTATCTTCATAGCCGACTAAAAATTTGGCTATCTCTTCTAGAGGGCTTAGAGTTGCACTTAATCCAATCCTTATGAAATCGTTTAGTTTTTGCAATCTTTCGAGGCTTAGACTTAAATGAACCCCTCTTTTATTAGTAGCTAAAGCATGTATCTCATCTACTATAACCCATTTTACATCTTTAACTAACTCTTTAAACTTTATAGAACTTAAAATCAAAGCTAAACTTTCTGGTGTTGTAATTAGCACATGTGGAACATTTTTAAGCATCTTTTGCTTTTCTGCTGGTGTTGTATCCCCAGTCCTTACCACTACCCTTATACCTAGTTTTTTATCTGCGATAGCTTCAATTTCTTGCAAAGGCTCTATTAAATTTTTTTCTATATCGCGATTTAACGCTTTTAAAGGACTTATATAAATACAATAAACTTTATCTTGCAATTTATTTTTTTCTGAAAGATTAATCAGCTCATTCAATATGCTTAGAAATGCCGTTAATGTCTTAGTAGCTCCTGTCGGGGCTGAAACTAAAATATTATTTCCATCATGAATCTCTTTTACGCCATATAATTGGGGCAATGAAAATTCTTTAAATTTGCTAAAGAACCACTTATTTGTGATAGGATTAAGTACTTTTTTAACCTCTTCTTCATTATACGGCTGTTTTATTATTTCTATCATTGCAGAATTATAAATTTTACTTATATAAGACAATAGATTTATATATTTTGTTAATTTTGAGATTATATGGATTGGGAAACTTTGGAGGAAATTTTGAATAATAGTGGGTATCTAAAGCCAATGGTTATGCCTACTGTTAGCACACTTTTTGGAGCTGTTACATTTTCAATATTTTATGGTGGATATAAATTAGGTCATAAGTTATATAA
>Ga0210057_1001842_pt1 | contig 31361 bp, 24 predicted proteins | sample CryGeyCG2114_010_2_FD_183968 | JGI IMG/M metagenome (GOLD analysis project Ga0210057, IMG submission 183968) | Groundwater microbial communities from aquifer - Crystal Geyser CG10_big_fil_rev_8/21/14_0.10 (SPAdes) (version 2) | ecosystem: Environmental > Aquatic > Deep subsurface > Groundwater ...
ACTTTGTGGCCGCATAAAAACTCCAGATTTTTAATGGATTCCCTGATCACCTGGTGTTTTTTTATCACCCCATTTGAAGAAATGCTCTAAAAACTTCAAGCACTTACGACTTTTTCAGACACGACTAGATAGGATTATTCGACGCACCAATTGAAAACCAGAAAGTCTAAAGCGTTTAACATTTGGAAAGAACTCAAAATAAGTCGGATCAACGGCGACTTGGGTTAGATCATCTCCTCTCCATATCAGCAAATCATTTGGATACAATTTATTGTACCCAGCAGAGCGCCCAAAGTTATGGTCTCGAGTCTCTACTATATATGCAGCTTCTGGACAGCACTCGTATCGACACTTGCAACAATTCGGAACTCTTGAAGGCCCGAGCCATCTTCACCAAACACCGCTATTGTTGTTGGTTCTGTTTCAATAGGCTTTAGGCTGCCCTCAAGAAGCTCCCACTTAAGATTAGTGGATCGGGGCGGGCGCAGATCTTTGAAGAAAAGCCAAAGATGGGCAGAATTCGTAAGACTAAAGGCAATATAGGGGCGCGTAGGTGGATTCGGCTGAGGTAGCACTTCACCGACCGGCCTCAGAGATTCCAGCCCTTCTTCGCCCGATCCAGTTAGATGTACCTCGTAGGGAATCAATAAACTTGGAATGTCTCTTACATATATGTCTTTTAAGGCCGGAATGAGACGAGTGCGTACAAAGTCAAAATCATTTGGACCCTGGAACTGAACCCCTGCCGAGAAACTTTCTCGAGTAAGAATTCTCTCCGCTTCTTCACCGCCTACGGCGGGAATTTCATCGGTGGTCGGACCTGAGATTAAATAGGATTCTTCAAAAGGACTAAGGTCGTTGGCAGAATGCCAACCCTCCAGTTCAACCGGGCTTTCGCCCGCCGGAGTTTTCAACAAATAGGCGGTCACGGTCCACCAAGAAGTAGCCCTTCCGGACCAAGCCGAAATCTTAGGAACATCAAAGCTTCCATCGGCGCGAATTCCAATTGAAATAAAACGCCGCTTCATTGCTCGTTGCGCAGTTATCGTCATTGCCGAACGATGGCTTATAAGTTCCAATACGATTTGAAATTCACTGCAGTCTCTTCCTTCCAAAGCATGGATCTGACCGGAAAATGCTGGAATTTGAAGCCGAGCCGCTCGCCATGGAAGATTGTCGCTCCAGGACTGAGCCAGAATGCTCATAGGAAGAAGTAAAGAAATTAGGTACAAACAGAGACGTTTTTGAATTCCACAATATCTTCGCATTCGCTTTGCATCGCATACTTCTGATACGAATTGCAAGGCAGTTATGAAACCAAAAACCTTATCCAAATTAGATGTTTACGCAGCTTACAGGCTCTGCCCGCTTCGACCTCAAATCGTCGGCCACGGACTCCGCCGCAACCCAGGCTCCCGACCAACAGTTCTGAAAATTAAAGCCACCCGTGACAGCATCAATATCGAGAATTTCGCCCGCAAAATAAAGTCCGGGAATAATTTTGCTCTGCATGGTTTGAAAATTTACCTCGCGGCGATCAACGCCGCCGGCTGTAACGAATTCTTCTTTATAGGTTGTTCTCGCTTCCATCTCAAACTCGGCTCTCAAAATTTCTTTGAGCAGCTTTTCGATCGCTGCCTTGGAGACTTGACCCCAGCTGCATCGGTCATCGATTTCACAAGCCTCTAGAACCTTAAGCCAGTAGCGACTAGGCAAGGGAACAAGCCGGTCGTTCTTTAGGCCTCGTGTTGGATAATGTTCGCGACGATAGGCAACATCTTTTCGCAGGTCCGTTTCTGATTTATCAGGAGAAAAATTAATTTTGAAACTGGAACGATATTCCGAAGCAGCAAGTTCTCGGGCCGCAAAGGCCGAGAGTTTCAATATTGCCGGTCCACTCCAACCCCAGTGCGTTATCAAAGCCGGCCCCTCGGATTTAAACTTTTTATCTTCAAACTTCATTTCGATTTTAACATTTCGAAAACTCAATCCCGGAAGTTCGGCAATACGAGAATCCTTAACATTAAACGAAAATAAGCTTGGAACTGGCGTTACGATACTATGCCCAAAAGATTCAGCAAGACGACGGCCCGTTTTTGAGCTGCCGGTCGCTAACAAAAGATGTCGACAGATTAATTTTTCGTCTTTTGAAAACTCAATTTCAAAAACCAAAGACTCATCGTTATATTTCACCGCCTGAACCAAGTGATTAAGAAATACCTTAACACCCAAACGCTCCGTCTCTTTCATAAAGCATCGGATAACTGATTCGCTTGAATCTGAAATAGGAAAGATTCTCCCGTCGTCCTCTATCTTTGTAGGTACGCCGTGATCTTCTAGCCATTTCAACATATCTTTGGGTTGAAAGCGGCTAAACACAGATTTGAGTTCGCGCTCGCCTCGCGGATAGTTCTGCACAAGTTTCGAAACTTCAAAACAATTATGCGTGATATTGCAGCGACCCCCGCCCGAAACTCGGACTTTCTGAAGCACATTGGAACTAGATTCCAAAATGACGATGGAGGCATGCGGTACCAATTCGGCCAGTCGAATGCCCGAAAAGAAACCAGCGGCTCCGCCGCCAAGGATGGCATAATCTACTATTCGAGGGCTTGTGTTCATTGAGAGGGCCTGATCTAGCATGACTCGAGTTTTTTGTGGATACTTCCACCCGCCTTTTGCTTAGATAGACTAATGAGCGTAATACTCGCGTCTTTAGGCGCCTTTGTGGCTGGATTTGTTATTTCTTACTTTTGGGGTCGATCTCGTCAGGCCATCTTGGAAACCAAACTTGAGAACGAAATCAATCAAGCTCAGGAGAAAATTAAGCTTATCGAAGAGGCTCGTCAAAGCTTAGAAAACTCATTTCGAAGCCTATCTTCCGACGCTCTTCAGAAAAACAACGAAGCTTTTTTATTGTTGGCTAAGACTCAATTCGAGAATTTTCAATCCGCTGCTAAAAATGAGCTGGATAAGAAACAAGATGGGATTTTAGATTTGGTTAAGCCGGTTCGCGAAAGCCTCGAAAAAGTAGATCTTAAACTTCAGAATATTGAAAAAAATCGAATTCAAACCGAGGAGCGTTTGAAAGAACAAATGCGTTCTCTTACCGAAACACACCAAAATCTTCGAACCGAAACCTCGAGTCTGGTGGCAGCCCTTCGGTCACCTCAAACTCGCGGGCAGTGGGGCGAGATGCAACTTAAGCGAGTTATTGAGATGGCCGGAATGCTTGACCACTGTGACTTCGTCACTCAAACTTCGGTCACCGACGATCAGCAAAATCGATTGCGTCCCGATGTCATCGTCAGTCTACCGGGCGGCAAAAATATTGTGGTTGATGCCAAGACGCCTTTGAACGCCTATATGGATGCGATGCAAGCTGAGTCACCCGATCTCAAAAAACAAAAATTCACAGACCATGCTCGTCATATTCGAAAGCATATCGATGATCTGAGTAAAAAGGCCTATTGGAGTCAGTTTCAACCCTCTCCTGATTTTGTTGTTTTATTTTTGCCCGGTGAAAGCTTCTTTAGCGCAGCCTTGGAGCAAGATCCGTCTCTTATTGAAGTGGGTATCACTCAAAATGTCATAATCGCTACGCCGACAACTTTGATCTCGCTTTTGCGCGCTGCCTCTTATGGATGGCAGCAAGAAAGATTGGCTGAAAATATCCGCGAAATAGCACGAATGGGTCAGGAACTTTATAAGCGGCTTTCGGATATGACCGAACACTTCAATCGAGTGGGAAAAAATCTGGGACAAACCGTACAGGCCTACAATGACAGCATTGGCAGCCTCGAAAGACGAGTCTTGGTAACGGCCAGGAAATTCCAAGATCAGAAAATTCTCGGCCAAATAAACTCTTTGCCCGAACTAGCGAATGTCGACCAATTGCCCAAGGAACTTCGGATTCCTGACTTGAATTGAGGGGAAGACTTGTCCAAATAAAGGTGATTGCATGTCGCAAACTCCCCGTTCAAACTAAATAATCGGCTACAAGCAACGACTGAAGAAAAATAAATTTTCAATACTTCCAAGCGGATACTACACTTTTGGAGAAAATATCCGAAACATGGCATGACAATTGCTTATGTGGTCGCCGGATCGAGCCTGCATATTTGTCGTTTCATGCAGATTTTGGTCTGGAGTCTCTAGTTTGGTGTGTTCGTGTGCCTAGTTTCACGATTGTTACTTCAAGTTAGCAGTCTCGTAATCGAAATTCGGGAAATAGAAGGGACTATCATTATGAAATTTTTGGCTATTACGAGTTTATCGTTTTTGCTCGTCGGTCATATCTCCGCTCAAGAGCGAGAGGCTGCGACGGCTTTAACCTATCGGATAAACCAACCTGGAAAGGTAAAAATGCTTTTGCCCGAAAGCGAAAGCCTCATCAATATGGGACTGGATCTAGTTCAAAGCGGTGCCGCTCAAGATCTTGCCGTAAACTTAAACGAAAATCTCTTTGGATTAACCCAAGCTATCAGCCCCTTTCGTCAAAACGCATCGAAAGGAAATGCCGAGTATTCAAAACAAGCAGTAAGAGAAATCTCCAAGCAAATTGCCACCCTGGACGATGCCCTATCACAAACAAATATCGACAATCTAAAGGGAGAGGGCTTGCATCGCATCCACGCTATACAGACGACCGTTAAAACCTTTGTAGACGCGATGAAGGTTTTTTTGAAGGATATTACCGACCTCAACCAGCAATTTGTAAATATTGATCTTAAAAAGCTCAATCGCCGAGCTGAAGCTTCTCAAAACGAAAAAATAGTTGCCTTAATGAATAGCTACGATGAACAAGCCTTACGTTTAAAGCAAGCCGTTGATCAAACAAGTCATGCAATCAACTCTGAGTATCTCGTTTTTGAAAATATCAAGTTAGTATCTAATGATCGTGAGGAGCGTGCGGATGCGGCAAGTATCCAATTCTTTCTAAGACGGATCGCAAATATCACAAGAAATCTTTATACAAGTTTTGCTTGGGAAGTTCCTCTGGATGATATTTACAAAAGCTTAGAGCCAGGAACCAAGACAGAAAATGTATTTTTGTTTTTTGGTCGAAAGGAAGTTAAAGAATACAAAACTCTTGGCGAATACGCAGACGCTTTACAGCAAATGGTTTCCGCTACGGGTCAAACAGTTCAAGCTTTTTCGAAGGCTCTGGACGAGCTGACAGGTCTCTTGGCCGAGGTTGATTATCGCGGTAAAGCAAGAAGCGAAGTTATCCGTGTCTATACTCTCGCGGTCGATGCTCTTGTTGAAGACTCTTTAAACTCTCATGGGCTGAAGGAATCAGACTGGCAGCTTTTGCGCAACAATATGATCACCGCCATAGATACTCATACCGTCCCCGAACTAAAGGTCTTAATAACAAACGTAAGTGCAGAAGGCCGAAAAATATCGGAAGCGCGACGCGAAGTTACGAACCGAGCCACTCGTTTTGAGATGGAGACTCAAGAGATTCAAGAACGCCTCAACCAAGACGGCTATTGAACCTCCTAATCAAGGTTAATAAATGCTGACGCTCTCTCGCATTCGAAATTTTACAGCGGGGATTTTGATCCTTCCTCAGCTTTTAATCGCTCAGGATCAAGGCAGTCTGACCCAGCAAGAGGCTGCCTTCATTCCCGTTAGTCCGCAGGAAAATATTAAAGATCAACTTCAAGACTGGATCGAAATAGCTGACGACGTCCTATTCAATAAGAAGTTCAAGTACAAAGATTCCGGCCTACGAAATCGAGCCTACGCGCTTATCGACCTACGCATCAAATTTTTAACCACGTTAATCCAGATGGCAAAGTTAGAACTCGTCAATCCAAGAGATTGCAAACACCCTCAATCCTGCCGAAGCTTGGACGAATCCAAGACAGCCTTTTACGATGCGATGACACGCGCCTTCGACAACTATAACTGCTTCATTCCGAAGGATTTTAGAGACTATAGGAATGATTCTTTCATTCATGGGTACGAAACAATTAGGCAATGTTTTCGCCAGGGCATTGACAGTCCTCAGGGAGTAAAGGACGAAATCGGACTTAGTATTAAGGCGGCAAGCGAAGCCGGAATAACTGGTGATATTTTTGCAAAGAGCGTCTCGGACTTTCTGAGCCTAAGTCTAAGTAGTTTTGATAGAGATTTACGAAACACAGACTTTCTTTATCCCAACAGTGATGGCAAAAACCCCAATCGGGAAGAGATAATTCATTTGATTGAACATCATATGTTAGAAAATATGAATTTCTTTCTTGATTCGATGATTCGAGCGGTTTCAAAAAATCAAGTTTGGTCGATCGTTCTGAATAACGAGAGACTATCCAATCGACGAACTGAAATAGGTGAGACCCTATTGGGTTTTGCCAGAAGTGGAGGACCTTCGTATCAAGCACCCTCTACCGCCATCAATCGAGAGTCCGAAGAGCGTGAAATTACAGATTTGGAAATGGATGTATTAGGGCTCCTCAATATCTCTGAAGGGATATTAGCCGGGGGCTAAGATTTCTTTATTGATTCTCTAGATTCAACTGACAGTTTGAAAATTTAGTTTTTAGAAGCTCAAGAATTGATTGAATCTCCTCCTGGCCTCTCCCCAGTCTCGTCTCAACTTCTCTTCTCCCCTCAGGACTCAACATCTTGGATTGCCGTAACCTTAAATCTGATTGCGTCCTTTGAAGGCTAACATACTCGGTAGCTGTATGAATTATGCCTGATTCATCTCGATAGCCATGCTCTATTGCGTAATTTTCCATGACCCGAAGGATTTCATCCTTCTTAGTATCGGAAGAAAATCGAATCCTGAAAATCCCCTCTTGAGGTGACGTTTGAGTTGCTATTACTTTTAAAGACTTCGATTCAAATAGATGCACAAAGAAATCTAACTCACCATCGTTAGGACTAGCTTGAGTGCCGAGCATTCTCTCTTTTTCAAAGACTTGCATAATTTCGGCCCAAGAATAGTCAGTACGCTTACGAAGCCACTCGGGATCCTTCTTTATAAGTGCATTATAAATTCTAACATCCAATACGGGTTTCGAATAATGTACGACAAGCTCATGATAGGACGGGCCGAAACCAAGAAGACCAGTCGATACTGACTCAACTTCGTAAACCAAATTCATATCAGATGGATGAAGTTTATTTTTTGGGATCCCGAGAACCGCCTCCCACTGGTTTACAGTCAGCCGAGATGCATCACCGTCTCTCGCTACAAATGATCGTACCTGAATAGGTCGATTCAAAAGCTCATCCACGACCACACTCTGATCAAAAAGCCCTCTTCCTGATTCACTCCTAATCGGGCTCGCGACATAATCTCGAAGCAGCGCCCGAACTTGTTCTAGACTTATCCCCTTTGGAAATTCAATAAGATGAGTAAAGGCATCGGTTCCTTCTAGGGGTTTTGTATTAACAGTGTTGACGCCCAGATGCTCAAACAAACCCCTAAAGAACTCCGCGTCTGCCTCCGCTCTCGCTTTCTCCAAAGTGACAGAGACCTGATGAATATCTTTTCCTGTTATTTTTTCCAATAGACTCGGATCCAAATGATCAAGCTGAGAAATCAAATCATAATCGAGGTAGTAATTCTCACGTCTCATTTCCAATCGCAAAGGCTCGTTGATTGTTGACGGATAAAATCGATAGACATAATCAAAGCGTGAAAGGGGTACCAACTCGATAGGTAAATCTGTATTTAGAAGATAACTCTGGTCGCCATAGCTTAGATCCCGCGGTTCACTGGCACGAGAATCGCCGGTAAGCCGAAAGCGACTTTCGACTTGCTGTTCAATTTGACTACGCTCTCGCTCGGCTCTTAAGCGCTCTTGCCTTTGTTGCTCCGCCTCCCATTTCTCCACAGCAGCCGTTCGTAAATTCAGCAGGTAACTATCGTCCCACATCAAACCACGCAGATCCTTCATAAGAGGCGTTAGATCGTCCGGATTTCGCACGATGACCCGAGGGAAACTTCTAAGGTCTGGAAATCCATTTTCTTTAGCCCCTGCTGCCGCAAGCAAGCTTAACTCCGAAACCGGAATAAGATCGAGAGGTTCGGTTTCTCCGAAGATCACAGCGTAGTCTTTGGAATTTTCTGAACTCGATAATAGATCCGTGATATCTGCAAGCAAGCCCTGGATATAAGGGTCGATCTGGTAGTTCACGATTAGGCCCGTCGCGTTGTCGATTTTGGGTTTTAGATTAAAGCGAGTCTTCCCAATGAATAAGATCAATGTATTTTTTGGCTCTGCGAACAGGCCGAGGCTCTCGTGTTTTTCCCATTTGAGAAGAATTTCTAAACTTCGCAGCCCATCGTATATCTCCACATTTCCTTTCCCAGCAACCATAGAAGCGGACGGACTGGATTTTTGCTCCAGTTTGGAGCCATGCAAACTCATCAAGGATGGGTGCGGCCTTTGATACTGAAACGAATACGGGATAAGTTTAAGATTAACTTCCTCCTTTAAATTCTCATCGGCAGATAGGAGGTCCATGACTTGTTGGACTAAAGAAAGGCTTCTTTCAAATTCTGATGGCGAATCATCGTATACTAAGATGATTTCAGTCGGCCTCGAGCTATCGAATATATTTTCTTGTGAGTATGAATACCCCACGAATAGCACGGAAGAAAACAAAACCACATGCAACGCCAAACAAGCCTGACGCAAGCCATTTGTCACCGATTCCAACCCCACTTGTCTTCCGTTAAGCTTTGAAATCCTCGATGCACATCCTCATCCGAACCCACAGCTCGGATATTTTGGATAATGACATCTGCTTCAGTTCGAGCCGAATTCCAAATTTCGGGCGCATGATCCTGAACTTCTCCAAGTGCCTGATTAAATATTTCCACGGCTCGTGCATCAAATTGACTTACTTGAGTTGGATAGTGATTTTCCAAGACCTCATGACCAACATAGCCTCCTCCACTAAGAAGCAAGCTTATGACAATGGGCTTCTTCAAGCGATATAGGCTGTATCCAATGCTGCTTGAAACAATGTTTGAATCCACGGCCTGCTGAAGCACGGCCTCTGAAATTTTTAGTTTAGCTGCAAGCTCTCTTGTTAGATTGATGTTTTGCAAGGCTTCGAAAGATCGACGACGAATGGCTCGGCTAACCGCCTTGTATAGCCTTCGCAATCGAACTTGCTGCATCGGTGTCAAAGGTCGAGAGTTGGCCGCACGTCCTTGAATATCTGCCAACTTATCTCTGGCGCGCGCGCTCCGCGTCCTACGATCAAACTTCTTTTGACCAGCTCGAAGGCCGCTTTCAATTTGACCCTGAATAGTCCTGGCGACTTCCTTACTACCCCTGGGACTAAGCGAACCTGCAACCTCAGCAAACTGCTCGCGGCAACGAGCACTCAGACTAGTGTTAAATGAAATAAAAATGATGCTCACAAACAGGCTTAAGCGAATGCCACACATAAATGTCCTCCTCGATCCGCCATTCATTAAAGCAAGAATTGTGCTCCCTGTTTGCAAAATATCACTAAAAATAATAAGTGATTTCATGTGCTTAACGATGGACCCTGATTTTTTGAAATAGTCCTGGGGCCTAACGGCCCCAAAGTTTCTATCTATGTCCCAGTTTAGACCCTCAGGGAAGTCTGCTTCGGATAAAATAGATTTGTGGATAAACTGCTTCTTTTCTTGCTCAGCGCCAACTCGAAAACTCGAGATCAGCTTAAAAATGCTTTGAAAAGCGAGTTTGAAGTTGTGAGCCACTCTACAGCCGAATCACTCCTGAGTGAGTTAAGAAAGCAACGCCCCCACGGAATTGTTATGGACCTTAGTGTCAAAGACAAGCCGCCATTCTATATCATCGATAAGGTTCGAAACTCCCCTGCCACCAGAGGCCTTGAGTTCGTCATTGTTTCGCGGGATGCAAGCAAAGAAAATCTCGAAAAAGCCGTTCGTGCCGGTGTCAGTCATTTTATCGGCATTCCTTTTGAAAAAGATGTTCTACTAGAGAAAATCCGAATTGCCTTTGGAGCCATTCCTGCTCACCAAGTGCAAAATTATTTTAGTCTAGAAAATGAAAGCAAAGTTAAGGTCGTCAGCTATGGGAGAATTTCGTATATCTCAAAGGAAGGCATTCATTTTGAATGTCGGCTCAGATTAGCGCCAGATGATGAACTCTATATCACAAGCCCTCTGTCACAAGAGCTTGGCCTACAGGGAATAAAATTAAAGGTCACTGGAACCTCCCAAGATGTGTATTACAATTATCCATCAGCTGTCGATGCCGCTTGGGTGGACGAAAAGCAGAAGAAACTGATAGGCAGCTGGGTAACAAGCCACCGTGAGTTGAATTCGCCAAAGAAAACTAAGATTCTTTTTATTCACCCCGAACTGAACAGCCAGCGAGAATTTTTAAATCAAACAAACCAAACTCACTATAGCGTCCGCTTTGCAAATCATATTGACGAGGCTCTAGAGAGTTTCAATTATATGAAGCCTGCCTGCGTCGTGATTCACTCAAAAGAATGGACGCAAACCTCCAGCGTCCTTCAGTCTAAAATCCAAGACAGTCTAGTAAAATTAAACGCCCAATGGATCTTCGTCCAAGATGAAGATTCGGAGCCTCCCGACCAAAGCCATTTCAAACTCCTACCCGGCTTTTCGCCCCCTCAAATCAGCGCGACGGTTATGGCGGTTGAGAAACTCTGTCCTATTTTGCCTGCTGATCCAGATAAACTTTATTTTTCAAAAACCCTTGAGGACTCAAGACTCAAAATATATTTTTTTGGGAAAACTCTTGAACTCGGCGAGACAGGATGCCGATTGGCTCTAGAGTTCGAACCCGTACCTCCTTGCAATCTTCAGCTGGATATGAAATCTCTGAGCAAACAAAATTTACGAAATCCCTATGTTCGCGCCTGGCCCCCCGTAATGAAACTAAGTGGCGACCTCGCTGCAAAAGAAAAACTTCGATTTGGCGTGATGACTCACTTTCTCGGAATTGATGATCACCATGGTCAGGCCCTCCGACTTTTTATTCGAGAGGCAGAAATGAAAGAAAGAATCGCCGCTGTCGCCGCCATCGCTCCAAAGATGGGCGATGAACCCGCTCCTGCCGATGAATCATCTCAAGATACACCACCTAAGAACGAGAATTAAAATACCTCGTCAAAGCTTACGTCACCGGTAACGGCGACTTGGTAAGCTGACACTCGCCTTTCGAAAAAGTTGGCAAGCTCTTGGGCATCTTGTAGAGCCATAAAATCAAATGGATTCTTGGAGCCATAATGCAAAGGAATGCCAAGACTTCGAAGACGCTGATCAGCGATAAACTGCAAATAGGTTCGCATATCTTTACTCGTCAAGCCCGCCACGCCTTCGCTCAAAAGATCGTGCGCAAAACCCATCTCACAGTCGATAGCTTCATCAACCATATTTACAATATTTTGCTCAAGCTCTGGCGTCCAAAGATCGGGCTCCTCCTCTTTGACAAATTCAATTACACGCATGGCGTAATCAATATGTGCGCTCTCATCACGGAAAACCCAGTTGGTTCCCGTTGCCAACCCATTCAAAAGACCTTTCGATCGCAAAAAATAAACATAGGCGAAGGCTGCAAAGAAAAACAGCCCTTCGATGCAAGAGGCGTAACAGATAAGATTTAATAAGAATTTTCGTCTTGCTTCCTTCGAATCCAATCGATCAAGCTCACTAATACTATCCATCCATTTGAAAGCGAAGTCCGCCTTTTGCTTAATCGACGGAATCGTATCAATCGCCGAAAACGCATCGGCTCGCTCCTTGTGATCGGGAATATAAGTATCTAAAAGCGTCAAATAAAACTGAACATGAAGAGCTTCCTCATACAACTGCCGTGACATATAAAGCCGCGCCTCGGGTGAATTGATGTGCTTATACAAATTGAGAACGAGATTGTTAGACACGATTGAATCGCCAGTAGCAAAAAAGGCCACCAAACGTCGTATTAAATGTCGTTCTGAGCCGCTAAGCTTGCTGTTTAGATCAACAACATCGGAACTAAAATCTACCTCCTCAACCGTCCACGTATTTTTGATCGCGTTACGATACATCTCGTAGAAATCAGGATACTTCATGGGTCGCAGGGTTAGATTGAGTCCGGGTTCTAAAATCATTATTTTCTCCTTATAGAAAATTTCTCAAAGCCAATGTAGCGAATCAAGCCTTACTGACAAGCATCGCAAGTCTCGGGATTTTCGAGACTACAAGCCACGGCCTCTGCATCCTCAACCTGCTTCTTGCTTACGGAACTCGGTTCTTGAGTCGTAATCTGCTTAATTCGCGTCGCCGGTCGAGATCGAAGGTAGTAAGTTGTCTTCACCCCCTGCTTCCAAGCATAAAAATACATTGATGAAAGCTTCCCAATATTGGGGCTCTCAATAAAGAGGTTCAAAGACTGGCTTTGATCAATATAAGGCCCTCTCCCTACAGCCATATCAATCATGGCTTTTTGGGGAATCTCCCAAACTGTTCGATAAATCAGCTTCAAATCTTCTGGGATTTCATCAATTTTCTGGATAGAGCCTTCATACATTTTGAGTTTAGTTCGGATATCCTCCGTCCAGAGTCCTCGCTTTTTCAGTTCTGCCACCAAGTATCGATTCACCTGTAAAAACTCACCTGACAAAGTCTCGCGCTTAAACAAATTAGAGATTTGCGGTTCAATAGATTCATAACTACCTACGATCGAAGCGATGGTTGCCGTAGGTGCCACCGCAATCAATAGCGAGTTTCGAAGTCCGTGCTTTTTGATTCGGGCCTTAAGTTCTTTCCACGGAATATCATTGGATGGCTCGACTCCCCAAAGATCAAATTGTAGCTGACCTTGCGCCACTCGCGTCTCAGGATAGGCAGGATGCGGCCCATTTTTCTCAGCCAAATCACATGAAGTTTTAAGCGAATTAAAATAAATCACTTCTTGAATGCGTGTCGAAAGCTTTAAGGCCTCTTCCGAATCGAAAGGTAAATTCATCAAAAACAAGGTATCTTGCAAGCCCATCAAACCAAGACCAACGGGTCGCCATTTATGATTTGAACTGCCAGCGCTATCGATAGGATAAAAATTAATATCGATGACTCGATCTAAATAGCGAACTGCCGTTTGAACGTTTTTGGCTAGTTTTTCCCAATCAAACTTTCCGTGATCTACATAACGAGCAAGATTGATGGATCCTAAATTACAAACTGCTGTCTCCGTCGCTGAAGTTACCTCCAAGATTTCTGTGCAAAGATTGGACAGATGGACAACATTTCCTTTTAGAGCCGTTTGGTTGCATCGGGAATTTGAAGGGTCCTTAAAGGTCATCCAACCATTCCCGGTTTCAGCTAAAGTTTTCATCATTCGGGCATAGAGATCGCGCGCCTTAACTTGTTTCTCGTATAAGCCATTGTTTTCAGCCTCTACATAGGCCGACTCAAAGTCATCTCCATAGGTGTCCGTAAAATGAGGAACTTCTTTAGGATCAAAAAGCGACCACTTCCCATCAGCCTCAACGCGCTTCATAAAGAGATCTGGAACCCAGTTAGCAAGATTCAAGTTAAAAGTACGCTGAGCTTCGTCACCAGTGTTTTCACGAAGCTCTAGAAATTCAAATATATCGGCATGCCAAGTTTCTAGATAAACGCAAGCTGCGCCCTTTCGCTTCCCGCCTTGATTGACGGCAGCCACAGATGAATCAAGCGTTTTGAGCCAAGGAACAATACCATTGGATTTTCCATTTGTTCCCTTGATTAAAGAGCCTCGACTACGCACTCGATGATAGGCCAGGCCAATCCCTCCTGCAAACTTGGAAAGCAACGCCACATCGGTATACTTTCCATAAATCGAAGCGAGATCATCATCGGGCGAATCCAAAAGGTAACAAGACGAAAGTTGAGGCCTTAAAGTCCCCGAATTAAACAACGTCGGTGAACTTGGCATATATTCAAGAGTCGAAATGAGTTTATAAAAATGGACGGCTTCCATGAGATTTTCGCTAAGGCCACAAGCCACTCGCATAAAAAAGTACTGTGGGTTTTCAATAACGTCCCGCGACTCAGGATTTTTTAATAGATAACGATCATAAAGAGTTCGTAAGCCAAAATACTCAAATAGATCGGTCCGAGAAGAGTCAATGGCTCGATCCAACTCTCGTGCATGAGCCGCCACAAAAGCTGTCAGCTTGTCTGCCACCAATCCCATTTTGGAGCCTGCCAAAACCGAATGGGAAAACTTGGCGATACCTTGGGTGGCAACTTCTTCATCAATGAATTCAGCCAAAAGACGTGCGGCTAATTTAGAATACTTGGGCTCTTCAAATGTAAGCATCGAGGCCGTCTGAATACAAAGTCGATCCAATTCAACAGTTGTCGTCCCATCATAAATCCCGCTAATCGCCTTGGTGGCTACCCTCATGGGGTCAACATTTTCTAAACCTCCGGCGCAGTTGGTTACGCGTGTCACGATTTTGTTCACATCCACCGGAACAAGTGATCCGTCTCTCTTTCGAACTCGCATTCGATGTGCGCCTGTATGAACTTCTCCACTGGAAGTTTTAGACACCGACGATTGAGAAGATAGGTTTTGTTGAATCTCCATTTAGCCTCCTCATTATCTGAGTACTTTGTAGCCAAGATTTTGACCACAGCGTCCTGCTGATCGCCACCAACCAGCAAAACCTTTGTTAACTGTACTAAACCCTCCCCGTCACATTAAGACAAATCTTAATGTGATTTTGTCGATAGTAGTTTTGAGCCTAGCGGCCCAAACAAGGTGGATAAAAAAAAAGCTCCCGAATTCTCTTGATTCGAAAACTTCCTTATCCACCTTCACATAAAAGGTTTTAGTTGAAATTCCCCTGCCGCCCTTTTGTCTGCTGTCGCAAACATATCGACTTACCTATAAGTTATCGTTCTGAGTTTCGGAGTGTCAATGCTGAACAGATTTTGAAAATCTTTTTTTACAAAAAATATTTTTTTGTAAACTTGATGACCTAGTCCGCGGACAAGATTTGTGCCCGATAGTAACAATTTCGAAACAAAACAAATCACCGAGCAACCTTTGGATAAGCTTACTCACATCGCGGCATTCGGATCAGTCAAAAGCTTCACGACGACCGCTGAAATTCACACCACGAAAAAAATTTAAATTTGAAATTATTTAATTTCTTTATGAAGAGTGTGGCGACGCAAGAAAGGATTATACATCTTCTTCTCAAGCCGATTGGGAATATTCGTAGGATTCTTCGTCGTTGTGTATCGAGAAGTGGGTTTGCCTTCGGCCTTAGCTTCCGTGCATTCCAAAGTGATGATTCGCTTTTTGCCTTTCTTAGCCATGGAAAACAGAAACTAATAAGAGGTCACAAAAAAATCTAGATTTAAATGTCGCCAAAAAATCAGCTCTCAATAGCGGCTTTAGCGCCTTCAAAAGCCGCCTTATGTCCCACTAAATGCGTTTGCTCGAACTCGCCTCTGGAAACCACGCAGTTTCTGCCCCGATTTTTGGCCTCATAGAGCGCCTCATCTGCCCATAAAATCAACTCTTGGGCTTCATCCGAGCATCCCGCAGGCAGAACACTGCTAAAACCCAAACTTGCGGTCACTTGAACATTATCAGTCTCTGAAACACGAATTTTGTGGTCGGAAATCCGCTTTCTAAGGCTTTCGGCTACGACTCGCGCCCCAGCCTCATCGGTATAGGGTAATAAAATGACAAACTCTTCGCCCCCGAGCCTCGCAACCATGTCGCCGGGGCGCTTTACTCCCTCTCGAAGGCTCTGAGCCACCTCCTGAAGGCACTCATCACCCGCCAAATGCCCATAAGTATCGTTAAAGACCTTGAAGTGATCGATGTCTAATATAATTAAACTGACCGCTCCGCCAGCACGTTTGGCGCGCTTCCATTCACTATCAAGAGAGGCTTCAAAGTAGCGTCGATTGGGAAGATTGGTAAGTGCATCCGCATACGAAAGCTTTTCCCACTCCTTGTTCAAAGCGCGAAGCAAGCTCGTCATTTCGAATAGATCTTCTTGCCGCGATCGCGCCTCTTTCAACTCTTTGGCAAAACTCAAAATGGATTCGAGTCTGATCTTCCATTCAATCGGCCTCGAAGCACTGCTGATCCAGTCCACTGGAAACTGATGCTTCATCAAGCCCTCTACCCACGGGCCCGGTTCAAAGCTCGAAATCAAAAATGGTAAGGAAGGATCTTTCATCGCCGCACGTAACTTGCGAATAAAAGATGTGGTATCAGTCTTCAAAAGCTGATCGCAAAGAATGATACATTCCGTTGGAAACCTCAAAATTTCGATGAGCTTTTCATAGGATGTCAAAATGTCATGAGATCGAAGTAGTTTGTGATCTTTAAAACCAATCAGTCGGAGCTGGTCGGCTAAATTCGTATCTGCATCAATCAATAATAATCCCATGATTTCGACTGAGATCATTTTTGCAAAAATAAAAATTAAAAGCCAGCACGCTTCATCTCACCCCAAGATTTTGTCCCGGTGAATAACTTGATCATTCCTTTGAGACGAAACAAATTGCAAAGCTGCCGATATCCTAAATGTTCCAAAATGGACGCAGCAAAAAGTCGAGTAAGATCGAAAAATTTTGGATATCGATGAAAGGCGCTTTCATCGATAAGCACAGCAATGAAGGAAAGCAGAATGCCATATAAAATATCGGCTGCTAGCAACAATACAAGCAATTCAGGATCAAGAAGAGAAAAAGCCATACCTATTATCATCAGACAGTAGCTAATGATCTCAATGAGCGGGCCCATAAACTCAACGATGGCAAAATACGGATAGCCAAGCATACCAGCCATGCCGTAGCGGGGATTAAAAAGAATTTTCCGATGCGCCAGCAAACTTTCCGCCAATCCACGTTGCCATCGATCCCGTTGACGCGACAGGACGTTCAAGCTTTCGGGAACCTCCGTCCAACAGATGGGGTCAGGTACAAAGGCGACTCGGCAGTCTTCGCCTTTTTCAGCAAAATGCCGCCGAAGGCGGAGTACAAGCTCCATATCTTCGCCGACAGTGGACGCCTGATAACCACCCGCCTGAATCACGGCTTCCTTTTGGAAAACCCCGAAAGCTCCACTGATAATAAGCATACTGTCCATACTGCTCCAACCGACCCGCCCAAAAAGAAAAGCTCGGAGATATTCGACGACCTGAATCAAGGGAAGTAATTGAAGAGGTAGCCTAGCACGGGTGACTCGCCCATACCTAACATCAGAGGAATTCACAGGTCGAATGCTTCCACCCGAAGCCACCGTCCCTTCGGATTCCGTAATAAAGGGAATGATAACTCTCAAAAGAGCGTCCGGCTCCAAAATGGAATCTGAATCAACGGAGGCAAAATGTTCATAACGCGAGTATCCGATTCCCACATTGATGGAGTCAGCCTTTCCAGAGTTTGGCTTATCGATCACGAATAGATTCCGATGAATTTGACTTTGATAAACCTGCTGTGCGGGTATCGACGCGAGTCGATCATCAAAAAATAAGTCTGTCGCTTCTAGCTTAAAACTTTCGATAAGCACTCTAAGCGTCCCATCTGTGGATCCGTCATTGACTATCCAAACATCGTGGCGAGGATAGTCGAGAGTCAAAAAAGACTGTGCGGCATGCACAATGCTCTTCTCTTCGTTAAACGCTGGAGCAATAAGACTCACCGGAGGGACAAACTGAAAACCATAGCGTCGCATGCTCTCGAGCATTGGCCCCGATCGAATAAGTCTTCTAATTTGAATAAATGACAATAACAAAAGAATAAGCGTCACGCTGTTGGCAAATAAAAAATAAACGATCAGGGCACTAATGATCCATTGAAAGAGACTCATCTAAAAACCTCCCTTCATGGCATAATAAGCTGAGCGACGAACTCTATAGTCCGGATCCTCCATCGCTGTTGTCAATAGAGTGTCACCGGATTTGCCCATAATTCGAGCAACAGCCTCAACAGCTTCTGCGCGCACTTCTGCGACGGGATGTTGCAGCTGGAATTGAATGAGCTGCAAAGACTTCTGAGATCTAATCCGGCCAAGCGCCTTAATACTTTCCGCCGCCACAAGATCATTTGAACTTTTTATTAGGCCTAGCAGATAATCTTCAGCTCGTTCGACCTTAAGATCCCCCAAAGTACGAATACAAAGACTTGCGATATAGGGATCATAGCAATCAAATAAATACTTTAGAATTTCATCTGAATTGTCGTAACCAAGATTACTTAGAATGCTCATAAAAACATCTCGACGCGTTGGGGCTCGGCGACTTAACGCATCAAGAATATTTTTAATCTTATTGGGATACTGCAAGCGACTCAGAGCGCGCATGGCAGCAAGAGCAACAATGTCGTGGTCATCTTCAATAAGTTGCTCGAGTCGTGGTATAGCGTCGTAGGTCGCCAAGCTTTCCAGGCGAATGACGGCGGGTAAGCGTTTCCACCAAAACCAGGATTTGGTTTGCCTTAAGTCTTCAGCGAGATAGCCAAGCTCTCTATAAAGACGCGAAAAAACTTCATGATCTCGCCCACTGAACCGGCTGCTTGTTTGCAGGAGTATTCGACGAATGAAGCCTCGACTCTCCCAAAATCCAAATTTTCGTTTTATCAAAGGGACGACGGTCCCCGGACTTTGAAATTTATCAACATTCTCAAAATAATAATCGATAAGAATTCGACGAATACGTTCTTCTCGCTGTTTATTCCTGATGCGACTAAATAATCGACGAACGCGTTGAAAGCCAACCAACCCGAGTAGAGAAACAATAATCACCAATTGAATACTAATGATTGATGCAACAACCATTGCTATCGGTTGTCTCGCAAAGAGAGCGGACAAATAAATGCCGATCTGGTGACCCATACCCCCCAAAAAACTTCCAACTCCTATTCTATTTATATTGTAGCAATGTCCCGGCCTCTTGCGTTGAAGAAGAAAGTAGAGTCGTTTGGGATGCTTAGAGTAGAATCGACGCGCGGCAGCGCTCTGCCCGGACAGAGTTGAAATCCGAAATGAATTCCTAGGAGCTCATCAAAATGATTCTGAGCGACTAAATTACCCGATAAGATACTTTGACGCTCAATTGCTCATCTGGAGGAAAGCCATCGAAGGCTCCTGGAAGCAGTTGAATTCGCTTTTGATCGATCATTACTTGATAGTATTGAGGATCAACCGGAATATTATTAATTGTTACCTGAACTTCTGTTGGGGAGCAGATCAAATTTGTCCCTTGCTCAGAATAGATGATTTGCTCTTGAAGTTGATCAAATAAGGGACCGTAGTCTTCTGAGCGTATATCGAAGAACGCTCCACCAGTACGCTTGGTCAACGCAAGATGCGCCGTACCAATCCTGTTGATTCCACCACCAGAAGTATCTCCGACAATAGAATAATACTTGTAACCGGCGTTGTTATCCAGGCTCGATATTACATCGGAAAAGATCAAATCAGTTATTTCGGGATAGGCGTTTTTATTGGGATCAGTGAAATCAAAATCGGCGCGATCGAAGGCCACATTCAAATCATCATCGGACAGAGTCACAACGTTAACAGTAATATCCGGCAAAAGAACCTGAGAAATGTCTTGGCCCAGAACCGCAGAAATACAGGCGGGAGTACCATTGAAATTCGATTGATAGTCCCGAGGGCGATAGTACTTTCCGGCGCCCTGACAATCACTAGGTTCTACAGGTAGTCCCACATAAGGAGTGTCCGCGGGAATTACATCGGGAAGCGTTTGAATAAAATCAAATGGCATAAAGACTCTCGCAAAAGCCATATCCGCCCACTTTGACCACGTCTCCATTTCAAAATAGAAAACATCTGGATCAGCAATCTGCGGAGCAAATGGATTGGCCCCGCCCCATCCTGATCGAATGGCGGCGCCATCTTTATCAAAGATCAAAAGCATCTTAAAATTTTCAGCTTGCGACAAAATTCCATCAATAAAACCCTGAACTTCATTCACGACTTTAGCGATTTCGTTCGTCATTGAACCGCTATCATCAATTAAAAACACAACATTGGCGCCACTTACATAGTTTGGTGTTAGGAGAAAGGTTTCGTCCCTTTGCGTTCCAGGCGTACAATCTCCGCCACCCGATCCATCATCTGAACCGTCGCCCGATCCATCATCCACCGGAATTTTAAGTGGATCGGATCCAGTCTTTGTAGGATCTACATTAATTCCATCCGTAGTGTCAGCTGATACAGGTACAACTCGATTGACTCCAATATTTCCATTAGCACAAGAAGCAAGCAAGGATCCCACTCCTAAGAGCAAAAAGCTCCGCTGAAACAACTTCAAAAGATAGTTTAAATTTTTCTTCCTTGTTCCCATATACTTACTCCTGAACATCCAACTCAATATTCCTGCAAGGGATATACCGCTTTTGCAAAAGTACAAAGAATTTCCATATACAGACGTTTCACTTAAATTCTGCATAGGTCGATAAGGCAAAAACGGGGCGAATGGCAAATTAAGCCAGACATTTCTGCCAGACTCTGGAGTATCCCCTAGGCAGTTTAGACGACATAAATTGTAAACTATTTTTACAATTCAAGAAATTCAGGCGCTTAGACCATGAACGCCACTTCATAGATGTCTCGGTACGACTCTTGAATATTCGGTACGACTCTTGAATATAAGGAGGATGATCCCTTAAGGGGAATGACCAGTTTTTAATGAAAGGAATACTGAGATGGTCGAGCAAATTAATGAGACAGCACAACAGTCACTAATCGGATACTTCTTTGCTGGTGGGGTTTTTATGTGGGTAATCCTTGCGATCAGCTTTGTCGCCATGGCAATTGGCCTCGAAAGATATTTTGCCCTTCGACATCGGTTCTCAATCGATGGCCGCCGACTATTTAACGAGGTCAAAAAGTATATTACCGCCAACGACTGGCGACGAGCTCTCGAAACTTGCCGTCAGTATGCTCACAAGCCTTTGGCACAAGTTTTAGGCGCCGGACTTAGCCATGCCGACCAACCAGTTGAAGAAATTGAAACCGCGATGGAATCACAAACACTTTACTATGTTCCACGAATTAATGATCGACTGAGCTATCTTTCAACTTTGGCAAATATCGCTACACTTGTTGGATTACTTGGGACGATTTCGGGCTTGATTGCCGCCTTCTCGGCCGTAGGAGGTGTTATCGACGCGGGAATTTCCAAAGAAGAAGCCCTCGCTCAAGGTATCGGGATCGCGATGTATACTACAGCTTTTGGTTTGATCGTTGCGATTCCCAGTTTGTTAGCTCATATGTACCTTTCAAACAAAGCTAATCAAATCATCGATGATATCGATCACTATGCGACCTCGCTAAAGCAACTTATTCAGCGAGTTAAGGCGAAAGGACAGGTTCCTCAAGTGGCCTTAGATTTTTCAACCGACTCTAAAGTGTCTCAAAAATCCGAATCACGAGTTGGTGCCCCTGCAACTGACACAGGAACCAATTAAATAGTTTTTGGAGAAAGAATAATATGAGTTTTCTTCGCAAAAAACAAAGACGACGAGAAAGCCAGGAACAAGAACTAAATCTCATTCCGGTTATGAACCTCTTCGTTTGTCTCGTACCTTTTCTGCTCTTGACGGCTGCTTTTGTTAAGCTGGGCGGGGTGGATCTTGAATTGCCTAAGGCGGCTTCGGGAGAGGCCGTAAAGGAGAACGAAAAATCTAACGAAGTTGATCTTATTGTCCAATTGGATGGTAGTCGCATCATGCTTACTGGCTACGAAAAAGGCTTCACGAACGAGATTGAAAATCTACGAAGTGAATTCAACGTGGATTCTCCCGAAAAGTTAGCAAAATTTTTAACGGAAGTTAGCCTGGGTAGCCGCAAGTTAAATGCTTCACTATTTAAAGCTAGTCCTCAAACTCGATTCGAAGATGCCGTAAAAGTTTTGAGTGTATTGCGAAAACACGAGGCCCTTAAGTCAGTCGTTTTAGCGACGGATAGAGTTAATTAGTTTTGGGAGCAGCCGTGAAGAAAAAACGTCGACAAAGACCAAAAACAAGCCCACTGATGCTAACTCCCATGGTCGATATGCTTACGGTAATCTTGATTTTCTTGATCGTTCATTATTCTCCTGAAACGGCCAAGATTAAGAAATCGGCTGACATCAAACTTCCCATGTCAGAATTATCACTCAAGAAAGTGCCCCGAATTCAAATCGAAATTAATGACCAACATATTCAATTTAACGGCTTAGCCCTAGACGGTTTAAACCCGTCTGACGCTCATTCCGCATCATGGAAACCTTTGAGTGAGGCTTTGGCTCGAGGTTCCGTAAAGAAAGACGAGCCAATTTTGATTATGGCCGACAAGAACACATCCTTTGTGTATGTCGACCGCACCGTTGGACATTTAGCAGCCAACGGATTTTCTGAAGTTTATTTTCTGACCGAACAAGATAAAAAAGCCAAGGAGGGGAATTAAAATGATACCTTTTGTATTTTTTATGATGACAGAAGTAAGCCCTGGCCCTCAAGTAACTGTAGAAAAGGAAGTCGTGTATCAAAAGGAGACCACTATTGACCTAGAAGGCTCTAAGGTTGAGGGTGAAAACCAACTTCCCCCAGCTTTCTTCGTTACCAAGATGGCAACACCGAAAGCCGAAAGCCTCTTGGCACAACGCTTGAAGTTTAAACTTAAAGACTACAACGAGCTCGGATTTTAAAGATAAAGGAACCTAGGCGTGAATTACTGGAGACTCAAAGTTAAGCGGCCCCTGGAGATCGAAGAAAACTTCGATCTCAGACAATTTCCGCATATCTTGGCAGGAGACGAGAGTTCCAATCAGATTTGTCTTTATACAACTGATATTCCATCTTCCTTTCCTCTTTTGAAGATGCGATTTGGCAAACCCGTCATTCGTCTCACCGAGGAGATCTTGCCAAGTTTCAGGGGAAAATTTGTTAAATCAAAAAATTGGAAATCAAGACTCTATTCAGGCCAAGAATATACACTGGATTCCAACGCCGAATGGAAAATTGGTGATATTGCATTCCGACTTGAATCGGCACAGAACCTTCCCTTGGCAATCGATCCATCTAACAATGACCCTCTTGAGCGAAAACATGCTATTCAATCCGTTGCGCAATCAGCACTTGCTCATATTTCGATGGTCGTCTTGTTGTTTTTACTCTCCTTTGCCATCAACACGCTTCGACCCAAAAAAGAAGAGCTGATGGTCGAGAAAATTAGTATTCAAAAAGTAGAAGATCTTTTTAAGAAGAAAGAAGAGCCCCAGCCTGAAATTATGTTAGCCGAGGATGAACCCCAACTGGCTCAGGCACCAGAAACGGAAAAGGCCAAGAAGTCGGCCTCTCCCAAAAAGGTCAAGAAGGCTCGCGCTTCTGCGGCGGCAGGTGGCAAAGCTCTCGCCCCCAAGCCTGATGTCTCCAAAATGGGCTTACTTGCCATTCAATCTGCCAGCACTTCTTCCGACCGAAGCTTAAGCATCAACAAACCCAAGATCGTTAATACCAGCTCTCAAGTTGCCGAAATGGGTGCCAGCCTGGCCCCTCTTAGTGCGGGCGTTCGTGCTGGAATGGGAACGCAAGAGGTCGCTAGTCTCGGTGGTTTGTCCGGCGGAAATTATAAAAATGGAGAATTCAGTAATTCCATTAAAGGAAAATCGACCCCTTCCATTCAGCTTGTTCGGAAAGAAATTGAAATTCGTGGGGGACTAGACCCCGCTATTATCCAGCAGATTATCGAGGAGCGATTGGCTGAGGTCCGATACTGCTATGAGAACATCCTTTTGAAGAAAACGAATCTAAGCGGAAAATTGTCAACATCTTGGACAATCTTAGCTGACGGATCGGTCTCCGAAACGAAGTCAAGCTCCAACGATATTAAGGAAAAAGACCTACATGACTGTGTTCGTCAAAGAATCAATCAATGGAAGTTTCCGAGCCCCAAAGGTGGCGGGGTCGTACACGTAAAATATCCTTTTGTTTTTAGTTCGTTGGGTAGCTAAACTTGGACTATGAGAAATTTACATTCCTACTTATTGCTGATCCTAGGTGCTTCTTTGCTTTCAACCTCTCTTCAAGCTCAAGATGAATTCGAGCGCGTCGAGGTCTTAGACCATCCCCGCTTTTCGCTTACCAATCGCCTCGTCATCGATGCCGATCTTAGCTTTCTTCCTTTAGATGCCTATTACAAACCCATCCTGGTTGATATTGCAGCATCTTATCAGTTTACTGACTGGTTTTCTTGGGAAGTCGCTCGCCTCTCGTGGTCTCTCACAAACTATGACACAGGTCTTAATGACGTCATTCAAGCTAAAATCCAAGAAGAAGCCGAAGATCCTACGATTCGTACAACAACGGATCAAAGCCTCAAGGACACAACATATAAAGTTTCTTCAACTGGATTTATCAATCTTCTCTATAGTAAAAGCAATTGGTTCAACAACGCTGTTGTTTATCACTATTGGCAGGCTGGCGTTGGCTTTGGGATGTACCAGCTAGATTACGAAATGCAACAGACCCTGGACTTAGTCTTGCGAGCCAGATTTTTCTTAAATGAACATTTTATGCTCAATATCCGAGGCGGACATAGCTTTGGCTTCAATAGCAATGCCCCCAAAAATATAAGCTTTCTTTCGCTCGGAGGTGGATTTGCTTTTTAGTCTTGGCATTTTACTGATTGCTCAAACATCGGCCGAGACAGCGATTATCAGCAAAGTCCCGGATGATTGGTATCGGTCGACGACCAAGCTTTTTAAATATTGTGTTGACGTAAAATTTGAGCATCCGATCTGTCCCCAAATCAATCGCGGAAATTTTGGAGAAATTAATTTTGAGTCTGAGTTTTTTAAAGCTCCCGTGGGAGGATTAACCTCTAAAACACTTTTTCAAGCTCAGGTTCTTTATGAGGTTAATCGACCCCCTGTGTACTGGTTAGTGGGACTGAATTTGACAGGGCCGAAACCAGAAAAAATAGATCCTCGTTTGTGGGCGGAAGCTCAATGGCTTTACGCGCGGAGCTTATTCGATCGACATGAATATCAAAAGAGTTTGGAGGTCTTTGATAAGCTTGTAGATGAAATGAAGGGCCGTGCGCTCTTTCATCAGCAAAGAGCCTGGGCGCAATTCTTTAATCGGCAGTTTGATAAAGCGCTTGGCAGCATTGTCTCATCTGAAAGTCCGCTAATTTACGAAGTGGCTTTCTTTGAAAAGTGGTTTTTGCGCGCTCTTATCGAAAAGGAAAACTGCCTATACGGTGACGCCATTAAAAGCATTACGGAGGGTCGCAAACAGCTAACGGCTCGAAAACCTGATCCGGGGAAACATCCTTGGGTTATTTTGTGCAAACGGGAAGGTCTCGGCACAACCTGCAGCCGTTTAAGTGCCTGGTACGACCGAGTCTACCAACAAAAATCAAAAAGCTCCCTGGATGATTTGGATTTACTGGAAATTGAACTTAAAGATCGCTTAACCCCTGGTCAAAAGGAAAAAAGTAGCTCCTCCATTGTATGGCCCTTTGTAGGAGAAAATTGGAAGGATGAGTTGGGCCATTATTCGGTTCCAATTAAATCGGCATGCTCTTAGTACAACGAATAATATTCTATTTTATGGGACTGTTTTTAATGATCGGTGCCGCTTATGCAGCCAATGCTGAGGCGTCTAAAAAGGATTTTAGACTTCCCAAGAGTACAGTCGACGCAGCAGAGCGTATGCTGAATTCCGAAACGGACCCTAACAAGAAGCTTCAGATCTTGTTGAGATGGATAAAAATTAAAGAAGAGTATGAGAAAACTCAGATCTTCGACGGCGATGTAAAGGGAGATAGTAAAGATCTCGAAATGTCCAAGGCCGTAATTATCGCCAGAATCGAAAGGGAGCTGCCAGATTTATTTCAACGTCAAATAAATGTGGAGCCTCTTTTTAGGGAGTTGGGTTTTCGCTATTATGAGCTTCGCAACTTTGAGAAGTCAGCCGAGAATTTCCAGAGAATCGAACATAAGAAGCCAGACGATCAGCTCGCTCTTGGAGATGCGTATGTTCAAATGAATAAAATGCCGGAAGCTTTAAATGCGTACAATGAGGCTGGCCGAGAATATCGAATTAGCAATACCGCAGCCTACAAAAAGGCATGGGCCTATATGAAACTTAATGATTTTGCGGCAGCACTGCGCGAGTTTGAAATCGCGCTTAAACCCAATCCGGATGCGGGGGCGCAACTTTTGGAAGAAGCTTTTACTGACAGGCTTCGTCCCTATCTGGAGACATTCCAGAAATCTAGTTTTGATCAAGAAGAAGCGGATCGACTCAAAAAGTTATCGCGAGGCATTTATGGTGCCGATGCTCAAAAGGCTAAAGACCTATACGTCAAGGGCCTCACGTCATTGGTGCAAGGCTTTACCGATAAATCTCAGATCGAACGTGCTCAAAACGCCTTTTTCTTTATCTCGCAAGAAATACCAGACACCTCTACGATCCTTATCTTATCAGCCCCCACCTGGATCAAAGTGTATCGAGGTCGCCTGGAGCATGCGGAAGTGGAAAGAATTATTGATGCTCTTCCGAAAAATCCCATCGATCCGAACTCCTCTCTAACTCTTCGAGCTGAGCTTCATAATACGGCCGTATTCTACGAGACATTTAAAGACAACGAACCGAAGGAAGCCAATACGGAAGTTGGCATCGCGGTTCCTATGCTTTCTTCAACCTATGGCAAATATTTTCAGCTATACCCTAAAGACAAGGAAGCCGATGACCTTCGTGCAAATTATGCTCACATTCTTTTGGAGGAGAATAACGCTAAACTTTGTTTGGATATATTAGCTGATCGATCTGGACAAGATACGGCGGTTGAAAAAATCGCCTCCAGCCTAGAAGGCAAATGTGAGCTTAAATATTTGGATCAACTTTACACCAAGAAACATGACGACGCGTTCTATGAACGGCTTTCTCGAGCATTGGTTACTACCAAAATTTATGAGAGGCCAGACCTCGGATTGCCGCGCGAGCAAATTTTTACCAGCCTTGTCCGAATGTTAATGGGATCTCTCAAGAAAAATTTGGAATCTCCAGTTCTAAGAAAATCTCTAAGGGAAGTTAGTGAAGATTTCCCTCTCGATAAGAGTGGAAATCTGTTTATTGAGATTCGGACAACCCTTGCAGAGCTCAAATTTTCAGACCTCATGGCCGAGAAGTCAAAGTCTTCGGAAAAGGCCCCAAGGTTTTTCGAAATTTATCAGGAGGCACCCGCTGGAACTTCGATCGCTGAGAAATCGCTCACCAATAGCATTGTGCTTGGCAACAACGAAGAAACCTTAGAACGCTGCGATGTCTTTCAAAATGTCTATGCATTTAATTTTAAGCCCTCTTCTGGAGTATTTGATCGATGCATTGAAATATCGGAACACTTTTTGAATTTGGAAGCAGAATATCGATATTGGATACCTATTCAAAAAACATTAAATCGTGACCAAACTTTACGCTTGGGTCTATTGGAACTTGGCCTTAAGAAATTTTCAGGTCGAGATCGAATCCTTAGTTTAAATGATGAAAAGGCCAATCAGATTTTAGAACTATGGGAAGGTGTGGCTCCCAAAAAAGTGAGTATTGATCCTCAATGGCAAAGACTTCATCGAGAAACGCAGGTTTTTCTATCAGAGTTAAAGAAAATTCGATTTGCTCAAATTCAAAAGGAAGTTCCTCGTAGGGTTAAAGATTTTGAACGAACAGATTTAGCAATCGTTCGCTATTACGAGTCCTCCCCTGAACCAATTTACATGTCGAGAAGTCTCGCCCTGCGTTCGGAACTTACGATTCGAATGTCAGAGTGGATGAAATCTCTCCCCCTACCAACAGGTTTAGCCGAGGAAGAACTTAAGCTTTATGAGACTCAAACCCAGCAATTGGTCCAGCCCTGGCTCGATCGTGCTGCCGAAAGAAAGAAGCAATGCGGAGAACTCGCCTTTAGTCTGACTTCCGAATATCGGCAGGATGAAGCTCCCGACTATTGTCCAGAAGCTACACCCGCCGCTACCTTGCGAGAGTTTTTCAATAAATGGCGCTCAAGTGTTCAACGCGGGGTGAAGCTTCAAAATATGCTTAAACTCATCCTCCAGAGATCAGAATCGGAAGAGGACTCGATGAAGGCACAATATTTTTTGTTTCGTGGACTAGAACTATCAAAGACTGATGCTGAGAGTGCCCGAGTACATCAAGCACTCGCCAGATTGACTAAGAAAGATCGCTTTTGGCTTAGCGCTTCAGCGCTAGATGGCGGTTTAGAAGAGCCAATCCAGTGGCTAAAGTCTGGGGCAGAGGGAAACCCGTTCTTTGGTAGGCTGTATTCTGCGGAAATTAGAGCACTCCGAGCACGCACCAATTGATACTAAGGTGGTAGTGATACTTAAGTATTGGGGTGCTTGCGGTCACGGCAACCTGGGGCTGTAGAAGAGTAATTCGGGCCAGAAAGTGGGCTTGAATTAGTATGAATAAAACCGAACCTATAAAATCTACCGCTTCAATTTGGGAGGCCATTTGGGCTCATAGCTCGGAAGGGCTTTGTGAGCTGTCGGCAAACTCTAAAATTCTTCGTCGCAATCCGGAGTTTGAAAGCTTATTTGGCAACCTGAATGCAAATGAGATTTTTGGAAATAACCTACCGACTCTGACCGCGGCGGTTCGAAAATGCATAAAAAATAATGAATTCGCAAAATGGCGAATGAGTCTTCAAGATATCTCCCAGAATGAACGTTTTTTTGATTTTAAATTGGTGCCGACCTCTACATCAAACGACAAAACGGCCCTTTTGATTGTTCAACCTCCGGAAATATATTCTGTAACTAAAATGAATAAGATCGGAAAACATTCGGTCGATCTTATTTCAATGATTGTTAATCACTTGCCGGTGGTGCTATTTGCAATTGATGAGAATGGAGTGATTACGCTTTCGGAAGGGCCCGGACTAAAAATCAGGCCAAGCGAAGTAGTGGGCCATTCTGTCTATCAACGCTACAAGGATCGCCCCGATATCTTGGCAGATATCGATTGGGTGTTGCAAAACAAGCGACCCCGTTCAAGTATTTTTAGTCTTGAAGATCGAACCTTTCATGTTCGATTTAATCCTTTTTATGAGGGGAAAAATTTTAAGGGCATGGTTGGTGTGGCCATGGATATTACGGATCGAATTGCCGCCGAAGCCAGTCGAAACGCTATTAAGGATCGGGTTCTGAAAATGACCGCGCACGATATCCGTGGCTCACTTGCAGGGGTAATGGCGTTTCTAAAGGATATTGTTGACGGTGATATAATGGAAAATCTAAGTGCCAATCAGCGTCATATTTTTAAAATGATGCAATCCAATTGTGAACAGGTTTATTCTTTGACCAATGAAATTGTCCAAGCTCATACTCTGGAACACCAGGAGTTCCGACTTAGCTTACGAAATGTCAAAGTGGTCGAATTCTTTCTAGATTTATTTGAAAGATCCAAAGCGATCAGTGCCGAGAAGTCAGTGCCGCTAAGAATTCGTATTGAAGAAATCCCCCATGAATACGTCTTTGATCCAGCCCTGATTGAACGTGCTGTAACTAATTTGATTCGAAACGCGGTTGAGCATAGCAGTACGGGGTCAGCTGTAGAGCTGAAGATTTCTACAGCTGATGAGCAACTTCTTGTCTCGGTAAAGGATTATGGCGAAGGCATTGCCGAAGATCAGATCCCCTATTTGTTTGACGAGTTCAAGGCGTTTTCGGGTTCTCAAACGCGCTCCGATAGATTGAGTCGCGGCCTGGGACTCTATATCGTCCGTAGAATTGTAGATTTGCATAATGGAAATATCTGGCTTGAGTCGAAAAAGGGAGAAGGTTCGGAATTTTTCCTTAGCCTGCCCTTAGGCTCTGGCGAATATGTCGAAGAATAGATGGACGCGGACCATCCATTTTATTTATGTGGAATAAATACAACTCACCAACTCAGATCTACTCTTGACACCAAATTTATCGAAAATACTCGTAATATGAAACTTCACGGTCTTTTCGGTAACCTCTAAGGCCGAACCAATTTCTTTGTTCGATAATCCTTTAACCACAAGTCGGCAAACTTCTTGCTCTTTGGAAGTTAGACGATTGAGCTCCATCCACCTTTCTAACATCGAAACCAAAAACTTCGGTTCCTGCCAAACAGCTTGGATTTGATTTACTAAAGCAACTATTTCAAATGGCTTTTCGAGCAAGCCACAAGCCCCTCGATTGATCGCTTCTTTCGCAATTTCTAAATCCGCTCGAGAGGTAATAATAAAAACTGGAATATCGATCTTCAAGCATTCATCTAATAGCTGAAGCCCCTCTTTTTCATCTTTTTGAATGTACACATCAGTTACTACGGCGTGCACTGGCGGAAGAGTTGTCGAACCTACTCGAGATTTGGCGGAGTCATAATTATTTGTCCACTCGGCATCCATTCCCTGCCGCGACAGTCCTGAACCCAACCACTCGCCCATTACGGCGTCATCTTCAAGAATTAAGACGCGCCCGTCCGGTTTTTTAAGTGGTGAAAAAATTTTTCCCGTCATCCCAGCTTCCCGTCTTCCTTCTAGCTTCTAGCACGAACCTTCTATCGTCAGATAAATTAACAACTTTTAGACTAATAACACCTTAGGTAGCCGGACAATAGTCACACTAAACTTAAGACACCATGGACCCAGGTCTGTATATATCATTCAACAGTTTCAACTACTTAGTCATCTCTGAAAAAGTCTAAAAACCTTGTAATGGGGGGTTGTGCACAATTTGAATTTTCATATTTTGGATTAACAGGCGCCAGAATTTTTGGAACAAAAAGAAAGCTCGGAGGAGCTTTCGAAGATTTCTACCTGATCCCGCCATGAGAGCATTGTGTTTGTCGCCGATTTGTCCCAGGAGATGATTTCGATCCATGCCGTTTGTGTGTTTGAGATGTCCAATGATCGGTTCAATGGCGGCTCTACGTTTGAGCCAGCGAAACATGGATTGAGAAAAATGCTTATACTTTTTAAAAATGATCTGCGTCTCCGTGACACATTTTTCAGCGCCGCGATAGCCTCTATCGCAAAAAGCAAACTCCGGTTTTACGCCCGTCACTCTTTCAATTTGTTTCAAGGCTTCAGGCATGGTGTGACCATCATAGGGATTTCCATGAAGGGCTTGAATGCCAACGATCCAATTATTTTTTGAGGTCGTCGCCACAGAAACTTTGCAGCCAAATTCATAGCGCTTGTGGGCTTTTCCTTTTGAAATACACTCCACCTCCGGCGCGTGAATACTGTAGAGCTTATTTGAATCTTCTCGTTTTTGCTGAAAAAGTCGTTCGGCGAGCGCCAATAAATAAAGGATCTCTTCATCTGGTTTTTCAACTT
>Ga0210057_1001843_pt1 | contig 31351 bp, 34 predicted proteins | sample CryGeyCG2114_010_2_FD_183968 | JGI IMG/M metagenome (GOLD analysis project Ga0210057, IMG submission 183968) | Groundwater microbial communities from aquifer - Crystal Geyser CG10_big_fil_rev_8/21/14_0.10 (SPAdes) (version 2) | ecosystem: Environmental > Aquatic > Deep subsurface > Groundwater ...
TAGAATAATTATTAAGAGACTTGAAAATTAAGCCGTAATAAGGGCCTAAAATCTTTTTAAAAGGGTTGAGTTGATAAACAATGCTTGGCGCCTTAGCAGAAGTTTTTTGATAAATATAAATTGCCTGATTGTCAGAAACTATATTAAAGTCTTTCAGGCTTGTTTTGAGAATTATTTTTTCATTAAAACCATCAGGATCGCTTTGGCAAACACCGGCAGAGCATTGATCAAGAATTTGGTCTTTAAACCAAACCGGATTTTTAAACTCTGCTAAAATAACTTGATTAGTTAAAAAATCATAAAAATATTGTTTGTCTTGTGTTTGGATAATTGCTTTGCTGCTGGTTTGGTCCCAAATAACATCAAGCAATCCGATAATATCGCTGCTGGTTATTTCTTGCTCTCGAGTGCCGTCTGGATATATTTCAAAAATATGGCCGTTTGTTTTGTCAAAGTATTTGAGTTTTTGGTCAGCAATAGTTAGACCAAGAATTGGTCTGGTAGTTAATTGCTGGAGCTTTTGCGGCTGGGTTGTGTTAATAACAGAGCTGGTAAGCGGTGTTTTTTTAATAATATTATTTTCCAAAGCAACATTATCTTTTTTCGTGCCTTGCCAGATATTATAAAGCAGCCAGATTAGAATAACCAGGAGAAGAGAGATTATGATAATCAGGATTTTTTTGAGAGGCATGTTGCAAATTCAAAATTTAAAATAAGAACTCTTCGCTCCCGCCTGCCATCGGCTTCGCCGAAGGCGAATGGCGGGCAGGTCGCTCAGAAACCTTTTAATTATTCACTCTGTTCATAATTATGCAAAAATCAAAATTATTTAATTAACTTTACTCGGCAAAGAATTCGTGGCAAGTTCCAAACTTCTTGATTCGTTATGTCTAATCCCATCGCATCTTTTATATCATTTTCTCCAGCCGATTCAATCATAGCATCTTTTGGTACTGACGGGTCCAGTTCTGGCACCTTGCTTTTGCAAAGTTCGGTGGTGCTAGAGGGTATGCAGCAGGGATAATATTGATAACAACATTTATTAGTTGTGTCATTCATTCCTAAGGGGTTCTCAATGTTTTCGCACCACTCCCTGCCCGCTTGCGCAAACTCTTGGAAATAAGGGCCATGTATATCTTTGCATTTAATATCTTGTTTATATTGAGTTTGGTATAGCCACCCCACTTCTATAAATAATAACCCCGTTTGTTTTATTGAATCCAAATTGTTTTGATTATCTGAAAGCCGAAATGTTTTTGTCGGTTGTGAAGAGGTTTTAGGGAATGTACTGTTTTGGCAGAGAATCACATTATTATGTTTGTCTGGCAACCAAACCGCATTGAAGTTCTCGTCAGCGCAGGTAGTATTGCCTTCTTTTTTTATGAGTTTTGGCTCATAAGGCGTTGAAATAAGATAATATTTATAACCGTCTTTTTCGGCAGTATTTTCTATTTTGAATTGATTTTTTATTTCATCTTGTTCGGGAGGAGCATCGCCTGTTTTGGTATCGCAAAGCTTGGTTGTGGGATTACATATTCTATCTTTTTGATAATCTTTACAATCTGTGTCTTGAGCGCATGGGTCGCCATAATTTGCTCTTGCATAACAACTTAAGTTATGAAGATAATGGCAAACAGCATCTTCATCATAGCATTGTTCTACGCCTTTCGGATGTTCGGTTATTGGAGCGCATTTTTGCATATAAAGAACCTTCAATTCTCCGTTTTTAATTGCTAAAGCACCTCCCACAGAATTTTTATCACTTGACTTAACCGCCTCGCATACTTTTTGCTGTTCACATTGAGTGGGAGTTTCATCTGTTTTACATTTTGGATTACAATCTTCTGGTTTGACATATGGCGTTTTAGCTGTATCTGATGGGCAAAGCCATGGTCCGAGATTACATTCACGGCTATAATAACAATCTAAGCTTGTTGCGCATATTTGTCCATCAGGCACATTGTGCGCCTCATCGCCTGCTTTAGGCTGTTCTGGTAAATAATCATCCCAATTGAATGTTGATTTTTCTATTGGCGTAAGTGTTGGCAATTTTATTTTAACCAAATCCGGATTAATTGTGTTTAAGATGAGATACGAGCAAAGGGCTAGAATCAAGCCGATAATCGCGTTTTGAATGCGGCTTTTAGCTGCGCCAGCCCGCGCTTCACTGCCAGCCGCAGTAATATACTGAAATCCAGCGATCATAATCATCAATAAAGCCAAAATTCCGGCCGCGGCAATGGCAAAAACAAAAGCCCATTGAAGAAAATCAACCAGACTTTGGCCTGCCTGGTTTTCTTTATATTTAGGAATCTCAAGATCAAAAGCAAAAGCAGTTAACAAACTAAAAACTAAAAACGAAAAAGTTAAAATTATAATTAAAAATTTGAAATTTAAAATTGGAAATTTCATTGAATTTGTATTAACACTCTCTCCTGCACCCTCTCTAATAAATTATTTGGATTTTTAATTAAAATATCCAGTTTTCTTGTGCCTGGGCCAGAATCCTGCGCAATATTTAGAGTAAAAATACTTGAATTATCGCCCTTAACTTCTTGATTATTAAAAAGCCACTGGTATTTTAGATTAGAGCTTGTGAAAAAATAGGGGATTGCTTGGAGGGTTTTTGTTTGGCCCGGCTTTAAAATATATTCTCGCGAGTCAAGATGAACTTCCGGCTCTTGGACTTTGATGCTTGTTGAAGCATAGCCAGTTGTTGTCTGGTCTTGGCTATAAGCTTTAACGCGAATATTATGCTCATAGCCTGGCCATTCGGTGACAACAAAAGAAAAAGCGTCGCGATTTAAGCCCGAAGCGTATTTTATGTAATTTCTGTCTAAATACCAGTCGTAAATTAGGTTTTCTTGCATTGTTATCGCGACAACAGTTAGGGTAGAACCCCTGATAGGCAGGGCGCGGCCATTGTACCAGGTTGGGACAAGAGTTGAGCTGTGCCAGCTTAGGTCTATTTCTAAATCTTCGGCTTGTGCCGGCATACTAAATACTAAATACAAAATACAAAATACTAGAATTGTGATTATTTTTTTCATGTTGTTGCAGAAATAGGCATTTTTGCTAATGATTTTTCTTTAAGATAGTGCGCTATAACGACTGCTGTCCAAGAAGGCACAAAATCGCCAAATGGAATTAACTCAATAACCAAAGCTGTCAGATATTTTGTCAGAGGGTCGGATTTAGATTTGCTGAAATAAGACCAAAACCATAAAATTCCAAAAGTTGCCGCATCAATCACATTGCCGATTGTTTCGGATATCGCGAGCCAAATGCCGCCGGTAACAGCATGAAGGATTGGATCTAAATAATCTAAAAGATCATTGATAAGAGCTATAAAAAATATAAACCATGGGAATTTGACTTTTGGCTCGTCTTCTGAATCTTCGGGGCTAGCTTTTTTCGCTGTCTCTCTTATTTTTCTTAATTTATTTTTCCAATCTATTTCACTCATTTTCTTGTTCTTGCGCTAATTCTTCTTTTGCTTTTTCTATTTCCAGCAACTGGGCTGGGTCAGAAGTAATAACTTGGTCTTCGGCATATGAAGCAACAACTTTAATCGCCGCATGTTTTGGTCCGGCAAAGAAAATCCCCTCGCCAACACTACCCTCTAGAAGCAAGTATTTTTCTTCATCAGTCAGGTAAAAAGTCTTTTGTAGTTCATCAATTGCCGCCGGCGACTGCTTTAATAAAAGCCGCAAAGCAGAATTGGTAATAATCGGCTTGCCATAGGGCGAGTTTAAAAAGTCGGTAATATCTTGTGTAATTGTTGTCACGCCGAGATAATACTTGCGAGCTCTTTTGACTATACCGAACATAAACGAAGCGCCGTCAGGGTGTTTCATCATCCACCATGCCTCATCAACAATTAAAAGCCGTTTTTTTAACTGGGATCGCACCAAACTCCAGATATAGTGCAGAATTAAATACATAGCAATCGGCCTTAGCTCGTCTTCCATGTCCCGGATGTTAAAAACAACTAATTGCTTGTTAGTTGAAATATTGGTTGGTTGATTTAAAAATCCAGCAAAGGTGCCTTGGGTATATTTTTGAAGTCTGATTGCTAAATCTTCGGTATTTTCCATGCCATTTAAAATAACTTGAAGATCAGACATGGTCGGCATTTCTTTATTCTGCCAATTGCCTTGAGAAGTTATATCTTTTAAAGCATAGGTTTGGATCAAGGCAGTATCAATAATCGCATCTTGCTCTGGTGTTAATCCGCTAAGCATTATTCTCAAAAGACCAATTAAAGAAGCGATATTGTTTCTAAAAACATCTTCTGGTTTTTCGTCTTCTCTTGGTTGGGGCAGATCAAAAGGGTTGATGTGATTAGGAGAAGATAAGGAGATTTTGATAAAAGCGCCGCCAACTGTTTCAGCCAGATATTGATATTCATTTTCAGGATCAATAATCATCACATCAGTGCCAAGCATTAAAGAGCGCAGAATCTCTAATTTAGCTAAATAAGATTTGCCAGCGCCTGAAGTGGAAAAAATAGTGAAATTGGCATTTTCCAAACTGAATCGGTCAAATAAAATTAAACTATTATTATGCCGGTTAATGCCGTAAAGAATCCCAGTATTAGAAGTTAAATCAGAAGAAATAAACGGGAATGACGCAGAAAGCGGCTCCGTATTTAAGCTGTTATGAATCAAAAGTTTATCTTCAAGAAGCGGCGATGTTGTTTTAAAACCAGCGTCCATTTGGAATATAGATGGTTTGGCATAAACTAAACGGCTTTCAAAAATCTGTTTAATCCGGTCGCATTTTTTGTCCAATTCTTCCAAAGAATCAGCATAAATCGTCACATAAAGCCCGAATTTAAACATTCTTTCAATGCCGGTTTGTAGTTTATCGCGCAAGCTTTCCATATTTTGCACAGCTGCTTCCAGCTGCGGATCGCGCACTTTGCCTTTTTCAGCCTCGGTGCTGATTTGCGACTGCACCCGGGCCACCTGTTTTTGCAGATTTTTCAAAATCACACCTGACTCTTCAGGATAAACAAACAAAGAAATATCTAAATCAATATCAATATTTATAATCGGTTCAAGCCAACCAGCGTGCAAATAAGCCGGGTATTCAAAAACGAAAAGAGTCCGACAAAATTTTTGATTTATTTGTAAATAATTACTTTCTACCTTTAAGCTGGCCGGAGTAATTTGTTCTAAAAAATTAGGCATTATAGAGATTATAAAATAATTCTAAAATATTTTCAGTATTTAGGGCCTGCAGTTTCAAGCCCATACCAGTTAGTCCGTTAGCAACATGTTCAACCCTTTGCCAAAGCTGTTCTTTGTATCTAAAAAACGCTTGTTCTGTGAAAATGACTTTCTTGGCCGGTTTAAAAGCTTTCAGAGTTTTTTGCAGAAGCGGCTCTCTTTTGGCTTCAATCGCGGCAAAAGGCACAATAATATAAAACGTTTTTTTCATAATATTAGCCATCTCAATAAGACCTTTGACAAATTCAGCATATTCCGCAGTTTGAATTTTCAAAAGTTCATTTTCTTGCTTTTCTTCTTTTTCTTTGAGCATTGTCAAATAAGTTTCAATACCTAAGCGCCGTGATTGGACAACAATCTGCATTGGAAAATCTAAGGAGTTTAAAAATTGCTGGAAAGCGTAAATAACTGCTTTTTGTTCATCTTTTGACTTGAGAGCAAAATTGATTGAGGAAACCATTAAAATAGCGCGCAAGGCCTTATTGTTTAAGATTATGACGCCGTCGCGAACATCGGCAATGTCGATTATTTTTTGTGTATTATCTTTGGACATCTAGTTTCCAGGCTAAATCGCTTAATTGCGGTTTGGGTTTGGGCAGAACATGTTCTGCCCCTACAGGTTTTTCAATAATTTCTTTTTGTTTTTTTGCGATTTTTTGAAACAAATATAATTTAGGCTTAACAAGAAATTTCAAGCCGTTAAAAATAAAATAGATAAACGGCCGATTATTGTGTTTATAAAAGGCTAGAGCGCTGAAAAATCCGGCAATTGGCAGGGCTAATATAATAAATAAGGATAATGGCAGGAATGTCCACAAAATAAACAAAATAATTGCCGCCGCTAAGCACCACAAAAATTGCTTGAGCGTTAAGGGCCCGATTATTTTATCTTCTATATCAATAAATTGGGGGACAGAAAATTGCATAGTAATTTTAATTTAAAATTTCAAATTAATAATTACAAATTGCAGTTACAAATTCAAAATTATTAATTAATTTAATTTTAAATTTTGAATTGCAATTTTGCATTTGTAATTTTTCATTTTAAATTGGCTCTCTATATTTATCTTCTTGTTTTTTCTCTCTGATTTCTACGCCATGTTCAGCTAATTCCTGCTTAATATCTGGATTTTCTGTTATTCTAACATCTTTTTGTGTTTGTTTCAAAAATTGTTCAATTGGTTGAAATATCTGCTGGTAAATATCTTGGCTAATGTCGCGGGCGCTTTCCGGAATAAAGCCGCAGGTTTTTTGAATTTCGCTTTCAAATTGCTCTATTGGAATTTCTCCAAGCAAAACCAAGCCGGCTGTTTTTGCCAGACATTGCATTTTTTCGGTTTGGAGATGATATTTCTGGGCAATGGCCTGAATATGCTCCGCATTTTCAACGCTGACAATATTTTGTCGAAGCTCAAGCGGTAATGCGAGAAATTTTTTTCTTAAATTGATTTGTTGTTGATTCATAAATTTAAGCTAAATTCCAGCCGTGAACTTGTTGAGCTGTATTTGAATTGAAATAATTAACAAGCGTTGGGTTGCGCCCCTGTAGCCACACTCTTGCGCCAGGCTGGCCAAAGAAGTCTCGCTGGAGTCTGTTAATAAGGCCAGTGCTTCCATTGAGAGCGATTTCTTGGAGATGAGCACCTCTAGCGGAGGTTTCGAGGAATCTTGTCATCACCGCATCAGAGATTTCACTAGACATCTTAGCCGCGTCTTTTGCTGATATTAATTTAGCCACCTTATCAATAGCCTGGTTATCAGTTAGGCCGGCATAATCCTTTAACCCCGCATCTCTAGCGTGTAGCGTCCAATCAAGTCTGTGCTTCAAAACAGATTTCACATTGCCGCCGCTTCTTTCCATTGATTTAAGAATATTCTGTATTTTTGCATCATCAATGCCTGCGTTTTGGAGCATTGTATTATCAATATCATTATCTTCTGCTAATTTTTCCATGACTGCTGAAAGTTCTGCTCCTCTGGCTGTGCGCAGGCGATTATGAAGCTCGCCGGCAGAGAGGTCTTTTATTTTTTCTTTTTCATCGCTTATTGCTTTTCTCTGCTGGGCTAATAATTGGCCGGGTTTGCCAACGCGGCTTAAAAGCGGCACAGAAGCAGCGTAGCCTGGAATAGCATAGCGCCATCCGCCCAACTTATCACTCATTTTTTCATCAAGCCGCCTTACGCCTTCTCCTGCTCTTGCTTTAAATCCTGCCCAAGTATCTTTGGCATATTTCCCGCCTTTTGCTTTGGCAAAACTATAGCCGCTGGCTGTTTTCAGCGCTTTTGAGCCCCAGCCATAAACTTTTGCCCCGCCTTGCACTCCGAATTCTTTAGCCATGAGCAAGCCGCCTAAAGTAAAACCGAGAACCAAAATATATTGAATCAAATTATTGCCGAGCGAGAAAAACGAAGAAACAGACGATTCTAGATTCGGGATAGAAGCACCAGTAGAATCTAAAGAGTTTTTAAAACTGTCAAAACTGTCAGCCGTGCGCATAGCCAGATAGAGAAAAAAAGCAAAAGCAGGCGTAAACAGCGCCCAGCTGATTAATGTTTTCCACCATTTTGCCCAATACTTCTCTGCTCCGGGTATAACCCGGCATAAAAAAGCAGCTGGCGCAAAAATAGCCACAAAAGCTAGGACAATCGCTCTAACAATAAGCAAGCCAGTTGCCAGCCAGATAACAATTAAGGTTGCCAGCAAAACAACTACGCCCATAATCATATTGATTAAAAAATTGCCTATTATATTCAGTGCGCCAGCATTGTTTTCAGCGGCTTGATAAACCTTAGCAATGCCTAAACTACCGACTAATTTTTGCGACATACCCCAGTTGCCAGTTCCTGATTCTTCAATAAAAAAATTAGTGAATAAGTAACTCGTATCTAAAACAACATTGACCAAAAGCATGCTGAAATTAACTAAAAGCGCCATAATAACCAAATTAACAAAGAGTTTTTTAGCGCCAAATTTTTCAATACCTAAAATTGTTGAAATAGCAATCGTCAAGAGAACAAAAATAAAGCTAACATTAACAAAGTCGCGGATTATTTTCCAGCCCTCTGTAATGATTGGTAGGTTGGTGATATTGCCCCATTTTAAAAACAAATCAAAAAGCAGACCGCCAATATAAATACCAAGACTTAATAATTGCATTATTAGCCAGACTATTCGGCCAATCATTACGTCTAATGCTACGGCAGTTGCCGTGTCCCAAAAACCTGCTTCTGTTTTTGGCACTAAAACAACAAAAACAAAACTCAAAACAAGGGTTAAGATTAGAGTAAGTTTTTGATGTTTGGTCATTTATCTTCTTTTATTACAAGCGATTTTCCCAATAAGCTAGAGCGCACTCAATTTGATCAGCCGGGGAGCTTAAGCATTCGGTTTTGCATTCAGAATAATCAGCGCAAAGATCTGGTTTGTCAGCCGGAATGCTTGTTTTGCCGGCGTCTGCTAAAGCAACCAGCGCGTCTATTTTGGATTGGATTTGCGTGGCGGTTAATTGGGGTTCTTCAAGAGGGAGTTTGGGGGCGGCTGGAGGAGGGGTTATCCCTACCTTTTTTTGCCAATATTGAAGTGTCGTTGTGGGCAAACCACTCGGTTGTTTTAACTGGAATATAATTTCAAAAGCGGCTTTTAATGTATAACCCATGTTGATATACAACTCCTCAGCGCTTTTAACTTTATATTCCGGAAACTCTTTTTCTGATATATCTATCCAGTATCTTATAAGTTCATCGGTCAGATCAGGGGCAATATCAAATCCCTGTTCAAACGCTTTAATTATCGCTTTAATTTTTTCCTGCTCTTCTAATTCTTCAGGAGATTTTCCTTCACAAATTGCATCAGTAAAAACTCTTAATTCGTTTAAATACTCCGCAGGATCACCAAAAGTTGCTTTATATTCTTTTTCTGTGCTATTTAATTCTTGTTTCAGTTGTTTTATGTAATCATCGCTAAATTTTAATTCTATTTCTACTAATTTATCTTCACTTCTCTTTATTCTCTCATTGGTTGATAACTCTTTACCTGCTACATATTCGATACTGCCTGTTAATATATTTTTATCATTCGCTAAAGCATAAACCTCTCCTTGCAATCCCTGCACATCGGTTAAAGTAGAATGTACCGTTGTCCAATAAAAATCGCTAAATTTGTTTAACAGAGCATTTTGATAGCCGCATGGTTTTATCATTGTGTCTATTAGGCTTACACCAAAAGGCATATTTATGCCCTCTTTTTGCATTGTAAATCCGTAGCGATTTGTCGAGGTCATATCCTGATATAAAATTTGGAGAAGATAAGGCAGTCTCATTTCTAGAGCGTTACATTCTTTTCCTGTTGCTATTTGACAATTTTTTATAGCGGTTTCTTTATCGTCATCAAAACTTGCTTTATCATTGCTTTTCCCATTAAGATAATTTACTGTTTTATTCCAAATACATTTTCTTTGCTCGGTTGTGCCGATTTCTACTGGTTTTTTAGCTTCACACCTGAATGCTCCTGCCAGAATTTCTAAGCCTCTGTCAGCCAGGCCTGTATATTGGAAGTTAGCGACCTTTTGCTGTATCAGCAATAAACCCCTTTTATAATTTAAAACAGTGTTTAATTTGTTTAAAATTTGCTCTTCGCCCCAATCTGTTATTGCTGATTCCTCGTAATACCTTTGAAGCGCTGCTTGCTCGTCTTTAATAGCTTTAGCTTCTTGTTCTTCATATTCTGCGAGCTTTCTGACACTCTCATCTTCTGCCAGTCCCGCTGTCCATTTATCAGGTTCGTATTCCCAGTCATTAGTACATTTCGCATCGCATTCTGTTCTTTTCAGATTGCGACCATCACAACCTAGCCCTTGTTGATCCGAATAAACATAGCTGGCATCGCATTGAGCATCGCAGTTGCGTCTTGCCTGCTGTTTCTCTTTATTGTCTTGCGTATAATTGCCGTATTGGACATAACAGTTATTTTTGCATTCTTTGCATGGCTTATTATCATCTAGTTTTCCAAGTTGTTTTTCGCAATAATTTATACAACTTGCTTTGTCTTGAACTGGGCCATAGCCCAACAGACCCTTGCCTTCTTCAAAAATTCTGTTAATAAAAGCAATCATAATTGCATCAGTATAATTTTTCAGGTCTGACGCAACTAAAGAGTCAGCTTTGAGACCAAGATATTTCGATGTTAAACGCGCTACTTCGGTGCCAGGTGTTAGAGTGCGGTATTGGGCGCAGGTAAATCCATCATATTTTTGCATCAGACATTCGGCATTCACATCAGCTAATTTGCTTACACATTCAACAGGTGATTTTGGTTCAAGCAACAAACAACTTTCATCTTGCCACTTTGCTCCGCAATGCTCAAGCGCCCCGCTAAAAAAAGTATAAGCGGCTGACCCCGGTGTTCCTAGCTTGATTATTATATCTTCAATTGTTCCGCCTTGGCCAATCAATATGCTCATACCATTAGTTGAACTTACCCATTTCGAACATTCTTCCAATCCTAACCAGCCGCCAGCCGCCTCTAGTTTTGATTTTTCTCGCTGCACATTATCTTCAACCAATGCCGTTTGTTGGTCCAAGGCTGTCAAATAGACTCCATACATATTACCTTCTGGCTGAATAACATTGAGCCAGGTATCCCAATCAAAAGATTCGCCCCTAAAAAATTTTTTTAAATTTTCCTGATAAGCTCTCATATTGCCTATTTTTTTCTCCATTGGGCATTGAGTATCAATGCCAAAAGTTTGGGGTTTTTTACCCAAGAACTGGGCTAAATTTGTTCTAATATCTAAACCATCTTCAGCAAAAGGTATCTCTACGGTTTGGCAAAAATTTGTTACATTTAAATCAGCCAAAAAACTTTCTAAAGCGGCATTTTTTGCATCTGTTTCAAATAAATTATAATCAGAGACAAATTGGCCTTGCGCTCCTGCTTTGCCGCCTCGGCCATGGCCCTGAATTTGAACGATAAAATCAGTAACTATATTATCTAAAATTTTTACTCTGGCGTAAACCCAAGCCGCATTACCAAGGGCGCTGACAGTATCTTTAAGGATTTTATGTTTTGATAAAAATTCACCTATTTCAGTTTTGCAATCTTCGCCTACGCAATCTGTCGTAACATCAGTATAAATATTATAAGCAGTCCCAATCACTTTGGCTACAGTTGACACTATTGCCCATACTGATAATGGATCAATAGCGTTTGCTTTCTTGGGTTTATAGAGCAAAATGCCAAAAAAAGTATTGCCAATAAGAATAAACATTAAAATAGATGCAATAAATTTTTGGCGATTAGAATTCATTTTAATAAAGCCATTTTATCTTCTATTGTGATAGCTAATTCGTAAGCTTGTTTTAATATTTCCGGATATTTTTCAGCCGCGATTATCGCCCTAACAGCATCCACTTCAACATTGCGGTAAGCCTCTAAAAGTTGACGCGTGACACTGAAAAGTCCTAATTGTTCTTTTTGAATTTCAAGCCAGTCCGGCGGGGTTGGCACTACTTTAACTTTTTCATAGAGTATTTTATAAGCTTCAATATATTGGTCTAACTCTTCAAAATTTTTTTCTTCAATCGCTTTTTGAGCTACTTCAATGTCTGATTTTTCAAACATGGCGCTTGGGAAATATGTCGCAAGAATTTTTGAAAGAGTCTTTGTGTATTCTTTTTGAGCATCAGGGCTATTATCAGAAGAAATATTAAGCTCGCTGTCTGATATTTCAGGCAAAGAAAAAAGATTTTTTGTTTGACCAAGTTGTTTAGCAAAAGCTTGTTCTAGATTACCAGAAGCTTGAGTTGGGTCTAGTCCTGTTGCGATAGCTTGTTCGGAAATAATTGCGCTTAGGGCATCTGTGAGATTATCAGTGTTTGTTTTTTCTTGTATGATGGCGTCAGCTTGGGTTTGCATAAATTCTTGGGGCATTGCGGCTTGTTTTAATTTTTGCGTGTTCAATATTCCCGAAACCGACGCTGAAATATCTTTTGTTTTTTTACTGAAAATCTTCCCAAAATCAATCTTCTTATCTTTCAATACCAAAAACCCGGCGGCGGAGGCAACGGCTGAAAAGAGCAGGATAGTGAGGATTATGAGAAGTTTTGGGGATTTTTGAGACATAATGCAAATTTAAAATTCCAAATTAAAAATTACAAATTGCAATTAAAAATTCAAAATTATCTTCTGCCTTTTAATTTTAACATTGACGATCCAAGTATTTTAGAGAGCTCTATTGCTTCTTGCAGTATTGTTTCTATTTGTTCTGTGGGCGCAATATTAGAATCTCTTAATAAACATAACCAGTATTTTGTTTCATTAGCTGATTTTAGGCTATGATTCATAAAATTTTTAAAATCTCTTCTTGAGGAAGCGGCTTGCGCTTCAATGATATTGGCGCCAATTGATGTTGCTGATCTTAATAATTGATTAGAAATTATTTGGTTTGTTTGATTTTTAGATAGATGGCTCAGAAACCTAATTATTGCTAGAGAAAATTTGTAAGCCCGCAGTTTTATATTAATTTGTAATTTTGAATTGCAATTTTGCATTTGGCATTTGTAATTTGAAATTAAAGATACAGATTGCAAATTTATTTTAACACAAATGCCAAATTCCTGCCAATCAAGTTATCCACTAATTAAAGATAGTTTTTGCCAATCTTCTAAACTCAAGTCTTCGGGTCTTAAATCAGAGTTAATGCCAATAGTATTTTTAAGTTTTTTGCGCTTTTGAGAAAAAGCTTTTTTAACCAGAACAAAATTAATATTATATGGTTTTTTGCGAGGTATAATTTTTATAATAGCCGAGTCTACTTTTGGAATTGGATAAAATGCTGTTTTTGGCACAAAGAATATTATTTTAGGTATGGCCCAGGCATTAACAGAAATTGATAAAATAGAGCTTTTTTTAGAGCAAATTCTTTGAGCAACTTCTTTTTGGAGCATAAAGACGCAGAAAAAGCCCTTAAATTTTCGTAAAATTTTGCCAGTAATATAATAGGGGATGTTGCCGATAATTTTGTATGCAGTATGTGGTATGCAGTATGATAGGATATCTTGGTTTATAACTCGAACCTTGGGGATTTTGAGATTTTGGACTAAATTTTTATCAATTTCTACGGCAATTACTTGCTTAACGCGTTTGGCGATTTCGCGGGTTAAAACGCCTGTGCCCGGACCAATCTCAAGAATTTTGTCTTTTTCAGACAAATTTGCCGCTTTAATAATTTTGGCTAAAATTTGCTTATCCACAAGAAAATATTGTCCAAGTCTTGACACCATATGTTAGATGCTATATGATTTATATTAATTATATGGATCCGACTAAACGGAGCATAATCGCAATAACCGCAGGGGTTATTTTAGTCAACCTAGCTTTTGGCCAGGCTTTTTTATTTGCCAAAAAGGAGCAGACTGTTGAGCAATTTGTTTTGCCAGAAGAGGTTGAACAACCAATGCGGCGCTCAAGCGTTTTAGCCGCTTTAGTCAGCCCAGAGCCGGAAGATAATAACTTAATAATTTTTCAAGATAATAGCATTTTAAATAATTCAGGGCCGACAACTGTGCCTGGAAAAGAAATTGTTCAGTACGAAGTTCAGCTGGGCGACACAGCCTCAGCAATCGCTGCCAGATTCGGCATAAGCACTAATACAGTTCTTTGGGCTAATGGTTTAAAAGACAACGATTTTATCAAACCAGGCGATCAATTAGATATTCTGCCGATAACTGGCGTTAAGCACAAAGTCCAACCTGGCGATACTTTAAGCAGTATTGCTGTGAAATACAGCGTTAGCGTTGCTAACTTAGAAAAAATCGCGGCTTTTAACGAACTTAGCTCTAATGAACTTGAATCCGGGCAAATATTGATTATTCCTGACGGCAAGGTTAAAGCAGAGCCTAAAAAGATTTATGTTAGTCAGAAATTGCCTAATTTAGCTGGTTATTTTGGTTATCCGACAACTGGCCGCATTTCGCAGGGCCTGCATCCTTATAATGCCATTGATATTGCCAATACTTGCGGCACATTGATTTACGCTGCTGCTGCCGGAGAAATAATTATTGCTGATTCAGAGGGCTGGAACGGCGGGGCCGGTCAATATGTGAAAATCGAGCATGCTAATGGCACGGCTACTTTATATGCTCATCTAAGCGAAATATTTGTCAAGGTGAACCAGAAAGTTGCAAAAGGGCAAAGAATTGGCTTAATGGGGCATACTGGACGAACAATTCCCCAGGGTCCGGCTGGTTGCCATTTGCATTTCAGCGTTTATGGAGCTAAAAATCCGCTGAACAAATAGGCCGATATTGCAAGGCTTCAGCAATATATTGAGTTTGGATATTATCATCTTGGGATAAATCAGCAATTGTCCGGCTGATTTTTAAGACGCGATGATAGCCCCGGGCTGAAAGGTGCATTTGGTCAACTGCTTGGCGCAAAAGCTGCTGTCCAGCCGCTTCAATTTTACAGAATTCAGCAATTTGGCCCAAAGTCATTTGACTGTTGATCGCTTTTCTTTTTAGTTGTCTATTTTGGGCTAACTGGACTCTTTTTTGGATTTGCTCTGATGCTTCAGCCATTTTCTCCGAGGCTAATTTCGTATATTTGACAGCCGATACCTCAACATGCAAGTCAATGCGGTCGAGAAGCGGGCCGGATAATTTTTTACGATAATGCTTGATAGCAGAAGGAGAACAAGTGCATTGGTGATAGGGGTCAGAAGCATAGCCGCAAGGGCAGGGATTCATTGCCGCTACTAAAATAAAGTTAGCCGGGAAATCAACTGAATAATTAACTCTAGCAACATTAATAGTTTTATTTTCTAATGGCTGGCGCAGGGCCTCCAAAGCGGTTCTTGAAAACTCGGGCAGTTCGTCTAAAAACAAAACGCCATGATGGGACAAGCTGATTTCGCCTGGTTTTGGCCATGTGCCGCCGCCAACCAGAGCAATATTTGAACAGGTATGATGAGGCGCTCGAAACGGCCGCTGTTGAATCAAGGGGCTCTTATTGGATAAAAGACCAGCAATGCTGTAAATTTTACTTACTTCTAAAGCCTCTTCTATGGGCATTTCTGGCAGAATCGAAGGCATTGCTCTGGCTAGCAGGGTTTTGCCAGCGCCTGGCGGACCAGAAAGCAAGATATTATGCCCGCCGGCCGCGGCGATTTCTAGAGCGCGTTTGACATGTTCCTGCCCTTTAATGTGGGCCATATCAAATAAATACTCTGCTTGCCAAGATACTGGCTGCTGGACATAAGCTTTGATAATGTTTTTTTGATTAAGATGGCTGATTAATTCTTTTAAATTGCTGACAGGTATTATTTTGAGGTCAGTAACTAAACCAGCTTCAGCCGCGTTTTGAGCCGGGACATAAAATTCTTGGATTTTTTTATTTTTTGCCAAAATAGCCATTGGCAAAACACCGTTAACTGGGCGGATTGAGCCATCTAAAGATAATTCACCGACAAAAAGCCTATTTTTTGCATCAAATGCAATTTGGCTGGAAGCCAGTAAGTAGCCCAAAGCAATTGGTAAATCATAAGCCGGTCCTTGTTTTTTTAAATCAGCCGGCGCTAGATTTACTGTTAAACAATGGCTTTTGCGCGGCGGCATAGCCCCACTATTTTTTACTGCGGCGCTGACTCTTTGCCTGGATTCCTGTACAGCTGTATCTGGCAGGCCGACAATAATAAAATGATGAAGCCCGGGCGAGATATCAACCTCAACATCAATTATTTGAGCGTCTAACCCAACAATCGCGGCAGATTTTAATTTAGCGGGCATTTTTTTGTTTGCAAATTAAACAAAGTTCGATTTCAGGGACAATTTCCAGCCGTTTTTCTTCAATCGGTTTTTTGCAATTCGTGCAAAATCCAAAAGTTTTATTCTTAATTCGCTCTAAAGCTTTATTGATTGCCAAAAGCCGTGTTTCTAGATTATATTCAACCGGCAAAGTATCGCTATAAATAGTTACTTCTATAGCATTAGCGTCTGAAGCAGTGCCCAAATCAGGGAAAATAGTGTCATAATCATTTTTAAGTTTTCCATCTCTTTTAGTAAAACGCTTCAGCTCTCTGTTTATAGCTTTTCTCTCTCTTTCTAATTGTTTTTTAATTTTTTTAAGATTCATGTAGCAACGCATTAATAATTAAGCTCATGCTTTCTTCAGAAGTAGTAATAATTAGTTTATTTTGAATTAGAGTATAGTGTAAGCTTTGCGAAAGATCAATTGTGTCTTGGAAGCGAATAACAATATTCGGATATTCCCAATTATTGACTTTGAATTTTGCTTTTGACGGTGCGTTATCAAGAAAAAGCCATGATAAATCTTGGAGCATTGTTTTTTCCCAAAAAACCATTTCAGCCAAACTCTCTAAAACATTAGAAACCTGCAAAACCAAACCAAGTTTTTTATCAGGAAAAACAAGAAGATTATAATCTTTATAAGTTAAATCCGGAGGCAAGTTTAGCGGTTTATCGGTTTTTGTCTGAACAATTTGCGGGATATTAGGCAGAAGTCCGGGTTGGGGGATGGCTGGTTCTTGCGGCACGGGTTCACTTGGCAATGGCTCAGGAGTTGGCTGGGGTTTCACCACTATTTGCTGGCCTGGCATTTTGAGTAAATAATATCCGCCAAAGCCAAACGCTGTTAAAATTATTACTAAGATTAAAATTATTATTGTTTGCTTTAGTTGTCTTGACTTATCAGTGCTGACCGACTTTTCTACGATTTTTTCAACAGGAACTTTAACTATTTTTTCTACGATTTTTTCAACAGGAACTTTAACTATTTTCTCAACGATTTTTTCAACAGGAACTTTAACTATTTTCTCAACGATTTTTTCAACAGGAACTTTAACTATTTTCTCAACGATTTTTTCAACAGGAACCCTGATCTCTTTGATCACTGGCTTTTCAACTATTTTCTCAACGATTCTTACTGGAGGTTCTATGTATTTTGCAGGTTGTTTTAGAGAAGCCACTGGCAGTTCTTTTGGCGGAGGAGCCTTTGAGCTTGCTTTTGGTTTTATTTGTACATTAGTTTCAAAAACAGCCTTTCGCGTTGTTAGGCTTTGCAGATCGTCCTGCATTGTTCTGATAAATATTTTAGGCGTATTGATTTGTGTTCCTCCTTGTAAAAGCATTGGCTTCGTGAATAATTTTTTGAATCCAATCAATTGCTTTTTGAGCTTCTTCGGCTTTTTCTGAAGTAATCGTAACAAGTCCATCGTCTTGGATATCAATATCAACATTAGTTTTTTCGGTAATTTCGCGAATGGTTTTACCGCCTTTGCCAATTATGTCGCCAATGTTTTTTGGCGGTATATTGATAGTGTAAATACGGGGAGCAAGAGGCGAAAGTTCTTGACGCGGGCTTGCGATTGCTTTTTGCATTTTTTGCAAAATTTCAAAACGGGCTTCTTTGCTTTGGACAAATGCTTTTTGCAATAACACTAAATCGATGCCAGTAGTTTTGACATCCATTTGCACAGCTGTTATTCCAGTCTCTGTCCCGGCGACCTTAAAGTCCATTAGCCCATAGCGATCCTCTGGCCCTTGAATGTCGGTTAATATTGTTTTATGGTCTTCGCTTAATCCAAGGGCAATTCCGGCAACTGATTTTTTAATCGGCACTCCTGCATCCATTAAAGCTAAACTAGTGGCGCAGACAGACGCCATGGAAGAAGAACCGTTAGACGATAAAACTTCAGAAACAACGCGAATTGTATATGGGAAATTTTCTTGATTCGGAATAACAGGCATGAGAGAGCGTTCTACTAAAGCGCCATGTCCAATTTCGCGCCGACCAGGTCCGCGCAGAGGTGCAACTTCTTGAACTGAATACGGGGGGAAGTTATAATGATGCATAAATCTTTTTCTGCCCTCTATTTCCATTGTTTCTAGAAATTGTTCGTCGCTAGACGGTCCTAAAGTAACAATACTTAAAACTTGAGTTTCGCCTCTATTGAAAAGCCCAGATCCGTGGGTTCGTGGTAATAATCCAACTTCAACCGATATCGGACGTATATCGGATACGCCTCTTCCGTCAACTCTTTTGCCATTTTCTACTAGTTTTTCTGGCTTTTCAGGATCGTCAGGTAAATTTTGCAAATCAAGTTTGATTTTTGTTGGATTTATGTCTTGGATAATCTGTTCTTGAAAATTAATGATTTCTTGAATATATTTCAGACCAACGTCAACCGCTTTGACAACATGCTCTTCTTGAATCTCTTTTGCTTCGCCTTCAAGCATATTGATTTGATTTTTTGGACCGGCGACAACTAGGTCTAAATCAGCCTTACGCCGACAACCATAGGAAGCATTAAGAATTATTTGTTTATTAATAATAGCAATGCGGCAGGCTCCAATTGGTCCATCCCATGAGATATTAGAGATTCCTAATGCCAAAGAAGCGCCAATAATAGCTGGGATGTCTGGATCATTATCTTCGTCAATTGAGAAAACAGTAATAATCACTTGAATATCATTACGAATTCGTTCATCAAATAATGGTCTTAAACAGCGATCAATCAATCTGCCTGTTAAAATTGCTTCATCAGATGGCCTTCCTTCTCTTTTGACCCAACGACTGCCTTTTATCTTGCCTGCGGCGTATAATTTCTCCTCATAATCGACCATTAGGGGCATATAATCCACTTCTTCTCGCGGCTTTTTAGCCATTACAGCTGTGGCTAAGATTAAAGTATCGCCGTATTGAACTGTAACAGCGCCATTAGCTCGACCAGCAAATTTGCCGATGCCAATAATTAAATCTTTATTGCCGAGTTTGAGTTTGTATTGTTTTTCTTCCATAAATATTATTATAATTATTTAATTAAATATTTTTTTTGGTCTAAGCTTAAATCAATAAAATCATCAGCTATTTCTATTAGTTTATGTGAAGCTGATTTAGCGAAAGCAATAACTTCAACTTGTTTGCCCAGGTTTTTTAAATGCTCAATTAAGGGTATAAAATCGCCGTCTCCGGTGATTAAGATAATCACATCAACGCTGCTGCTTAATCTGATTGCGTCAACAGTGATGCCAACATCCCAATCTGCCTTTTTTATGCCGCCCAAAAATATTTGCAGATCTTTAGTCTTTGTTTCAATGCCGAATTTGGTTAGAGCTCCAAAAAAGGCCTTTTCTTCACCACTTTCTGTCCGAATAACATAGGCAATGGCTCGAATAAGCTTGCGATCTGCCACAGCTATTTTTAAAATCTCTTTGAAGTTGACTTTTGCCTGATAGAGATTCTTAGCCGAATGATACATATTCTGGACATCAATCAAAACAGCTATTCTTTGTTCTTTATGCTTTATGATGGACATTTTTTAAATATTTTAAGAGTTTTTTTCTTTTGGAAACCATTTTCAAAAGACCGCGGCGCGAATGGATGTCTTTGGAATGTTTTCGCAAATGAGTTGTCAGTTCTTTTATTTTCTGGTCTAATAAAGCAATTTGCACTTTAGCTGAACCAGTGTCTGTTTTATGAGTTTGAGATTTTTTGATTATATTTGATTTAAGCATGATTTTAGTATATCATAAAAGAAAAGTTATGTCTATACAAAAGCTAATTTTAGAATATCTAGAATATCTAGAAATCGAGAAGAATCGTTCTGCTAAAACAGTTGAGAATTATTCGCACTATTTAAAGCGTTTTGTGAGATTCAGCAAGATTAAAACGCCAAGACAAATCACTGCTGAAATTGTGCGGCAGTATAGGATTTGGCTTAATCGCCAACAGTTCAAAAAAAATACTCAAAATTATCATATTATCGCTTTGCGCAACTTTTTAAAATATCTGGCTAAGCGCGATATCAAAGTTTTATCTGCTGAAAAAATTGAGCTTGCCAGACAGACTGATAGAGAGGTTATTTTTTTGCAAACCGATGAGTTGGATAGACTATTGCAGGCGCCAAATAATCTGCGCGATAAAGCGATTTTGGAGGTTTTATTTTCAACCGGATTGCGCGTTTCAGAATTAGTTAATTTGAATCGCGAAGACATTAATTTACTTAAAACTGAATTTTATGTCCGCGGCAAAGGTGGTAAAATAAGGCCGGTTTTTTTATCAGAAACAGCCCAGAAAGCGCTAAAATATTATTTAGAATCAAGAAAAGACCCAGAACAAGCCTTATTGATTAATAAAAACAATAATCAGCGTCTAACAACGCGTTCTATCCAGAGAATAGTCAGAAGATGGGCGATTAAAGCTGGTTTGACAAAAAAGATAACGCCGCATACTTTAAGGCATTCGTTGGCAACGGACCTTTTGGCTGGCGGGGCTGATTTGCGTTCAATCCAAGCGATTTTAGGCCACTCTTCAATCACAACAACACAAATTTACACTCATATTACTGATCAGCGGTTGAAAGAGGTGCATAAAAAATATCATCGGCGTGTAGGCACACAGGGAGTCGAACCCTGATCAATGGCTTAAGAGGCCATTGCTTTGCCATTAAGCTATGCGCCTAGAGTGCCCTCGCCAGGATTTGAACCCAGAATACGACGTCCGAAGCGTCGCGTGATATCCGTTTCACTACGAGGGCAGATTATATTATTATTTTTAATTTTTAATTTTAAAAATTAAAAAATATGATTTGCCTCTTTGGGTGAGCGAGGAGATTCGAACTCCCCCTAAGAGTTCCACAAACTCTTGTGCTAGACCACTACACTACGCTCACCACGAATTAATTATTAAGCGCCCTTGGCAGGAATCGAACCTGCAGTCTTGTCCTTAGAAGAGACCTGCTTTATCCAATTAAGCTACAAGGGCAAGCACAAATTTCTAATTAGTAATTAGAAATTTTCTATAGTATAATATAATTATGCTGCAAATACAAGAACAAGTCAAAAAAATACTTGCAAAACTTCAACAAGCCGGTTATGAGGCTTATTTAGTTGGCGGATGCGTTAGGGACTTAATAATGGCAAATCCGCCAGCTGGCGGACCAAAAGACTGGGATATTGCGACTAATGCTTTGCCCGAACAGGTTAAAGTATTATTTAAAAAAAGTTTTTATAATAATCAATTCGGCACAGTAACGGTTTTGCCGACAAAAACCGAGATAACTACTTTTCGCAAAGAAGCAAAATATACTGATAAAAGACATCCAGATAAAATAGAATTCACTGATTCTTTAGAAGAAGATCTAAAAAGACGTGATTTTACTATCAATGCTATTGCCTTTAACGGTAAAAAAATTATAAACCCCACTAAAGATCTTGAAAAAAAACTTATTCGAACAGTTGGCAATCCAGAAGATAGATTTTCTGAAGATGCTTTGCGCCTAATGAGAGCAGTGCGTTTTGCGGTACAATTAGATTTTAAGATAGAAGAAAAAACAGAAAAAGCAATCAAAAAATATCATAATTTATTGAAGTTTGTTGCTCAAGAACGAATACGCGATGAGTTTGTTAAAATAATTCAGTCTAATAGCCCAGATCAGGGCGTTTTAATGCTTAAAAAGCTTAAGCTCCTGCAATATATTATCCCAGAATTAGAAATAGGTATTGGTGTTATTCAAAACAAACACCATATTTATACTGTTTTCGAGCATTCTTTATTGTCTCTAAAATATAGCCGGACTGGCCTGGCCTTGCGATTAGCTGCTTTACTGCACGATATTGCCAAGCCGCATGTTAAAGAAGGAGAAGGGAGTGATGCGACTTTTTATAATCATGATTTCTTAAGTGCTCAATGGGCAATAAGAATTTTAAGAAGACTGCGCTTTTCTCGAGAAACAATCACAAAAATAGTTGTTTTAATTCGCAATCATATGTTTTTGTCTGATCCGGACAGGATAACTGAAGCCGGAGTCAGACGTTTGATCCGTCGGGTTGGTCCGGAAAACATGAGAGATCTAATCAATTTGCGTATTGCCGACAGGTTGGGCTCTGGAGTGCCTAAAGCGCGACCATATCGATTAAGATATTTTGAATATCTGATTAATAAAGTTTCTAAGGATCCAATCTCGGTTAAAATGCTTAAAATTAATGGCGAAGATGTGATGAATACTTTGAAAATTCGGCCTTGCCCAAAGATCGGCTTGCTTTTAAAAGTTTTATTAAATGAGGTCTTAGATGATCCGTCAAAGAATAATAATGAATATCTCAAAAAACGCTTAATTGAACTAAATGAATTCGTTGAAACAGAGTTGAAACAAAAAAGCCGGGAAGTTATTGAAAAAAAAGAAGAAATTGAGCTGGCCGAGAAAAAGAAATTTAGAGTTTAAATGGGTCAGCATGTAATTTGTCCAAAGCATTTTGAGCTTTTTGGGAGCGAATTTCTAAATCAGAGATTACTTTTTGAAAAAGCTCTTTTTGAATCTGCACCTTTTCTGTCTGCATTAAGAAAAGTTCGCCTCGCGGTATAAAAATTGGCCTGCCAAGATAGAAATAGAACAAAAGCAAGATTAAAATTAGAGTTAATCCCGAAATTATAAAAATTACTTTATTGAGTGATATAGACTTTAATCTCAACATTGCTTTGGCTTTGATCGGTTAATTGTTTTTCTTTGTCGCGCAAGGATTTAATTTTAATATTAGATACTTGTAGTAAATACTGACTATTTTCTATAAATTCCAAAAAACGTAGAAAATTTGGGAAAGTGCCTCTTAAACTAAGCCTAAAGTTTAGACCATCTTTTTCTTCAGGCAATGCTTGTATTTCTTGTTCAAGCGTATTAATTCTAGCAGCTTGTTCCAAAATTTTGATGAATTCAACTGCTTTTTCTCTTTCTAGCAAGCTTTGCCTTAAAAGAGGCAGTTTGGGCTCTATTGCCTGATATTCTGTTTTTAATTGAGTTATTTGGGCTTGATACTGTTTTTGCAAATTAGGATTTTTGATAATTACTTGCTGCTGTTCAACTACTTTACTGATTTGTCTGACTTGATTTAAGAGTGGCCTAAAACCAAACCATCCTAGACTAAATATAACAATAACAATAATAAAAATAGTTAGATGGATTTTTTGTTTTATTTTCATTCTTTTATCTTAAAAGAGAGATAAAAATCAATGTTTTTTTGTTTAACAACATTTGACAAAGGCGAGTTAATGTCAATAAATTGTTTTTCTTGCCCCAAAATTTTTTGCAAGAGCAAAACATCATCCCTTGTCTCAGCATAGCCTCCGATTTTAATCTCTTTGTTATTGATTTCTAAAGATTCGAGTCGCGTGTTTTTTGGCACAATTTGAGCTAGTTTTTCTAAAATCGGCGACCAGGTTACTTGTTCTTCAATGATTTTAGCCAAGTATTCAAGTCGTTGATTGATAAAGCCAGATAGCTCTTGATTGAGTTCAACTACTTGTTCTCCAAGTTCTTGGGCTTGATTAAAAAGAGCATTGCTTTGCTTAATTTGCAATTGAGTTAAGTAAAGGGTTAGATAAATAATAGCTAGACAAATTATTAAAAACAGGATTAAAGTTGTTAGAAAAGCACCAAAGGCAACAACTTTGCGTTCAAAAAACCGTAATTTTAATTCTTGTTTTTTTTGGGCTGGTAGCAAGTTGATTTTCATCATTGTTTTAATGCTAGACCAATGGCTGTTGTATAGTCTGGATTTTGAGCTATTTCAATTGGTATTTTTAATTTCTCCAAAAACTGCTGATCTGGTATTTTTTCACCGCAGAGGACTATTTTTGTTATTTGGCCATTTTTAGTTTGATAAAAGTCAATATAATCTTGAAGCTGTTGGAGAATATGATTCTTTTCTTGAGTAGCGCTAAAATAGACAATATTGTTTTGGCAGATGACAAAGTTAATTTTAGTTTTGCCAAATTTAATAATTAGTAAGCTATCAGGGGTTTTAACTAAAGCGCGAGCTAGGGCAATGGATTCTGGTTCCAGAGATTTTGCAATTAAGCCAGCTTTTTTAAGCAGATCAATTGTTTGATCAACTATTTTACGTTTAGCAGCCACAATCAAAAGTCCTTGCCGGGTTTCTTGCGTATCATAATAAATTTCTTTAAGCGATAGCGGGATATTAGACTCAACCTCTTTTTTAATATTCCCGTCTTTTGGCGCCACTCTAATAAAGCATTCTTGCTCCGGCAAACAAGCATGAACATACTTTGTTTTGATATTCGCCTTTGTGACCGCTTCTTTAATATTTGCACCAAATGCAAACTTATCAGGCAATTGGGCAACCCTGATTATATCATTTGATAAATCTAGTCCGAATACTTTTGGTTGTGATAATTCTTGAAAATTCAGCATTTTTTTATTTAGTATTCTTCTTCCCAATGTTCAATAGTAATAATAGGCGAATTTATTGGCTCTCCTAAAGCTTCTAAAATCAAATCAGCATCAAAAATAATTTCTAGAGGATACATTTGGTCAACCACTTGGAGTGCTTTGGTAATTATGCCGCCCTGGACAATGAAATTATTGACATTGTCTCTAATATCAATGCCTTCCAGAATATAAACCAAACCTTTAATATTAAATAAATTTGTCTCTTCGCCAATTGATAAATAACTTTTTCCAGCTAAACCACTTGGAGAACCAGCAATGTGATCTATTTTAAGATATGCTTGGCCCCAATCTCCATCTACGCCAATTGTAATATTATTGTCAGCTAAAAGCAAGCCATTGACAGTTAAATCCTGACCTCTTTTGATGTTGACAGGCCCAGTCACATAAATGATTCCATTGAGAGTCAGAGGAGAGTTTTCAAGCAAATTGGCAAATTCTTCAGCACTATAAACTGTCGCTTGTTCTTTATAGTCATTAAAATCTAGAGCTGGCGTTAGGACTTGTTGAACTCCCTCTCTAATAATTTCTGCTTCTAGTGTGGAATCTTTTTCGATGCTGATTTTTCCACTAACAGATACGGTTTCTTCGACAGACATATTAGAAAAGCGTAGTAGTAAATCTGTGTTTCCCATCAAACTATCGTCGCTTGCTAATTTTCCGCCCCAGAAATAGATTAATTCATCAGACAACAATGCCTTGGGTTCCATTGCTGAAGGATCGCCCAGAGCTTTAAAGACTTCAACTATGACCTTTCGTTCAGCGCCTTTATAAATGGCTTTAGATTCGATTTGCGCCTTGCCAGGACCAATGCTCTTTGCTTCTATACGAATCTCATCGTCTGGATAAAGTTCGTTATTTAATTTTAAGTCTTTCGCTAAATTGCCATTTTCAAAATCTTCTTGCCAATCATGATTTAAGTACCAAATAGTTTTTTGAATGCCTGCTTCAGCTAAATAATGGGTTTGGCTAGCGGCTTTTTGCGCTTGGCTTATTTTATTCTCTGTGCTCATCACAAAAGCAAAGCCAATGGCTAAAAAGCTTAATAAACTGGCAATTATTAAAACACTGATTAAAGCCACTCCTTTCATCTTATATTCCTGCCAGTTACTTTTGTTGAAAAATCATTAATCTTGATAACAATTAGCTGGTCGTCGGAGAATTGCATGCTAGATATATATTCAGCAATAATTTGGTCTTCTTTTATTTTTTTCTCTGCTCCGGGTATGTTCCATCTTACTGCTATATCCTCAAATTCATAAACAATAGTTTGTCTGTGGAGCAAATTAGTATCTAAGTAATATCGCAGATATTGTAATTCTTCTGAATGGCCATCTTGAAACTCAATTTCTGAACTTGGTAAATCAGTGATAATTTCGTCAGTTTGCCGTAGTTCGCGCGAGAGTTTATCAATGGCGATTCTTGAGTTTTGCGTTATTTCGTTTATTTCATTGCCTTTTTGCCATGCTTTTTGGCCGGCTACATAAGCAGCCGAGGCAACTGTTAGCACAGTGATTAAAACAAAAATAGCGATTAAAAGTTCAATTAGCGACATATGTTTTTAAACCATTAAATTCTATTTTTTTTAAACCAGGCAAAACTTCTTCTCCTGGGATTTGTTCATAGGGTTTGGTTAGCGCTTCTTCGACTTGGCCTTGCCCTGCTAAGATATTTTGGGTTTGCTTTTTTGCATTTTGTGCAAGTTTTAAACCCAAAGCAAAAACCTGCAAGCAGGCAATAATAGCCAAAGACAAAATAGTTAAAGCAATAATTGCCTCTATTAACGTAAATGCCTTATTGTTCTTTTTTAACATAACCCGCTATTGAGATGCTAATTTTTGTTGTTTTGTCATCAGCTTTTAGAATAACATAACCATCTTTGAGCACACTGCCATCTGATTTAAATTGAACTTTTTCTTCAGGAAAGCTAATTTCTTCAAAAACAACACTTTCGGGCAAATTGAATTCATCAAAATCAAAAAATTTAATCTTATTCTCTGTGATTGCCTCTTGTTGTCTTTGGCGCAAAGCGGCTATCAATTCCTGTGAAGCCCGGTTTAAAGCCAGAGTGGGTTGAATATTGCGCCATAATGGCAGACTAATACTGGCTAAAATGCCGATAATAGCGCAAATAATTAGAATTTCTATTAAATTCATATTCCTTGTAGCATTGAATAAATTGGTGAAATCATTGAAATGGCAAAAAAGCCAACAATTACACCGATTATTATCATCAAAACCGGCTCAATGATTGATGAAATGTTTTTCATTGTTTCATCAATTTCTGATTGATAAAAATCAGCTAGCTGCTTAAGGCTATCAGCAATTGTGCCGGTTTCTTCGCCAATTTCAATCATTTGGATTATTAGCGATGAATAAAGCTTAGGAAAAGCTGATAAAGCCTTGGTCAAAGATTCGCCTTTTTGCACTTTTTGAGAAATATCTTCTATTGATAATTGATAAACAGAATTGCTTAAAACACCTTGCAGGGTTTTTAGAGCATCAACTAAAGCAACCCCGCTTTCTAAAAGAGAAGATAGGTTGCCAGCAAAACGAGTGATATTAATTTTTTGACTCATTTTGCCTAAAAATGGCAGATAGAGCAATAATCGATGCAAGTTTCTTTTGCCTGACAAAGTGCGGACATAAAAATAAAAGCTTAAAATTAGGCCTGTTAGACTAAAAATAATATAAAGCCCATAGATTCTAATATTAGAGGCAAGATCAAGAAAAAGACGAGTTGTTAAAGGCAGGTTGATTTGCATATCAGTAAAAACCTGACTCAGCTTGGGAATAACAAAGATAAACATTAAAATACCAATGCCAATTAAAGTGAGTAAAATTAGGGCTGGATAAATCATGGCGCCACGCACTTGAGTCATTAATTGATGTTCTTTTTTCATTTGAATAGCCAAGATATTCAAAACATGCTCTAAATTGCCACTCATTTCTCCTACTTTTATCATGTTAATATAAAATTGGTTAAAAACTCGAGCATGCCGGCTGAAAGCATCGGTCAAACTTAAGCCTTCTTGAATGCTTTTTCTGCTTGCTAAAATAGCTTTTTTGAAATAAGGATGCTTAATTTGAGCAGATAAAATTTCTAAAGCACGCGGTAAAGAAATACCACTTTTTGCCATAACAGCCAGGTTTTTAGTAAAAAGCATCTTTTCAGTTAAAGAAATAGGCAAGATTTTGTAGATGATATTCTTCATAATAATTATTCCTGTGTTACACGCAGGACTTCATCAAGCGAGGTAATCCCTTGAGCAGCTTTGATAAAGCCGCTTTGGGCCAAATCAATCATACCTTGCTCCATTGACTTGGCTTTAATTTGATCAGCCGAGGCCCGATTATTGATTAATTCTTGAATTTCTTTGGTGATTTCTAAGACTTCAAAAATACCAATTCGGCCTTTGTAGCCATCTTGACACTTTTTGCAAGGCACAGGTTTTGAAAATTTAATATCTGACCAGGCAGCGGTTGGCTCAACAACTTTTTCCTGCTTGAGAATTTTAAGAATTTCATCAAGATTAAATTGCTCCTTTAAGCTTTTAATTTCTTTTTCAGCAAGAGTGTATCTCTCGGTGGCTTGATGAGGGCAAAATGTTCTTACTAAACGTTGGGCAATAATTAGATTTATTGTTGAAGCAAGTAAAAATGGCTCTATTTTTAAATCTAAAAGCCGGGGTAAGCTGCCAGCGGCATCATTGGTGTGTAAAGTTGAAAGTAATAGGTGGCCAGTTAAAGCCGCATTAACAGCAATACCAGCTGTTTCAGCGTCACGGATTTCCCCAACCATAATTATGTCTGGGTCCTGCCTGACCAAGGACCTAAGGCCCGAGGCAAAAGTATAGCCAATTTTAGGTTTAACCTGGGTTTGATTAATGCGCAGTAAACGATATTCAATTGGGTCTTCAATTGTCACAATATTAACTTCTGGCTTGTTTAAAATGTCTAAAATAGTATAGAGCGTAGTTGTTTTGCCACAGCCAGTTGGTCCAGTAGCCAAAATCATGCCATGGGGTTTTTGAATATTTTGATGAACTATTTCCAAAAACTTATTAGTCAATCCTAATTTTTCTAATGTTAATCCTTGAGCTTCTTCTGAAAGAAGTCGGATGGCTATTTTTTCACCATCAAAGATGGGTAAGACTGAAACTCGACAAGAGAGTTTCCAATCAGGCGATTCTATTTTAAAACGTCCATCCTGGGGCAGCCGGTGTTCATCTAGCTTTAAATTAGCTAATATTTTAATGCGAGCAATAATGCCAGTATGAATTTGCTTGGGCAGAGTCATAGCGTCTCGCAAAACACCATCTACCCGATATCGGATAATCACTTCTTTTTCTAAAGGTTCAATATGGATATCAGATGCGCTTTCTAAAATAGCGTGTTTTAAGATGGTATCAACGACTTGGATAATCGGCAGGTCTTGGGCGATTTTTTTTAATTCTTCGTCTTTAACCGTTATTTCATCGCCAACCGGCGGCGCTTCTCTAATAATTTTAATACCGGCTGGAGCGAGTTCTTCTATTTCTAGCTCTAGGCTTTTTTGATATTGGCTTAATGCTTCTTTAATGCTTCTTGCTGATGTTAAACGAGGCAGGATTTTAAGATTAGTTTTCTTTTTGATGAATTCTATTGTTTGCAAGTCTTCGGGATTAAGCATAGCTACTTCTAGATTTTGTCCAGTTTGCTTAAAAGCAACAATATTGTATCTTTTAGCGATTGGCTCTGGAATTATTTTAAGTGTTTCGGGTGCAATTGTTTCTTTTTCCAGAGAGATAAAAGGAATGCTCAAGATATAAGCATAAAGTTTAGATAATTGTTCTTGGTCAATTAAATTATTTTTGAGCAAAAGATCAGTGAATTTTTGTTTTTTCTCTTTAGCTTCTTGAAAAACTTTTTCCAGCTTTTCTTTTTCAATTAAATCAGTATCTTCAAGAAAGGCTTTTAATTGTTGGTCTTCTACGCGCATAATTCTTTAATTTTTTTGATAATTTCCTCTAATTTATAATTAGTTTTGACTAGATAGGTGGTCGCTCCTAAATTCAGAGCTCTTTGTACATCTTGAGCGCTTTCTAGGTTGGTTAAGACAATAACTGGGATGTTTTTGGTTTGCTCTGATGCTTTTAGCTCTTTTAAAACTTCAAAACCGTCTTTTTTTGGCAGAATCAAATCCAAAAGAATCAAATTTGGTTTATTCTCAATAGCCTTTTTAAGTCCTATTTCGCCATTTAAAGCACTAAGCACTTTAAAATTTTGCTCTTCGAGCTGTTCGCCAACTAGTTTTTGAAAATGCGCCTCATCTTCAATAAAAAGAATTGTTTTGTTCATGATTTTTTAGTTAATGGTAAAGATGGTAAAGAAAGATAAAATGTTGTCCCTTTATTTTCTTGAGATTGAAACCAGATTTTGCCTTGATGTGCTTCAATAATCGCTTGGCAGATATAAAGTCCTAATCCTGTACCTTGGGTTTGGTGTCTCAAAATATTATGCGCCCTAAAAAATTTTTGAAAAACTTGTTTTTGCTGGACTTTTGGGATACCAAGGCCATCGTCTTGGATAGAGATAATATTATTATTTAAATCAATTATAATACATTTACTGCCATATTGAATAGCATTATGCACTAAACTTTCCAAAACCATCTTAATTTTTTCTCTATCGGCTAATATTTTTATTGTTTGCGGTTTAAAAAGCAATTGCACATTACTCGCTCGAGCAAAATTTTTCAATTCTTCAATTACTTCTTTAATTAATTCATTTAATTCAAATTTTTCTTTTTTGAGTTCAAAATGACCTTGTTCAATACGAGCCACATTAAGTAAATCATTAGCTAGTTTTAACATCCTTTGATTGGATTCTCTAATCATTTGAGCATAATTAAGTTGTTTTGTATCTAAATTAGTTTTCAAGAGAGCTTCTAAAGTCCATTTTAGCGCAGAAAGAGGCGTGCGCAATTGATGCGAGGCAATAGAAATAAATTCTGATTGCATTTGATGCGCTTGAGCAATGCGATTAACACTGCGCACGACAAAATGGCCAATAATTAAAATAACAATAGTAATACTAACCACACTGCTAATCACAACTTCAGGTCCAGCGTATTGAGAAGCAATCAAATAAGTAGCAATAATTGCTATAATTGTTATTATGCCCATAATAACAAACAAAAAGCTAGGGCATTCAAAAAGCCGAAGATTGAGCTGTTGACATTCTTTAAAAATAGGCATAAAATTATTATAGCATAAAAACAAATCGGAGCATAGTGTAATGGCAAGCACGAGTCCTTTGGGAGGATTTAGTCTGGGTTCGAATCCCAGTGCTCCGACTTCGCGGGAGTAGCTCAATGGCAGAGCGCTTGCCTTCCAAGCAAGATACGCGAGTTCGATTCCCGTCTCCCGCTCCACGCCCGCAACGCCAGCAAGCTGGCTTGCTTGGCGGGCGGGCTTGACTTTTTATTTATTTTATGCTAGCATAAAAATGCCATGTTAGAGGCATTTTTTATTTATACAATCTTACAAGGGACAAGCTTTTTACAGCCAGCGATTCCTCCTCAAAATGTGCATTTTATTATTACCACGGCTTACTCTTCAACGTATGATCAAACTGATTCTACGCCGTTTATTACTGCTTATAACACACAAGTAAGAGAAGGTATTGTTGCAGCCAACTTTTTGGAAAAAGGCACACAAATAATGTTTCCGGAGATTTTCGGAAGCCAGGTTTTTGTTGTTGAAGACAAAATGCACAAAAGATTTAAATACAGGGTGGATATTTGGATGTCGAGCACAGAACAGGCAAAAGAGTTTGGAGTTAAAAAGGCAAAAATGATTATTTTATGAGAACCATAAA
>Ga0210057_1001845_pt1 | contig 31341 bp, 25 predicted proteins | sample CryGeyCG2114_010_2_FD_183968 | JGI IMG/M metagenome (GOLD analysis project Ga0210057, IMG submission 183968) | Groundwater microbial communities from aquifer - Crystal Geyser CG10_big_fil_rev_8/21/14_0.10 (SPAdes) (version 2) | ecosystem: Environmental > Aquatic > Deep subsurface > Groundwater ...
TGTATGCTTCGCTGTCAGTAGCGAGTTGTCCGTTAGGTTTATATACTCCATCCACATCAAAATATATATCACCGGTGTTTCCATCTACCTGTATGAGTACGTTGACAGTAGGTTTGGATGAGGTGGCGAAAGAATCCCCACTATTATTAATAGTGTAGTCATTTTGGTTGGTGTTTGTACTCTCTACCTGATTCGCTGGTACGTCAGCTACAGTATTATCTGTGTCTGATGCGGGGCTGACAGAATTATCAGGAGTTTCAGATATTTGTGTAGGAGGTGTTGTAGTTTCAGTGATTTGAGTTTCGTCCTCAGGCTCAGATTCATCATCGCCACTCATAACACTAGCTATAAAAGCTACGACCGCAGCAACTGCTCCATAAACCGTTAATCCTGCGCTTTCCACTGCATTAAGCGACCTTGGAGTTGGGCCGGTTCCAGGGCCGACGTTCCCAGGGTTGCTAGGAGGATTGCCCGTATTGCCCCCAGGTGTTGCTGGAGTAGTTCCTTGACTAGCTCCTGCCGAAGCTCTAGTTGCTGGAGCTTGTGTTGTGGGGGTGGTCGGGGCAGTGGCGGTAGTAGGAGACGAAGGGGTTTGTGTAGATGGAGAAGATGCTGGTGTGGTAGCCGGCTGACTCGTTGCCGGCGTAACAGTGGGTGTTGTTGCGGGTGTAACTAACACCGGCACTACGGTCACCGTCTCGGTAGGTAAGGCTTGCTGAGCTGCTATATGTGCGTCTAAGTCAAAATTTTTAGCAGCCTCTAATCCTTGTGCATGAGCAGACCTGAGCCAGCTAGGCACTGGATCAATACCAGTTTTTTTATCAACTTTTGATTTACCTCCCGTTCCCCAAGCAAGAGCTGATCCTCCTCCTACGTGTACCCTGTTATTTCCCATGTATTTAGTCCCTGCTCCAACTCCGGTTACTCCAGCTTTTACTGCTGCCTCAATAAAAGTTTTAAATCTGGGTAGATCGTTTGGATTGGTGAAGTCCAGCATTCTACCTGTAGTTGCATCCTTTAAGTAACCATCAGCGGCCTTACCGTCATCATGTCTAGTGCTACCAGTGCGCTCTGTCAGTTTAGCTAGTCCTCGTTTTACATCTCCCAGTGCCGCTTGTCCTCCAGAAGTTACCACAAAAACTACATCAGCTTCCTCAGCAGCGTAGGTAATTTGTTTCCTCAAAGTATCAGATAGATCTTTGTTTCTTATAGCGCCCCTGTTTGCGAGTACTACTCGTTCGATGGTTGCAACTGGAGAGGCTACGGTAGGAGTAGCTACAGAATTAGCTGGAGCTTGTACTGTCGGAGTTGGTTGTTTAGTTTCTGGTGTTAGTGCTCTATCGAAAAATCTAGCGGCTGTTCTAACTGCAATAACAGTGGGGGACAGTTCGGCTGCTCCTTGTACAATTTGTGTTAAGTCCTGAACTATTTTTGGTGCGGGTGTCGCTTGCTGTGGCGAGACTTCTGCTCCCACAACAGTCGACCCATTTCTGATAGTATCAAGCTGCGCTTGGTCGGCAGGGTTAGAGGGGGAGTAAACTCCATTTTTTAGTGTGGTTGGAACTGATGGTATCGCGGTGTAAGCAGCCACTCCCTTTGCAGCTTCTTCGGTAGGTAAGTTTATACCTTCCTCAGCTTGAGCAAAGCCTTTAATGAGACCCACACCAACTGGTCCTTGCAGGTCAGCTACTGTGATTGGGGTATTAGCAGAGAATCCAGGTACTTCTTCCGAAGCGACTCTGGCAATATTGTTAGCGTGTTGAGTAGGGTTGTTGCTATCACTAGGTGGTGAGTATTTAGGGATAATAGTATTTAAGGTAGGAGTTGTACCAGCCGCTTGAAGATCGTTTATCTTATTATCTAAGTCTCGAAGAAGAGCTCTTCCAGCGGTAGTGTTGTCAGCAAATTCTAAGAACCGCCCAGACGAATTTGGGACAACACCAACGAAGTCGCGAGTTGCTGGAGTACTCTCTAGATTGACAAAGTTTACCGTCGTAGGTTTAGAAGCTGCAGGTTTAACTCCAAACAATTCTCCAAGCGCATTTCCTACACCATCAGCAATTTTAGACAATGTGTCTGCTACTGAGCCACGACTTGGGGAGGTTGGTGCTGTTTGGTTAGGGGCGGTGGGTTGTGCGTTTGTAGGAGAGGAAGGAATATCGGCCGGCGGGGTAGGTGCTTGGGCAACTGGGGTAGTTGCCGCGGGGGTAGTAGGTGTGTTTGCAGAGGTCACATTGTTGTTTTCTGCGACGGCCTGACTGGCAGGGTTTTCTTGGCTAACAGTAGTTCCTGGAGTAGAAGGAGCTTGTGTGGTCGGTGAGGTTGGGGTCGTGGCAGTCTGAGTTGTTTGTGTTTGAGTTCCCGGTACCGAAGCGGTTGTCACCGATTGCGCCGCAGTCACTCCTACTGCTGGGGTGGTGACTGATGGTGCTTTAGTTGCAGAAGCAGGTGTTACCGACACCTGATTGCTTGGTGCTACGTTGGTGGTAGAACGAGTTGGGACTGAGACGGTGGTTTGAGTTGGTGTTGTAGCGATGTCGTCAGCAGAGCGAGTGATGGCCGTAGCAACTCTATCAGCGACACTAGCAATGGACTTACTTGTGATTGAAGTAGGGGATAGTGCAGCAGAAGTTAGTTCTGTTAAAGCCATTACCGTGGCTGTAATGTTTCGACTGGCTGGATTTTCTCGACTTGTGAAATTTCTTCCCAAGTAAGAATCGTTTGACCTGGTTACACCAGAAACTGCTGAGTTATCTACGGCTGAAACGGGGGTTGAAACATTGTCTGCCAATGATGCAGGAGTTGCAGGATTATCACTAGCTGCGACTGCTTTACTAGCTGGGTTTTCTGTACTGGCGGCAGTTCTGCCTGCTGCCGGACTATTGGCCGCGGTACTTGGTGCTGTGGGTACGTTGTCAGCGGCTGCTACTGCCTGACTGGCAGGGTTTTCTGTTGCGGTAGAATTTCTTCCGGCTGTGGTGCTTCTTCCAGTAGCTGTTGTGTTGGCAGCTGTACTCGGGGAAGTTGCAGCACTTTTGTTTGCTGTAACCGCTTGGCTGGCAGGATTTTCTGTTGCAGCACTTCTGTATCCGACTGAGCTGGTGTTGGCTTGTCCGGTTGTGCTGAACCGACCTTGAGCAACACGTCCCGCCACTGAAGGGGGTGTTGAAACCGTGAAAGTGTTATTAGTGGTGTTGTATGAAACGGTAACGTTATTGGTTGTGGCATTGTTTACGACATCGGTAGGAGTTATAGATTTGCTTACCGGAGAGGCTGTTGTTGTTCGACCGCTAACTGCGGTCTGGGTCGCACTCTTTCCGAGACTGCTCGACATTCCAATGGTAGCAATGCCCATTGCATCCATCATTGCAATTCCTATAGCTTGTGAACCCAGTGCCTTAGCTTGGGCGCTAAGAGTATTAGCACTTGAAAGTTGGTTTTTCTCATCTTGTGACAAGAAGCTGTGCGGATTTGCTACTCCAGCTGCTGTGAGCGCTGACACTACTTCTTGGGCTGGAACGGCTACTTCCTTAGAGAGTGCTTTTGTTTCGGTGTAAGTTGTGACGGCTGTAATTGTGGCAAGTCCAGGTACAGCACTTACAACAGCATTTACAAATGAATTTACATTTGCCGCGATGGCATTTGCTGTGGTTGGATTTAGACCTAAGCCTATTCCAATACCTGCTAAGGCAGAAGGGGCTGGAGCAGTCATGTTAGAGGTAGGAGGTGTAGTATTTCCTAATGCTACACTCACATCATATGCTGCCAGTTTGGAGTTGTTTGTTACTTCAGTTTGAGCTACATCAGTGCTAGCTTTTGCAGCACTGATGCGAGAATTGTAAGCATCCACACGTGACTGTATAGACGCAAGAGTATTTGTGGACATACTCCTTTGTCCATTAGCTTCTTGGCTGGCTACTGTTTCCGCGATATCTGTTACCTCTGCGGCTTTTTGTTCTGCTAGCGCAGCTACTGCTTGATTAGTTACTGTAGGATTGGTCATTGCTGTAGTTCTGGCATCTATAGCTGCTATTTGTGTCTCTTTGGCGGCAACTTGCGCTAGTTGTGCATCGCTCAAATAGCCCACACCTTTAGTGATTGCAGCGATTTCGTTTTCCATATTGGACTTGATGGAGGATAGGCGACCTAAGGCAGTACCAAAAGCTGCTTGAGAGTACTGGTCACCGATACTCATCGAAGAGTTTGGGGTTGGGGCAGTTGGATTTGAAGATTGTCCAGGAGCAAAACTTCCTAGGGAAAAACTGGTAGCGTCTACACTTTTGTTGGTGGTACTGAAAGACTGAGAAGGTGTAACACCTGTTATAGAAGTAGGGGAGGTGTTTACATTTGATAGGTTTGTTGAGAGTTGGTTTGTTTGTTGGGCCATCGGTGTAGCGCTCATTAGAGCACTTTGGGTTGGTGGAGCGACCTGTGTTTGTTTAGCTTGAGCATAGCTAGTCATTGCTATAGCTAAAGCACTGTTTACGTCAGTAGCAGGGGTAGCTGCTGTCCTCGATGTAAAGTTTGCTTGTGTGCCAGAAATGCTAACGGCCGAACTAACCGCCGCCTGTCTTCCGGCATGAGCACTCTCCGCCGCCGCCACGTCAGACGCAGTACCAAACTCACCACTCATCATTCCCACTACTCCAGTGTCACCCATAGCATGAGCAGACAAGGTAGCGTCAACATCCACTCCAGGTTGATTAGAACTATATGAAACACCAAGTCCTTGAGCTTGAGCATCAGCAATATCTCCAATAGCAGAAATAGCATCGTCAACACTCATAGAGACTCCGTTAACGCTGACATTGTTTGCGTCAACCTCTCCAACTGTCACATCAACCCCAGCAATGTCGGCCGCTTCTGATACACCAGCAGCAGCATCTGCTGTTGCTTCTGCATCTGCGTCAGCATCACTGCCTCCGTCTTCACCTCCATCGTCCCCACCGGGATCACCACCATCATCCCCACTAGGGCCACCACCATCACCTTCACCAACTCCACCCCCATGACCAGGAGACCCAGCATCACCACTGTATTGAGCCAATGACACAGATGGAGTTATGAGACTAATAATGAGAAATACTGATAAAAGAGCACTAAAAAGCTGGTGTTTGGTGGTAGTCATATATAGGTTAAGTGTACGGTACTTGCCTATGAGTATTGAGTTTTATACACAGGGTTATCCACAGAGGGGTAGACTGCTTGCTTTTTCGCTAAAACTGTGCTATTATATATATAGCATAGAAAATAGAAATGCGAACCACGGGAGAACTATCATGCTTCGCACTTCGTTGGTCGCATTGGCGGCCCTGTTCATCTCAATGCAACCGGTCATGTCAGACGAAATGGACCTGGACCAGGTTGAGGATTTGGCGTTTTATACGCCAGACTACAAGGGGCCAATCGCGCCCCTCAGCTGGGATCCGGACAACTCTGTTGTCCACCCAGGCCTCTCCTCGAAAATCTTGTACTCGCTGCAGGATGACTACAGGGCCAAGGCTACTGACGAGAACCGCCGCTTCGCTGGACACCACATGGTGCTGGTCGAAGGGTGCGGTGGATATCTCAGTTGCGGAGCCGTGTTGGATCTGACAACTGGTCAGCCTACAGCCCAACTGCCGACTGCAGGTCCCAAAGGGTACGAGTTTTATGGGGACTGCGATGTCCTGTGGGTATCAGAACATCGCGGAGATGGCTGGCAGCCATATCGCTTGGTTTCCGGAACACTCCAACATATCCTGGATGGCGACACCGACTGCCGTAATTATTACGGCAACCAGGCTGTGGAGAGTTTTCCAACTCTACCAATGAAAGGTCCTTTGCCTGAGTTCATGTTGGACCGTACACCTACCGGCAGTATCAACTGAGCTGTCCCATACAAAACCCCGTCGCGAGCAACTGCTCGCGACGGGGATTTTTCATGTCAGTAGGCTACTGAACTGTTACCTCTATCTCTCGATAATCAACCCCAAATTCATTATTTCTCTGACCACCACACTCTATCTTATACACTCCAGTTCGTTCGGTAATATTGTACTGCTCACTTTCAGTGTTACCGGTGGTCATTGCTCGATTCTTCACGGTTAGAGAATAGTTACCATTGTCGTTGAGGAAGGGTAGACACTGCTGATAAGCAGAACCGGTCCATCTAAAGTACAGCTGTGCACTAGCTGGTATTGTAATGCTCTCTGCAGTGCTCCAGTTAGACAGTACTGTCCCGTTAGTATTAACTACCTTCACCTCAAAGACTATTTCGTTGGTGAGGTTAGGTAAGAGGGCAGTGGAAGTAGAGGTTGGCTCAGTTACTTCTGGTTTGGTTGGCGTTTCGGGTTCAGTATTTGGGTTAGTTTCTCCAATATTGGCTGTGAATACTCCAGGTGAATGGATGATTGGTTCGAAACGGAAGGTGGTTTTATCAACAGCGGTTGAGTAGGTCATGTCACTAATACCGTACTTGTCCGACAAATGACGGGCGGTTTCTTCAGTCAATGCAGCTGCGTCACCAGTTCCACATCTGGCGTCTGCGATTATTGTTACTTGGTCGGGATTTGCTCTGTCTTTTACTACAACGTTATAAGCGAAACCGCCACTTGAGTCTTCTATAACAGGGCAGTTGACGTCGGCTAGAGGATAGATAAATATGCCTGAAATATCTGAGGCGCGAATATCACTGCTGATTACTGGTAATTCAGTTATTTGATCAATGGTAGTACCTGGAGACTCAACGTCAAAGAATCCACCAATATACTCTTGTGCAAAGGCCACAGCCTTTTTGAACAAGCTAGTCGGTTCTTCAGAGGTTTCGTGAGCAATACCAATAAGACTAAGGACATCACCTTGGTAACCAATTGAAGTGAAACGCTCACTCATAAAGGCAACAGAAGTGTATTCAGGTACAGTGATGGCGCGCACTTCACCATTCTTGAGACGTACAACATAGTCGTAGTACTCGTCTCGGAGTATTTTTTGGTCTGGATTAATGAGACGGTAGGTGACTACCTCAATATCATTGAGATAGAAGGTTGAATCATTTTCCACAAGTTGTTTAACAGCACGGGTGAGTAGGTTTTCTGGTAGTGACTCCGTACCTGATATTGTTTCAACTGCCTGCCCGTTTTCATCAATATGTCTAACGACGTATATATATTGGCCGGGGTTTTCATCAACTGGATAGCCGTCTTCCGTTAGTGGGGCATATAGGCCGTTAGAGTATAAGATTTCACCTTCATCTGAAAAGACTATGGGAACTTCTTCGAATATTTCTATTAACTCCAAGAGTTCTCCGTAAGAATATAGGTCAGTATATTGTTCTAAATCTGAAATCATATCCTCTCGAGCCATTTCTACTTCTCCAGTTTGTTGGTTAACAGTGATGGTGACCGTGGCAGTAGATGGAGGAATCCGTCCGGCAGTCTCGTTATTGATAGAGTTTTGTTTGTCTGCAGGCCACAGGAGATCAAATAGTTTTACCCAATCTGGGTTGTGTTGGAAGGCCATCCATAGTGCAGCACCCTGTTCTGTAGGGGGGCATGGTGATGAGCTACTGCCAGCTTCTTCTGTGTTTGTACATTCGACATCACCAGAACGTTCTGTATCTTCGTTCTCTGGAGTATTATTGTTTGATTTAAAGACACGCTCTAATGTTTTGGATATGTTGGGGTTGCGTGAAATTATTTCGGCCACAATCCGAGCCGGAATCGGTACTGTAACAGCAAGGGCTACCGTGACCACTGCTGGAGCTACGGTTTTTGAAATTGGGTTCTCGCGAGAAACACCTGCTCGCGCAAGTACTGAACGGACCCCCTCGGTAGCACGACTGTTTACTCCGGCGGATGCGCTTGCGGAAGTTGTTTTGGCAGAAGTGTCGGCTGGCGTTTCGGTCGTTACACTAGCAGGAGTCGCACTGATGGTTCCTTGTCCAGAGGCTTGAGTAGCGCCGGAAATACCTGAGTATTTATCTTGGTGCCAAGAGGATACTGCGGTACCCATCCATCCTGGTATATTGCCCTGTTCAACCTCGTAGTCGAAATCGACTCCGTTTCGTTTTGAATTTTTGTCTACAGCGGTATCGTTGCTCCAATAAGCCTTTGCGCTCGAGCGTACGTCAAAGTGTATGGAGTTACTATTTGGATAAAAACCAAATCCACGGACACTGGGATTACTTAGGACGGCATTGACGAGTGCCTTTTGTTGACTTTCGGTCAGATTTTTAAGTGATATGTCCACAGCATTACCACTCATGTGTTGCGATTTGTTTGCACCCCCAACTTTTGAGTTGTGTTTTGAACTGCGGAAGCCACTAGTGATAGAAAAAGGTATATTGGGCGCACTCAATGCTATCTCATTCAAAGTCTCATTGAGACTCTCGGACATACTATCTGTATTAACTCCTGTACGGAAACCTACGTTGGTAGCAAAACCTTCGCGGCTATTTGGATGAGTGTACGCATTATTAGTTAAGGCATAACTAGTCGGTACTACACCGCTTTCTAATCTGGCCAGGTGAGCTAAGCCAATCTGTCCGAAAGGATTTGGTCGCTCATTGTTCGCAGCCTCTGTCTCTGCTGGTTCTTCGGTCTCATTATCTTGTCCTGCAGTAGTTCCACCAATTCTTGCTAATTTATCTAGATTCTCTGCCACCAGAGTTGCAGATGGGGCTTTCGTTGTTAAGGTGAATGCAGGCGTGTTTGCTGTTATTGAAGCAGGGGACATAAGGCCGGGGGTACGTGCTGCGGCAGCTTTCGCTCCTTCACCAGCTGGGTTTATTTCACTCGGTATGTATCCAACGACAGTCTTTGTGTATTGTCCGACTTTGGTAGGGTTCGCTATGCTCGAGGCCCAACCAGGATTGGCATAAGCAGCATAAAAGTGGTTGGACTTGGCGACTGGTACAGTCACATCAAGACCTCTAGCTGATGACAATGATCCATCGGTGATTTTGTCGGCCAAGGCTGATAAGGCTTCTCGTGTCTCCTCATTTCTTAAAGCCTCAAATGCTTCACCATTTACGGTAACTGAAGTTAGGTAACTTGGTACAGCAATTTGTTGTGCAACAGTACGGTTTGTTCGTGCTGCTTCTCCAGCAATAGCGCTTAAGAGAGCTGCTACTTCTTCTACAACATCGTCACTTAGTGTACTAAAATCAGATGCTTCAGCATAAGCACTAAGAATATCAGCTCTAGTTCTTGGATCTATCTCATATGCATATCCAACAGCCAAAACAGTAGCCGGATCATTGAGGTTATAACCACGAGCTTGCGCGGCTTCTTGTAAACGTCCTGGGGCTGAGCCAATTGTAGTTTTTCCTGTCACTAAATCAGTTGCAGGAGTTGTCGGTTGTGTACCTAGTACTGTGACGGTGTATCCACCTGTTCCGGTAGGGGAGAAGTTACTGCCACCGCCACTGTTAAGTCCTGGTTGACTAGTAAAACCTGATCTTTGGTTTCCACTATAGTCATAACTTTGAACGTCTCCAGTTTGTGTATTAAAAGTAGAGACGACATCTTTAGCAGTATTTACTGTTGTCACAGTGTTGGCACCAGCTCGGCCCGATACAGTCGCTGCGGTGTTGCCGGCTCCAGCTAGTTCATTTTTTGTGTCGTTGGAGACGTCTTGATAACCTATAAACTCAGCAGTTTTACTATCGTATGAGTAGGTGGCATCATTGTCCTTGCCACCAGTGCCGGTAGTAGGGGCAGAGTTTTGACTACTGCTAACTCCAGTTTCTGCTCCGACAGTTGTTCCACTGCCCGTAGTAGCGCCAGCCCCAGATAGAGAGACTGATACCGCCTCTACACCAAAGTATGATTGTGCCACCGATTTCATTGACTCGGCAGCACTAGCCATAGCGGCCTCGGCCGCTTCTATGTCCGCTTCATTGTTTGTGGCATAGGCTGCTTCGAGCGACTTGTAGGCCTCTTGCGCTGCTGCTTTGGCAGGAGCCACCGCTTCAGTGTATTCAGCAAATGCTTTGGCGTCATCTGTAACATGGCTTTTTGGTGTGACTGTTACGGTATTTGTGTTTGTATTTGCTTGCGCCGCCGTTACTCCTACTAGTTCATTAACTACATAGTCAACGTTTTGAGCTACTTGCGACAATGCTTGTGAAAGATTAGCGGTAGCCATTGGTGCCACTGTATTCCCAAACCTACTCTCATTAAAGCTCGCTGCATACCCAACCGCCGCCTGCCTCCCAGCATGCTCACTCTCCGCCGCCGCCACGTCAGACGCAGTACCAAACTCACCACTCATCATTCCCACTACTCCAGTGTCACCCATAGCATGGGCAGACAAGGTAGCGTCAACATCTACTCCAGGTTGATTAGAACTATATGAAACACCAAGTCCTTGAGCTTGAGCATCAGCAATATCTCCAATAGCAGAAATAGCATCGTCAACACTCATAGAGACTCCGTTAACGCTGACACTAGTACCACCTTTAGCATTAGGGTCAGCCTTGGTATCAACTGACGATACACTCACATCAACACCAGCAATAGAAGCAGCTTCAGATACTTCTGCGGCAGCAGCCTCTGAAGCTGCTGCTTCAGCGGAATCAGACTCACCGTCTCCATCAGAGTCACTTTCTCCACCGTCATCCCCACTAGGGTCACCACCATCACCTTCACCAACTCCACCCCCATGACCAGGAGACCCAGCATCGCCACTGTATTGAGCCAATGACACTGACGGAGCTATGAGACTAATAATGAGAAATACTGATAAAAGAGCACTAAAAAGCTGGTGTTTGGTGGTAGTCATATATATGGTAATTGTACGTCACTCTGCACAGGTAATGAACAGCTTATGCACAAGTTATAAACAAATATTAAAATAAGTATAAAAAAACTAAATGACACAAAGTTATGCTTTGTGTCATTTAGTTTGACTCCATTAAACTTTAAGTCTGCGATAAATTCTCTAACTCCTTGGCAACTACTTCACCGTCACTCCAGGGTTGTTTAGTACCATTTGCTCCCATTATGTACGGGTCTGTACCTTTACCTGATATGAGCACGTATCCGCCGTCGGGGGAAAGTTCAAGTGCGCGACGAATCGCAAGAGTGCGGTCCATGATTATTTCAAGTTTCTCCTTATTCTCAATACCATTTGCCATTTCTTCCACAATCTTCCTTGGGTTCTCGTCGTATGGATCTTCGTTAGTCAGGACTATGTGGTCACAATAGCGCTCAGCGATGGAGGCCATCTCTGGTCGCTTCCAGCGATCACGACCACCACCGGTGTTACCTAGTACACAGACTTTGCGCACATCTTTAAATGCTTGGTAAAGCTTCTCTAAAGAATCCGGGGTATGAGCGTAGTCGACGATAGCAGTGACTTTTTTAGGAGCATCAGCTCTGCTATAGAAATGTTCAACACGACCAGAAACTTTAGAGAGAGAACTGAGTGCACGATCAATATTTTTCCAGCTAATATCCAATGCTCTGGTTAGTGTGATAGCTGCCAGGCTGTTGTATACGTTGAATAGTCCGACTAACGACACACGGATAGTAACTTCATCACCCTCAGACTTGAAGATAAGAGCAACGCCATCTTTGTGTAGTGTGTGGAGTTTAAGGTCATTAAGAGAGTAGGGGAGTTGATGTTCAACTCTAGTTGCCAAGAAATCCTTCCCGTGTTCATCGTCAGTATTTGCAACAATGTAGCGGGGACGTTTTTTGGAACGTTCCAGTTGCTTAGCAATTTGTAGTTTTGCTTCTTTGTATAGCTTGAAAGAACCGTGGGATTCGATATGTTCTGGAGAGAGGTTTGTGAATATAAGTGCATCGAGTTCGATAAATCGGTGTCGCGACTGCTTGGCACCCTCGGAAGTCAGTTCAAGAACTGCGTACTTGCATCCGGCATCAACTGCTTGTCGCAGGAAGTGTTGTACAAAAAATCTGCCAGGGGTGGTCATCTTATACAAGTTTGGTCGTACATCATCAGCTATTTTAAATTGTATGGTGGAGAGACTAGCTACTTTATGACCACCAGCTTCCAGGATAGCCGCTACCAGTTCCACAGTAGTCGATTTGCCTTTGGTGCCGGTAACAGCAATGACGGTAATGTCGCGTGACGGGTGGCGGTATAGCTGTGCCCCCACCCATGAAAGAACAAGGTGGTAAGTAGGGCGTATTACTCCGAGTAGCCACTCTGGTGTTAGCTTCTTAAGCCAGTACAAAAAAGTCTCCATACGACAATTATACTCTGTATATGCTAACAGTACATATAAAAGAATATAGAAGCAAAAAGTAGTAGAGGATGGTCGTAGAGCTATTTAGCCGTTGAACTTCCTGAGTGTAAAAACTAAAAGTAAGATGCTCAAAATGAGTAGAAATTCACCACCAATTAAGAAAAGGGAAGTGTTTTCAGCAAGTGTGACAGGTAAAGATAATACTCCGAGTGTAGAAATAAGTAGAAGTCCAGCAACCGCGCCACATGAGATACACGTAACCCCTAGAGTGATGCCGGCCAGACCAGCTAGACTAATACCGAGACTCGAAAAAGATATATAGCGCATACTCACAAACATATGCCATAGCAACATTACGTATACGCTCAATAATGATGATATGACTAAGTAGTGAATAGTGAGTAAATTGTCTGAGGTTAGGAAGTTGAAAAAGAAAGCTGGAAGAATTTTAATAAAAAATAAAATAGGAAAGTCATCACTTAAGACGTTTGCCAGAAACTGACGTTCTATAAAAATGAAAATACCGCCAAATATCAATGCGTTTAGTAGTAAAAAGCTCGCTACACGATGATGGGGGATGGCCTTTCTGGAAAAGAGAGACATAGTTTTTGGAAGTATATCATGAGCAAGTCAATGTCATTCCAGCAAGATTACAGGTATAGTATTTCCAATGTTCAAGCGACCACTTTTGTATTTAATGTACCGAAACGCCACATTGAAGTGGCTAGAAAAAGAAGGTATTGATTCAAAGAATGTTCGATTTCACTACCCTTGGAGTAAAGGTTCTGGTTATGAGGAACCGTACATAGCCGTCTGTGACTCGGAACCTGTATTTGATAAAGATAAGTACGTTTGTATTCATCGTTCAAATCACTTTAGTTTGTACGAGAAGAAGACTTTGAAAAATGCTCATTTGCTAAGACAAAGTTTTTCAAAGTCATTGCAAACTAACCTCCTGGTACAAATAAGAAAGTGGGCAGCTGAGTCTTGTGCCGGTGAGAAACTGTCACAAATTTTGCCAGCCGTGAGAGAAAAATTTAAGGTACAGCTTGAAGAGCAGTGCACCGTGGATGTAAGTGTGTGGGTGGATGGTCAATTGCGAGGCTCTATCGTACAACAGGGAACATTAATTAATTCTATAAAAAGAGCCTCTAAATTGGTGGTGGCAGATCCTAGGTACAAATCACTTAAACCAGATGACTTATTACGAGCGCGGTTTGAGTTGGTGGTAGTTCCTGATGTGTGGATTGCTTATCATGTGCAAAGCGACGAGTCTATGGAAGGAGATGTTGCGATGCGTCTATCATACAAGGGTAAGAGACTCGGTTGGTTCGTTCCACCAGTAGCAAATCAGCGAGCGTTCAAAACTGTAGGGGAGTACCTTGGAGCATTAAGTAGAAAATCGGGCGTTGAACATATAGATTCCCGATATATAAAATTCGAAATGGCTAGGGCCCTTTCGTGCATAGAATCAGTTTCATCGAAGGAAGTATTACCTTTGCGTGGAGCAGTTCCTTTAGCACAAGAGGGAAGTCTAAATGAGAAGAAAATTGCTACTAACATCGTAAGGGCAATTGATGAAGATGGTTATCTTTGTAATGTAAAAGAACCGGGGCAAGAAGAAGTGAAGTCACTCGACTTAGTGAGGCAGGCTATGTGTACAGCAGCGCTAGCTGAGTACCATGTCTACAGCAATGACTCTGATGTGCTTGATGTGATACAGAAGAGTGCCGTTTTTATTCTCAAACACATAAACAATTTGCCCGAGGCACAAATTAGTAGGGTCTTGAGTGTTAGTTATTTAACGCAGACTCAGGCTCTCACTGGATACGATTTTAAAGTTTCAAGTGAATCTCTTCAGCACGATATAGGTAATTTGCAGGTAGCTTCAGAGGGAGAAATTATCTATCAAATACAGCGAGTCAAAGCCTGTGTGCTGGCGGGTGTTGCGGTTGATACACAGAGAACAACTTTCCATATACACACAAAGATGTTGTACAAACGTTGGCTAAGTGAGACCGAGCCAGATCCTGTAGTTTACGCTGATCTTTTAATACTTCTTCATTCTGCGAGAATGAAAGAAGAGTATAAGTTTTTTCGCAACTGGCTTACTGGTCTGCAAAGTGAAGTGGGTTCATTCAAGTGTAAGCATGAGCCATACGTAAGAGGGGTAGGGAAGATTGCAGAAGCATTTGCTTCGGTGCCAGACAGCAGTCTAGTGATCCAAAGTGCTCTGGGTTGGCTATCGTGTATGCAATATACAGAAGAGACCATGTACCACATTCCTGTAAGTGATAGATACAGATTTGATGGCGGTTTTCGCCATGACTACTGGGACCGCTCTTTGTGGATAGACGGTTCTGCCCATGTTTTGCTTGCTTTAATCAGAGGTCGTTACGCTCAAACATATATATCTCGTTTGCAAAAGTGCTTACAAATATACGGTCACGATCTACCAGGATAGGGTTTACAATTCGCTCCGAACCAAAATGATGTCCAACTGCTTTTCCTTGTTTGCGATTAATAATATGAAGTGATCCAAATGTGTCACCCACATATAAGTTCTTGCTCATTACGGTTGGAGGACTATACATTCTTCCACGTGTTTCGTATGACCAGATCATGTTTTTGGTTTCAATGTCGTAGCAGTAGACTTCGCGATCAAGTGTCGCACCATATAAGTGTCCATCTCGATGGACTGGATGACTGTAGTGAAATTTAGGCAGTTCATGAACCTCACGTACTTTTCCAGATATTCTGTCGAGCATGGTGAGTACGCCACTCTCCGACATCACCATTACATCACCATATTCATTTTGTGTTACCCCACCCGCGTTTACGCCTTCTAACTTCTGCTCCCAAATCACTGAACCATCAGTACGGACTGCCCGTACTGTATTTGAGCTATCCGCAAAGAAGATGACCAGATGTATAGGGTCAGTCACTATTTCGCCAGAGATTCTGTAGTTAGAACGGTAATGGTTGGTAGCTGTTTGTTTTGTATGACTGAAAATAAGTAGGCTATACGCAGTAGTCCCGTTGCCGTCAGATACTCCTGTAACTAAAAACTCCCCCAGCGCATACAGTCGAGTGGTAAATGCATGTGCTACAGATTTGTGATATTTGGGTATTCCACCACTAATACTCACTGCTCCAATTGTTCCTCGGTACGTGGCAAAAACAAAATCATCATTGACAGTTGTGGTGCCAGTGAATGTTGTTACTGTGGGTTTTGTTCTTAGAATCACTTGTCTTTGCCACACAGGCCTGCCGGTTTGAGGGTCGATATTCCAGAGCATTCCATTATCAGAGGAGGTGAGTAGATTTCCTCCAATCAGTCTAGGAATATGTTTCGGACCTTGTTCAAACAAATGAGGCTTCTTAGCTTTAAAACTCCAGGCGGGTGACAGCTTAGGTTCCTCATTGCCCAGGCGCTGTTTGGTAAGAGAAAATTCTTCGATCGAAAAAATAGAGTAGAGTTCAATACCTTCTTCTTTCAAAAACGAATAGAATTCTAAGTCTCTAAACCTTAAAACCGTAAAAATTGCTTTTACCTTAAAGCCTTCCGCTTTTAAAACAGCAATCTGTTTTTTGAAACTTGAGCCGGAGTTGATCAAGTCATCAACGAGCACTATTTCTTTATCTGTAGTTACCATCCCTTCAATTTGGCGCATCTCCATCTTCTTCTTGCGGGACTTTCGTATGTAAAATCCGGAAGTGTTTTCACCGGAAAGTACTATTGCTGTTATGAGAGGCAGGGCAGCTGATTCGAGACCCCCGATCTGAAGTGATTGGTTACGTTCGAACCCACAAGTACTCCAAAATAATTCCGCGGCGTTTTGAAGGAATTTTCCATCTGAAAAAACAAGCCTGAAATCAAAGTGCCAAGTAGCCTGTTCTCCGTAGGGAGTAATGAAAACCTTATTGGTGTCCTTTGCTGTAATCAGCGCATCGTTAGATATTTTAGAGTAGAGGTATGCACGCGTGGTGGACTCAGGTGAAGAAATGTTTGTGTGCATAAGAGATGGCAGCACTATAATCAATACATGATATCCTAACATAGACACGTCTGGCCTTATTTTATGAGTAAATATCAAGAAAATACTTTGTTTAAATCACTTTCAAGCAATAAAGGACTAATATCGGGAGTAGCTATAGGAATTATTGTGGCCGCGATGTTGATTTACCTTACTCCGCTTAAGTGGGTTACCGTACTTGAGCCAACTATTGAAGATATTTCTGCAACGGACTTCTACGCTGAATACAAAGGAAATGAAGACAAGTACATATTCTTAGATGTACGTGGTGCTGATAGTTACGAACGTGTGCATGCGTCAGGTTCCTCAAATATGCCATTGCATACTCTATATAATGAACGTCACTATCTTCCTAAACAGGGCAAGGAAATAGTGCTTATTTGTAGTGGTGGAGTTGCATCGGGAGTAGGGTATAGTTACCTAGAGCACTACGGACACTTTAATATTAAAAGAATCGATGGAGGTATTGAAGCATGGCAGTTGGCGGGCTTACCGGTGGAAGGTGATATTTAGTTATCAATATAGCAAATAGCCATTAATTTATGCGTAAATCAAATCTAAGACAAAAAATCAAAAGCAGCGCCACTTTACTAGCTGAGGCAGTGTTTTTTGCAGGATTTGTATATGTAGCAAGTGTCATTCCGAATTTTTTAAAGCAATATACTTTTGATGTGCAAATAGTACCTACTGTGAATGCAGACACGCCAACCTCCTCATATGATGGTGGTTACGGAACTGGTTATGGGTGGGGAAACCATAACGGCGCAGGCGATAGTGCCGATGGTGCCTGCGACGGTAACGCAGACGGACCCGATTCATGCGATGCGTACTAATTCGTTATGTTAAATAGATTAATTAAATTAATAGCACTTGGCGTTATAGTAGTTCTTGCTCTGATTCTTGGGTTTGTTTATATTTTTATATCAGAAAAAGAAGTTACTCCTGAAGCAGAAACAAGAACAGGTATTAACAGACTAGTTCTTGAACAAGGATACAATCCTGAATTTCAACGGGCTATCGGTTTAAGTAAACTCGGAAGATACGATGAGGCGATTTCAGAATTTGATAAGGCTGGTCAAAACGCCCAGGGTGGGGAAGAGGCTTCATATGTGCAATATATGCGCGCTAGAGCTTTAGAAAACATTGACGTATTCTCAGCAATTGAAGAGTATAAAAATATTATTGCGAATCCAGAGTATCCGTCTGGACAAAAAGCCTACGCTGCCATTCGTCTACCACTTGTATTAAGTCGTGAGAGTGACGCAACCGTTAAGGCAGCTATCTTAAAAGGCGAACCATACAATACATTCTCAAGTGAGGATGGACTCACCATGTACAAGAACTTTTATGAGTTTGCTCGTTCATTCGGAGTAACTGGACTAGGAGAATTTGGTATCGCAAGGTGGCAAGCAAAACAGCTAGTTGAGGGATCAGAAGCTCTAACCGAAGTCGAGCAACAAGCTTTGCGTAATAGTATTGATCAATTGTTAGCGGAAGGGAACGAATATATTGAACTAAACAGACTCGATATTGTTAATGCGGATTTTATACCTGTGGTATTGCGTGAGAAAGCTAGAGCGTATGGTTCCTTTGCTCAGTCTGGCGACGAAAATGCCATTGCTCTGTATGACAATCTTTTTGAGGAGGCGATTGTAGCAAACTTGATAGGTTACGGAGATGGTGCTGTTCGTTTTGATTATGTAGTCTACGGATTTCTTATAGATGGGTCAGCGAGTTTCGATAAAACTCAACGTCACTTAGATGCTCTAATAACCGGTATTAATAAATACCCTGGCATGCTCCGGTACTTTAAGGCGGAGAAGAATAACTTATACAACGTGAAGGCCCTGATGGTAGATATAGCAAATGCCAACCCTACCTTTAGACAGTTCTTAATAACAGAAGCTGAATGGACTGAAGCAGATTTTTAGGCCCCAGGCTCTCTGGGTGGACAAATCCTTAAATTTGTGCTATTCTCTGTGTAGTCAACACTGGCGACGAAAGGAAATGCCATGCACATTCTTATGCTCGCACTTGCGGCTATTATGGTCGCATCGTTCACTTCTCCTGCATCCGCAGGAGTCAAGACGCCGTTGAAAAAGCACGAGGTCCAGAGCCAAATCATCGGCCATGAATGCACGTTGTTTGGAAGCTCGACGCGATTCAACTTCCAGACAAATGGCAAGTACCAGTTCGAGAGCGGTGCAAAACGTACCGACCTCTATACCTGGTACTGGTCTGGCGACCGGATTCGCGGAGCCACGGTGACCTATACCTTCTATAAGGATGGGAAACACCTAGCCTACAACAACGGCAAACTCGGCATCACTCGCATCAAATGCCGCAGATGAAAAGGAGTCAGTCCTCAAGACGAACATCCGCCCCCCCCCGTTGGCGGATGTTTTTGTATCTAACGGTTACTCTCTCATTCGCTACTCCAAGTAGTTGTCAGAAAGGGAAGCGTTAATAGTCCACTTTAACTTCTGGTATGAAACCGAACCGACATATTTTTTGTATCCTTCGCTTGTGTCGGTTATAACAAACCAAGTTGGAGTTTGTCTCACTCCTAAAATATTTGCAGTATCTAATTTATTTTTAATCCGCGCTTCTGTCTCGGAAGAGTTTATACACTTGGTTAGGTCACCTCGTTCAGTTTCTTCTGCAAAATCCACAGCTAAGTCTAGGGCGTCTTGCCTTGGGTCTGGGTAGTCGCTTAAATCAGTTTGATACAAAACAGTATTTTGAAATTGTCGGTAAGCATCTGAGCCTTTATGTATTCCAATACACTCTAGTGCTAAATGCTCATAGTGTGAGGTGGGGTAAGTTGGTAGTTTGTATTGGCGGTATGTCACCGAAACATCATTAGGGTAGTCTCTTAGCAGTTCAGAAATGGCAGCCTCAAACTTCTGACAGAAAGGGCAATCAGTATCAGCGTATATAATCAAATTAATTCTTCCAGAGGGATTGCCAACAGTAAAATCGTATAAAGATTCGTTGAGTAAAGTTTCTTCAGCGTACTGTCTCTCAAAAGTCTCATTGTAGTAGGTTCCTTTTATGTGGTTGTTAACTAGAGCTATAGTTAGTATTAATAACCCAATCGTCACTATTAATATAATGAATATAAAGATAAGTTTGTTTTTAAGAAAAAAGTTCATAGTGAATCTATTGTAACGCATTGTGAGATATGAAAGAGCGGCATCGAAATAATCGAGGCCGCTCAAAATTTTTGTTCACTGTTTCACCTGATGACAGGCGGTCAGGGTGTGACCCTTTTCTGTATTGAGGTGCAGTTGCATTGGGTCTTTGAACCCTGCAAGATACCGCATTGCGGCTTTCGTCTTTTTGCAGCCAAGCTCTTCCGAGCCGTTTTGCAGAAAGTACGAGGTGGTCCATGTATCCCAAGAGGGGATATTTGTGTAACCAATACTGCCCAGCACCTTTGCACGCTGGTATGCATGTCCGGCGAGCGAAGGCGTGTAAGCAGAGACCGCATCGGGAGAGACTTCACGACTGCCGAGACCGGTCTGATATGTCACCATCCAGAGCTTCTCGGCGTAGTAGGGGACCAGATACATAGCTGCACCGGTATCTTCCGCAATGTTCATATCGCGGAAGCTAAAGAGTGAGCCGAGACCCTTCCCAGTTGAAAACCGCTCTCCCTTTGATCGGCCACCGACGCCGAGGATTCTTTCGATTCGGCTTGGGTCAACGAGTCCATGTTTCAATAGTCTCGCCGAGACGGTCATGGGACCGAGTTCGGCTATAACCACCGAAGGGTATTGATTAACCACCGACGTTATCCTTTCCATAAGGATAGTATCAAAGGCTGTCATCTCCTTGAAAGCCTTATGGTCCGGACCTCTCAGGATGAGAGGTTGCCATGATGTCAGACCCAGTTCGTTGAGTCGAACGAACAGGTTCTCGTGAACTTCGGCAGTACTCGACTTACCGTTTCCGAAGATAGAAACAACTCCAATCACTTTGATGCAACCGAGCATTTCTAGTTCACGGTACATCAAGAGGGAGATGGAGTCGTCGATTTCACCATCTCTCGTGGTATCAGTTACCAAAAGGATGGGTTGCTGATTGGTCCGACAGACTTTGTTGCCGAAGAAATGTTGGACCAGACTACTAGTTGTGGTTGATACAAAATCGGCTCCCATCACTGGAGAAACCGACCTCACTAACTCGCATAAGAATACGAGCAAAAATGTCAGTGTCTTCATGGTAGAAGCTCCTTTTTCTAGCTACTTTATACTCTATTTTTAGTAAAATGTCAATGTCTGTAGATAAGGAACCCATTTCAGAGAACTTGACATAATTAGATATTGTGTATATAGTATAAGTAGTTGCAACCAACGAAGAGGACATTGAAATGAACAAGCTTTTGATTGCTGTCAGCTTTCTGCTGGCCTCCGCTGGCATGTCTCATGCTACCTCAATCGACGCCGATGGGGTGCGGAAATGTCTGGCTGCCGGCCAGGTCACTATGGTTCTGCCGGAAAAGGTTTCCGGCATCTCATCGCAGTGTCGCCAGTTCGTCTTTGCTCCCCAGCCCCAGAGCTGGTGGAGCAAGGAGGATGCGAAAGACCTGTTGCCGAAAATGCCATTGCCGTACGGCGGCGACAGTATGAGAGCCGCGGCTCTCAACTGTTCCAAGGCACATGGCGACAGTGTCGGTAGCGCCACGTTCAGGCAGATGCCGACCGCATGCCGGCTCCACTACTTCCCGGAGATCGGGACTGACAGCCTCACTGTCAAGATCCCTGCTGCGGAAAAGGGCGGCCTCTACTGACACCGACTATGTCGGTGTCCCAGAAAACAACACCGGACGTTTTACGCCCGGTGTTTTTTAATACCTCAACATTTATTATCCTAGGGCTATGGCGTACACAGGTTGTTCTAATTCAGTGTTTAAATCTAGTAACTCAGCTAAAAACTTATCTCTTGTTCCGACGATGGGGCAGGCGGGAAGATTTAAAGCCGAGGCAGTCAGCAGAATGTTTTGCGCGGCGTGTCCACACTCAAGTAGGCTTAATATGTAACTGGCTCTGCCGTACTTGTCTTCAGACTTGTGCCAAAGGCTTGTAAATACAATTGTTACCCGTGCGCTGTTTGCCCAGCCATTAAAGCGTGGAAAGATTTTTATTTCTTCAGGCAGTCCCCACATATTTTCTAGTATGTGCCCCTTCGGATTATAGTGGTAAACACCGTTATCTAGTCCATTAACATTTTGGACCACTAAATAAGTTTCGATTGGGTACTTAGCTCCACCAGAAGGGTGGCCACGAAAACCATCCTCGTTACAAGACAAGGTATGTAATAAGGTACTAAGGTTTTCTATGGGCAGTGGCTCTGTATTGCTAGTGGTAGTTGAACGTCTATTAGTGATTGCTTTTTGCAGCGGAACATCAAGAGCTATTGGTGCTGGTAAATGAACCTTAGGCATTCTCTCGTAGTTTTTGGGTGGCAGGGGAGGAGTTCTAGGCAAGCCTTTAGGGTCGAGTGAGTCGTCCTCTTCTTTTTGTCGTCCTTCAGTGAGGAAGGAGTGTATTTTGTGAGAGTATTTTTTCATTTTAATCAAAAGGGTGAGGTAGGTCAGTAAATGGGACTTTCCTAGGCATAAAGCCAAATTTTTCGGGCACCGAGGTCAATCTTTTCCCAGTTAGGTAAGGCATTTTTTCATTTAAATACATTTGTTGGAATTGTGGCATTACCACATGGTGAATTTGCCATGGCGATACATTCTTCTTTGACTTACTCAAATTAACAGAAGTGATTTCGTAGTTGTTTTCAATACTCCATTTTATAAACCGTTGCCAGTGCTCTTCAATAGAATCATTTTCCCATACTGCTTTTTCTGGGGTTACGCTTTCACCCTTCACTAGAAAAGCAATGTTGGCTGAACTACCAGAGCGACCCCAAAATTGACTACGTTCTGAACGTTCAATTTCGGAAGCTTTTTTATCTGGACTGATAGGGGAGTGTTTATTTCGGAAACGAACGGTTTTTCTAATTCGTAAAGCTTCTAATGTTGCGCCCACTACTGCGGTTGATAGTTCGCGGTGAGCCTTTAATCCTACAGTGACCTCGACTCCTACATTGGAGGAATCCTGCACTACAGCACAGACTGCGTGAGCAGGAGCATCGGTCGGTAGTATGACTACACTTAATGTGAGGTGATAACGTTCACATAAGGTCACTAGTTTTTTAACTCTAGAATCAGTTTCAGCTAAACTGTCCAAATTGATTTTCTCTGGCGTGAGCTGATTGAGCCAAGTAATCAAGAAAGCATCACGCTCCACTAATTCCATAGTACCGTTAAGTAGCGCGAATTCCTTGGTGGGCCCTGTGGCCAGACCGTTGGTTATTGAAGACAGAATGTGTGGTTCTTTTGTGTCTGGTCTCAAAGTGTGGGCTGCACTGACCACTTGCGCTGGCAACCATATAGATTTCGCTTGAGTGTGCGAATAACCACGTATCCAAAGGAAACTAGAGTCTTTGTTTAACTCATAGCACGAGTGACTCTGACGCTGACTCTCGCTATAGCTTACAAATTTCTCAGGAGCTATGGCAGGTAAACGTTTTAGAATCTGCTCTGAGGTACCGAGTTCAGGTTTCTCAAAATAATCAGTTGTTGACCACCACAAATATCTTTCTACGGCTTCTGCCAGTGCTGCAGTAAGAGCGTTCCGATCATTATCGATTGACATTCCTCCAGCAAATTCTTTTATTTTGTCTGTGTTGCATTCGACCAACCATTTAAAGAAAGGCGGTTCGTCTGGTGAATCATGTTGAGCAAATACATCGTTCAATATGCCAGCCTTTCTTAGTTTTGAGGCAATTTCAAAGAGGTCTATCAAGTCTAGTTTGTTGAAAGGTATTGAGTCATCGTTAAATACAAATTTGGCATCCAGTTTTGACTCTAGTAGAGAAATAAAGTCTAAAGTAAATCTGTTACTTATTGTGTCTGCTTTTAGTTTGCTCCAGACTTGCTTAAAAGGGGTGTGAAAAGACAGCATATATAATGAAGTATGTTATCACAGTGGGTTGTGCACAATCATTATCCAGAAATTCCTTTCGTATTATATAATCAAGTAGTGTCTAGCCTACTCAAACTAAAAAATGTTTTAGCAAAACTCAAAGTCCCGCTGGTTGTAGCGGTTGGAGTTTTGGCTGTGCTATTTTCACCTTCTCTCAAGATGTTAGGAGGAGAGGGAATAGCTCATGCCGATACTCCCACTAGTTGTGGAGGAGGCGGAGAGGGAAGTTGTGGTTGGGGAGGAGACGGTGGAGGTGGGGGAGGTAACAGTGGAGGTGAAAATTCACCTGGCTGTATGTGCCAAGACGCATCTTGTCCTCAGTGTGCCGGTACTGCCGGTGGAAGTAGCGGAGCCTCCTGTGGGAGTTCAAACTGCAGTTCTCAGTGCAGTAGCCCTGGAATGTTCTAATTCATTTTATGAATAAACTATTACTCATTTCATTCGCCGTACTGGCTACATTAATACTAATAATGTTCCTAGGGTTTATTTTTCTGAGTGGTTACTTTAAACCTAGTCCGGATTCTACGATAGAGCCCACAGCAGAAGTTTTTCTACCTGTTCAAACTACTTCAACTAGAGAGGAGGTTATGAGTTCCGTCACTGAGTTCATAAATTCATCTATGAACAGTGATGGTAATTTTGTCTCACGCTATCGTTGTGAGTTCCGAAACTGTTTACCGCAAGTTGAGTTAGAAAAATATGTTAGCTACCCAATTCTGGCGCTACTTTCTGCTGAGGTCTCGGGTAATGAAGGAGTAAATTTTAAAGACAGGGCTGATTTGGCGATGGGTAGTGTGCTCGCTTCATGTGAAAAAAACACACAAGTCTGTTCGGATAATCTGGCAATCTTGTATAAGTACTATCAAGATACGGAAGATGTTCTATACAAGAATTTAATACTGAGCGTAGCAACTGAGAATTATGTTGAAGATAGAATCGCGACTCAGTCGTCTACACAGCTAATTGATGATAACTTTTTCAAAAAACTAGAGATTTTTTATAACGTGACTGGAGACAATAAGTATAAACAAATTATAGTTGATGCTGCAGACGAAACACTTGAGAACTGGCCGTACGGACTTAATGGAGCGTCTATGTACGTGGCAGAAATATACCCAGTAACTTTTGATATGCCACTAGTCATAAATGGTTTACTTCTACCAGCTTGTCGAATTACTGGCGACAGAGATTACTGTTCCCGAGCTGAAGAATTTTATCTAAACGTCTCTCTTGCCGACAATATGAATGCTTTTGCTTCTCAGGGGGAGGTGGGCACCATAGCTTTACTCAACGCTGTAGAGGGTCTCACTGTTTTAAATTCAATGAATGAGACAAATCTTGACCTTAAACCCATTTTTGCTAGTGAGGCCACTCTCCTTATGAACAGACTTATTGGTTGGTATTATGACTCACCAAGTAGAGTTGTTTTCAACGGAGATGGCGGAATATTAACTGGATTTGTTAGAGACGTCCCGGATCCTAACGGTGTTAATTACAAAAGAGTTTCTATAGATGGATGGATTGCTGTACTTCTACAGGATCCAGTATTTGAGGGGCTTGATTTACAACTTTACACCCGCGTTGCTAACTAAGGCTTGGTTTTGTTGAAATCCCAGTGCTACAAACTACTCCGAATCACTAGATACTAAGGTTGAGAATCTTAAAAGGTTAGCGCTGCAGTGAACGAAGAGCTAGCTTTATCACTTCAGCAGAGGAGGATAGGGAAGGGTCAGCGGTAGTGATTTCAATCACTATACGTCTGGCGTCTAAAGCGGGATAGCCAAGAGCTATCAAGGCATCAATTGTGTCTGTGGTGTGTCCTTGTTCGTATGCTCCACTTTTGGTGGCTGGTAGCTGGTCGTAGCCTCGGGTTTCGAACTTATCTTTAAGTCCAGCTACAATTTTCTCGGCACTCTTTTTGCCAATGCCTGATAGTTTGGATAGGTAAGCTGGGTCATCATTACGGACTGCTTCTTTCAAAAGTTGAATGTCCGCGGCAGTCAATATTTGCAGTGCTGATTTAGGACCAATCTTCGGTAGCTCAATTAGTAGTTCAAAAATTTCTAAGGTGTCTCGGTCAGCGAAGCCGTATAGGTCGAGAGCATTATCTCGCACAGCAAGGTAAGTATAAAAGCGTGCAGTTGCGTCTGTTAGGTAGTGAGCGGGGGTGTTGGTGTGTATTAGGTAGCCAACGCCACTAACATCAAGCACTACGTAGTTTGTACCAACATCGGAAATGGTGCCTGTAAGCTGTCTTATCATTGTTCCATTATATAATGTATAGCGATGCATTTATACCCACGACTCACCAACCTAATTTCTAACCCCTGGTTGGTTTTGTTTATCTCAGGAATATCCTTTGGTCTTTCCCAATTACATCAGGCACTCTGGTGGGGAGTACCAGTTGGTTTTGTCTTATTTATTCTAGGTATTTGGAGGTTAACAGATTGGATACATGTCATATGGGGAGGTCTTTTGGTGGGGACACTAAAATCAATGGGTGGCTTTGGCTGGATTTGGCATGCGTACCCGTTAGTGTGGCTAGACATCAATAGTGCCACTCTGCAGATCATTTTGATTGGGTTGTACTGGCTCACGACATCTCTTTTTATGGGGTTAGGTATCGTACTGCCGGCTCTGTCTATTTATTATCTATACTCACGGAAGTGGTTATCAATAATAATTTTTCCAGCGGTATGGCTCATTGGAGAAGTGCTGGGATCCTTTGTTGTTTCGATGTGGCTACTTGGTCCCGGTTCATATCTCAATATATATATAGGACATGGTTATGCAGGGTTACCCCTGGCGCAATTTGACTGGCTCCTACCCTTTATGGCTTTTGGAGGTTTGTATGGACTTACATATGTAGCTGCTTTATTTGGGGTGTTACTTGTCTTGGTGGTGATGAAAAACAGAGTTGCTTATGGAGTTCTCTCGACTCTGTTAGTTTTGATTATTGCAGTGCATATTTTCTTTCCAGTCCAGGAGATTGAAACAACTGGTGCCAAAATCATTACTGTCGACACCACCTTTACCGCAACTTCACAGAAGACTGATAGTGGACGCGCACTAAAACAACAAGAAGTGACAACGGCTATCATCGCTGCTGCTTCTTTTAACCCAGACATTATCTTGCTCCCAGAAGATTCGAGATTTAGTCGGCAGTACGCTTGGCCAGATGAAGCACGGAAACAACTTCAGGTTCTCATACCAGCTTTTGAAGGGTTAGTGGTAGATACGGCCAGGATCGATACTGGTGAAGGTGCAGTACTGCGGGCGTTTTACCACGACATGTCGGCCTATCGTACATACATAACTGATAAACAATTCTTGGTACCACAAGGAGAGTATGTGACGTATCCATTCAATTTTCTTCTTAAGATACTTGGACAAGACGAAATTATTGCTATTTCTAACCAAAATCAAAATTATGTACCGGGCCCAGTATCGGACTACCAAAACTTCCCAGTAGAGTTTCCACCACTGATATTCTGTTTTGAAAGCTCATCAATCTTAGGAGTACAAAGAGCAGTTAATCAACAAAATTCACCCTTAGTACTTCATCCGATATCGCATTCTTGGTTTAATCGACCATCCATTTTGGAGTACCAACTTGGAGCAATGTTGAAAATTCAGGCAGTGTGGAGTGATGTGACTATCGTTACGGCTTCCAATATGACCAATGGTCAGCTGTATCTTCCAAGCGGTGAAGTAGATAAAGGAAGAGTTTTGACTGAAGGAGAGTACTGGAGTTTGGTTGAGTATGAAATATAAACATACTGTGTTTTTGGCACATGCTAATATTTATCAACAATGAGTGAGACAATTATATCTAAGAATAAGACCGTGGTTGTTGTGGGATTGGTATTGATTAGTTTGTTTTTAATTGCTACTTCTCCCCTAGGAAAGGAATTAATGGTCAAGAGGGAACCGCCTGAAACAGATAACCTATTTATACTCGGTCAGTATTATTTTAATCACGGACCGTACGCTGATGGTACATACGATATAAAATTAGCTAGACACTACTATGAGCAGGCTTTATCCGATAACCCACAGGGTGATAATTGGGCTTGGTATCAGCTCGGGCGGATTGATTTTTTAGAAGGAAAGTTTGATGCTGCGATTTATAAGTTCAATAAACAGATTGAACTTTTTGAGGATCAACAACCATCAGTCTATTACATGCTTGGTCTAACTTATGGTTACCGTGCAAGACGTGAGGGTGGGGAAGATGACTGGACTTCAGCGGTTGAATATTTTTCACGCTACTTAGAATATGACAACGATAGTCCGTGGGCCAGAGTTGATTTGTCTTGGATATACTTTTCGCAGGGGCGCTTCGAGGAAATGAAACCTATTCTAGAAGCAGGTTTAGCTACACACAGTGATAATCCATGGCTTTTAAATATGTATGGATTAGCACTCCTCAACACTGATGAAAAGGAAGAGGCAAAAAGAAGTTTCTCGGCTGCTTTAGAAGCGGCAAAAAGATTGACGCCAGAAAATTGGGGACTTTCTTATCCTGGTAACGATCCGTCTGCTTGGAGTGAAGGTTTAGAAGAATTCAGGTCTGCTATCCAAGCTAATTTAGATTTAGCAGAATTATAAAACTTGAGTTAATCACAGTAACACCCTACTACAATGTCTATGAGTCGGGCATAATAACTACAATGACTTCTATAAAACACTTTTCTATTGCATTCGGCGCTTTGGCACTAATGTTGCTAGTGTCATTTTTGATAGTAAATAACTCAACGCAATTTCGTTCGGTTGAGTTTGGGTTAGTGGAACTTTCCCCGCGCGGAGTAGAGGGTGGCTACGCTATGCCAGCTTCTGGTGCGAGCGCACCTACGGGTTTGCAGTACTCTTGTTCTTCAAGTGGTACTTCTGTAAATCTAAGTTGGGGTGGTTCATCCTATCAGGGTGCTTTGCCTAGTGATGAAAAATTGGCTAAAGCTGCTTGGGAGGCCTGGGTACTTGAAGCATTTGCAACTCCTGTGGCTCACGCTGGAGGTGGAGATGGAGGCGGAGGCGGAGGTGGTGATAACGGAGGGGGAAGCAATACTGCGCCCTCACCTCTTGATTGGGGGACTCCATCACACAGTCATTCTATACCAGCGCCAGTGAGTTACGAGGTTCAAATTAGTAGCCTAGGTACGTATTACACTAGCTCTACCGCTTACACTGCATCAATAGTACCTGAAAGGGCATATAGTTGGAGTGTTCGTGCATGTGCTGGTGGTGAGTGTAGTGCTTGGCAGGCTGGTGCTAACTTTACTTGTTATGCACCACCAACAGTTTCTCTAACAGCTGATCAATATTCTATACCGTACAACACCAGCACTACTTTGCGCTGGACTTCCCAGTATACTAATAGTTGTAGTGCATCGGGTGCTTGGTCTGGTTCTAAGCCACTTTCAGGCAGTGAATCAACAGGCAATCTCACTAAACAAACCACCTACCTACTACAGTGTTCTGGTCCACGCGGTCCTACCTCTCCATCTTCCGCTACAATAAGTATGATTTATGGAACTGGTGCTGACGTTACTGCTTGTAAAAGTGTTGTTCGTAAGGATGAAACTTTCTGTTTGAACTGGGATACTGGCACCAGCGTGCCACAATACTGTGTAATTCAGGCCGGTACTGTGGTTATAGCAGGACCTCTCCAAAGTAAGACTGGCAGTTTAGATTGGTCTATTGCTGGTGAAACAGAATTCACCTTAAACTGCGAGGAAGGAGGTAACATAAACAGTACTACTGTAAAAGTCCTGCCCGAGTTCCAAGAAACTTAAAATTAACCTTTTAATCCTCATGATCCTCACCCTAAACACCTCCACCAAAACCTTCCAATACACCTTTGCCCTCTCACTCTCAGTGTTTGCGATTGTCCTCTTCGCCGCCGCTTCATACTCTTGGACCGGTCCAACTGGCACAGCCCCAGCTAGTAACGTCTCAGCTCCAATCAATGTTGGTACTGCTAGTCAGGTCAAGAGTGGAGCACTGTCAGTCAATGGACTGTCCGTATATGGAAGCGAATACATCTCAGGAACTTTAGGTGTTGGCACTGGAGCCGGATCAACTTGGAGAATAGATGCACGTGGTACATACGGTATCTACGGAGAAGCCACTGACGGCCAAGCAATCCGTGGTTATGCTTACCCAGGCTATGCTGGTTACTTTATTGGTTACGGAGGAGTCTACGCTCAAAACACCGCTGGCTACTATGCCTTCTTAGGTTACCCAGGAAGCTCTTGGAGCGTCTATGCCAACGGTCCAACCTACACTGGAAGCTACTCTCGAGCTGATGGTGGTTTCTGTATTGGAGGGAGTTGCAGGACGAGTTGGAGTGCAATGGGAGGTTCGTATTGGACTAATAATGCCATGGTCGGCTCTAGTTCACATAGTTGTGCTTCTGGTTATGTCATCACGGCCCTTAGTTTTACTTCCGGTAATTGGGATGGTAACACTTATGTTCAGGCCCTTTGTACTAGTATAGCGCCATAATAGAAGCGCTTATCAATATGCCAAAATACCACTATAAACAATATTTAAATCGAGCCCTCTGGAATTCACTTCTGGCTGTATTATCTGCTTTTGTACTGGTTTTAATCATTGTGCTTGGTTGGCAAGAAATACGAATGACTTTAAATAAAGTGATTTCTGGACAAAGTGAGGAAGAAGCAGGGGAGATGGATCGTTTAGAATTACTGGAGAAATTAAAAGGCAATGATGATACACCAGTAGAGGAGAAGGAAAGGTTATTGGAGGAGCTGCGGTCAGATGAAGAGGGAATTAATCAAGAGCAAAAGCTCCAGTTACTAGAATCTTTGAAATCATCATGATTAGTATTCAAAATAGTGTTGCGTTAGTAGTAGTTTCCCTGGCTTTGATATTGAGTGCTGTAGCACTTGGTGTAGTCTACGAACCAGATGCCTACGCCCAAAGTTCGGGTGGAACTGTGACTGGGTACGCCTGGAGTGACACTATTGGATGGATATCACTCAGTGGTGGTAGCTACGGTATTACCGTTAGCGGTAGTGGTACTTTAAGTGGCTACGCCTGGAGTGATAACATCGGTTGGGTGTCTGCTAATAGTTCAGACTTATCAGGTTGCCCAACCGCACCCTGCTCAGCAACTATAGATGAAAATGGTAACTTGAGTGGCTGGTTGAAGGCGGTGTCTGGCGGGTCTGCGCAAAGTGGCGGTTGGGACGGTTTCATTTCCTTGTCCGGTTCCGGTTACGGACCTTCTCGTCAAGCCAGTGGTAGTTTTTCTGGCTATGCTTGGGGAGATATCAATGTTGGTTGGCTTGATTTTCAATATGCTCAAACTGATTATGTGGCTGAGCCGGTAGCAGACCTTAAGGTCCGTTTGGTAGGGGGAACTACTTGGCAAGATAGCTTAACCATAGAGATGACTGATGAGATTGAAATTGGTTGGAATCAAGACAGTACTGCCAATACCACTTCTTGCGAAGCGGTACCGCCGACTTATAATTTCTCAACTGGTGGTACTACTTCTGGAATTGATTCTGATATAGAAGAACCAATTGGTAACACTAGCCACACCTATCGCTTGCTTTGTTATGGCTCGGGTAGTACACAAGCAGTTGATACTTTAGTAGTGACTACCACTGGCGGTGTTGGTGCCCAGTTTGTTCCTTGTTCTGGTCAGAGCACTCTTCCGAGAAGAGTCCCTCGCGGTAGCAACGTTAACGTTTGTTGGGAGCTTGGTACCAACGTTCCAGCCATGTGTTCGATTAAAGCAGGTGCAGCGACCGTATTATCTCCGCTATCGTCTGTGACTGGTGCGACTACTCACCAAATGTTTGGAGAGGTAACCTTTACACTGGAGTGTACAGGAGGGGATAGCGACGAGATGACTGTACAGGTACTTCCCGATGTTCAGGAAACGTAATGTTACCTAGTACATAATGAGGAAAATATAATGCAAATCATTCTTGAAACCACATCCAAAACCTTCCAATACACCTTCGCCCTCTCACTATTAGTGTTCGCGATTGTCCTCTTTGCTGCTGCTTCATACTCCTGGACCGGTCCA